>ERZ827512.61-NODE-61-length-168752-cov-5.533916_pt1 | contig 168752 bp, 148 predicted proteins | sample MGYA00519916_ERZ827512 | MGnify/ENA primary metagenome ERZ827512 (study PRJEB31778, sample SAMEA3449335) | human gut metagenome | biome: human gut; feature: human-associated habitat; material: faeces | place: United Kingdom | collected 2010/2012 ...
GTTCTACGGAACAGGTAGAAGAAAAAGCAGTATCGCTAGAGTATATTTAGTACCAGGTAACGGTACAATTACTATAAATAAGAGAAGTCTTGATGAGTATTTTGGTCTTGAGACATTAAAGGTTGTTGTTAAGCAGCCATTAACACTCACAGAGACAGCTGATAAGTTTGATGTTATCGTAAACGTACACGGTGGCGGATACACAGGTCAGGCTGGTGCTATCAGACATGGTATTTCAAGAGCTCTCCTTGAGGTTGATTCAGACGAATATCGTCCAGCACTCAAGAAGGCAGGTTTCTTAACAAGAGATCCAAGAATGAAGGAAAGAAAGAAGTACGGTCTCAAAGCAGCTCGTCGTGCTCCACAGTTCTCAAAGAGATAATATTAAGAAAATTGATATTTCAAAAAGCCCCGATTTTTCGGGGCTTTCTTTATGTCAAAAATTAAAAAATAAGCATTTTTTTGAATAGTAGCCATATTGTAGACACATAGTAGCCACACCAAAAAATAAAAATCAATTTTCTAATGTATAACAATATAAAAAAGTCATATTATTAATAAGCAAAAACAATAAAACTTTTATTTTTTCAAATGTATGTATTTGATAGTTCCAAACCTTTCATTTACATACTTTTTTTCATATTCAAAATTATTATTATGTTGTGTCAATATTGGCTTACCAAAACTGCTAAGGGGTTATCATCTGTGGCAGAGCCAAGATGATAACTGCACTGCTACGATAGATTTAACAGATAAAAAGGTAGTACAGATAAGGAGATGCGAATGGGAAATATTTCATATACAGCTCATGTGAGCAATAAGAAAAGTGCCATTACATCGAAATCTAAGCTTGCAGCTGTTGCAAAGCATAACCTGAGAAAATACAAATCATCAGATTATAGCAAAGACAACATCTGCATCATATATGGTACATCAAATCTGATTGATGATGTGAAAACAGTATATCATAAAGAATTCGATGAGGCATTAGAAGAATATAATAAAAAGCAGACACGACAAGACCGGAAAATCGAAGATTATTTTGAACATGTGGCAGGTAAGGAACAGGATATGGCAGTTGAAATAATAATTCAAATAGGCGACAGGGAGTTCTGGAAGCAATTTGATGATATGAAGTCATATATGAAATTGTCATATCAGATAATACTGGACGAGCTTAGAAAGCGGTTACCACAGTTCGTAGTTGCAAATGCTGTGGTTCATCTTGATGAGGACAGTCCGCATATGCACATTGTCGGAGTTCCTGTGGCAGATGGATATAAGAAAGGTCTTAACAAGCAGGTGTCAAAACGTAAGGTATTCACTAAAGATGTGTTATCACGAGTGCTGCAGGATGAGCTTCGAGAGGTGGCGAATAAAGAAGTGAATGACTGGTTTGGGAAACAGATAAAAGAAAGGTCGAAAGGTCGAAATCATGATTTATCCGTTGCAGAGTATAAGGCAGCTCAGGAGACAAAGCATTTGGAGCAGATACAGGAACAGGTGCAGGATGCGGATATTAAGTTGACTGCTTCACAAATTGTTTACAGGGAATTGGAAAGGAGACGGACTAAGGAACTTGATGAAAAGATGTCAGAACTTCAATCTGTAAAACAAGAGCTGGCAAGCGTGGCGGACAAAGCAAATGAAGCAATAGAGCTACTTGATAAGATCAATGCTTTTGTATCATCGTTCAGATTATTTGCACCGATAATAGAAGAATATGCTAATCATGTTGAAGCAGATAAGACGATAGAAGCAGGGAACTCATGTAGAGAATACTTAGTGAATTGGGTAAACTGCTGGAGACATTCAAGAAACTGATAAAAGAAGGATTATGTTGCTTTCCAAGGCTGATGAGATGGAAAACTTCTAAGGGTGAAGTAGCTCCAGTATTTATAGAAAAAAGCAATGGATATTCATATTCGGTGTATGGATATGTGAATGTGGAGACAAAGGAATATTATAGTAAAGATATGATTCAGTGGGAGATTAAGGCTGGTAACCGGACGGGTACAGTTGAGCAGATGGATGCTAATGTTGAGGCTATGGTTAGGGATTTACAGGAGATATTGAGAATCGGAGCGGAGCAGAAGAGGCTGTGGGAGGTGTATGAGGGAAGATAATTTAGAAATAAAACTATAAAAAAGAGATAGCGTCTGATTAGAAAAGCCTAATCGGATGCTATTTACATTTATTCTGGAAACAAATAGTCACGAAACACAAAAAATGAAGTGACAAATAGTCACACAAAGGACGGCACAATGTAGTATATATGTAATAAAATAAAATACATATTAGAGGTGGAGCCTAGTGTCTTCGATAGATATTTTTGTTGATAATTTAAATAGGATTGCTAAAAATAATAAGTTGCATACATATGGAGAACTTGCAGCTTATTTAAATGTTACAGAGGATGCGTTAAAACATTGGCAAAACAAAAGTAGATCACCATCTTTACAAAGGATAGATGAAATAGCGGATAAAATACATTGTCATTCATACTCGCTCTTACAAACAAATGGAGAAATATTCATAGAAATCGAATGCATAAAAAATAATTCTAGAAATGTTCTGCTTTCTAATTTGAGACAATATTTTATGCAATTTGGTAAATTTTCGTGGAATGATAAAGCAGCACTATTTTACGGATTTGTTAGCGAAGATGCTTTGAAATCGTATTTTAGAGAAACGAATTATAAAACACCACCATTAAATAAGTTAGATGAAATGGCTGAAGCATTGGGAAAACCAACATTTGAGTTGATTAAGGAGGGAGACGAAAATGAAAAAACAAATACCTGAAAGTATTAAAGATCGATTAGATAGAATTAAGACAGCAATAGAAGATACGCCGAATACTGTTCCAAATGAGATGCGTACAACATTTAATTTTAAGGGACGCAAATCACCTGATATTGCTGAAAAAGTAATACAAACTGTTTGTAATCCAAATGATGTTGTATATGACCCTTTTATGGGGTCAGGTTCATTTGTGTATGCTGCTATGGGAAATGTGAAAAAGATATATGCAACAGAATTGGATAATTATACATTTAATGCGGTAAGTGTATTGATGAATAAAGTAGATATGCTTAAATTGGATGATTTATTCAAAAAAGTTAAAACTGATATATATGAAGAAATAATGACTTTATATGAAACATCATGTTGTGGATGTAAAAATTATATAAGCAAAATATTATTTGATCCAGTGGAAGGAAAAGAAGGCTATTTTTCACCGACTCCAAATCGTGAAATAAGTAATGGTAAAAATGTTAAATTAGTTGAAAAATGTCCAGTATGTGGTAATAAATCAAAAAAATTTGATCAAGAAGACTATGAAAAAATAATCGAATTAGACAAAGTAGATGTCTCAAGATTTCCCCAAAGCCAATATATTGTAAATAGCAGGATTAATATTACTTCATCTACAGGTGCAGATAGATATGATAGAATTTTTACACAAAGAAATAAAATAGCATTATTGATGTTGCAAGATGCAATTTTAAAATTACATCCTTCAGATGAAAGGAATGTTTTAGAACAAGTTTTAGTAGCATCAATTTCACTTGCCCGAATTGCTATGTATGGTTCTAGTACGGACATATTATATCATGTTGTAGAGCACGGGGCACAGGATATGAATGTTTGGTTATTATTTGAGGAAAAATACAAGAGCTTTTGTAAATTTAAATCAAAGTATAGTAATAAACAAATAGGAACAACAAATTCTGATGTGATAATTGTTAACAAAGATTATGCTTCGTATATTGATGATAACCCAGATTTAAAAGTAGATGTTATATATACAGATTTTCCATATACAGATCAGGTGCCGTACTTGGAGAGAAATCAGTTGTATAGAATTTGGTTAGAATCATTCTACGATTCAAAATATGAGTTAACAGAAGAGATGTTGTCTCAAGAAATTGTACAAACAGATGCTGAAATTAGAACTGAAAAAAAGAGTATAGAGAATTATTATAAAGATATTGATAATATGTTTTGTCATTTTGCTAAAGTCTTGAATGAAAATGGATTAGTGTTTTTTACATTGAAATTGGGAAAGGCAAAATATTTCAAGACATATATTGAAATAGTAAATTTAGCTCGTAAAAATGGACTTGAATATGCATATCAAATTGGCGTTGAGAAAAAAGATCCAACAATACGAAAACAATCTGCATTTACAAATACTTTTACGAATGAAATGATAGTTGTATTCTATAAATTACCAGAGAACAGTAAATATTGGTATATTGGTAACGAAAATTACGAATTTTTAATGGTTAAAAAGGTATATTCATATTTGGTTCATACAAAAGAATATGTCACTTTATCAAGTGCAGTTACATTAGTATGCAATGATTTAAAATCAAAGTATTCATATATTGCAAAAGAACACGACATATTAAAAATAAAGTCTTTGTTACAAGAGTATTTTAAAGTGGATGCAGGATGTATACAGATAGATAATAATCAATTATATTTGGATATTGAGGATACAACAGATTTATACACAAAAATATATGATTTGCTTCCAATTTATATTAGACAACTTTTAGATACTAAAGGTAAATTCATATTAGAGGATGTATATTTTGAGTTAGTAAATTCATTATGCGATGGTAATCCTAAGACTATTGCACAAATTTTAGATGATGAAAGTCATCAGAGAGATATAGAAAAATTAATATTAAACTATTGTCAAAAAGATGGAAAATATTATGTTGAACGAAAAGATATTTGTAAACCTAATGAGGATTCAATAGATATTTCCACATTAAGTGGAACTGATTTTGAGATAGTAGTTCAGAGTCTATTAAAAGAGGAAGGCTATGAAAATGTTGTAAAAATGGGAGGTGCTGGTGATTTAGGTGTTGATATTATTGCATCAAAATATCAGCAAGAAAGATTAAAACATTATATATTTCAGTGTAAACGTTGGGCATCTAATGTTGGCTCAGATCCAATACAGAGATTGTATGCAGAAAGAATGAGAAGAGGATTTGATTATGCAGTATGTGTCACTACATCAGGATATACAAAGGATGGTAAAAAAGTCGCTATTGACCTGGAGGTTGAGACAGTTGATGGAAATCAGTTAATGCAACGATTAAACAAATATTTTCCAGGGAAGTATTATAACGGAATATAGGAGAGGTAACAAAAATGCGGGGTTATCCTCGCATTTTTGTTATTTCCATTTCGCAGTTGTTGAATCCCAGGTTAAGTGTTTTTCGAAGATATCAACAAGGGAAGAATATTTTGTGGATATTTTTTCTAGCCATCCATTTTGAATTAAAATTTCCATAAGTCCATTATCATATAATTCAGGAGTTGATAATTGTCCACTTACTTTTACCATATACTTTGCTTGACGTATAATGTTGTGTTCAATTTCAGACACATCCTCCGTTGCATTATGTTTTATAGGAGAAATACTTTTTGAAAAAATTAATATTGAATCACCATTAAGCGATTTTTTGGGACTAATAATATTTTTCAAGGTTACTGTTTTATCTATATGAATTTGAGTAATAAATCTAAAAAGATTTTTTTCTAGTATAGATATTAATGTGCTCCAAACGTTAAGGCTACAATCATGAAAATATAAGCACAAGTAATGATTTGTCTTTAGCTTTTGAGAACACATATTAAAAACCTGATCTAATAAATCAAAATAATTCTCTCTATTTTTATTACGAGAAGGCGCAGATGATACAATTATTTCATCATCTAAGTTAAAATCTAAATTAAGGAAGGGTTTGTATAATTGCATATATTCTGAATACAAAACCTGTTCCAAATAGGGAGGATCAGTTATTATTAGGTCAATACTATTATTAGGTATATCTTGTTCAGTTATCAATTGACTTCCTTTTTTCATCAAGAAGCATTTACCAGGTGAAAGCATATTATACGATTTCACAATTTGTGAATTTGAATAATTTTCCTTCATAAAAGGAATTACACTATAAAATTTTTTAATTTTTTTTGTATATATGTCAACAATATTTTTTTCAACGCAATCTATTCTAGGTATCCATAATGGCCATTGTGAATTAGAGTGTTTATCAGTTATTTTACACAAATGCAATATAGACATAAGTATATATTTTAAAATATCCTGATATTCTGTGTCGTATTTTGAAATTAAACTGAGTATTTCATCTAAAACAGAGAGATTACGTCCTGTAAAAATATTAGTAATATTATCATTTTCTGTTACCGCAATTTTTGAGTTATATAATAAGTCAGTATCAGAAATGTTCTTTAAAGGTTGAAGTGTAGTAAGTTTAGCATAATCGTTTTCATCTGCTAATTTAATACCTTTTTTAGAACAAGCACAACTATAATTGATGGTTTTGATTGTAATTTTTGAACCGGTGCGCTCTGGTTTGTCGAAAATTACTTTTGATATTATTCCAGTAGACTTGCACTTAGGACAAATGGTTTCATAATAACAGTTTAACGCATCTAACTTCTTGGTGAAATTATCAAGAACATTTTTTATTTTAGGTGTGCTATTAATTGATAATAAAATTTTAGAAATAAATATTGGCATATCATTTATATCACAACCTATAGCACAACGAGATAAGTCAGTTTTTATTGCTTCTAGTGTTGTCACTCCCGAACCAAGAAATGGATCAAAAATTACATCGCCTCTATTTGATAATGAATCTATTAATTTGTCACAAACATTGAAAGCTTTTTGGGACCAATACATATGTGAATTATACATAGGATTATTTTTCGTTGGTGTTAAGTTGCATAAATCGTATTTAAGAGAGTCAATATTAACTTGATTAATATTTTTGTCCCCACATAGTATTAGATATTCCCAAACTTTTTTGGGTTCACTATTACGATGGTTAGCATGGCTGTAATTTTGAGTTACGACATTTACACGAGCATTAGTATAGTATTTTTGTGCGAGTTGGATTAATTCATCAATTGAAATGGTATATCTGTCAGTAGCTTGATTTTCTCTATCTTGAGGGTAGGCATAACTAATAGCTAAATTTGTATTGCTATTGGAACAAAATTCTATCAATTTTTCCAAGGCATGTTTTGCTGAACCACGTTGACTTAATTTGGATTGATAGCGACCTTCTGTGTAAAGCCCCTTTGTGTAGCCATTCTTTGTAGTGGTCAAATCAGGATATTCATATTTAGCAGCAACATTAAGTAAATGGTAATATCTTGAATATTGCATATCTGTGTAAGGGGGATCGGCATAAACCAATCCAATATTGGAAAAAATTTTGGGGTCTAACAGATCCTCAAAATTTGAATTAAATACAGTATTTTTTCCTGAAAATTTTGAAAGAGGAATAGATGTGTATTCTTTGAATTTCTTAATAAAAAGATCAAAGATATTTTTCTTCCTCTGTGTAAATAGTCGACTAATATTTTTTTCAGGATTGAGTGGTTGTGCCATATGACCATCCTTAGAAAAAACAGCTTCTTTCATTGCATAAAATAGACACGAAAGAAGAGAACTTCTATATGAAAGGAAATGTTTGTCAATTATTTTTATTATACAATCTATATCAAGAGACTGTATTATGCCATAATAGTTAGTTGAATAATATGTCGTAAATAGGTAGTAATCATGCGTTTGCCTTATAGTATCTACATATAATTCGTTTTGTGTTATTTCGGAATATTTATGATTCCATACTGTAGGATAGGAATTATATAAATATATCAAATCATTATAATTTTCCTCGGCAAGTGCAGATTGTTCTTTATTTATATAATTTAGTACAGGTTTCGAAAGTTTATTTATTTCTGTAGTATATTTTGCATTTATAGAATCTATTAAATCTGCTGCAGATTCAATATCTACTTGATTTAATATTGCATCAGCTATAATACTGGCGTAAATTTCTGCATCGTTTGCGTATACTTGATAGTTATCTCTAAACATATTGCTGACAGCTGCAGAACCTGAAAATATATCTAATATGGCTTTACCTTCTTGTATATATGGTTCTATATTTTTATGAATAAAACTACTAAGATTGTTTTTACTTCCCTGGTAGTTTAAAACTGTGAAATTTTCCATGATAAAATCCTCCAAAATTTTATTATAAATGAGAGTTGAGGGAAAAACAATCACAAATAAAAAAATACAATAATATTTTGGGCATCGAAAATTATATGATATACTTAAACATACCGAATATATGAAAGATTAGAGGTGGATTGTTTGATAAAGAATAATGAAACAATAAAACTTGGCAAAAAAGGTGTTAATTATGTGACAACTGTTGTTGATGAATGTAATTGTAATTTTAATCCTATTTTTCAAGAAAATGATATAGGTATTGATGGACAAATAGAGTTATTTTCTAAAGAGAGAATACCAACAGGTAACTTAATAGCTGTTCAAATTAAAACAGGTAAATCTTATTATGATTTAAAAAAATGTGAATGCAATCTTCCTATTGATTCACATAGAGAATATTGGAAGACACTTAAGATGCCTGTAATTGGAATAATATGCATAATGGATGAAACAAATGAAAGTATAAAGACAGCTTATTGGGTAGATATTAAAAAATATTTAATCAAAAATACAAATGCAAAATCAATTAAATTTAAAATGAGTATGCATAACGAATTTTCTAAAACAAAATTTACAGATTATTTTTCCTATATTGTTTGTGATAAACTACCTAAGGTTTCATTTCAAAAAGCTAAAATATTATTGAATGGAGATACATTAGATAGAAAATTGGCATTGGATATATTACAAGTATATTATTCAAACGAGGTTCAAACATGGGAAAAAATATTTTATTTGTATGAAAAAAAGGATGTTAGCATTAAATATTCAATCTTTTTTGAAGCAGTTTCATATGCATATGCACATCCTGATCATTGGTTAAAAAGTGGAATACATGAATTCAGTGATGAATCGGAAAAATATGTTCAAGAAAAAGTAAAAAGCTTTAATGAACAAGACATAGTAAATATTTTGTCTATAATAGAAGGACATTACTATGATAGAGGAACATTGGGACAGACAGCAGATATATTGATTAGTAATATACAAGATTCTGCAAACAAAATGTTTAATATAATTCTTAATCATAAAATAGACATTGATATACGATATGATGCAGAGATTTTACTAGCACATCAGAGCAAAGAGTTTTATATTCGAAATAAAGAACTTATAAAGAATATGAAGAGTGAATACACTGAATTAATTGTGCAGTATATTGAGAAGTTTGGAGAGTTTGATTTGTATTAAAAGATTATATTAATGATTTTATAATATTTATTTTATGGACTCCAATCCTCATCCATAGCATCAGCCCAAGCCTGCAACTCGCAATCAAGAGAGTACCCAGTGATATTACAGCAAATAATAGTATAAAAACTGTTGAGTAGATGGGGGTTAATGTTGAGTATAATGGTATGGAATTTGTGGAAGATATTGAGAATGGGAGAAGAGCAGAAGAGGTAGCAATTTATAAAACATAGTAATTAGCAAAAGATCGAATTCGTAAGCTAACATTGAGGTTTGATGAATTTAATTTTGCATTACGGAAAACATAAAATAAATATACGAGTCAGCCGATATAATGTATTATAAAATATAAGTTCATAGATAGAGTCAATATTTTTAATATATAAACATTTATAAATTTTAGAAATGTTTGGAGGTAATAATAAAATGAAAGAGCACTTAGAACCATTAACTATAGAAAGACATTTTGATTTTTTTGTCTCGCATAAGTGGAATAATAAAATCAGTGATGAAGAGACAAAAAGAATTTGTGAACAATTAGTTTTATACCAAATTAATCCTATCGTAGATAAATATAACTTAAAATATGGAGAAAGTATAGTAGCATTTATGGATGGCATCAAGAAATGCAATGGCGTGATATTACTAATATGTAATGATTATTTTTTTAGTATTAATTGCATGTATGAGGGGATTACAGCAATGAAAGATTGTAAAAATAAAACCATTATTCGTATAGTAGAGAGTTCAATTTTCAGTAATGATTTTAAAGGAAGTGTAGCAAAATTTTGGGATGAATTCGATGAGACAAAAATGTTAGGGGAAGAAGATAAGCAAAAGCTTAAAAAAGTGCGTGATAATTATCAGGAATTTGTATTTTGGATAAGTGACACGCACGTTGTAAAAACAAATGATATTTTACAGTTTGAAAAAGAACTTAATAAACATATAGAAAAAGTTTTTTTAGAAGGTTCCAATTATTACGATATGGTTGAAGATTTGAATAGTTCGAAAAAAGTTGCGATTTCAAAGGTATGTGACCCTGTTGGCGAAGAATATTATTATTATAAAAATATTAATTACTTAATTCAAGATAGTCCAGTAGATTATTTTAAGTGTATATATAATTTTACACTTTCGTTGGAAAAATATGATACAAAAGAAAGGGTGGATATATATATTAATAATGTTGTAGGAATAGATAAAGGAAATTGTGGAGAAAATTTTTCAAAATATTATTTTGTTATTCCAAAACAAAATTCTTTGGATAATTTAGCATTTGAAGAAAAATTAGGTAAAGAAAAATCTGTAATAGAATATGATGAACGACGAATAGTTATTTATTTTTAATATGGAATAATTGATGTACCATAATAATTTATAAGAATAGGATTAACTTCCATAAAGCTGTGGTTGGTATTTTCAAGGAAAAGTTTAAGATTGAGAGCGTAATAGGAGATTGACTTAAACCCTATTTTTTATATATTCAGAATTGAAGAGAGGGTTGAGTGAAATAAGAAGTTGTTCAAAAAATACCTTTATTATTAGCTATGGTAAATTTAGAAGCAATCTGATGGTTGGATACAGAAATGATGTAGCAATCCTGTTTGTACTTGGAAATATCAATTCAAACAAAGTACAATAACATAGTGATTTATCTCTTAAAATAATATTTAGCACAGATGTCTTCCACAGAAAATCGACTGTGGAATAACATAAATAGAAACGACAAGCGTTAACAAACTAATTACCAGTAATAGACGAAAAGTCGTGGTATGAGTTATCACGTAACAGTCAAAGGTGTAATATTGTAGGCACAGACCACAGTATTTTAAGTATTATAATGAGGTATTCAATAAAACCCAAGATATTGGGAGAAAGGAGTATAATCCATTAATCTCGAAAAAGCATAATTGGATTATATGTGATATATTGAATTATTTTATAGACACCAATCCTCATCCATAGCATCAGCCCAAGCCTGCAATTCACAATCAAGAGCAAGTGCAGCATACATAAGTGGATTATCAATCTCAAGGTTATCAATAAGCCTTTGAGAGTTAGGTGTAGTATGGAGATTCTTTTCAGCTTCAGCACAGGATAAGAATAGAAGTGTATTATCAGCAAAAGCAATATCAATTCCGTTTTTGTATTAGTTATAGTAAGCAAAATGTATTTTCATAGTATTAGTCCTTTCTTTGTCAAAGTAATGAGTAGTTCTGGGAATCTCTGGGTAGTGTTACGCATACAACACATATGCAACACTGCCATACACAGATCCCCTATTTATGGGCTTTTCAGGATATCAAAACGTTAATTCTAGTTCTCAAAGAGATAATAAGAAGAAAATTGATATTTCAAAAAGCCCCGAAAAATCGGGGCTTTCTTTATGCCCAAAATTAAAAAATAAGCATTTTTTTGAATAGTAGCCACACCAAAAAATAAAAATCAATTTTCTAATATATAATAATATAAAAAAGTCATATTATTAATAAGCAAAAACAATAAAACTTTTATTTTTTCAAATGTATGTATTTGATAGTTCCAAACCTTTCACTTACATACTTTTTTTCATATTCAAAATTATTATTATGTTGTGTCAATAATTGTTCAGTTAAATCATTATCTGTTTCAAATGTATTTGTAATTATTGGCAAATCCAAATTTTTACTATAAATATATCTATGTTTTCCTTTTGATAATCTTTACAATCCAAAGTGTCTTATGGCGTTTTATAAAAGTATGTTACACCTCGGAATTTCGGTTCCGGGGTGTTTTTTTACATAAAATGTGATAGAATACAGAGAAGAAGAGAAATGTACATTGACTGAATCAGATGCTGAAATGGACGAAAGAGCGGTAAAAGAAAGTATTGTCTTACCAGCAAGATTATAATACAAGATTATTACTTTTATTTGTGTACTTCCTATGTTAGGATCAAGATCCCAAATTGAAGGAGGATATACAAAATGACATTAGTAGAAAAATTATTTAATTGCTTTAAAGATTGTGAAAGCTTTTCATTGCAAGATGCATATCAACAAAATCCTGATAAGCCACAAGAAACCATTAGAGCACGTATTTATGAGAAAATAGGCGTTAAGTTTGAGCGAGTGGCAAAGGGTGTATATAGAACAATTGATAACAAAAATGAACAGTGTGTGCTTATAGAAGGAAATGGGAGAGATTTATCTATGTTAAAGGATAGCAGTATCGATTGTATATTAACAGATCATCCTTGGTTAGATATTAAATCAAATAAAGGAGGAACAAGAGCTTTTGCATTATATGATTGTTTTCGATATACATTAGAGGATTTTAAGGAAAAGGCTAGAGTTTTAAAAGATGGCTGTTTTTTGGTTGAGGTTTTACCAGCCGAGAATGAGAATAATTATGAGTATTTATACCAAATTAAAAAGTATGCAAAAGAAGCAGGATTTATTTATTATTCTAAAGTACCATGGAAAAAGGGGACTTTTGTAAGTAATACAGGGAGAAAGGCAAAAAACACACAGGATATAATGATTTTTTCAAAAGGTAAAGCGAGAAATATGAGATTTGATAAGAAAAAATCTGATATGACAGGCGAAAAACATTATATGAGTGGTTGCAATGGTATGCTTCCGACTATGTTTGATGTTCAACCGGTTGCAAGGAAGAAAAAAATACATCAGAGTGAACTGCCGGTTGAATTATGTGAAAAAATATTAGAATACGTTACATATGAAGGTGAAATTGTATTAGATTCATTTGCTGGCAGTGGTGCTGTAGGGGTGGCAGCTTTAAATAAAAAGAGAAGTTGTATTCTTATAGAAATATTGAAGGAAAATATAGAAAAAATAAAGACACGATTTAATAGTGATTTATATCAAGCAGCATTGGAGTGATAAGTTTGAATTTGCAATTGGATAGAAGAAAAGCAGAGAATTATTCAAGTAATGCACAAAAAATAAGAGTTATGACAGAATAATCATAATTTCTTTTTTATGCATTATAACTGAAGAGTTGCTTGCGGAGAAACATCCAGATAACCATCATGTAAAGGACAAAATAAGACAGCAATTGCAAATGTTAAGAGATAATGGAATTATAGAGTTTATAGGAAGAGGACACTATAGAAAAATTAATTAATTTACCGAGGTACATATGAAAATTTGGTTAGATGATTTAAGAGTTGTACCTGACGGATATGAAACCGCAAAATCTGTCAATGAGGCAATTGATTTAATAGAAGAGTGTGAGCAGAATGGAGAAGAAATAGAAGTTCTGGATTTGGACCATGATTTAGGCGATTATGCTTATGATGGTGGCGATGCAATAAAGCTTCTTGATTATCTGGCGGAAAGAGAAACATTTTATCCGGTGGAAATCCATACAGCAAACCCGGTTGGAAGGGAAAATATGTATAGAATGCTTGACCGGTATTGGCCTGATTTATATTAATCAGAATTTGGTATATACAATGGGAAAAGTTCCAGGTGGTGGCATTATAACAGCTGTGTTTTGTATTTTTGGTCAATAAAAATAGGGCTGGCAGTCAAATATGATTGTCAGCCCTGATTTTTTTGGTTTACCACCATTTCTCCTTATAAGAATACTCACCACGGTAATTGGAAGCATTATAATCAGGATACTTAAATGGTGCATATACGTCATCCTTAGGTGCGTCATCCTGTGTGTATATGTACATAGAGTCATAATCCCATGTGACAATTTCGTCGCGGGCGTCACCGTAAAGATTTACAGCCTCGGCACACAGGGTAGGATGTCCGTCATCAGGAAATCTGACGACCTGAATACCGTTTCCGTCAATCATGCCGCCTCGCTCAATATCGGCATTGAGCAGGATAAAGTCCTGACCGTCGCCAGTCCAATTGACAGGAGTTAAGAGATTGCCGTTAAGTTCATTTTCCATTTCCCACAGCTGATTGCCTTCGCTGTCATAGAAATATATAATTCCCTGATGTCCCCAGAAATTAACAACAACCATTTCATATCCTGGGCGGTTCGGGAGATAATTGGCGAGACTGACACGCTGTGCATGACCGATGCCATCCTTTTTAAGAAGATTTCCATTAAAATCACTTATCAGGAAACCTTCTTTTCCGGCAACGCAGGCAAAAAATTTAGTGCCCTTATGCGGACCGGATTCAAATCTGCCCGGAACAATCTCATCAATATGGTCTTCTTTGACAGGCATTGTCCACATTTTATTTCCGTGGCAGTCAAGCATGTTATAACCGACTAAAAGCTCATCGTGTCCATCACCATTAATATCGATTGCAAAAGGAAAATGTCCCGTATTTTTATCGCTCTGGAAATGCCACATAACCTCAAGGTTATCATTTAGGGCATAAACTCTGCAATAACGGTCCTTAATAAGAATATCGCGTGGTTTTTCAAGACCACGGAAATTGCATATACGCATGCCGTCAGGATTAATTCTGTCAAATGCATATATTTTATCAGGAACACCTATAATAGTTCCGTCTTCTTCAGACGTAGAGAAAGGCGTTTTAGCCCGTTTTTTAACTTCACCGGTTCTTCCGTCAAGAATTAAGACTTCAAAATTCTTGGCAGTGATAACTTCATCAAAACCATCACCATCAATGTCATATATCTGCATAGGCATATCGGCAGATATAGTTCCGATGTCGTGGTTATCTGTTGGTTCGCCATGCTGCCATAATATATTTCCGTCAAGGTCGAATGCAGTGAGACAGCTTATCGTTCCGTAAGCATCACGGTTTACACGTTTCTGGCACTGTGCCATAACCATCTGGTACTCACCATTGCCAAGAAGATGTCCAAAACGGAGTTGTCTGCCTGTGCCACAGCCTTTGAGGTCGATTTTTTTAAGAAGCTTCATCTTAGGATATTTAGCCTGTGCTTTTTCACATTCAGCTTTATAGGCATTTCTTGCTGCGTCAATAGAGGCAGCAGTGCTTTCGGAAGTTGTAACATTTACAAAGCCAAATTGTGCGGGTATAGTTGCAGTAATGGCAACTTTTCCACCTTGTGCGGCATATTCTGTATCAAGGTCAAAATATACTTTATCATCAACACTACATATTATGTGGCTTCCTTTAATATCGGCTTTGAGTACATAAGTGTCATCACAGTTGTAATCAAAAGGCACTGAAGCGATAATAGTAACTTCTTCTTTGTGGCGGTATTCAAGCCTTAATTCATGCTCTTCAAAAACGAGAACAAGAAGATTTGCTGAATTCTGACAGCAAAATCCGATACCTGCATTGCCCCATTTTGTTGTGAACATACGCACGCCTGCAGTTATAGTGTAATCCCGCCAGAACCGGTCTCCGCTTGTAAGCATCGGAAAAGTGCGGTGTGGCTTGTCATTGCGGATACGCATCTGTTCCATATAATGTTTTCCATTATATTCAGTAATAACCCATGATGCACCCTGTCCGTTATAAGTGTGGTTACACACGGGGTCATACCATTTTCCATAATATCCGGGATAGTGGATAAAATGATATTCGCCCATTGCCGAATGATTTTTGTCATATGGGAATTCACCAATAGGAAAATCCTTAAAATCTTCATCAAGTAAAATATACTCTGTCATAATTACCTCCATTCTGATAACTTGTAATTTTATTGAAGTAAAATTGTATATTGATTATAAAATGTTTTTTGAAAAATTATTACTGTTTTTTTACATGTTTTTTGAATTTAAAAGATTTAATGTCGTTATTTATATAAATTTTTTGACAAATATTATTAGCAGTGGTATTATAATATAAAATATATATTAAAACACAGAAAATATTAGAAACGGAGGTACATGCATGACAAGAAACTTATTTAGCAGATATGCTTCTGATGATAATAATCCTGACTGGGAGAATCATATAGAGCGTGAAACACAGTTGTATCATCGGAAAAGTGACATACGTTCAGAATATGAGAGAGATTATACACGTATATTACATTCACTTGCATACAGAAGATTAAAGCATAAGACTCAAGTGTTTTTTAATATTGACAATGACCATATATGCACACGAATGGAACATGTACAGCATGTTGAGTCGGTGAGCTGTACTATTGCAAAGTTTCTCGGATTGAATGTTGACCTCACAAGAGCAATAGCAATGGGACACGATTTGGGACATGCACCTTTTGGACATGAAGGAGAAGTTGAGTTAACGAGAATACGAAAAGACTTTGGAATGGACAGATTCTGGCATGAAAGAAACAGTCTTAGAATAATAGACAATATTGAACTGCTTGAAGACGATAAGAGCGAGCTGAAAAATCTTGACCTTACGTATGCAGTCCGGGACGGAATAATTTCACATTGCGGAGAGGTTGATGAGAACGGTATCTTTCCAAGAAAAGAAAAAATAGATCTGGATACATTTTGCGAACCGGGACAGTTTCAGGCGTATACATGGGAGGGCTGCGTTGTAAAAGTTTCCGATAAAATTGCATATCTCGGAAGAGATATAGAAGATGCAGTCCGGATTAATTTTATTGGTGAAAAAGAGATTGATGAGCTGGCAAAGATTTCACAAAAGTATGGTGTTGAAACGATAAATACGACAGTTATAATCCATAATTTTATAACAAGCATATGTGAGAACAGCTCGCCTCAACAGGGAATCAGGCTGAGTGATAAATATAATAAAATGCTTAAAGAAATAAAAGATTTTAATTATACAGCAATTTATAAGAATGAAAAATTCAAAGTTTACCGTGACTATGTTGCATTGGTTATAAGAAGTATTTTTAATACACTGATGAAGACATATGATGTTTGTAATCCTTATAAAAGCCTTGATAATATAGATTGCATGAAAGAAGCATATCCTATGCTTGCAGGTGATTTTTACAAACATATCAAAGTATATTCCAATATACAGGGTGATAATGAAAAGTACAAAAATAAAAAGATTTATGGAAATATAGAGACAAAAGAAATATATGCTCAGGCAATAATTGATTATATTTCAGGAATGACGGACAGATACGCAGTGGAGATATTTAACGAATTGTTAAAATATTAAAATATATCTGATGGAGACATTACATATGGAATTATATGCAGCCGCTCCCGGATGAATTCGATATATTACACTATGTGAGGATAACAGATGTCAGAAAAAAATCTGCTGCTGCCGCTTTCGTCATTTGGTATACCCGATGCGAAGAACACATTGAATATATTGACATTTTAAAATGCCTGTATTAATATATATAATACAAACAATACAAAATATGTGAGGCGAAAATTATGATATTAAAGTTAGATATGAACAGTACGGTTCCGATATATGTACAGCTTCGTAATCAGATAGTTATGGGAATCGGACACGGAGAACTGAAAGAGGGAGAGCGGCTGCCGACGGTAAGACAGCTTGCGTCGGATGCGGGAGTGAATACGATGACGGTCAATAAGACGTACCAGATTCTTAAAGTGGAAGGGTATATACAGACCGACAGGCGGCAGGGGGCGATGGTTGCACGCAACATTACCATGAATAAGGAATTTCGTGAAAAGCTTGAATCTGAGCTGGAGCTTTTATCTGCTGAGGCAAGTATTAACGGAATGGATAAGAGTGAATTTATGAAAATGTGTGAAAGTATTTATTCAACGATGAATCCACAGCCGCTACAGGCGTGAGAAAGCAGGTCAGGTATGAGTATAGTATTATTTATGATGTTTTTGTTTTCCGGGCTTATGATAACACTTATTTGCAGATTCACAGTTTTTTCAGAATATGAATATACACAGGGAATGTATCTTGGAGTGCATATTCCGCCGGAAGAAAAAGGTAGTGAGATAGTCAGGCCATTCATGGAAAAAGAGGTAAAAAGGCAGAAGATATTCCAGAATATTAACATGCTGTTATCGGTTTTATTGTGCATACCGGTCTTTTTCTGGGAAGCTGCGTCGGTTATAATATGGACGGTATGGATGTGTACATATATGATAGGATATATGTACATTCTTAATTCGGCACACCGCAGATTATATAAAATAAAGATTCAGAACGGGTGGATAAATAAGAACACTCAGATGATTTATGTGGATACATCGCTTTCGGCAGATGAACGCAGTTTAAAGTCAAATAACAGATATCACATTATTACGATTGCTTCAGAATTTATAATGACAATCCCGTTTATGATTAATAAATCATACAGCAGAAGTGAAGGTTTGATTCTCGCATTAGCTGCGATATCAATTTCTTTAATATGTATGATTTTAAATATATATGTTAATAAAAGAAATACAACGGTTTACAGCGAAGATACCGATATAAACAAGGCTGTCATGAATCTGTCAAGGAAGTATTTCAATGAGGGCTTTATATCATTAAGCATGTGCAATGCCGCAGCATTTCTGTTATTTACAATATTGTATATGATAAACAGGGAAGTATCTTTTATGTCGATGATGCTGTATATAACTATTCAGACACTTTCGACAATACTTCTTGTGGCGGCGTACCTGATTCTGATAAAAAAGAAAAAAGAACTTCTGTCGTCAGATATGAAACCGGTTTATGTAGATGATGATGAATATTGGAAAACAGGATATTATTATAATCCGAATGATAATCATATTCTTGTGAAGAATCGTATGTTTGATGGTAATTATTCATTCAATCTGGCTAATTCCAAAGCAAGATTTATATGTGGAGGACTTTATATAGTTATAATAGCATCTATAGTGTTTACGCTGGTTGTGTTGCTTCCGTTTTCTAATGTGAAGATGAATGTGGATATTTCATCAGAAAAAATGAAAGTATCGGCGGCAGGTTATAAATATCAGGTGGACGCAGATAATATTGAGAATATTGAATTGCTTGATAAATTGCCTGGTGAAAGTTTTTACCGCGTAAACGGAGGTTCAACTGATACGTATGATATAGGTTATTATAAAGGTTCTGATACAGGAAAGTGTATGCTTTTCATATTTGACGGATATGAACCCATCCTTAAAATAACAGGTGGTGGAAAAATTGTATTTTTAAATTCAAAAAATGAAGGAGAAGTACAAGATTGGTATGAACAGATAAAAAAGATACGGAATGATATTGATATGAAAGAATAAAAGGCTGATTTTTGGCGAAACAAAAAATACCGCAGACACATTTAATGTCTGCGGCGAAAATAATTCAATATATTATGTTTAGCATATTACAGTTTGTAATCTACATCAGGGTTTATGGTGAGTGCAACACCGGTTTCAAATGTACCTTTACCGTTTTCGGCAAAAAGTGAAAATAATGTTCCTGTAAAAGTCATGGTACGTGTACCTTCGGTGCTGAGTCCAGCATTAAGTCCCGACCCGATTTCATGGTAGGCAATTTTTGCATTGAGATTCGTTGTATCAGCAAGGGCATAAGAAAAAGTATATTTTTCGCGGTCAGTATCTATTTTTACAAGAAGATTGAGATTTTCCTCTTCTTTAGATATAGGAATATGTGCAAGTTCTGCACCCATGTCGTGTATATGTTTATAAAATCCGACATATTTTCCATTTTCATCGCTGCCAACATATATTTCATAGTGATAATCGTTGTTATAGTAGGCAGCAACACCGAATCGTTTTGCTGTACTGTCTTTTATTTTTAATACAGCTTTAAGTGATGTTGTAAATTCCGGCTGCTTAAATGAAAGAACAGTCGGGGATTTACCGGGTTCATTCAATGTTATATCAGTACCTTTAAGTGTGAGACATCCGTTTTTACTGTCATAAATATAATGAGACATATCAGGATTTCTTGTGAACTGCAGGCGTTTGTCAAGAGTATCATTGTGGAAGTCAATATTGACGCTGTGGTCTGCATGTAAAAATGGTCTGCCTGTTGCATCGTCTGTTATTGTATTAGCAATTGTCTCCGGCTCATTTATGCCCGGAAGAGGTGCATCCATTACAAGCTCAATAGTTCCGTTTCCGTTGTATCCGACAACAGGCCATCCGTCTTTACTCCATGTGACAGGTGCAAGAAAGGTTTCACGGCCGAGATTGTGAAGAAGTGCATGGCTGAAGCGTCTTATTCCGAGGAATACAAGCCACCAGTTTCCGTTTGCATCTTCAACAAGGTCAGCATGTCCGGTAGCCTGAATTTCGGATTTTTTATACTCTTTATGAGAAATAATAGGATTGTGTGGACATGGTGTATAAGGACCGAATACATTTTTTGAACGCTGTATTGTTTCGCGGTGAGCATATTCTGTTCCGCCTTCCGCAATCATAAGGTAATACCAGCCGTCTTTTTTGTAGATATGTGGACCTTCTGCACATTGACCGCCGCAGCCAGTGCTTATAAGGTGCTTGTCGGAAAGAATTTCGCCCGTCATCGGATTGATTTTAAATGCAACAATACCTCTTACACCGTCAAGATTACCGGTTGAACAGTAATAACAGCAGTCATCATCATCCCAGAAAAGTGATGGGTCTATACCACCCTGGTCAATCCATGCAGGATCGGACCAGTCTTTGTTTATATCGTCTGTATGAACAACAAAGTTTCCTTTATCGGTAACATTAGTTGTTATCATATAAAACATTCCTTTGTGGTACCTTATTGTAGGTGCATATATACCACCGGAATTGCGGCAGCCTTCAAGTTCAAGCTGCGAACGTCTGTTAAGGCAGTATCCGGTAAGTTCCCAGTTTACAAGATTGCGGCTGTGATATATCGGTACACCGGGGAAGAATTCAAATGTTGAATTAACAAGATAAAAATCATCGCCAACGCGGCAGATGCTTGGGTCGGGATTGTATCCCGGAATAACAGGGTTTTTAAAAAGCATAATCTTATCACCTCAGAAAAAATATTGTATACAAAATAAAAATTAAAGTGCGGTTATATAAAAATACATTTAATAACTTATCTGTAGAATATATTTATTTAAAGATAAATTCAAGGTAAAAGTGTGTCATAAATTATTTAATTTACAGAAAAACTTTTGACAAATCTGATACATAAATTTTGTATGTAACGTGTATGACGCTTATTTTTAATCAGAAATAATTTAATATATGAAGTGCATGGCTGCAAAGTAGTTTACTTGAAATAGCAGTTTATGTATGTTACAATGGCAAAAGCAATAAATTTAATATACGAAAGGCGGATTTGAGCATGAATGACAGATACCAGACACCTCTTGCGGAAAGATATGCGAGCAAAGAAATGCAGTATATTTTTTCGCCTGATATGAAGTTTAAGACATGGAGAAAACTTTGGATTGCACTGGCTGAGACAGAAAAGGAACTCGGACTTGATATTACAGACGAGCAGATTGAGGAACTCAAGGCTAACAAAGACAATATCAATTACGAAGATGCAAAAAAGCGTGAAAAAGAAGTAAGACATGATGTAATGTCACACGTATATGCATATGGACTTCAGTGTCCTAAGGCAAAAGGAATTATCCATCTTGGAGCAACTTCATGTTATGTTGGTGATAATACAGATATTATTGTTATGACAGAGGCATTGAAGCTTGTTCGTAAAAAACTTATAAATGTAATCGGTGAACTTTCTAAGTTTGCAGATAAATATAAGGCACTTCCTACACTTGCATTTACACATTTCCAGCCGGCACAGCCGACAACAGTAGGCAAGCGTGCAACACTCTGGCTTAATGAACTTGTTATGGATTTAGAGGATGTTGATTATGTACTTTCAACAATGAAGCTTTTAGGATGTAAAGGTACAACAGGTACACAGGCCTCTTTCCTTGAATTGTTCAATGGAGATCATACGAAAATCCGTCAGATAGATGGAAAGATTGCACAAAAGATGGGATTTGACAAGTGTGTTCCTGTATCAGGACAGACATATTCAAGAAAAGTAGATACAAGAGTTCTCAATGTACTTGCAGGAATTGCAGCGAGTGCACATAAGTTCTCTAACGATATCAGACTTTTACAGCACTTAAAAGAAGTTGAGGAACCATTTGAAAAATCACAGATTGGTTCATCAGCTATGGCTTATAAACGTAATCCGATGAGAAGCGAAAGAATGGCATCACTTGCAGATTTTGTAATTGTAGATGCACTTAATCCGGCTATCGTATCATCAACACAGTGGTTTGAGAGAACGCTTGATGATTCAGCAAATAAGAGAATGTCAGTTCCGGAAGGATTCCTCGCAGTTGATGGTATTCTTGATTTATATCTTAATGTTGTTGACGGACTTGTTGTATACGAGAAGGTTATTAACAGAAGACTTATGTCAGAACTTCCATTTATGGCAACAGAAAATATTATGATGGATGCAGTTAAGGCCGGCGGAGACAGACAGGAACTCCACGAAAGAATCCGTGAGCTTTCTATGGAAGCAGGAAAGAGAGTTAAGCAGGAAGGTCTTGAAAATAATCTTCTTGAACTTATTGCGGCAGATCCAATGTTTGGTGTAACACTTGATGAACTTAAAGCTAAACTTGATCCTTCAAAGTATGTAGGACGTTCAAAAGAGCAGGTTGAAGAATATCTTGCAGAAATTATCAATCCTATTCTTGATGCTAATAAAGAAGAACTCGGAATGACAGCTGAGATTAATGTTTAATATATACATATTCTCATAGCATATGATTTTGCCGGACGCAGTTTACGTCCGGCAAAATTAATTTTACAAAGTGAGGTTAATTGTGGATAATAAAAATAAGACAGACAAGGGACTTTTGGGAAATGAGAAAATAGAAGAAGCTGTTGCAGCACTCCAGCAGGAAACAACGCAGGAAATGCTTGCACACACACTTACTGTAATTAGACGCCGCATGAGAGAAGCCGGTCAGCTGATAGTAGCAGTAGAGCCATCGGTGGGAGATAACAATCTTAATATACAGTCAGTTAAGACGGATGATGGAAAATGCTGGTGGATGGCGTTTACAAGTTTTGATGAAGAATTAAAAGGCAGTGGCAGTGTAATGTCAACATTTATGGCAGACATAGAAAAAATGTTCGAGTCAGCTATAAATGCAGAAGGAATAGAAGGCATAATAATTAATCCATGGAATCGTACAATTATGCTTGATAAGGAACTTATACGTATAGTTCTCGGATAATCCGTCAGAAGAAGATTTGACAAATAAAGACAGGAATTATAAAAACATGAATTTGGTCCCGGCTGCCGTGAAAAAAGAACCCAAAATCGAAAAATGAAAAAAATTGAAAAAAGTTTAAAATAATGCTTGACAACCTCAAATTTATATATTACAATAGCAAAGCAAGTTCGCGAGAGCAAGCAAAGCAAACCGCTTGTACGGAGTGCATGACATGGGATCTTAGCTCAGCTGGGAGAGCATCTGCCTTACAAGCAGAGGGTCACAGGTTCGAGCCCTGTAGGTCCCATAGTTACTTAATTTAATATGGCGAGATAGCTCAGTTGGCTAGAGCACACGGTTCATACCCGTGGTGTCGTGGGTTCAAATCCCTCTCTCGCTACTAATTTAAAAAGAGTTCAGGCGGCTGCCTGAGCTCTTTTTGCTATAGTTCATTTTATGGCAGCACATGTGCTGCAAAAATCAGACATTGTATGTGCTATAAAGTTGTAAAGCTATAAAGTTCAGATATTGCTTGTAAAATAAATAAAAATATGTTTTACTTAAAAAAGGTATGTGAAATAATAAAAGATGTTTGTAAATAAAGGAGGAAGCGGGCACATGAGAGTTGGAATGGGTTATGACGTTCATAAGTTGGTTGAGGGTAGAAAGCTCATACTTGGTGGTGTTGATATTCCTTATGAAAAAGGACTCCTTGGACATTCAGATGCGGATGTGCTTCTTCATGCGATTATGGATGCACTTCTCGGAGCTGCGGCACTTGGTGATATAGGAAAGCATTTTCCTGATACAGACGACAAGTACAAAGGTATTTCAAGTCTTGAATTGTTAAAAGAAGTTGGAAGACTTTTAAATGAGAATAATTATATAATAGAAAATATAGATGCAACAATTATTGCACAGCGTCCTAAGATGCTTCCTCATATACAGAAGATGAGAGAGAATATTGCGGGCGTTCTTGGAATACAATTAAATCAGATAAATGTAAAAGCTACAACCGAAGAAGGTCTTGGATTTACAGGAAGCGGTGAGGGCATATCTTCTCAGGCAATATGTGCTTTGACATCAGTGTCAAATTATATATATGGTGAGGCGGATATGAAAAACTGTTGTTCCGGATGTAATGGATGCACTAAGTATCAAGAATAGTAAATCAGATTAAAATCGGGAGCAGATATGAAATTTATAAATTTTGTAAAACAGGAAATAGCAGTAATAAAGGACAGAGACCCTGCCATTAAATCAACGATGGAGGTGTTTCTTTATCCAAGTTTTAAAGCTATATTAAAATACAGAAAGGCACATAAGCTTTTCCTGAAAAAACATTATTATCGTGCAAGAAGAATATCACAGAAAACGGCAAGACAGACCGGTATCGAAATTCATCCGGGAGCACAGATTGGTGAAGGACTTTTCATTGACCACGGACATGGTGTGGTAATAGGTGAAACAGCAATCATTGGTGATAATGTAACGCTTTATCAGGGTGTTACACTCGGTGGTACAGGAAAAGAGCAGGGAAAAAGACATCCTACAGTTGGTAATAATGTAATGATTGGAGCAGGAGCGAAAGTATTAGGTTCTGTTACAATTGGAAATAACTGCAAGATAGGTGCCGGTTCAGTTGTTTTAAAAGATGTTCCGGATAATGCGACGGTTGTCGGTGTGCCTGGAAGAATAGTAGTTCTTAACGATGTCAGGGTTGCTGATGCAAATGATTTGGACCAGGTTGATTTACCGGATCCAGTAATGAATGACATTGATGAATTAAAAACAGAGAATGATGAACTTAAAGAAAGAATTATACAGCTTGAAGATAAACTAAATGAGTGTAGAAAAGCTAACAGCAAATAACTAAGACGTTTAGTGAAAAAATATCATGATGGAAATGTCATATAAAATTTAGGAGGAAAATATGAAGATTTATAATACACTTACAAAGAAAAAAGAAGAATTTGAACCTCTTGAAAAAAATAAGGTAAAAATGTATGTCTGCGGACCTACAGTTTACAATCTTATCCATATCGGTAACGCAAGACCGATGATTTGCTTTGATACAGTAAGAAGATATCTTGAATATAAAGGATATGAAGTGAATTATGTATCTAATTTTACGGATGTTGATGATAAAATTATAAAGAAAGCCAATGAAGAAGGCGTTTCAGCAGAAGAAATTTCAACACGTTACATTGCTGAGTGTAAAAAAGATATGGAAGGCATGAATATCAAGCCTGCTACAACACATCCTCTTGCTACACAGGAAATCGGTGGCATGATTGATATGATTCAGACACTTATTGATAAGGGATATGCTTACAATGTCAATGGTACTGTATATTACAGAACAAGAAAGTTTGAAGGATATGGCAAGCTATCAAAGAAAAATATTGATGACCTTGAGGCAGGACACAGAGATATAAAGGTTGCAGGAGAGGACGAAAAAGAAGATCCGCTTGATTTCGTACTCTGGAAACCTAAAAAAGAAGGTGAACCTTCATGGCCGTCACCTTGGAGCGACGGAAGACCGGGCTGGCATATTGAATGTTCAGTTATGGCAAAGAAATATCTTGCAGATGAGATAGATATCCATGCAGGTGGTGAAGATCTTATATTTCCTCACCATGAAAATGAGATTGCACAGTCAGAAGCTGCAAACGGAGTACAATTCGCAAAATACTGGATGCACAATGCATTTTTAAATATTGACAATAAGAAAATGTCAAAGTCACTCGGTAATTTCTTTACAGTGCGTGACATAAGCAAAGAATATGACCTTCAGGTATTAAGATTTTTCATGCTCTCTGCACATTACCGCAATCCTATTAATTTCAGCCATGATTTGATGGAATCAGCAAAGAACGGACTTGAAAGAATTGTTACAGCAGTAGCTAATCTCAAGCATTTATCTGAAAATGCAAAAGAAGGCAGCATGGCAGCAGATGAAGCAGAAAAGATTGCATCACTTAAAGAGATGTATGACAAGTTTGAACAGGCAATGGATGATGATTTTAACACAGCAGATGCCATTTCTGCAGTTTTTGAAATTGTAAAATTTGCCAACTCAAACAGCAGTGCTGAAAATACAAAGGAATATATAGATACACTCATAAAGAAAATTACAACACTTACAGATGTTTTAGGACTTAAAGTAGAGAAAAAAGAAGAAATTCTTGATGAGGATATTGAGAAACTTATTGCAGAGCGTCAGCAGGCAAGAAAAGACAGAAACTTTGCCCGTGCAGATGAAATCCGTGATGAACTTCTTGCAAAAGGAATTGTACTTGAAGATACAAGAGAAGGTGTAAGATGGAAGAGAGCCTGACACAAAATCTCACTGAGAGTATAAAAAATGTGCTTGGATTAAAGGAAATTTCTCCGGCACAGCTTTCACCGCTTGTTCTTGCATACATCGGGGACAGCATATTTGACCTTGTCATAAAAACGTATCTTTTAGATACAAAGGGAAATATGCAGGTTAATAAACTCAACCGTTTTGCAAGTAATATTGTAAAGGCACAGTCACAGTCAGAAATGATAGGGATTATAGAGCCGCTGTTAAGCCCGGCGGAAGAAGCGGTATACAAAAGAGGTCGTAACGCAAAATCATATACATCAGCAAAAAATGCTTCAATATCAGATTACAGAAGAGCTACAGGCTTTGAGGCTCTTATGGGGTATCTGTACCTTGAAGGTGAGTATGAGCGTATGGTACAGCTTATAAAAGCGGGGCTGGATAAGGAAAAATAGAATTCTTTCTGCAAAATATTAAGAATTTTATCCGCATAATAGGGAGGATTTATGAGATATAAAGAATTCACAATAGAAGGACGTAATGCGGTGCTTGAAGCATTTCGTTCCGGAAAAACAATTGATAAGCTTTTTGTGCTTGATGGCTGTCAGGATGGTCCTGTAAAAAGCATTATAAGAGAAGCTAAAAAGACAGATACTATAATTAATTTTGTGGATAAGGAACGTCTTGACAGGCTTGCCGGAACAGGACACCATCAGGGTGTTGTTGCACAGGCGGCAGCATATGAATATGCAGAAGTTGAAGATATATTAAAGGCTGCAAAAGATAAAGGCGAGGCTCCGTTTATATTTATTTTGGATGAAATAGAAGACCCGCATAATCTTGGTGCGATAATAAGAACTGCCAATCAGGCAGGTGCACATGGTGTAATTATACCAAAAAGAAGAGCTGTAGGACTTACGGCTACAGTTGCAAAGACATCTGCGGGTGCAATTAACTATACACCTGTTGCAAAAGTGACAAATATTTCAAAGACAATAGAAGATTTGAAAAAACAGGGAATGTGGTTTGTGTGTGCAGATATGGACGGAACAACAATGTACGACCTTAATCTCACAGGACCTATAGGGCTTGTAATAGGTAATGAAGGAAGCGGCGTTGGCAGGCTTGTAAAGGAAAAATGTGATTTTGTTGCATCTATACCAATGAAAGGTGATATTGATTCACTTAATGCTTCAGTTGCAGCCGGAGTGCTGGCTTATGAAATAGTACGACAGAGAATGACAAAATAATGCCGCAGCAGATTTATGGAGGCTGAATTGGATTTCAATAAATGCAGTGATGAAACATTGATTGATATATACCGCAAAGGTGACGAAGCGGCAATAGAAGTTCTATTTGAACGGTATAAAGATATAGTCAGAAAAAAGGCAAAAGCCATGTATCTGGCAGGAGGCGACAGTGATGACCTTATTCAGGAGGGAATGATTGGGCTTTATAAAGCTGTCAGGGATTATGATGATACAAAGGAGGCTGCGTTTAAGACATTTGCAAGCATGTGCATTAACCGCCAGCTTATCAATGCCGTGGCAGTTTCAAACAGAAAGAAAAACATACCGTTAAACACATATGTGTCGTTCGATATGCCGGCATATCCTGATGAAGATAATGAAACACGGCTTGTTGATATTTTAAAACCTGAATCAGAACAGAATCCTGAAAAATTATTTATAGACAGGGAGTACAGTGATTCATTCAAAAAAAAGCTGTTTGACAGGCTTAGCAGCTTTGAAAAACAGGTGCTGCAGCTGTATATGGAAGATAATGATTACAGGCAGATTGCAATGCTTCTGGGAAAAACTCCAAAATCAATAGATAATGCCATTCAGAGGATAAGAGCTAAGGCAAACAGCATATCTTGACAAAAGATAAAAGCTGTAATAATATAGATTTTGTCTTGCTGATGTAGCTCAGTGGCAGAGCACTTCATTGGTAATGAAGAGGTCAGGGGTCCAATTCCCCCCATCAGCTCTCAGACTGAAACTTTTCTGAAGTATTTTTTAGGACGTTTTACAAAATATACCGCCATATCGGATTGGTTTTCCGGTGTGGCGGTATTTTGGCATATGCAGGCAGATGAAGTGGAACGATTAATTTATTTGAATATATTGAACTTATTTGATTACAGCAGCCTGATAAAAGAATTTCTGGTAATAATCAGTAAATTCATCTATTGTATGTGTTACAATTCCATAGGTCGGGTCGGCAAAAGTTACCGTCCTGTCTGTAAGGTTGTATCCGGATAGAACAACACAGTGTTCATATGACGGCCATGAGAAATACTCGCCGTCAGAAAGGGGAACTTCGCGGTAAGTGATGTCTTTTACAGAATAATCGTATGAAGTCCACACAATAACCGGATTCCCTGCGGCAACATATTCAAAAAGTGAATGTACAGATGAGTAACTTATTACATGAGCCGTCAAATTTGAATTATTATTTTTTAAAAATGAATTTGCTGCAGTTACAATAGCTGGTGCAAAACATCCGCTTCCGTGTTCGTCCCATGGTGAACCGAGAAAATAATCTATAAAGCATCCGGCATCAGCGGTATCACGCATCGGCAGGTAATTGGTTGCAAGAATCTCTTTGTCAACATTAAAGCCGTAAAAATGAAGAACCTCGGCGAGCGATGTTATCTCACATCCTGTAGGAAGGTCGGGTTCCTGGCTGATGAAAGGAACATCTAGCTGCATTTTTGATGGGATGTTCCGGCTGCTTTCGGCCGCGGTTGTATATTCGTGTTTATCAGAGTATACATAATCAAAATCCTGTGATGAAGTTTCTGACGTGGCAGATACAACAACAGAGGCATCGTTTTTATTTTTATCTTTTGATGAATCCAGATACATAGTAACAACAAAAATAAGAGCTGCGACTGATGAAATCAGGATTATGATTTTTAAAATATTTCTTTTTGCTTTTTTCACTTACAAAAATCTCCAATTCAAGTATATAGAATGATTAGAAAAATATATTTATTTTCATTATATACATAATAATGATTGATTGCAAATCCAAAGATGTGGTATTATACTAAAGTGTGGTTGTAAAACCCGGATTTAAGTATATATATGCAGGCTGATATAGATAAATGTCAGCGGAATGGAGGAAATATGGTAAAAGCTATCGTTGGCGCTAACTGGGGTGACGAAGGTAAAGGTAAGATTACAGATATGCTTGCTGAGGAATCTGATATTATTGTAAGATTTCAGGGAGGAAGTAATGCAGGACATACCATTATCAATGAATACGGTAAATTCGCACTTCATCTTCTGCCATCAGGCGTTTTCTATAATCATACAACAAGTATTATTGGCAACGGCGTTGCTCTTAATATTCCATACCTTATCAAGGAATTAAAGAGCCTTACAGACAGAAATGTACCTATGCCTAAGATTCTTGTATCAGACAGGGCACAGATTCTTATGCCTTATCATGTTGATTTTGATACATATGAGGAGGCAAGACTTGCAGGAAAGTCATTTGGTTCAACAAAGTCAGGCATAGCACCATTCTATTCAGATAAATATGCAAAAATCGGATTCCAGGTATGTGAATTATTTGGAAATGAGGATGAACTTAAAGATAAAATAGCTAACGTATGCACACTCAAAAATGTTATGCTTGAGCATTTATATCATAAGCCGCTCCTCAATCCGGATGAGATATTTAATACTTTAATGGAGTACAAGGAAATGATAGCTCCATATGTGACAGACACATCTGCATATCTTAATAAAGCATTAAAAGAAGGAAAGAAGATTCTTCTTGAGGGTCAGCTCGGTTCACTCAAAGACCCTGACCACGGAATTTATCCAATGGTTACATCATCTTCAACACTTGCTCCTTATGGTGCAATCGGAGCTGGTGTTCCGGCTGCATCAATTCAGGATGTTGTCACGGTAGTTAAAGCATATTCATCAGCAGTTGGTGCTGGTGCATTTGTAAGTGAAATATTTGGAGACGAAGCAGACGAACTTAGAAGACGCGGCGGTGACGGCGGCGAGTTCGGTGCTACAACAGGTCGTCCTAGAAGAATGGGATGGTTTGATGCAGTTGCAACACGTTACGGTGTAAGAATGCAGGGTACAACAGAAGTTGCTCTTACAGTAATAGATGTACTTGGATATCTTGATGAGATTCCAATGTGTGTAGGATATGAAATTGACGGTAAAGTTACAAAAGATTTCCCTACAACACCACAGCTTGAGAAAGCAAAGCCGGTATGGAAAGTGATGCCGGGCTGGAAATGTGATATTCGTGGAATAACAAAGTACGAAGATTTACCAGAGGCATGCAGAAACTATATCGAGGCAATTGAAGAGGAAATCGAAGCACCAATTACAATGGTTTCAAATGGTCCTGGAAGACATGAGATTATTCACAGAGAAAGCAGTTATTCTAAATAATCTGATAAGATAAAAGACAGGTGTCAGCTGTCGGAAACTGTGCATTGACAGACGACGGCCGGTGTCATAAAAATAAGACAGCGTTGATAATAAGTCAACGCTGTCTTGAATTATCTTTTTGACAGATATCTGTATACAAGCATCATTGCGTATATTACAATGGGAAATACGATATCTGTAAATATAAGCCCTTTAAAAAGCGTTCTTGCGGTCTGCGTGTCGATAAAAGCAGTTATAAGTGTGACAATTATCAGGACACCCCACAAAATAACAGCGGTAAGGGCAACACCTCGTTTTACTTTTTTCATATTTATTAACCTTTCCGTGATATGAATTAATCATTATCAATTTATATAATAATAACATAGAAAATAATAATATAAAAGACTTTATATATTAAATATAATTATAGGAGAAAAACAATGGTAAAGAGTGTATTGGAATATCTCGAGAATTCAGCAGCAAGATTTCCTGATAAAAAGGCAGTCGCTGATGACAAAAGCAGCATGACATATTCAGAACTTGTAAATAATGCACGGAATATTGCGGCAGGACTTCTTCCTTACACAGAAAGAAGACAGGCAGTTCCTGTATACATGGACAAGAGCTGTCATACGCTTGCTCTTTTTATGGGAGCTGTAATGGCAGGATGTTTTTATGTCTGCCTTGATCCAAGCCAGCCGGCAGAAAGAATCAATATGATTCTTGAGACGCTTGAGGCAAAACTTATGGTCGTTGATGAAAAATCAGCAAAGAAGCAGGCGAAGCTTGGTTTTGATGGCCCTGTTCTTAATATTGACGAGCTTATGACACATGAAGTGACAGAAGAAGAGAACGAAAAACTTGCACAGATAAGAAGTGAAGCTCTAGATATTGACCCGTTGTATTCAATATTTACATCAGGCTCAACAGGTGTTCCTAAGGGTGTTATAGTAAATCACCGTTCAGTCATAGACTTTATAGATTGCTTTACAGATACATTTAACATCAGTGAAAATGATATAATTGGCAATCAGGCACCATTTGATTTTGACGTATCAGTAAAAGATATTTATTCAACATTAAAATGCGGTGCAACAATCCAGATTATACCTAAACAATTATTTTCATTTCCTACAAAACTTCTTGATTATCTTGATGACAATAATGTTACAACACTTGTATGGGCTGTTTCGGCATTGTGTATAGTTACAACTTTAAATGGCTTTGAGTACAAGGTTCCGTCAAAGATTAATAAAGTAATTTTCTCAGGTGAAGTTATGCCGATAAAACATCTTAATCTCTGGAGAAAAGCATATCCGGATGCGATGTTTGTTAATGTATACGGACCTACAGAAATCACATGTAACTGCACATATTATATAGTTGACAGGGAGTACGAACTTGACGAGACACTTCCTATGGGTAAAGCATTTCCTAATGAGAGAGTATTCCTGCTTGATGATGACGATAATATTATCACTGAATCACAGCCGGGTACAACAGGTGAAATTTGTGTTTCAGGAACAGCAGTGACAATGGGTTACTATAACAATCCGGAAAAGACAGATGCAGCATTTGTTCAAAATCCTCTTAATAACAAATATAATGAAATAATATATAGAACGGGCGACTTAGGATATTATAACAATGACGGTCTTATGTGCTTTTCATCAAGAAAAGATTTCCAGATTAAGCATATGGGACACAGAATAGAGCTTGGTGAAATTGATATGGCAATCAACGCAGTGGATGATGTCGTAAGAGCATGCTGCATATTTCATCAGGACGCAAATAAGATTCTTGGATTCTATGAGGGAGCTGCAGATAAAAAGACTATTACACATGTTCTTATGCAGAAACTTCCAAAGTTCATGATTCCACAGGAATTTATCCAGGTGGAATCAATGCCTATAACAAAGAATGGTAAGATTGACAGAAAACTTCTTCTTGAAAATTATATCGGAGGCGAAAATGCTTAGTATAGAAAAAATAACACAGCTTGCAAAAGAAAATTCAACACCGCTTTATATATTTGATAAAGATGAGCTTGCAGACAGAATTTCATCAATAAAGAGAATAGTAGGAGATGGCGTCACAATATGTTATGCCATGAAGGCTAATCCGTTTCTACTCGATGCGGCAAAAAAGCTTAATGTGAAATTTGAGGTGTGTTCGCCGGGCGAATTTTCAATATGTGAGCGTGAAAATATTAATATGTCAGACATAGTTCTTTCCGGTGTCAACAAGGAAAAGCATGATATAGAACATGTCATGGACGACTGTGGCGGTGTAGGAATGTATACAGTTGAGTCAGTAAGCCAGTTTGAACTTCTCAATGAATGTGCGGCAAAAAGAAATATTACAATACCTGTGCTTTTAAGAGTTACAAGCGGCAACCAGTTCGGACTTGACGAAGCTGAGGTTGAAAGACTCGTCTCACACAGAGAAAACTATCCTAATATTGATATACACGGAATCCAGTGTTATACAGGTACGCAGAAAAAGAAAATTGACCATATCACAAAAGAACTTGAATGGCTTGACGGAATATGTGATATGTTAAAAGAAAAATATGGTTTTAATGCAAGGGAACTTGAATATGGACCTGGACTTCCTGTTTCATATTTTGGCGAAGATGCTTTCAATAATTCGTATGATATGTTAAAAGAGTTTGCCGAGTATCTCAAACCGCTTAAAAGTAAATACAAGATAACACTTGAGATGGGTAGATATATTGCCGCAACATGCGGAGTATATGTGTCATCAGTTGCTGATACAAAGACTAACAAGGGCCAGAACTACTGTATAATTGATGGTGGAATTAACCACGTTAATTACTATGGACAGACAATGGCAATGAAAGTTCCGGCTTATACATTTGTGAAAGCCGACGGCACAGCTGCGGCAGGCTATGGTGCTAAAGATTACGGCACAGAACCTGAAAAATGGACAATATGTGGTTCACTGTGTACAGTTGCTGATGTAATTGTAAAAAATCTTCCGATAGGAAAGCCGGAATCAGGCGATATGATTATTTTTTATAATATCGGTGCATATTCTGTTACAGAGGGAATTTATCTGTTCCTGAGCAGAAAAATGCCTAAGATTATAGCATACAGCGAAAAAGAAGGAACAAGTTTATACCGTGATTTCAAATTTTCGGATAAGATTAATTCGAGAGAAGATCTTATTTAATAGATTATTAATATATAATTCACTTTCATTTTTCAAAAATGTGCTTGACTAACACAGGAAGATGTTATATTTTAAATTCGATATACTAAAGGGGTAAATATAAAACCCTGTTTGGTCGATATAATTTAGTGAAAGAAAGGTCAGGATTTTTATAATGGATCAGTTAATGGACATTTTGACAGAAGTTAATGCAGACGTAGATTTTGAAACATGTGATACACTTATCGATGATGGTATTCTCGATTCTTTTGATATCGTATCAATCGTTGGTGAGCTTAATGACACATTTGATATTGAGATTACACCTGTTGACATTGTTCCTGAGAATTTTAATTCTGCAGAGGCAATGTGGGAGATGATTCAGAGACTTCAGGATAACTAGGATATGCATTAACGTGACATGAGGCAGATAATGCCGCCGTATTTGTTTATGACAAGGAGGAATTGATATGTCAGGTTTTAATTTGTATACTTCTAATTCTATTTCAACTTTATTTTCTTCATTGGGAAACAGAAGTAATGGAAGCACAATATTTTCCGGGCTTGATTATTCAACATTATCAAGCATCCATAATGGCTCATATAAAAAGCTTCTTAATGCTTATTATAATAAAACAGGCAACAAAGATGCTGTTTCAAGCATAACAGCAGGAAAGACTGATGTTAAGAAAACAGATACCAATGCTGTAAGTACACGTAATAATGCATCTAATGTGAGCGAAGATATTGATACATTAAATAAGAGCGATTTATGGAAACAAAAGGAAATAAAAGCTGAGGATGGCAGCAAGACAAAGGAATATGATAAAGATGCCATTTATAAGGCAGTTTCATCATATGTAAAAGATTACAATCTTCTTGTTGACAGTGCAGGTAATTCTGAGAGTTCCTCAGTTTTAAGAACAGCATCAAGTATGGTTAATTATACTAAAGCTAATAAATCGGTGCTTGCTTCAATGGGCATTTCGATTGGTGCTGATAATAAGTTGAGCATTGATGAGAAGACATTTAAAGGTTCATCAATGGCAGCAGTTAAATCTGCATTTACCGGAGCCGGTTCATATGGAAAGAGCGTTCAGGCGAGTGCATCAATGATTTATGGCTCTGCGGCAGCACAGGTTGCCAAACAGTCAGGAACAGGATTGTATTCATCAGGAGCATCATATTCATATGTGAATGGTTCTATTTATAACAGTTATTTTTAAATAAAAACAGCGAGAGGAAGCAAAAGACATGGCTTTACTTGAAACTTGGAGAAAGTTAGCATACGAGACAGAGATGAACCAGAATCAGGCAACACAGTTCTGGGGTAACTATTTTAACCTTGAAAAAGGAATTTATGAGCAGATTCTTTCAACACCGGACGAACCTGTATCAGGAACAGTTAAAGAACTTGCAGAGAAATTTAATGTTGAAGTTTTAATTATGACAGGATTTCTTGACGGAATCAATGACAGCTTAAAGAATCCTAATCCAATTGAGACAATGGAAGAGGATACACAGGTAAATCTTGATTACGATAAGGAAAAACTCTATTACAACATGGTTGGTGCAAAAGCTGACTGGTTATATGAACTTCCACAGTGGGATAATCTTTTAGATGAAGCAAAGAGAAAAGAGCTTTACAAGAAGCAGAAACTCTCTGGTACAGTTATCAAAGGAAAGAAGATTGGCAGAAATGAGCCATGTCCATGTGGAAGCGGCAAGAAATATAAGAACTGCTGCGGTAAGAACGCATAACCCACGATGTCTTAGTGAGATAAAAGACGGTGCAGGATTTATTCCCTCACCGTCTTTTTAAGTGCTTTGAAATATTTAACAATGTAAAATACTAATGAAATTATGCCAATAAATGTAATTATAAGAAGGCACAGATATAATGGAAGACTGTAATGATACTGGCTTATCATTATCGCTGATGTATGTGATGACAATCCTGAATAATTCCAGTTTAAGTCAATAGCCATATATTCGAGCAGTGGTTTAAGATAAGTATCATTTTTCTTTAAAACTGCTTTGAATGAGACATTATCAAGTGATACAGGAATGTCATTATCTTTATTAAAATATTTTGTGGAAATAAGATAAATTGTACATCTGTCATCAGCAAGAGTGTAATAGTAATGTCCTTTTACACGGTCATGGTCAATATAATCATATCCTGTATAATATAAAGTATCTGCGTCAACATTGACATATCTGGCTCCGGACAGATAACAGTCGTCAATATTATCAGATGAACTGTATGACTGTGGTTTGAAGCTTTTGAAAAGCGATATATGCATGCAGGCTGATATGGTGATAAGTACAAATAAAAATAAGAATACAGCAGCCTGAATCTGGTGGTTAAATAAAATTGACTTTAGTTTCTTTAGTTTCATAGAACGTTCCCTGTTAATAAAGTTATATATAAAATTATTATATAATAAATTAAAATTTAAAGAAATAGGGAAAAGGTAATTTAATAAACATTGCTTTTTTTCAGAAAAATTGTTACATTATATAGATAAGATGAAAATGTGGCGGGAATCAGTAAGAACGGAGAAAATTATGGAAGCTTATACAGGATTTGCTTATGTATATGATGAATATATGGATAACATTCCATATGATGAGTGGAGTGAATATCTGATTGAACTTTTAAAAGAAAATGGTATAGAGAAAGGACAGTGTATCGCAGAACTTGGATGTGGAACAGGAACAGTTACGAGAATACTTGACAGTAACGGATATGACTGTATCGGGATAGATTTGTCAGAAGATATGCTGGCAATTGCCTCAGAAAAGACATATGACAATGATCAGGAGATAATATATACACATCAGGACATGCGGGATTTTGCACTTCCTTATACAGTTGATGCCATGGTAAGCATCGGCGATTCAATGAACTATATTACAACAGCCGATGATTTGAAAAGTGTTTTTGAATGTGTATATAACGGACTTGAAGAAGGCGGAGTCTTTATATTTGATTTAAAGACAATACATTTTTTCAGAGATATATTAAGTGATAATACATATGCCCAGAACAGAGATGATTCAGCGTTTATATGGGATAATTGTTACGAAGAAAAAACGCGTAATAATATATACAATCTTGCAGTTTTTGTATTAAATGAAGACGGAGCTTTTGACAGATATGAAGAAAATCACTGCCAGCACGGTTTTACAATGGAAGAAGTGCTTTCATCAGCAGAGGCGGCAGGACTTACATGCACTGCCACATATGATGCATTTTCACATGATGCACCAAAAGATGACAGCGAAAGATTATATTTTGTATTTAAGCGTTAAAATGGAAAATAAAGATGTATAATCGGAGGAATAGGAATGAATGATTATATTGTAAGAGGAATTGCAGCAGGTGGACAGATTCGGGTGTTTGCAGCAACAACCAGAAATGTCGTTGAGACGGCAAGACAGCACCATGAGATGAGCCCGATTGCTACTGTTGCACTTGGAAGACTTCTCACAGGCGGTGCGATGATGGGAACTATGATGAAAAACGACTCAGATGTCGTTACAATACAGATTAAAGGTAATGGTCCAATCGGTGCGATGACGGTTACTGCTGATTCAAAAGGAAGAGTAAAGGGATTTGTTGCCAATCCACAGGTAATGCTTCCGTTAAAAGACGGAAAACTTGATATTGCGGGTGCGTTGGGACTTGGCGTGTTAAGTGTTATAAAGGATATCGGATTAAGAGAGCCTTATGTTGGAGATACAATACTTGTTACAAGTGAGATTGCAGACGACCTGACATATTATTTTGCAACAAGCGAGCAGGTGCCTTCATCAGTAGGTCTTGGTGTCCTCATGAATAAGGACAATACAGTTGAACAGGCGGGTGGATTTATAATCCAGCTTATGCCGGATGCAAAGGAAGAGACTATAGAAAAGCTTGAAGCACGTATAAAAGAAGTGAAGTCGGTAACACAGCTTCTTGAAGAGGGAATGACCCCGGAGGAAATCCTTGATCATATTCTCGGGGATATGGGGCTTGAGATTCTGGATAAGACGCCTACAGAATTCTATTGCAACTGTTCAAAAGAGAGAGTTGCAATGGCAATCATGAGTGTCGGCAAAGATGAGATTGACCAGATGATAGAAGAAGGCAATCCTATAGAAGTCAAGTGTCATTTCTGTAATACAGCATATAATTTCAGTATAGATGACTTAAAACATTTACGTGAACTTTGTGAGAAGAGAAGATGAAAAATATAATATTTATCGGAATGCCGGGCAGCGGAAAGAGCACACTTGGTGTAGTTCTTGCAAAAAAGCTCGGATACAGTTTTATAGATTCTGACCTTGTAATTCAGGAAAAATACGGTACAACACTTGAAAGAATTATTGAAAAATATGGTGACGATGGATTTATCAAAATAGAAAATGATGTTAATTGTACAATAAATGCAGAACATGCAGTTATTGCAACAGGTGGAAGTGCCGTGTACGGAGAAACGGCAATGGAGCATTTTAAAGATATCGGAACTGTTATATATCTTGAGGTTGACGAGATTGAGCTGGAAGAGCGAGTAGGAAGCCTTAAAGAACGTGGCGTTGTATCAAATGGAAAGACAACAATTGACGAGATATTTGAAGACAGAAAAAATCTGTATCGTAAATATGCCGATATTACACTTAATCTTAATGGAAAAAGCATAAGAGAGTCAGTTGATGACATTTATGATAATCTTATTAACAAAGACAGCAATTATTAATACATTGCAACAAAAACAAATTTGTTTTATACTTAACTAACTTTATAGCAGGAGGAAAAAATCAAATGGAAAATGAAGCTGTTTCAAAAAATTTCATAGAGCAGATTATTGATAAAGATATTGCGGAGGGACATTGCAAAAAGGTTATTACAAGATTTCCACCTGAACCTAACGGATATCTTCATATAGGTCATGCAAAGTCAATACTTTTAAATTATGGACTTTCACAGGAATATGGCGGACAGTTTAATTTAAGATTTGATGATACAAATCCGACAAAAGAAAAGGTTGAATTTGTAGATTCGATTAAGCGTGATGTAGAGTGGCTCGGTGCAAAGTGGCACGGCGATGTTTTATTTGCATCAGATTATTTTGATAGAATGTATGAGGCTGCAGTAAAGCTTATTCGCAAAGGGAAAGCATATGTGTGTGACCTTACACCTGAACAGATAAGAGAGTACAGAGGAACACTTACTGAACCTGGCAAGGAAAGTCCTTACAGAAACCGTTCGGTTGAAGAGAACCTTGAACTTTTTGAAAATATGAAAAATGGAATGTATGCAGACGGAGAGAAAGTGCTTCGTGCAAAGATTGATATGGCAGCAGCCAATATCAACATGAGAGATCCTATTATTTACAGAGTTGCACATATTTCACATCATAGAACAGGTGATAAATGGTGCATTTATCCTATGTACGATTTTGCACATCCGATTGAAGATGCTATTGAAGGTGTTTCGCATTCAATATGTACGCTTGAGTTTGAAGACCACAGACCGCTTTATGACTGGGTTGTAAGAGAACTTGAATATGAGAATCCACCTAAGCAGATTGAGTTTGCAAAGCTTTACCTTAACAATGTTGTTACAGGAAAGAGATATATTAAGAGACTTGTCGAAGATGGAATTGTTGACGGATGGGATGACCCACGTCTTGTATCAATTGCAGCTTTGAGAAGAAGAGGATTTACACCTGAATCGATTAAGACATTTGTTGAGCTTGTTGGTGTTACAAAGAGCCAGGGCTCTGTTGAATATCCGATGCTCGAGTATTGCATAAGAGAAGACTTAAAACTCAAAGTACGCAGAATGATGGCTGTACTCAATCCTGTAAAAGTTATTATTGACAACTATCCTGTTGGACAGGTTGAATATATGGAAGTTCCTAATAATCAGGAAAATCCGGAGCTTGGAACAAGAAAAGTTCCATTTACAAAAGAACTCTATATTGAGAGGGATGATTTTATGATCGATCCTCCAAAGAAATATTTCAGAATGTTTCCTGGTAATGAAGTGCGTCTTATGAATGCTTATTTTGTTACATGTACAGACTATAAGACTGATGAATCAGGTAAAGTTACAGAGATTCATTGTACTTATGATCCGGAAACACGCGGCGGTAATTTTGAGGGCCGTAAAGTAAAAGGTACAATTCATTGGGTATCTGCATCTGAAGGCAAGCAGGTTCAGGTACGTCTATATGAAAATATCGTGGATGAAGAAAAAGGCGTGTATAATGAAGAAGATGGTTCAATAAATGTAAACCCACATTCACTTACAGTCATTGATAACTGTTATGTTGAGCCTGAACTTATGAATGCAGCAAAAGAAGAAAAATTCCAGTTTGTAAGAAACGGTTATTTTTGTGTTGATATTAAAGACAGTGAGGCTGGAAAGCCGGTGTTTAACCGGATTGTATCGTTAAAGAGTTCATTTAAACTTCCAAAATAATAAGCATGGAGGCTCATAGTGAGTGAATTAACACAGGAAATTGAAAAAGAAGAGGGTATGTATGTCTATGATAAAAAGATAGAATGTCCTGTATGCATGAAGGAATTTACAACAAAGATAGTAAAGACCGGAAAAGCAAGATTTAAGGGGAGTGAAATGGATTTACGTCCGATATATGAGGGAGTTGACACCATAAAATATGATGTTTACATGTGTCCTCATTGCGGATATTCAGCAGTATCAAGAGAATTTAATAATATTACACATTCACAGCGTAAAACGCTTATGGAAGAAATCGGCAGTAAATATGCCGGGATTTCAGGTGGACACGATGAAATATATTCATATGATGAAGCTGTTGTCAGATACAAAATGGCACTTCTTACAGCTATAAAAAAGCCTGCAAAATTAAGTGAATGTGCATATTTATGCCTGAAGCTTTCATGGCTTTACAGATCTATGTCGGAAGAAAAAATAGAAGAGCATTATAGGGAAAAAGCTTACAAAGGTTTTGAGGAAGCATTGCAAAAAGAATATCCTCCGATATGTGGAATGGATGAAAATACTATTAGTTATCTTATGTCAGTTCTTGCATACAAGAGCGGCGATAATGATAAAGCGATGCAGTATGGCTACAGTGTAATAAGCTCAAGAGGAGCTTCAACAAAACTTAAAGATAAAGAACGTGAGATTATAGACATATTAAAGGCGGAGAAATAAAATTGAAAAAGATTTTGTTCTGGTGCAGAAACGTGGCTTGTGCCGGTCTGCATACCGAAGTAGGAAAGATGATAATTCTTTCATTGATTATTAATATGATTATTGAATGTCTGAATCACAGAAATTTATGGGGATTGGCAGAGCTATTTGCCAATCCTGTTGTGTTTCTTTACAATACTTCAATAATATTTCTTACATTATGTATAGGATTTTTTACTACACGCAAGGTTTTTGTGTATGTAATGATATCAGCGATATGGATAACACTGGCGGTTATCAATTTTGTTGTTTTGTCTGCCAGAAAAACTCCATTTACAGCAATGGACATATATCTGATAAAAGATGCGGTTAAAGTATTGCCTGTATATCTTAATGTTTTTCAGATTATACTGATTGTTATTGGAATAATTGCAGGTATTGCGGGATTGGTGTTTTTATGGATTAAAGGACCAAAAGTAATAATTGCACAGACATTAAAGAGAAGAATAATATTTTCATCTGTAAAAACAGTTATTGCCGGTGCAGTTGTTACAGCATTGACAGTTATACTGATTCCGGCAGGCGTTCTTGGACGCAATTTTGGTAATCTTGGAATGGCATACAGGAATTACGGATTTGTATATTGTTTTTCATGCAGTGTTGTTGGGCGTGGAATAAGCAAATCGGGAGAATACTCACAGGAATATATTAACAATATAAAAAATAATATTGAAAATGAGCAGACTGACAATGGCGTTGTTAATTCACAGGAAGCACCTAATATTATATTTTTGCAGCTCGAGTCATTTTTTAATCCGGATAGAGTTAAAAAAGTAAAATTTTCACAGGATGTATTGCCTAATATGAAAAGACTATCATCAGAATATTCAGCCGGTTATATATCTGTGCCATGTTTTGGTGCCGGGACAGCAAATACTGAATTTGAGGTACAGACAGGAATAAATCTTGATGATTTCGGACCTGGTGAGTATCCTTACAAAACAGTTTTACAGTCGGCTATATGTGAATCGGCGGCATATGACCTGAAAAATCTTGGATATAGCACACATGCTCTTCATAATAATGACGGAACATTCTATAACCGCAATAAGGTTTTTTCACATCTTGGATATGATACATTTACATCAATAGAATATATGTCAGATATTGAATATAATCCGATAGGCAGGGCAAAAGACAGCATACTTACCGGTGAAATTGCAAAAATTCTTGATTCAACGGAAGGCTCCGATTATATATATACAATATCAGTTCAGGGACATGGCGATTATCCGTCGCAGATGCCGGAAAATTATAATCCTGAGATAAAAGTTGAAAACTTTTTTGATGGGGCAGATAAGGCTGCGTTTGAATATTATATTAATCAGATACATGAGATGGATAAGTTTGTCGGTGAGCTTGTAAAGTATTTATCAGAAAGGGATGAGCAGACAATTCTTGTAATGTATGGCGATCATCTTCCCGGATTTAATTTTACAAACGAGACACTTTCATATGGTAATATATATCAGACACCATATGTTATATGGGATAATATCGGTCTGAAAAGAGAATATAAGAATATGGAAGCGTATCAGCTTTCGTCATATGTATTTGGAAGGCTTGGCATTACAGAAGGATATATTAATAAATATCATCAGAAACAGAAAGATTCAACAGACTATCTTAAAAATTTAAAAATTCTTGAGTATGATATACTATATGGTGACCATGATATATATGGTGGAGAAAATCCATATCAGGCAACGGATTTAAAGATGGGAACTGATGAGATAAAAATAACAGATGCATATGAATATTCCGATCACATATGTGTAGAAGGAGAGAATTTCAATACGTTCAGCGTAGTATTTGTCAATGATAAAGAATGTACAACAGTGGCTGTTAATGGAAATATGCTTATTGCTAAAGGTATAAAACTCAAAAAAGGTGATAAAGTATCCGTTGTACAGCGTGGCAAGGATAAAATTGAACTTAGCCGTGTGACGTTTGAAAATTAAAAAAATGATTTTTATATGTTGAATAACTATATAAATGGTTGTTGACAGTGCATAAAAGTAATGCTAATATAGGAATGAGGTATTTGCTTATAGGCAAAACGTCACATTTTTTTTGGAGGTACTTGAAATGAAAGGTACAGTTAAGTGGTTCAACAATCAGAAGGGTTACGGATTCATCAGCGATGAGAATGGTGATGATGTATTCGTACATTACTCAGGTCTTAACATGGACGGCTTTAAGTCATTAGACGAAGGTGCTCAGGTTGAGTTCGATGTTACAGAAGGAGCTAAGGGTCCACAGGCAACTAATGTAACAAAATTATAATCCGCAATGTTCTACAGTGTGCCTTTTTAAATATACAGGTAATTTTTGAAAAGATATATTGTTTGCAATAAAGATTATGTGAAAAGCAGCTGCATTATGTAGCTGCTTTATTTTATATAAATTTTATATAAAATAAATAAAGGCTTCTTTGCAAATAAAGTTGTCATATGATAAAATAAAAAAAGAACAATATGTTGGAGGAATATATGGAAGGAATTGATTTATTACAGACGTTGCCGTCTGGTGTAGAAGGGATGATTATGGCAGGAGGAATTCTCATGCTGTCATTTTTCATTGTAATGTTTATTGTAGTTAAGAAAAGATGGGAAGGCAAAGTCGTTCCATTCTTTCTCGGACTTTTAAGTTATGTGATTTTTGTATTTATATGTGTGAATCTTATTATGTCGGCATTTGCACTTATACCTAGTGTAGATATGGCATTTTCATATAATCAGCATGCGTATACAATTGTCTATTGCGTTGTTGCTTCTGTTGCATTTCTTGCAGCAAGAGTTGTGCTTGGCAATATGATAACACAAAGATATGACACACGCGGTGATGTATATATGGCAGGTATGGGGCTTGGAATTGGTGATGGCATATTATATGGTGTCACAGCGGTTTCATATTATGTATGGTGTATTGCAATCAGAAATGAAGGTCTTGAGCAGGCTTTTCAGGGACTTTCCAACAGTGATATAACATCTACATATGAATCGGTATCAACACTTTTTAATGCACCAATAGCGTTATGGCTTCTCATGGGTCTTGGCTGTATCATGGATATGCTTATTCATTTTGCACTTACTAATGCAACATATGGAGTTATAACCGGAAGCCTTCCAAAATACTGGTATGCATTATCAACAGGCATTTATTTTGTTAATGCTATATCATTCCAGTTATATGATTCGTCATCAATGGTAAGTATAGCAGTTTCATTTGCAATAAAACTTATTATATTTGCAGCGTCAATGTATTATACATTGTCTGTAGCAGGAAAGCAGATAAAATACGGGGAATAAAGATATGTCAGATACAGATACTATCAAAGGTCTTACACAGGAACAGGTTGATAAATTAACAGCAGACGGACTTTTTAATGAAACAGTTAAGAGCCAGTCTAAAAGTGTGTGCCAGATAGTAGCCGGTAATGTATTTACATATTTCAACTTAATATTTGCAATATTTGCATGTTTGTTAATTCTGGTAAGGTCATATATTAATATGACCTTTCTTCCAATTATAGTGATAAATACACTTATCGGTATAATACAGGAACTAAGAACCAAACGTGTGCTCGACAGGCTTACGCTTCTCAATGCACCTAAAACAAAAGTTATAAGGGATGGAAAAGAGTCAGAAGTTGATTCGCAGACGCTTGTAAAAGGAGATTTGTGCAGGTTTAAATCAGGAAACCAGATTTGTGCAGATGCTGTAGTTGTGGATGGGATTGTCAGGGTTAATGAATCACTTGTAACAGGAGAATCTGATGAGATAACAAAGAAAAAAGGAGATATGCTATTATCGGGAAGTTTTGTTGTGTCAGGAGAATGTTTGGCTGTTCTTGAGAATGTAGGACTTTCATCATATGCATCAAAGATAACCCTGGAAGCGAAAGCATCGAGAAAAAAACAGCAGACGGAGATGATGCGTTCTCTTGACAAGCTTGTGAAAGTTATAGGTATTGCTATTATTCCAATTGGCATATTGATGTTTTGCAGAACATTTTTTGCACTAGGCAATACGTTACAGCAGAGCGTTGTGTCGATGATAGCTGCACTTGTAGGAATGATACCTGAAGGCTTATATCTTCTTGCAAGTATTGCACTTGTTGTAAGTGTAATGAGACTTGCAAAAAAGAATGTTCTTGTACATGAAATGGCATGTGTGGAAACACTTGCAAGAGTAAATATCCTGTGTGTTGATAAGACGGGAACAATAACAGAAAATAAGATGTCAGTTGCACAGGTTGAGCCGCTTGAATACTATGAGCAGGGTGAATTTTCGGCACTTCATGAGATGATAGGCAATCTTGTTAATAATCTCAATGCTGATAATATTACAATGGAAACGTTGCAGCAATATTTTGATTCAGAAAAGACGAGGCAGGCGGAGAGTGTCTGTTCATTTTCATCTGAGACAAAGTACAGCAGTGCTACGTTTTCATCAGGAGATACATATATAATTGGTGCACCGGAAAAACTGCTTCTCAATGAGTATTCTGTATATGAAAGCCATATAGAGTCATATGCAAGAAAAGGTCTGAGAGTTATGGTGTTTGGAATTTTAGACTATAATCCGGAAGGTAAGAAACTTACATCGCCTGCGAAACCGCTCGCACTTATTGCAATTGGCAATGCGATAAGAGAAGATGCAAAAGAAACATTTAAGTATTTTGCAGATCAGGAAGTTGAGATAAAAGTTATATCGGGAGATAATCCGGTGACAGTATCAAGTGTTGCACACGATGCAGGAATTATTAATGCTGATAAATTTATAGACGCCTCGTCACTTCAGACAGATGAGGAACTTGAAGCTGCGGCACTAAAGTATACAGTGTTTGGCAGAGTGCAGCCTGAACAGAAGAGAAGAATAATACAGGCTCTCAAAGATAACGGAGATGTGGTCGCAATGACCGGCGATGGTGTCAATGATGTACTTGCACTCAAAAGTGCCGATTGCAGCATAGCTTTTGGTTCCGGAAGTGAAGCGGCATGCAATGCGGCACAGATAGTGCTTGTTAATTCAGATTTTTCATGTATGCCATCAGTTGTTCTTGAAGGAAGAAGAGTAGTTAATAATATCCAAAGGACAGCCTCGCTGTTTCTTGTAAAGAATATATTTTCAATGCTTTTAGCATTGTTTACACTTATAGTAGGACACAGGTATCCATTGTATCCTACACAGCTGTCCCTGCTTGGGGCATTTACAATCGGTGCTCCGGGATTTTTACTTGCAATGCAAAGAAACAGGAGCCGGATAAAAGGAAGATTTCTTGTGAATGTTGCTATTAAGGCACTTCCGGCAGCATTGACGGATTTTCTTCTCGTTGCGATATTTACTGTATACAATAATTTCAGTGGAATACCGCATGAACAGATGTCAACATCAGTTACTTTTATCCTGCTCACAGTAGGAATGGCAGAATTGTATCGCGTATGCAGACCGTTTGATTTGTTCAGGGCAGTTGTTTGCGTGTTGATGGGAGCTGGAATAGTTGGTGGTATTCTGTTATTCCCGGGATTATTTGCAATAAGCAGCATGCCATTGCCATTGTTTGTAATGACACTTATATGGATGGCAGGTGCAATTCCTGTGTTTTATGGAATGTGTAAACTTATAGGAAAGTTATTTAACCGCTTTCTTTGAAAAATCAGTTGTTACCAGTTTGTTGTAAGGGACATTCTCGTCAAGTTCTCCGGCCTGTTTTAAAATGTCAGTAAGCAGAGAAAATGATGACTCTTCAAAAATAGTATCATTTTTCCATGTATCCTGTGATTTATAACGTTCAACTATTTTTGTGAGTGTCTGGATGTCAGTTTCTTTGAACTGTGGAGCTATAACGGCGGCGATTTCGCTGCTGTTGTGGCTGTTTACAAATTCAAGGCCCTTTTGGATTGCATTGGTAAATGACTGTATTATTTCAGGATTATTCTTTAAAAAGCTTTTTTTGGCACAATATGCTGTATATGGAACATAACCGCTGTCTACGCCGAGCGAAGCAGCAATGTATCCTTTATTTTCTGACTCAATTGCTGTTGCAGATGGTTCAAATTCCACAGTAAAGTCCCCAAGACCAGACGCAAAAGCTGCGGCAGTTGAACCAAAATCGATATTTTGCACTATTTCAACATCTTTTTTACAATCAATATTATTTTTCTTTAAAATGTATTCGAGAAGCATCTGTGGCATGCCGCCGGCTCTTCCTCCGATGATAGTTTTTCCTTTTACATCACTCCATTTAAAATTACTTATATTATCTCTTGAGACAAGAAAATTACCGGCACGTTGTGTAAGCTGTGCAAAATTGACAGCATAATCTGAAGAACCACCGGTATATATATAAACAGAGGCTTCAGAACCCATAAAACCAATATCTGCATCTCCACTTATGAGTGCGGTCATAACTTTGTCAGCACCAAAGCCGGTGACAAGAGTTAAATCAATGCCTTCGTCCTTGAAATATCCTTTTTCGATTGCCACATATTGAGGTGCGTAAAAAATAGAGTGTGCAACTTCATTCAGGGTGATTTTTCTGATATCATTTGTGTGCGTTTGTTTTGTACATCCTATAAGTGATATACATGTAAAAACCATAAACATAATAAGGGCGGTAAGCCGCTTAAATGCATGCTTCATAGAAACTCCATAAAACTTTTTTATTATAATATGTGAAATCAAAATAAGTGTTTCTTTTTTTTGAAAATTATGTTATCATATTTAAAAATATTATGTGCGGAATTTAAGCATGAAAGTGCTTAAATAAAGACAGCGGAAGGAGTAATCGCTATGTTTGGAAAAAATAAAAATAATAGTAATGTTAGTCATGATATAAATGTTATGATGCAGATGATGGACAAAGTCATACAGGGTGAATATGATGAGATCGATGTAACGGCATTTGATAATCCGGCATATGGAGAGAAGCTTAATGAGCTGATTCATGCATTTAAGAAGTCAAATAACAACTTTGTTATGCGTCTTAATGAGGCTATGGAATCAATTGGCGATAATTCGTATGTAAAGAATACGCTTGATCAGGTACAGTCACAGACGGACTCAATAGCTGAGATGGAAGAAGCAAGTCATAATCTTGAAGAATCAATTAATAATATTTCAAAGACAGTTGGCGGTATTCAGGATAATACACATGAGATGCTTGCAGTAGCACAGAACAGTACAGCCAACATGAACGAAAGTATCAAGGTTGTAAACCAGTCATCAGAAAATATAAGCAGGATTAATGAACAGGTGCAGGAATTTCAGGATAAGATTGATAAAATCAGTGAGATTGTTGACATTGTTAAAAAAGTTGCCAGCCAGAGTAATCTCTTAGCACTTAATGCATCTATTGAGGCGGCAAGAGCAGGTGAAGCAGGAAAAGGATTTGCGGTTGTTGCAGACCAGGTAAGACAGCTTTCAAGTAATACATCAGAGTCAGCAGAAGATATCGTAAGATATGTTAATGAATTAAAAAATGATATCGGAGTTCTTGCTGAATCAATGAATGAGACAACTTCAAAACTTGAAGAAGGTAATAAAAAAGTTGAAGATTCACTTGTAGATATTGAAAAGATGGCATCACAGATGACAGAGATAAAAGATAAGATTGATGAAGTATTTTCTGATATTGATAAACAGTCAGAATTCACATCGGATTTTGCAAAACAGGTATCTAACATATCTGACAGTTACGAAGAACTGTCTAAGGATTGTAAAGAACAGGGTACACATGTATACAAGATTGGACGTTATATTGATACGACAAGAAGTGATATGGTTCGAGGCTTTGCTGAGGTTACAACTCAGGACTGGCTCAGAATATTTGAGATAGACCACTTTATTCTTATGTGGCGTGTATATAACAATGTTGTTGATTTTGAACATTTAAAGATTACACAGCTTAATAATAATGAGACATGTAAGCTTGGTAAGTGGCTTGCAGCACAGACAGACCCGGCTATTACAGGATGTACTGAATTTGCAGAATTAAAAGCTTCACATAATGATATTCACAAGTATGCTACACAGTCATGGCAGGCAAAAGAAGATGGCAATGTAGAACTTGCTATGGAATACTTCAATAAGGCACATGATGCATTCTATGTATATCAGAAGAAGATAAAGAACATGCAGGCAAAGTTAAGACAGCTTGGTGAGACAGAATCAACTGAGATTGTTGTATTCCGTAACTAATATAAAAGACTGTTATATGTGGTATTTATTTGCAATATCGTATATGGCAGTCTTTTTGAAATATTAAAAATATTAGCAGATTATAGTAATTATCTGTGGAATGGAGGAAAATGTGAAAACTCCTATATATGTAATAGGACATAGAAATCCTGATACAGATTCAGTGTGTTCAGCCGTATGCTATGCCAGGTTTAAAACTATTATAACAGGAGAATGTTATATTCCGAAAAGAGCAGGGCATCTTAATGAAGAGACACAGTTTGTGTTTAAAAATCTGGGAATAAAACCGCCGGAATATATGCGTGATGTACGGCCACAGGTTAAAGATGTTGATATACATTTTGTTGATGGTGTTGATGAAAATATTTCAATAAAACAGGCCTGGGAAATAATGAAAAAGAACAATGTTGTAACGCTTCCTATTGCAAGTGATGGAATTTTGAAGGGACTTGTTACAATAGGCGATATATCACGTTCATATTTTGAGGTTTATGACAGTAACATATTGTCAGTTGCAAAGACACGATTTGAAAATATTGTAGATACGTTGAAAGCAAAGGTTGTTACAGGCGATACAACACAGATAGTAGACAGCGGTAAAGTTGTAATAGCTGCAGCAAACCCTGACTTAATGGAACAATTTATCAATAAGGGAGATATAGTTATACTTGGAAACAGGTATGAAGCCCAGTTATGTGCTATAGAAATGGACGCAAGATGCATTGTTATATGTGAGGGTGCAGCAGTTTCAAAGACAATTATAAAGGTTGCACAAGAAAAAAATTGTGCTATTATTGTTACTGACTATGATACGTATACGGTTGCCAGACTTATAAACCAGAGCATACCCATAAGTTACTATATGATGCATTCGGAAGGCCTTATCACATTTAAGAATACAGATTTCATAGAGGATATTCAGGATGTCATGGCAAAAAAGCGTTTCCGTGATTTCCCGATAACAGATGAAAATGGTAAATATATCGGCATGATTTCGAGAAGAAATCTTTTAAAACATGGAAAAAAGAAGCTTATTCTGGTTGACCATAATGAGAGAAGCCAGGCTGTTGATGGTGTGGATACGGCTGATATTATGGAAATAATTGATCATCACCGTATTGGTTCAATACAGACAATGTTTCCTGTATTTTTCAGAAACCAGCCATTGGGCTGCACTGCGACTATAATATATAAGATGTATTGTGAACATAATCTTGTACCGGAAAAAGATGTTGCGGCACTTTTATGTTCGGCAATAATATCAGATACATTAATTTTGAAATCTCCAACATGTACTGCAGATGATATTGAAGCCTGCAAAAAGCTTGCCAAGCTTGCCGGTATTGACATAGAAGAGTATGGTAGGGCAATGTTTAAGGCCGGAAGCAATATCGAAAGCCGGACACCCAAAGATCTGTTTAACAGAGATTTCAAGAAGTTTTCTGTAGGCGATGTTGTGATAGGCGTTGGACAGGTCAACTGTATGGAACAGGAAGAAGTTCAGAATATAAAAGTGAAAATGAAAGATTATATCAGTACGGTTACCGGCGATAACGGAATGGATATGGTATTTTTTATGATTACTAATGTGTTAGACGGCGGTTCTGAAGTTTTGTGCAGTGGCAAAAATGCCTCGGCAACAATATCACAGGCATTTAATGTTGGTACAACCGACGATTCAGTTTATCTTGATGGTGTTGTATCACGTAAGAAACAGATGCTTCCGGCAATTATGGAAGCATTGCAGCAATAGCAGAATTGTATGATAATCATATACGTATATTGAATGTTGAATGGAAAAAATTTCGGGAAATGAGGATTATAATGAAAAAGTTAAGAAGAGATGAGCCTTGCTGGTGTGGAAGTGGAAAAAATTATGGAGAGTGTCATGCTGACTTCGACAGAAAAATAGAGACATTCAGGAAAAAATTTCACAAAGTTCCACCTAGAAGCATCATTAAAAATGAATATCAGCTTGAAAAAATGCGTGAAAGTGCCAAAATCAACATAGCGGTTCTTGATTATGTAGGTGAACATATTAAAGCCGGGATGACAACAGAAGAAATTGACCAGATGGTATATGAAAAGACAACGGCAATGGGAGGAATTCCAGCACCGCTTAATTATGAGGGATTTCCAAAGAGCGTGTGTACGTCAATTAATAATGAAGTATGCCATGGTATTCCATCAAGTAATATAAAGTTAGTTGATGGCGACATTATAAATGTTGACTGTTCAACAATTCTTGATGGGTATTTTTCTGATTCATCAAGAATGTATTGTATAGGAAATGTTTCTCCTGAAAACAAAAAACTCGTTGATGTAGCAAAGGAGTGTGTTGAACTTGGACTTAAACAAGTTAAACCATGGGGACACCTTGGAGATGTTGCACAGGCAATTAATGATCACGCAAGGGCAAATGGCTATTCTGTAGTAAGAGATGTCGGCGGACACGGAATTGGACTTGAATTCCATGAGACACCATTTGTAAGTTATGTTATCAAAAAAGGAACAGGAATGGTTATGGCACCTGGAATGGTATTCACAATTGAACCTATGATAAATATGGGTGTGCCTGACATTTATGTTGATGAAGATAATGGCTGGACAATATATACAGACGATGATGAGCCATCGGCACAGTGGGAAATTATGGTTCTTGTCACAGATACCGGTTACGAAGTAATGAGCTGGTAAAATAAATATAATATTGAAAAATTATTGCGGCAGCCGCCAGAATTTATGTTTATACAGGATTCTGGCGGCTGCCGTTAAATATTAAAAAATATACTGCTTAACCGGATTAATAGAATGGGTAAGTCTCATGTAAGCAGTCTGATTTTGTCTAATTATATAAAAAAAGAAGCCGAAATTCGACTTCTTAAATAAAAGAGCGCGAGACGGGGATCGAACCCGCGACCCCCTCCTTGGCAAGGAGGTGCTCCACCACTGAGCCACTCGCGCATAAACTATTTAACTATGCCAGCATTTATCTACAATGCCGAACGCAAGTGTTATTCTACATAAAATTCTATAAATTGTCAAGGGGTAAATTTGAAAAAATATATTTTTTTGTATGAAAATATGAAGACACCAAATTATATTCAAAGCATAGACTAAATAGAACATTAACTGTTACGAGGTTTTTATGAACTGTCCAAATTCTGTACAGCTTCAGGTTGTTGGAATGGCTTATGTTCCATGGCAGCGTTGGGGCGACATATATGAACCATGTAAGGCATTGGCAAGAGGAACTCTTTTTGCAGCCTTAGATAAACCTTTTAAAGGAGGCTGTCGATGAATAACAATTATATGAGAAATGCAAATATGCGAAACTGTGGATGCAGCCAGCAAAACAGAAATATGCAGCAGCGAAATGCCATGCCGGCAGTTGAGACGTATAATAAAAATAAAGGACTTATGAGTATATACGAACTTGGGTTTGCCATGACAGAAGCTCTATTATACCTTGATACGCACCCCGATGATGCCGAAGCTATTGAATATTATAATTCAATAAAACCACAATATTCCGAAGCTGTTGCTGATTATGAGGAGTGTTTTGGTGCAATCATTGCAACCGGCACTAACGGATGTGGTTACTGGAACTGGCAGGCGACACCACTTCCATGGGAAAAGGAGGGCTGTTGATATGTGGAATTATGAAAAAAGGCTTGAGTATCCTATAAATATTAAACAGACAAATCCGGCACTTGCGGCTATGATTATCAGTCAGTATGGTGGACCTGACGGCGAGCTTGGGGCTTCAATGCGTTATATTTCGCAACGTTACACCATGCCCGACCGTGCTGTGGCGGGACTTCTTACAGATATTGGAACAGAAGAACTCGCTCACTTTGAGATGATTAGCACAATGGTGCATCAGCTCACACGCAACATGACAGTTGAACAGCTTAAAGGAACGCCGTTTGAAGCATATTATGTTGACCATACGGCGGGAATCTGGCCGCAGGCTGCAGGCGGAATTCCTTTCAATGCGTGCGAATTCCAGTCAAAAGGTGATGCAATTACAGATTTAACAGAAGACATGGCAGCGGAGCAGAAGGCACGTTCAACATATGAAAATCTTATAAGGCTTACAGATGACCCGGATGTGCTTGACCCATTGAGATTTTTGAGGGAGAGAGAAATAGTGCATTTTCAGAGATTTGGCGAAGCACTTTCAATGATTCAGGATAGTCTCAACTCAAAGAATTTCTATGCATTTAATCCTGAGTTTGACAAAGGCTGCAAATAATCAGATAATAGCAATAATACATGTCAATAATGATGTGGATTAATTGAAAGGAATTTGCATGCAGATGAAAGAGAAAATATTTACAATACCGGTTAACGATGCTTTTGACAGTGGATGTGAGTGTCCGGTATGTTATATGAAGCGTGAGCTTGAAAATGCAGCGGTTGAATATACGATGGGTCCCAGCTATATGGAGGATGATATAAGAGCAAAGACAGATGAGCTTGGATTTTGTGAAAAACATATCAAAGATGTATACAATTGTGAAAACAGGCTTGGTTTTGCACTTGTAATGAAAACTCATATGGATAGGGTTATAGCAGATATATCAAAAAAGGCACAGGAGCCTGTAAAAGGTAAAAAGCTGTTTTCAAAAGTGCAGCCTAATGGCATATCTGATTATACGAAAGAACTTAATACAAAATGTTTTGTATGTGAGAGGATAGAAGATACATTTAAAAGATATATAGATACAATAATTTATCTTTACAAACAGGATGAATCATTTAGGAAAAAATACAATGAATGCAAAGGATTCTGTACGCAGCATTACGGAGTTCTCATAGAAGAGGCATCATCAAAAATGAGTGGTCAGATTCTTAATGATTTTGTTGAACAGACCAATAGGTTATATCTTGAAAACATGAAGCGTGTCCGTGATGATGTTGAATGGTTTATCAACAAATTTGACCATAAATATGCTGATGAACCTTGGAAAAATGCAAAAGATTCGCTTACAAGAGCAATGATAAAAACAGCTTCTGTTCTTCCTGAAGAAGAAAAGAAGAAAAAGTAAATTAAAACCCACGGAGCACTGAACTGATAGTGTTTCGTGGGCTTTTATTAAATGATTTAATAAATACAGAACTGTTTTATTCTTTCTCTTTGTGGGTATTGATACTTATTGATACATATTCGCGTGGGGTATCATTAGTCAGAGATTCAAAGTCGATAGTATCAATGTCATCATTTTCATTATCAGCCGTGATTTCATCGGCGGTTTTATCAGCATTTTTATTTTTTCTATATTTAGTGAAGCAAGCAGCCAATGTGGCGGCAACAGCTCCGACAGCACCCGCGGCAGCAGTCAAAGCAATAATTTTCTTAGAATTCTTAGCCATATAATCCTCCTTGTTTTGCGAAGCAAAACTGTCATTGTGATATATTGTTTCTAAGTATTCTACTCTATAAACAAAATTTTTTAAAGTGCAAAATATAAAATAATAATAAAAATTCGTATTTTGCAGCTACAGTGTGATATTATATGAGAAAAATGAGCAATAATATTACATGACAGATATGGGGTATACATATGGACGTTGAATATAAAGGAAAAGATACTATAATACATAATCTGAATGATTTTGATCTGGGACAGACGATGGAGTGCGGACAGTGCTTTCATTTTCAGAAAATTGATGATGATGAATATGGAATGTCAGCATACGGAAAATTTCTGCATGCAGCCCAGAAGGATGATAAGATGTATTTATTTGATACAACAAAAGAAGAATTTGAAAAAATATGGTGTCATTATTTCGATTTGGATAGAGATTATGGGGCAATAAAGTCATTTTTGTTGAAAGAAGATGAAAAATTGCGTGAGGCTGTGGAAAAGATGTGGGGTGTAAGAATTCTTAATCAGGAATTTTTTGAGACATTGATTTCGTTTATAATTTCGCAGAATAAGCAGATTCCGCATATCAAACAGATCGTTGCAAGAATTTCACACGATTACGGCAAATATCAGGGAAGTGTTGGCGGGATTGATTTCTATGGCTTTCCGACGCCACAGCAGTTGTCACAAGCAGATATAGATGCATTGAGAGAGTGCAAAACGGGATTTCGTGCTCCATATATTTATAATGCGGTTGAATTTGTGAATAATGAAATAATAAAAGAAGAGAATTTAAGAAAATGTGGTGTGGATGAATGTCGTGAACAGCTTATGAAAATAAAAGGTGTGGGAATGAAGGTTGCTAACTGTGTGAGCCTTTTTGGATTAGGTTACAGGGAAGCATTCCCGGTTGACGTCTGGATAAAGAGGATTATGCAGAGTCTTTATTTTGATGGTGAGGAACATTCCAACGCGGAAATAGAATCATACGGCGTGGAGCATTTCGGAAAATATGGCGGCTATGCACAGCAGTATCTCTTTTATTATGGAAAATCAGAAAAAATAGGATTGAAAAATAAGACAAATTAGTTCTTTATTGAACAGCAAAAAAATATTAAAAAATTATAATGAAATCATTAAATAAATAATATATTTAAAATAGCTGTTGACAAACAAAAAGGGTAGTGATATTTTAATGTTATCGTAATTAGCACTCGAAAATAATGAGTGCTAACAGAACAAGAGCTGCCAGCAAGGAAAGAATCAATGACAGCAGAATGGAGGAATATTAATTATGAAGTTAGTACCATTGGGCGACAGAGTCGTAATTAAAGCATTAGTTGCAGAAGAAACAACAAAGTCAGGCATTGTTTTACCTGGTCAGGCAAAGGAAAAACCACAGCAGGCAGAGGTAGTTGCAGTAGGACCTGGCGGAATGGTAGACGGCAAAGAAGTTAAGATGCAGGTTAAGGCCGGAGATAAGATTATTTATTCTAAATATGCAGGAACAGAAGTTAAGCTTGAAGATGAAGAATATATAATTGTTAAGCAGTCAGATATTCTTGCAATAATTGAATAATAGATAATATAGGCATTGAATTATAATTTGATTTAATATTTAATCAGGAGGCAATAATTATGGCAAAGGAAATTAAATATGGCATAGATGCAAGAAAAGCACTTGAAGCAGGTGTTAATCAGCTTGCAGATACAGTAAGAGTAACACTCGGACCTAAGGGAAGAAACGTAGTCCTTGATAAATCATACGGTGCACCGCTTATTACTAACGATGGTGTAACAATTGCAAAGGACATTGAACTTGAAGATAAGTTTGAAAATATGGGTGCACAGCTTGTTAAGGAAGTTGCAACAAAGACTAATGATGTTGCAGGTGATGGTACAACAACAGCCACAGTTCTTGCACAGGCAATGGTAAATGCCGGTATGAAGAATCTTGCAGCAGGTGCTAATCCTATTATTTTAAGAAGAGGTATGAAGAAAGCTACTGATTGTGCAGTGGAAGCAATTGCAAAGATGAGCCAGAAGGTTACTGGCAAAGACCAGATTACAAAGGTAGCTTCAATTTCAGCAGGTGACCCGGAAGTAGGACAGCTTGTTGCTGATGCAATGGAGAAGGTTTCTAATGATGGTGTCATCACAATTGAAGAGTCTAAGACAATGAAGACAGAACTTGACCTTGTTGAAGGTATGCAGTTCGACAGAGGATATATTTCAGCATATATGGCAACAGATATGGATAAGATGGAAGCAAATCTTGATGACCCATATATCCTTATTACAGATAAGAAGATTTCTAACATTCAGGAAATTCTTCCAATTCTTGAACAGATTGTACAGAGCGGTGCAAAGCTTCTTATTATCGCTGAAGATATTGAAGGTGAAGCACTTACAACACTTATTGTTAATAAATTAAGAGGAACATTCAATGTTGTCGGTGTTAAGGCTCCGGGCTATGGTGACAGACGCAAAGAAATGTTAAAGGATATTGCAATTCTTACAGGTGGTCAGGTTATTTCAGAAGAACTTGGACTTGAACTTAAAGATACAACAATGGATATGCTTGGACGTGCTAAGTCAGTTAAGGTTCAGAAGGAAAATACTGTAATCGTTGACGGCGAAGGCAACAAGGAAGATATTCAGGCAAGAATTGCACAGATTAAGGCTCAGCTTGAAGAGACAACATCTGATTTTGATAAAGAAAAACTTCAGGAAAGACTTGCAAAACTTTCTGGCGGTGTTGCTGTTATCCGTGTCGGTGCAGCTACAGAAACAGAAATGAAAGAGAATAAGTTAAGACTTGAAGATGCTCTTGCAGCTACAAAGGCAGCAGTTGAAGAAGGTGTTATCTCAGGTGGTGGTTCAGCATATATCCATGCATCTAAGGAAGTTGAAAAACTTACTAAGACACTTTCTGGCGATGAAAAGACTGGTGCTGAGATTATTCTCAAGGCTCTTGAAGCTCCACTCTTCCATATTGCAGCTAATGCTGGTCTTGAAGGTGCAGTTATTATCAACAACGTAAGAGAATCAGAAGTGGGTACAGGTTTTGATGCGTTAAATGAAACATATGTAAATATGATTGATGCAGGTATCCTTGATCCTGCAAAGGTTACAAGAAGTGCATTACAGAATGCTACAAGTGTTGCATCTACACTTCTTACAACAGAATCAGTTGTTGCAACTATTAAAGAAGATACTCCAGCAATGCCAGCAGGTGGTGCCGGAATGGGAATGATGTAAAATATGTATAATGTTTCAACAGAGCAGATAATAAAGGTAAAAGCACCTAAGAATGCACTTATCTTTAAAATAATAATGATAATAGCATGTATTCTTGCGGTTACAACAATTCCACAGACACATGCATTCGGTCTTCTGTTATTTGTTGTACTTGTAGTGTTTACTGTTTTTGTATTCAGATATTACAATGCGGAATATGAGTATTCACTTGTTGACGGAGAATTTACAGTAGACAGGATTATGGCAAGAACAAGAAGAAAAAGATGTGGTGTCTACGATTTAAGTAAAGCTGAGCTTGTTGCAAAGACAGGAAGCCAGGATGCTTTGAGAATGGAACACAGACAGTTAAGAACACATGATTATACTTCCAATGAAGGGAATGAAGCTGTTGTCATTTATACATTTAATGTAAATAATGAGATGGAGAGACTACTCATAGAACCGTCAGAGTCAATGCTTGAAGCGGTAAAAGAAACAGTCCCTAAGCAGTCATATAAGGTTGACTGATAAAATATACAATGTTTTTTAATACAATAGCAAATGGAAAGATGAGAAAAAATTTCTTGACTTTCTATTTGCTATTTGTTATATTGTCTGATAATATTATAGCAAGGGCGGACGAAGATGTACGCCGAAAGAGATATCCGAAACGAATAAGTATTCGGATATTTTTGCAACATAAAGATAATATAAAAGAAAGCGAGGATAAAGATTACAATGGGTAAAATTATTGGCGAAGGAATTACATTTGATGATGTGTTATTAGTACCACAGTATTCAGAAGTAACACCTAACATGATTGACTTATCAACACAGCTTACAAAGAATATTAAGCTTAACATTCCGCTTATGAGTGCGGGAATGGATACAGTAACAGAACATAGAATGGCAATTGCTATGGCAAGACAGGGCGGTATCGGTATTATTCATAAAAACATGTCTATCGAGCAGCAGGCAGAAGAGGTTGATAAGGTTAAGCGTTCAGAAAACGGTGTAATCACAGACCCATTTTATCTTCATCCTGATAATACACTTGCGGATGCAAATGACCTTATGGGTAAGTTCAGAATTTCAGGCGTTCCTATTACAGATGATAACGGTAAGCTTGTTGGTATCATCACAAACAGAGACTTAAAGTTTGAAGAAAATTTCGACCGTCCAATCAGTGAATGTATGACAAGTGAGAATCTTATTACTGCACCAGTTGGAATTACACTTGATGAAGCAAAGAAGATTCTTGCAAAGGCAAGAAAAGAAAAGCTTCCTATTGTTGATAATGATTTCAAATTAAGAGGTCTTATAACAATTAAGGATATTGAAAAGCAGATTAAGTATCCGGCATCAGCACATGATTCACAGGGCAGACTTCTTGCAGGTGCCGCAGTAGGCATAACATCTAATGTTATGGATAGAGTACAGGCTCTTGTTGATGCAAAGGTTGACTGTATTGTTATTGACTCAGCACATGGTCATTCAAAGAATATTATTACAACATTAAAGAATATTAAGTCAGCATTCCCTGATTTACAGGTTATTGCCGGTAATATTGCAACAGGAGCAGCTGCAAAAGCTCTCTGTGAGGCTGGTGTAGATGCTGTCAAAGTTGGTATCGGACCTGGTTCTATCTGTACAACAAGAGTTGTAGCGGGTATTGGTGTGCCTCAGGTTACAGCTGTTATGAGTGCATATGAAGAAGCTAAGGAGTATGGAATTCCTGTTATCGCTGATGGTGGTATCAAGTATTCAGGTGATATTGTTAAGGCTATTGCAGCCGGTGGTAATGTATGTATGCTCGGAAGTCTTCTTGCGGGATGTGATGAAGCACCTGGTACATTTGAGTTGTTCCAGGGAAGAAAATACAAAGTATACAGAGGCATGGGCTCTATCGCAGCTATGGAAAACGGAAGCAAAGATAGATATTTCCAGACAGGTGCAAAGAAGCTGGTTCCGGAAGGCGTTGAAGGACGAGTTGCATATAAGGGACTTGTTGAAGATACAATATTCCAGCTTATGGGTGGCCTCCGTTCAGGTATGGGCTATTGTGGAGCGCCTACAATTCCTGTACTTCAGGAGACTGGTCAGTTTATTAAGATGTCATCAGCAGCATTAAGAGAGAGTCATCCACATGATATTCATATCACAAAGGAAGCTCCTAACTACAGTGTTGAAGATAAATAAATTAATAATTATTGTGTAATTGTGAAAAAGAGGGTTCAATTTGAACTCTCTTTTTCTTGATTTTTTTACTATTTAGGGTATACTTATTATGTTATATTGATTTTTCAATGGAGTCGTGAAAAAGAAAAGACTAGAAACCTGGAGGGGTCCTATGGGAGATATTTTACTAAGCAGTTATATAGCAAAGAACCGCAACGGTGCTAATTTTACCGATGCGGAATTAAAAGCATTAAAAGAGGGCAATCTTGACAATATGGTATCGATATTTGTGCCTATGAAAAACGACAAATATGTCCAGCAGTTACAGTGCGTTTTAAAGAGCATGAGATACTATATGGGAGAAGATGTAAGTCTTTTGCAAGTTAATCTTGAAGATAATCATCGTGAGCACTTTGTCGGATGCCAGATGATGGATGGCGATGAAGAAGTATTTTTTGCAATAGGCGGAAGCGATGACGCACTTATAAAGGTTGCATCAAGATTTGCACAAGTTGATTTTGATGAATTTGATTCGGATGCATATGATGCAATATGTGAGTTTATCAATTGTACTAACGGAATGTTCGCAACAAAGCTGAGTGACCAGGAAATTGAGGTGGTATTAAGACCGCCTGTATTTTATGGTGATGCCAGCATATCCGGTGATAATGGATTTTATGTTGTGACAATGGAAATTGACGGAACTGAGTTTAATGTGATTATGTCAGTATCTGACAAGGTACGTTTAAAAACTATAAAAACTAATTGTGTTTAATGCAGAGGGAGATTTGTTATGGCAAAGATATTAATTGTAGATGATTCAAAGACATCAAGAAGATTTTTAAGAAATATGCTTGAAAAGGCTGGACATGAAATTGTATATGAAGCAGTTAATGGAAGAGAAGGCGTTGATAAATACAAAGAATTACATCCTGATATAGTCACTATGGATATAACAATGCCGGTTCTTGACGGAATAGATGCAGTTAGCGAGATTATGGATTATGATAAAGAGGCTAAAGTTATCATGGTCACAGCTGCAGGACAGAAAAACAATATGGTTGAAGCATTAAAGAAAGGTGCATCAGACTTTATTCAGAAACCATTCGAGAGTGATGTTATTCTTGAAGTGGTTCAGAAAGTATTAGAAGAATAGGGATAAGTATGTATAATTATAAACTGGTAATACAATATGATGGAACAAGATACGACGGATGGCAGCGTATGGGAAAGGATGAGTCCATCAATACGATTGAATATAAGATTGCTGAGATATTAAGAAAGATGACGGGTGAGGAAATCCAGATATTTTGCGGATGCAGGACAGAAAAAGGTGTCCATGCAAGAGGTCAGGTTATCAATTTCAAGCTTGATGAGCAAAAGAAACCTTATGAAGTGAAAAATTATCTCAACAGATACCTTCCAAGGGATATTGCTGTTATATCAGCAGAGGTTGTGCCGGAAAGATTTCACAGTCAGCTTAATGCAAAAGGAAAGGTATATGTATACCAGCTTGACACAGGTGATGTGGCTGATGTATTTGAGAGAAGATACAGATATAATACATTTGAGAAGCCTGATTTTAAAGCGATGAGAAAAGCTGCCGGGTATTTTGCCGGCGAGCATGATTTTAAAGCGTTTACAACTGCTAAGAAGAGCAAATCAACTGTACGTACAATTAATTCAATTGATATAGTGGAAAATGGCGATAAAGTAAAGATAATAATATCTGCCAATGATTTTTTACATAATATGGCACGATATATGATTGGTATGCTGCTCGATGTTGGCAATGGATTAAAGAAGCCTGAAGCAGTAAGAGATATTATGGATGGCAAAGATGTACAGATGTCACTTCCGGCAGAAAGTTACGCACTTTTTCTTGAAAAAATCATATACCAGGAGGCATAATTATATATGAAAACAATTATAGAACATATTGGTGAGGTTGTCAGCAAAGCATTTGAGGAATGTGGATATGATGCATCATATGCAAAGATTACAATATCCAACAGACCTGATTTATGCGAATATCAGTGCAATGGTGCGATGGCGGCAGCAAAAGCATACAAGAAAGCACCATTTATGATTGCAGATGAGGTAGTAGAAAAATTATCAGGCAGCTCAATGTTTGAAAAGATTGAGAGTGTAAAGCCTGGATTTATTAATATCAATATATCAGCTGGATATCTTGCTGATTTTGTGAACAGCATGTCTGAAAAAGAAAAATTCGGATATGAGCCAGAAGTGACAAATAAGACTGTAATAGTTGATTACGGTGGAGCTAATGCGGCAAAACCTCTTCACGTTGGACATCTTCGTTCGGCAGTAATCGGCGAGAGTGTTAAAAGAATCCAGAAATATGCAGGCAATAATGTAATTGGAGATGTACATCTTGGAGACTGGGGTCTTCAGATGGGACTTATTATAGAAGAGTTAAGGGACAGAAAGCCTGAACTTCCGTATTTTGATGAGAATTATACAGGTGAATACCCGGCTGAACCACCATTCACAATATCAGAACTTGAAGAAATATATCCGACAGCAAGTGCAAAGTCAAAAGATGATGAAGCATTTCTTGCAAGAGCCCATGAAGCAACATTGAAACTTCAGAGTGGCGATAAAGCATGTACTGCTATATGGCATCATATAATGAATGTATCAAAGGCTGATTTGAAGAAAAATTATGATAATCTTAATGTTCATTTTGACCTTTGGAAAGGTGAAAGTGATGCACAGCCATACATTCCTGATATGATACAGTCAATGATAGACAGTGGACTTGCATATGAAAGCCAGGGAGCGACAGTTGTTGACATACAGGAAGACACAGATACGAAGGAACTTCCTCCATGTATCATAAGAAAGTCAGATGGTGCAGCACTTTATGCGACATCGGACCTTGCTACACTTGTAGAAAGAGAAAAAATGTATCATCCTGATTCATATATTTACCTTGCAGACAAACGTCAGGAACTTCATTTTACACAGGTGTTCAGAGTTGCGAAAAAGGCCGGAATTGTAAAGCCTGACGCTGATATGACATTCCTGGGCTTCGGCACAATGAACGGAAACGATGGAAAGCCGTTTAAGACACGTTCTGGTGGCGTTATGAGACTTGAAAATCTTATAGCAGATATTCAGGATGCTGTTTATGGAAAAATAATTGAAAACAGGACAATGGATCAAGCAGAAGCCAGAGATACTGCACGTATAGTCGGACTTGCAGCATTAAAGTATGGTGATCTTTCTAATCAGGCTTCAAAAGATTATGTGTTTGATGTTGAAAGATTTACTTCATTTGAGGGAAATACAGGTCCATATATTCTTTATACAATAGTAAGAATTAAATCAATTCTTGCAAAATATGCAGCAGAGGGCGGTAAGACAGACAATCTTAAATTGCTTCCACCGGTGAGTGCTTCTGAGAAGAATCTTGAATTGGCACTTGTAAAATATCTTGATGTGATGGAAGCAGCATATATGGATAAAGCACCTCATAAAATCTGTCAGTATATTTATGAGATTTCAAATGTTTTTAATGGATTTTATCATGATACAAAGATACTTGCAGAGCAGGATAAAGAAAGAAAAGAAAGCTATATATCATTGATTTCACTTACGAAGGATATTCTTTTAAGCTGCATAGATTTGCTTGGAATAGAATGTCCTGAGAGGATGTAAAAAGGAGGAATAAACCGGGGCACAACCTTGGATTTATGTTTAGATATGAAATTATTATCATTTGCCATTCCATGCTATAATTCAGCGGATTATATGGAAAAATGTATTAAGTCAGTTCTTATTGGCGGTGAGGATGTAGAAGTTATAATTGTTGATGATGGTTCGACAAAGGATGATACTGCAGAAATAGCAGACAGATATGCCAAGATGTATCCTACTATAGTAAAAGCTGTTCATCAGGAAAATGGCGGACATGGACAGGCTGTGAATACAGGACTTGCACATGCCACAGGAAAGTTTTTTAAGGTGGTTGACAGCGATGACTGGGTAGATGCCAGAAGTTACAAAAAGATTCTTACAACTTTAAAAAGCTTTGTAGAAGGCGAAGAACCGGATATGGTTATTGCCAATTATGTATATGATAAAGTTGGTGCTAAGAGAAAAAAGGTGATTCATTATGATAATGTATTTCCTGTTGAGCAGATGTTTGGCTGGGATGATATAGGTAAGTTTAAAATAGACCAGTACATACTCATGCATTCTGTTATATATAGGACACAGCTTTTAAAAGATTGTGCGTTACAGCTTCCTAAGCATACGTTTTATGTTGATAACATATTTGTATTTGAACCGCTTCCATATGTTAAGAAAATGTATTACATTAATACTAATTTTTATAGATATTTTATCGGAAGAGACGACCAGTCTGTCAATGAAACAGTTATGATTTCAAGAATAGACCAGCAGATACGTGTCACAAAGCGTATGATTGATTCATTTATTAAAAGCGGTGTACAGAATAAAAAATGCAGGATGTATATGCGTAATTATTTGAGGATAATGATGGAAGTATCATCAATATTTCTTATATTATCAGGCACAAAAGAAAATTTTGAAAAGAAAGAAGAACTTTGGAATTATGCAAAGAAAAGTGATGCAAAGCTGTATCGTTCACTTAGATACAGTGTGCTTGGCAATTCTGTAAATATTCCGGGAAAGAGCGGAAGATGGCTTTCAAGAATGGGATATAAAGTTATGAATAAGCTTATTGGATTTAATTAGAATTTTATAATGGGAGATGTATAAAATATGATTCTTGATTTATTTAAACTTGATGGTAAAGTTGCTGTTGTTACAGGTGCCAATACAGGACTTGGACAGGGAATGGCGATTGCTCTTGCACAGGCTGGTGCAAAAGTTGTTCTTGTGGGAAGAAGAAATTGCGATGAAACTCAGGCAAAAATTGACGAATTTGGAGGACGGTCAGCACAGGTGCTTGCTGATTTATCATTGACAGAGAGTGTTGACCAAGTTCTTTCAGGTGCACTTGATGCATTCGGACGAGTTGATATTCTTGTTAATAATGCGGGAATAATAAAAAGATGTGATGCGATTGATGTGCCAAAGCAAGACTGGGATTCAGTGATTAATGTCAATCTTAATATGGTATTTTTACTTTGTCAGGCATTTGCAAAGCAATATGTAAAACAGGGCGATGGTGGTAAGATTATCAATGTATGCTCAATGCTTTCATTTCAGGGTGGAATACGAGTTCCGGCATATACTGCAAGTAAGAGTGCGGTTATGGGACTTACAAAAGCACTCGCAAATGAATGGGCATCAAAAGGAATTCAGGTAAATGCGATAGCACCTGGATATATGGCAACTAATAATACATCACAGCTTAGAAGTGATACAGACAGAAGCGAGGCTATTCTTGACAGAATACCGGCAGGGCGCTGGGGAACACCTGAAGATATGCAGGGAGCAGCAGTATTTCTTGCATCAAAAGCCTCTGACTATGTTAATGGTTACACAGTTGCTGTTGACGGCGGCTGGCTTGCAAGATAAATATAAAAACGGATTCATGCATGTATAAAGCATGAATCCGTTTTTTTGCATGTTTCAATAAAACATGTCTTCAATATAATTTTAAAATAAAACTTTGCATTTATTCATATCAACATGGCTTTTTATAAAATCAGAGGCTGCATTACGCTGGTTTTCAGGAATGTCAGCTTCACGAAGCATAACAGTCATTTTTGAATTTTCAAAAAGCATATAGTAACCGAATTTTTTATATATAGTAGTAAATGAATCCCATTCATAGTTGAGTGTCTTGTCATAGTCAGGAATTTCAGCGAGAATTCCCGAATCCATAAGTGTAATTGTACATGGAGCACTCTCAGAAACCTCGCGGTTTTTTAAGTGATAATTAACACTGCTTTTGAACTGGAAGAAAAATATATAAATCGGGTATGCCCAGCATGCCGCATATATAACTGCCAGGTACGTATTGAGAAATCCCAGTACAATAAGAACAATTGTTATGGCGGCAGGTGTCCATGTTAAAATAGTCTCGACAGGATTTCTTACAAATCTGTTCCAGAAAACAATTTTTTTGTATTCATCACCGCTTGCTTTAAGTGTAGTCTTATATTTTATATAATCCATGAAAAAACCATCCTTTAATAAATGAAATGTAATATATAACGCCCATAAAAATGCACTTTGATATAATAACATTATATTTAATTTTATACAAGGTGTTTGCAAAGATGATAAAATAATATATAATAAGATACAGAAACCATAGTTGGTGACATTGGTTGCTTACATAATTTAAAAAAGAAGGTTTGAGTGTAGTATAGTGGATAATTATATTATGAAGGATGAAGTGATGACAAATATAGTTTCATTGCTTGAATCTGATGAGACATTTGCAGAGATTGTTGAAAAAATACTCAGAGAAGCAGAGAGATATCTTTGTACTTCACATGCGGCAGTGCTTCAGGTAAGCACAGATGGTAAACTGATTAATACAGTTATAAGTTATGCCGGTGAAGGCGAACTGCCTCTTAAAATAAACAATATACCAAAATCAAAGTTTTTGATAGGCAGTGATGAGTTAAAATGTTGTACAACAGGCAGATGTAGTGAAGAAGAAAAATATGCACTTGAGGCATTCGGAGTAAGGTCAAGCGTAGTAGTACCTATATTTATCAATGATTCGTGTGCCATGTATTTTGCTGTATTTGATGTCCGTAATGAGCTTTGCTTCGATAAAGTGAGAATGCAGTTTATCAGGGATGTATCAAGGATAATACAGAGCATAGCACAAAAGAAGGTTACTAATAATTCGTTATTGTCATCTTACGAAGTATTAAGGGATATTTTGAGCAGTATCGGCTCCGGAATAATGGTCTTTGATAAGCACGGCGATGAGATTTATTTTGAAAATGACGTGGCAAGAAAGACTGATGAAGTAAGACGTACAATACAAAAGTGCGTAAAAGAAAGAGTTATAAGACAGGATAATGCCAAGAAGCCGGAAAACGATGAAGAGACAGAGACAGAAAGACCGATAGAACATTATGATCCAGAATCAGGTCTGTGGTTTGAAATTAAGTTTTCTGACCTGACATGGATAGACGGAAGTGCTGTTATTGTATGCACAGCTGTTGATATAACGCAGAAAAAGAAGAATCAGCAGAAGATAGAATATCAGGCAAATAATGATTTTCTCACAGGACTTTATAACAGAATGAAGTGTGAACTTGACCTGAGAAATATTATCCGTGATGCAGTATGTTCCAATCAGAAAGGTGCATTAATGTTTATTGACCTTGATGATTTTAAACATATCAATGACGGGTTGGGACACCAGTATGGCGATTTGTTATTACAGCAGATAGCAGCCGGATTGCAGGGAATTCCAGGGATTCGTGGACACTGTTACAGAATGGGCGGAGATGAATTTGTTGTAATAGTAAAGCCTGAACAGTTTATCGGAATTTCCAAAATCATAAAAAATGTCGTTGCATTATTTAACAGGCCATGGTATCTGAGAGGAACGGAATATTTCTGTACAATGAGCATGGGTGTTGCAACATTTCCTGATAACAGCGATGACGTGCATGAAATAGTTAAAATGGCAGATATGGCAATGTATGATGCCAAGAGAAGCGGAAAGAACAGATATAATTTCTATGACGGAAGCAAGAATCACAATACGGTCCAGAGACTTGATATAGAAAATAATATGAGGCAGGCGGTTGCGTCACAGATTCATGAATTTGTAGTATTTTACCAGCCGGTTGTTGATACTGTTACCAAAAAATGTATGTCATGTGAGGCACTTGTACGATGGGACAGTAAAGCACTCGGATTTATGGGACCAGGGGATTTTATACCGCTTGCTGAATACCTCGGACTTATAACAGATATAGGAGATTATGTGCTGGAAGAAGCATGCAGGCAGTGTAAGATATGGAATGACAAAGGATACAAGGATTTTCATATTAATGTCAATCTGTCCGTAGTACAGCTACTTCAGCAGAATGTTGTTGAGAATGTCGGACGTATATTAAGCAGGACAGGTGTTAATCCGAGAAATATAGTTCTTGAGATAACAGAGTCATTTGCAATAAATGATATGGAAAGAGTCCTTAAAATTATTTCCGGTTTAAAGGCACTCGGTCCAAGAATCGCACTCGATGATTTCGGAACAGGATATTCATCGCTTAATTATATAAAACAGCTTCCGCTCAATATTATAAAAGTGGATAAAACATTTATTGATGATATAGTTGAAGATGAATATGCACAGGCTTTTGTAAAGCTTATTGTTGATTTGTCAAAGACAATCGGAACACAGATTGTTGTTGAGGGTATCGAGGATATTGAACAATATAATCTTTTAAAGGAGATAGGTGTTAATTATATTCAGGGATATTACTTTGGCAAGCCGGTTCCGGCAAATCAGTTTGAATTTGAATATCTTGGAAAAGTACTGAATGATAATAAATAGGATACAATAGATTGTTGTGTCGGGAAGGAGAGGATAATGAAAACGTTAATTAAGGGAGGAAGGGTATTAGACCCTGCCAGCAAAACAGATGCTGTAAAGGATGTTCTTTTTGAGGATGGTGTTATCCTTAAAGTGGCAGAAAATATTACAGATGATGCAGAAAATGTTATTGACGCAGACGGGATGTTTGTAATGCCGGGACTTATAGATTTACATGTCCATTTCAGGGAGCCTGGTTTTGAGCATAAAGAGACAATCCGTACAGGTGCGAGAGCAGCTGCAAGAGGTGGATTTACAACGGTTTGTGCCATGCCTAATACTAAGCCTGCTATTGACAGCGTTGAGATGGTAAGATATATAATTGATAAGGCAAAAGAAGTTACAGATATTAATGTACTTCCGATTGCTGCAATAACAGCCGGACAGGATGGAGAATATATTACAGACTTTGAAAAACTCAAAGAAAACGGAGCTGTTGCTGTAAGTGAGGATGGCAAGTCTGTTATGAATGCCAGAGTTGCAAGACAAGCTATGAGACTTGCCGCAGAAGTTGACATACCTGTGTTTGCTCACTGTGAGGATAAGAATCTTGTTGCAAGAGGCGTCATGAATGCCGGTGAGAAAGCAAAAGAGATGGGATTTTATGGCATTATGAATGCTGTTGAGGATGTAATTGTTGCAAGAGATATTCTTCTTGCAAAAAATACAGGTGCCAGACTGCATTTATGCCATTGCTCAACAAAAGACAGTGTAAGAATGGTTGAACTTGCAAAGAAAGAGGGACTTCAGGTAACAGCTGAGGTTACACCACATCATTTTACGCTTACAGAAGACGCAATTACAAGCGATGATGCTAATTTTAAGATGAATCCGCCACTCAGAAAACAGGAAGATGTGGATGAGTTAAAAGAGGGATTATCATCAGGAATAATGGATTGCATTTCAACAGACCATGCACCACATCACAAGACTGAAAAAGAGCGTTCATTTGTCGATGCACCATTTGGAATTACAGGTCTTGAGACATCTGTAGCACTTACAATCACAGAGCTTGTTGATAAAGGCGTTTTGACACCGCTTCAGATGGCAGAAAGAATGAGTTACACACCGGCTCAGATTATAAAGAGTGACAGGGGAACGCTTCTTGAGGGAAGACCGGCAGATATAACAATTATCGACCCTGCAGACGAATATGTTATTGACAGTTCAATGTTTGCTTCAATGGGTAAAAATACACCATTTAACGGAAAGACTGTAAAAGGAAGGGTACGTTATACAATAGCCGGTGGAAAGACAGTATATTCTTACAGACCGGGCTGTGAATGTATTGTAGATAAAGATGTTCCTAAACTTTAATATATATTGAAAGGATTTATTAGACGATGATTAACAAGTTAGTAGACAAGATTAAGAAGCAGAATGCACCTGTAGTAGTGGGACTTGATCCTATGATGAAATTTGTTCCAAAACATCTTCAGGATGCTGCATTTAAAGAATATGGAGAGACACTTGAGGGCGCAGCAGAAGCTATATGGCAGTTCAACAAAGCTATCATTGATAATATATATGATATAGTTCCTGCGGTAAAACCACAGGTTGCAATGTATGAGCAGTTTGGTATTCCGGGAATGATTGCATTTAAGAAGACTGTAGATTACTGCCATGAAAAAGATATGGTTGTAATCGGTGATGTCAAGAGGGGGGATATCGGCTCAACATCAGAGGCATATGCTGTTGCTCATCTTGGCAAAGTTAAGGTTGGAAATAAAGAGATAGCTGCATTTGATGAAGACTTTGCAACAGTTAATCCATATCTTGGTTCAGATGGAATTAATCCTTTCCTCAAAGTATGCAAGGAGGAGAAAAAAGGAATATTTATACTTGTTAAGACATCAAATCCTTCAAGTGGAGAATTTCAGGACAGACTTATCGATGGTAGACCTCTTTATGAACATGTCGGTGAAAAAGTAAATGAGTGGGCTATGCAGTGCATGGGCGATGATTACAGCTATGTAGGAGCAGTTGTAGGAGCTACATATCCTGAGATGGGTAAAGTTTTAAGAAAAGTCATGCCTAAGTCATTCATCCTCGTTCCAGGATATGGTGCCCAGGGTGGAAAGGCAGAAGATTTAGTGCATTTCTTTAATGAAGACGGTCTCGGTGCCATAGTAAACAGCTCAAGAGGAATTATTGCAGCATATGCAAAAGAAGAATATGCTAAGTTTGGTGAGGCAAACTTTGCTGATGCTTCAAGACAGGCAGCAATAGACATGATTAATGATATTAATGGAGCTTTAAATAAAAGATAATTAATGAGGAGAATTTCTTATGTCATTTAGAGAAAATGCTAAGATAATAAAAACAGGCTGCCTTGGGACCGGGGTATATGAGATATGGTTTGAGACATCAGATATTGCAAAGGCAGCAAAACCGGGACAGTTTATATCAGTATACAGTGCTGACGGTTCAAGGCTTCTTCCACGTCCAATCAGTATATGTGCAATAGTCGATAACAAGTTAAGAATTGTATATAGAACAGTTGGTGCGGGAACAAAAGAATTTTCATCAATGAAAGAAGGAGAGAGCCTCTCAATTCAGGGACCTCTCGGCAATGGATATGATGTCAATGCCACATATGCTTCAAAAGATGCAATAATTTTTGGTGGTGGTATCGGAATTCCGCCTATGCTTGAACTTGCAAAACAGTTAAACTGCAAAAAACAGATAGTTCTTGGATACAAAGATGAGCTGTTTCTTAATGAAGAATTTGAAAAATACGGAACAGTTACAATTGCGACAGAAGACGGAAGTTGTGGAACAAAAGGAAATGTTCTTGATGCTGTGAAAGCACATAATATTAAGGGTGATGTTATATACGCCTGCGGACCAATGCCTATGCTTCGTGCAATAAAAGCCTATGCTCTCGAAAATAATATTGAGTGTTATATTTCATTAGAAGAAAAAATGGCATGCGGAATCGGTGCATGTCTTGCATGTGTATGCAAATCAAAAGATATTGATGACCATTCAAAAGTCCATAATAAGAGGGTTTGCAAAGAAGGTCCTGTATTTAATGCTAAGGAGGTGGAGATATAATGCCAGCAGAATCAGTAAATATGTCAGTAAATATTGCCGGTGTTACATTTAAAAATCCGGTTACGGTTGCTTCCGGAACATTTGGTTCAGGCATGGAATACAGTGAATATGTTGACCTTAACAGACTTGGTGCTGTGACAACAAAAGGTGTTGCTAATGTGCCATGGCCTGGCAATCCAACTCCACGAATAGCAGAAACGTACGGTGGGATGATTAATGCAATCGGACTTCAGAATCCGGGGCTTGATACATTTTTAACAAGAGACATTCCATTTCTTAAAAAATATGATACGAAAATCATTGTAAATGTCTGCGGAAAGAGCAAAGAAGATTACATTGATGCTGTTGAAAAACTTTCAGAAGCACCTGTTGACATGCTTGAAATTAATATATCATGCCCGAATGTAAAAGAGGGCGGAATTGCATTTGGACAGAGAGCTGAGTCAGCAATGGAGATAACAAGTGTTGTTAAAAAGGTATCAAAAAAACCTATAATAATGAAATTAAGTCCTAATGTAACAGATATTACAGAGATGGCAAAGGCTGTTGAAGCCGGCGGTGCGGATGCTGTATCACTTATAAATACGCTTACAGGCATGAAGATTGATATCAACAGACGTACATTTGCGGTTGCTAATAAAACAGGCGGTCTTTCAGGTCCTGCAATTAAGCCGGTTGCCGTAAGAATGGTATATCAGGTTGCCAATGCGGTAAACATTCCGATAATTGGAATGGGTGGAATTGCAAGTGCCGAAGATGCATTAGAGTTCATAATGGCAGGTGCAACGATGGTTGCAGTTGGAACAGCCAATTTCAACGACCCTATGACAACCATCAAGGTGATTGAAGGAATACAGTCATTTATGGAAAAAAATGGAATTAAAGATATAGCGGAAATAACAGGCTGTGTAAAATAAGTAACTAATCCATGTGTTTGTAATTAAGCAAATACATGGATTTTTTTATATTGGATTTTGAAGTATCTATCTTTTGGAATATACATGATTAAGGTTGATAAAATTATGAAAACTGGATATAATTATGTTGTAAGGAAAGTAAGGAATATATTACTTGAGAATGGAGGTTTTTATATGGAATTAGCAAAAGTAACATCAAAAGGTCAGGTTACTATACCTATTGAAATCAGAAAGAAACTTGGAATTAAGAATGGTGATAAGATATTGTTTGTAGAGGAGTCTGGAAGAATATATATGATGAATTCTTCGATGGATGCACTTTTGGAAGCACAGAAAGCATTTGCAGGAGAGGCAGAAAGGCTTGGACTTAAAGATGATGATGATGTGATGGCAATGATAAAGGAACTCAGGGAAGAAAGCGTGGTGAAGTAGATGAGAATTATGCTTGACACTAATATTCTGATATCAGTATTGCTTTTTCCTGGAGCTAAAATGAATGCGATGATGAATTATATATTCACACACCATCAGCTTGTATTGTCATCTTATGTTGTAGATGAATTAAAGAGTGTCGTAAGGAGAAAGTTTCCTAGTAAGGAGATTGCAATTAACAAATTACTTATGATGATGAGTTTTGAATATGTTTATACGCCGGAGACGATAGAAAGCGGACTCTTTGATATTAGGGATGTAAAGGACTACCCGGTTCTTTACACAGCAATTATTGAAGATGTTGATATTCTTGTAACAGGAGATAAGGATTTTTCAGATATAGATGTTGAGAAGCCTGAGATAATGTCTCCTGCACAGTTTATGGAAAAATTTTTATAAGAATCTTAGAGAACTAAAAAATCCATGTGTTTGTAATTAAGCAAATACATGGATTTTTTATGTTTAAATTTGGAAAAAAAAGAAAGGAACAGGTGCTTATATGAATAAAAATCAGAATAAACGTTTTAGTATGGAAAAGGAATCAGATATTAAGGCTTGGGAGAGTCTTCACAGCAATGAGGTAGGAGAAAAATTTAAGTCACAAAACCGGTTTGTGATTGAGGAAATCAACTATTATTATGAGAGGGTTATGCGTATGCAGGAAGATCCATATCTGGAAACAAGGGAAAAAGAAGACACTGCAATATGTATCAACAGAAGATATGGATGCAATTGAGGAAAGAATCAGGTAGGCTGCAAAAGAAGAAGCACGATAGGAAGCCAATAAGGAAGTTATGACTATGGTGGGAAGTATGTTAGCTGCAATTCAGGCTGGTGGAGGTGCTTGCAATGCCAGTAATAAATAAAATTGATGTTGCGGTGGCTGCAGGAACGAAAAGTATATCTGATGAGGAGTCGAAGGATTATGAAGAAGATGAGGCATTAGTACAGAATGCTCTAAGATGGATGGTAATTGTAAGGTATGGCAGGAAGAGTGTAATAGGGTGGAGAACAGTATTAATCAAGAGGCATTCTGTAATGATGAAATAGTAAGAAAAAGTGAAAAAAGGCATCGTTAAATGCGGTTGGTGCTGCTGCATAATTGGGTGACAACAACTTGGCTGTTGTTATATGTAATTGTACATTTTTTGTAAAATAAGAATGAAAATTAGCGTGTTATATAGTATAATATGTCTAAAGGATAATTTTTAGTTATCGATTGGGTATAATGTTATACAATACAAAACTAAATGAGGAATTATATATGGACTATACATGGGAAAAACTTTCATCACGAGAATTTGAAATAATTGCATGTAATTTTGCTGGGGATATGTTTCCTGGTTATGAATGGAAGCTTACAGCGAATACGCGTGATTATAATCATGATTTTTTTGCTAAGACCGAAAAATTGGATAAATGGGGAGAAGCTAAACATTCTGAACATGCCAAAAAAACTATGTCGCGTACACAATGGGATCCAACACTTGTATCTGCAAAATTGATGAATTCTGTAAATGATATTTTATTAATAACTTGTGCATATATACCATTACAATATATAATTCGTGCTTTCCATATGATATCCTCACCTATCGATAATATTTATTGTATAAATCGTTATTTATTAAATGAATGGTTTCACGAAAATAATCAAACAACCTTGTTAGATTTTGATCCGAATTTTTCAATAAACTCTTTTTTGTCTAAGATTACAATTAACAATAATAATTTTGTAAGTAACAATGATATTCAATTATATATTTTTGATGCTTCAGAAAAAAACTATTTAACTATTATAAATGATATATCGTTAAATAATAATTATAATTTAAATGTTGCAATCTTTTGCATAGAAGATAAATCAGAATTAAATATAGATTTAGGAATAGATGTTTCAAGAATTGGCAATATTAATGTAATCAATATGTCTTTCAAAAATAAATCCTGTGATGTATTACAAAATGATAATCAGCATATTAAATGTAATATATCTAAAGGTTATTCTATTGTCACATTTGATATAATGGTCATTGATACGAATAGAGAGCAAAAAGAAACTTACATAAATTATTCTATTGGAAAAATAGAAAAAACAAAAAAACTACAAATTCTTAAAACAAACGAATATGATGATAATTTATTAATTAATCTTGAAAAAGAAATAAAAAACAATAAAAAACATATAATAGAAACAGAATATATCCCACGATTTTTATTAAAAAGACCTGATTATCAATTGTGTTTTTTGCATTTTGATTGTAGATGTAGAAATAATTTTACACAATTATGTAGGATGTATGCCTTATTTATAACTGGAATTGATTTTCAGGGGATGGATGAAGAAACAGTAAAACAGACACTTTACTTAGGAAACTATCCACTTTGGTTGGAAAACATCATTTTAGGAGTATTTAGTGATGCAATTTCAAATAAAATAATACAAAATAGTTTTAAACTTATAAATAATTATTCAAATTTCATTCCAAATAAGACTATATATGTATTAGAAAATGTGCAAATTTTAAATAACGCTGAACGGGAAATTATTAAAAATTTCGAGTATTTAATTGAGACAAAGAGCAAAGATAATATTATAATTTATCAAAAACATTCTAATATATTAAAACAAGATATAAATGAAGAAATTGCATTGATTTCTATTTTTGAAACAGGTATTGATTGTAATTATTTGAATGAGAATAATATAAAAAATAACAAATTAGCCATAATGGATATTGACAAAAAACTTTATTATCCAAGCAATGATATTCAATTTAATAATATAATTACATATTTTATAGATAAAACGGAAGAAGAAAAACATGTATTTATAAATAAAATTATTGATATTTCTTCAAAACAGATATGGACTTCACGAGTATTTGACTTTATTTTAATATGTGAAAACAAAATATCCAATAAAATATATTTTGATATTATTCGCTCCTTAAGAGATATTTTTTATAATCGAACGGATTTTTTTTCTGCATATAATTATTCGGTACTTCTACACAAAGACACGAATGTAAATGATAACATAATGATTGATGATATGTATAAAGAAGCTGATGAATTAAATCATTGTGGATCTATTAGAAAATCAAAAGAACTGTTCCAACAAGTATCAAATCTCGCATTAGAAATGAATGAAGTAAGAATTGGCATAGAAGCATTAACAGAAGTTTATAATATTCGCTTTTGGCTATTAGATGTTAATGATTTGGAAGTAGAAATAGATAAAACACTTGATAAATATTTTATAAACGAAAAAACTAAATCCATGAAAGGTCGGGAATTATATCCGTATTATAATTGCCTAAATAGAAAAATGGTTACTCAATATTTACTAAATAAATATGAGGATGCTGAAATAACATTTAAAGAAATTCTTAACAAAACGAAATTAAATAATTATATTGCATTTGCATATATGGATAGTGCAAGAGGTTTATATAATAAAGATATTTCTACTGCATATGAAAGAATAAAAAAAGCCACAGAATATTTAGAAAATTTATTTCAAAAAGGTGATGAAATTCGTAGGTATTATGATTGTTTAATTGAAAAAGCATATATAGAATTTATAATTGCAAATAACGAAAATCGAAAGATAGAAATCAAGCAATTAAAGAATACAATTTATGATGCCACAAAATATGGTTTTAAGAATATTGTAGAAAAGAGTTATTTTAAGCTTGCTGCATGTTATTTAGTTTTAAGTGATTTGGAAAAATCAAAAGAATATTTGGATAAAATAAAAAATAATCCATATTTTGATAATTCACCGAGAAATCAAATTATGTATAATGATTTAATGGAAGGATACTTTCATTTACTTAATGTTAGATTAGGAAATGCATTGAATATCTCTTCTGATTTTTGTGAATTTTCAAACTGTATAAATTTTAAATGCTTTGATAATAAAGTGGACAACTGTTTTTATATTGATGGTCGCATGTGGTAAATATTTTAATATTAATTAAATATAATAACAATCAACTTTGATGTAATAAATGTTTATCAAACCAAAGCTGAATATTAATTCAGCTTTGACATAATAAACAATTTCCAGATAGATCAATGATTAAATCCTTATTATTTTTTCGCATCTCAAACCATAATCGATTATTAGTTATAACCGAAAAATTATTAGCTAAATATATTAGATTATTTTTAACAGATAGCCAAAAATATGGAAGTGTTTTAAAAAATTCAATTGATGAATATCCTGCTAATTCCGTATATTGAACAGCATCCGATATATTAATTAAAAGTTTATTTTGTATGTATTCAAAATCACGAATACAGCTAAAATTAATTAAAATATAATCACTTGAATTAACACAAATTAACTCCTTTAATTGCTTGTTTAATATATCTGATAAGTTTTCTGTAATTAAATTTCCCCAGTGACTCCAAAAAAAAGCACTTTGATTTTTTTCATCTATTTTATATTGACTTCGACCGCCTCCTCTGATATGGAACGCTTTTGCTAAAGGATTATAATAGCATTTACCTCCGTTAAGCGTGATTTTTAATCCTAATTCCATTCCCTCCCAAGCATTAAAATATTTTTCGTTAAATCCACCATGCAAATTAAAAGTTTTCTTTTTTATTGAACATAATGCTGTAGTGAAGGCTTTTCGATAATCTGGTTGTTGAACAATGCTGTCTCTTATAGGTCGGTTTTCAAATAAATGGGTATTGTAATATTGACAAAAAATATGTCCTGTACTTTGCGTAGTCATATTTTGCGGATAAATTAATAATGGTTGTACAGCTTCAATATTATCTATAGATAATGGTTCAATAAGAGCCTCTAAACAATTATCATCTAAAATCACATCAGAATTCATAAAAATCAATATATCTGTAGATGTATGTCTAGCTGCAATATTATTAACAACACCATATCCTTGTTTGCATTTATTTTTGATATAAATACATTTATTTTTTAAAAATTCATATACTAATTTCTCATAATTAATATCATTATTTCCATCGGATGTTATGATTATTTCATAATCTTCAATAGTTTTATATTTACTTAAAAAATAGAGAAAATTTCTAGTAAAATTTACATTTGAATCTAATGCAATAATAATAGATGCTTTCATCGTTATTCCTTTCTTGTATATGTTATGTACATTATTGTATTTTATTGTTGATAAAATATTGTTAGTGAAAAAACACATATATGTGTGATTATACTTAACGGATAACTAAAAATTATCCATCACATATATAGGAGAACTAAATTTTAAAATTCTGTCGAGGGTGTTTTGCAGTAAGTATATCTCGTTGTTTTGAAAGAGCAACATGTGTATAAATTTCAGTTACAGTGATTGAACTATGTCCAAGCATCTCTTGAATGTATCTAATATCCACATCTGCTTCAAGCAGGCTTGTAGCAAATGTGTGGCGAAACATATGTGGAGTTATGTGTAAGTCAATAGACGATAGAGAACAGTATTTCTTAATCATGCGTCTGATAGCTTGATCTGAAATTGGGGTTGCATTAGGATTAACAAAGAAATATCCGCATTTATTTATTTCGGATATATATTCTTCTGCATATTTTTTAAGCATTTTTATGACGTCACTATTTCCAATCTGTATCATTCGTTCTTTTGAACCCTTTCCATATATGCGGATTGTTGCATCGTGAAGGTCAACATCGGAGCTTTTTAAATTACATAGTTCAGAAATTCTCATACCGGTAGAAAATAATGTTTCACATATTGCAATGTCAAGAAGAGTGCGTTTCTTACGATAGTTGGTATGGGCAAGAGAAAATTCCTTATACATGCCTGCAAGTAAATTTTCCATTATATAAAGTGGGATTGTTTTAGGTAGTATGATTGGTTCCCGGAAGCTTGTTTTAATTTTATTAAAAGGGTTTTGTTCAATATAATCTTTATATTCAAGAAAGTTATAAAAAGCTTTTACAGAAGCAAGCTTTCTTTTGGCTGTTTTGGGTTTGAAGTTCTGATGCAGGTATCCAATATATTTTTCTATATCGGTTATGGATATAGTATGTATATCGGAGTTGTTGAAAAAAGAAACAAATTGACTTAAATCGGTGCTATATGCTTTTAGCGTTTTCTTATCAAGCATTTTTTGTGTTTTACAATAGTCCAGGTAGTTTTCGGTAATAGAAAATATAGTATTCATATGTGAGTATCTCCTTTTTGCAATCTTGTGTTTATATTGATATATCGGAAGAAAAGGGAGTGTATCAGAAATATGGAAATGCCATTCCAAAATGATTGAGAAAAAAGAAAATTAATAGTATAATATATATGGAATTTTGAATTAGGAGTTGACAATTAAAATGGATGGAAGGATAATCTTGAGCAGAGCAGAATAACTAATGTAATCATATCATATATAAAACACCCAGCAGTAGGGATAGTGCGTTTTCGTACTATTTCTACTGCTGGGTGTTTTTGTTTTGCAGATTAACAAAAAAAGCATTGAAATCAACATTAAATATATCAGCAAGAGCAATTAGTTCGGACACACTGAAGGTTTCCTTACGCTTACAGGCAGGTGCAAGAACTTAATAATTCTTAGTAATGGAGAAAATGTATCACCGAAAGAACTGGAAGCAGATTTTCTGAAATATGATGAGATACAGGAAGTACTTGTATATGAAGAAAATGGAATTATAATTGCAGAAATTTATCCGAACGAGGAATAATCGAGTCTTGTAACGGATTTGGGATTGAGCTCTTTGGATGTTATTAATGTCGTAGTAGCATTTGAAGATGAATTTGATATAGAAATACCAGACCAGAAAATAAAGGAATTAGTGACGGTGGGTGATATTGTGGAATATCTTGAGAAAAATATATAAGACATGTTTATTTCGTCAGAAAGAAGTAGTAATAGAAGTTTTTACTATAAAATATGATTAGAATATCAAAATATATTGTTTAAATAAGTAAAAAGTGGAGCACATACATGAGACTCCACTGGCTACTGACATCGCAAGTTTTCGTAGCACAACTACTTTTTTGCCCCTTGAAAATCAGATGAACTTTATCATATGCAAATATATATCCTGCAAGAGGTGTGGACAATATAAATACACATTGAAACCAATAAATTTTTATGGTAAAATAAAAACAAATGGGAAAATTTATTAATAATAAAGAATTCACGTAAACAGGAGGTTTAAGATACAATGGAGCAGTACAAGCAGGAATTTATAGATTTTATGGTTGATTGCCATGTTTTAAAATTTGGCGATTTTACATTAAAGAGCGGAAGAAAATCACCGTTTTTTATGAATGCGGGAGCATATGTTACAGGAACACAGCTTATGAAGCTTGGTGAATACTATGCAAAGGCAATTCATGAGACATATGGCGATGATTTTGATGTGCTTTTCGGACCTGCATACAAAGGAATTCCAATCAGTGTTGTAACAGCAGTTGCATATGCAAAACTTTATGGAAAAGAAGTGCGTTATTGCTCTGACCGTAAAGAAGAAAAAGACCATGGAGCTGATAAGGGAGGCTTCCTCGGAAGCAAGTTGCAGGATGGCGACAGAGTCATTATGATAGAAGATGTTACAACATCAGGAAAATCAATGGAAGAGACAGTTCCTAAGGTTCGTGGTGCAGCAGATGTAACAATTATCGGACTTATGGTTTCTCTTAACCGTATGGAAGTAGGACTTGGCGGCAAAGTAAGTGCACTTGATGAAATCAAAGAAAGATACGGATTTGAGACAAGTGCTATTGTAAGCATGGCGGATGTAGTTGAGCATCTTTATAACAAGCCTTGCAATGGTGAAATTGTTATTAATGATGACATCAAAGCTGCAATAGACAAATATTATGAAGAGTACGGAGTAAAATAAGCAGGATTTTGCTTCGCAAAACAAGGAGGCAAATCCTCTCCTCACCAAAGGGTTCGGATTTTGCTTCGCAAAACAAGGAGGAGTGTTATGGACGAAAAGTTATATAAAAAAGTAAAAGGAATAGGAGCATCAAATCTTGCGTTTGGAATTATCACACTTGTGTTTGGTATTACAGCAGGAGTTATGCTTGTAGTTAATGGTGCAAGACTTCTTGCACACAAATCCGACAGCCTTATATAAAGAGGTCTGCATGAAAAACAGAAAAATAAAAAGTATTTTTAAATGGAGTGCATTTTTAATCTATATTGTGGCACTTATTTATTTTGTGTTTTTTGCAGAGATGCTTGGAAGGGCAGATGTACCTGTTAATTACAGGTACAATCTTGTGCCGTTTAAAGAAATAAAAAGATTTATCATATATTACAGACAAATAGGGATTAATGCGGTTATTCTCAATCTGGCAGGAAATGTAGTGGCATTTATGCCATTTGGATTTTTTCTGCCGCTTGTTTCAGAACATAAGATAAAGTTTTTCAAGGTTTTTATAACTGCATTTTCTCTTAGTCTGTCAATAGAACTTATCCAGCTTATATCGAAGGTTGGCAGCTGTGATGTTGACGACCTTATACTTAATACGCTTGGTGGTCTTCTGGGGTATTGGTGTTTCTGCATATATAAAAATATGAATAGAGCATACAAAAAAAGTAAAGAACAGGGAAAAAGGTAAAAGAATGAAATTATTTAATAAATACAAATTTTCCGATAAGAGCCAGACACTTGGCGGTACAATTTCAACCGTAATGGGGGTCGCTGCATTAAGCTGCCTGCTTTACGGTGTTTTTGTAGCATTTAAAAAGAGCGGTGAAGCCGGACTTGAAGTGGGAAGTCTTGGACTTATGGCTCTTATGCTGTCAGTAATTGGGACAGTAATCGGATTATTAAGTTTTAAAGAATATGATAAATTTTATACATTATCAAAAATCGGTTCAATGTTATGCGGTATTATAGCGGTATTTATGATGGCAGTATTTGTCATGGGTCTTGGTTTTTAAAGTAAATGCATTAAGGAGGCAGTAAAAGTTGTTTGACGATAATCTCATCGAACGTTTTGAATTGGCATCTGAAAGAATTAAAGAGATAAAAACAGCAGGCGGTGCGTGCAGTGATGGCAGATTCAGCGATTATTTCTGCAAAATGTCGGAGTTTATTATTTCGATGACGGAACTTTTTGGCAAAGTTAAAAATAATGAATTTGAAGATTATACATTTAATCAGCTTTCAGAGTTTAATAAATCATTATATGAAGATATACTTGAAAAAAATTATGACAAAAGCTATGCAAATCCTGTTTATGCCGTAAAGGTGATGGGACTTGAATATGGCAGGATGCTGTCATTTCTTTATGTTGAATTAAGAGGAATGATTGTATATGCATATGAATTAAGAATTGCAGAGATGACAGTGCTTATGGAGCTTTTTGTTGAGATTTACTGTTCATTTGAATCAGAGACACCTGACAGCACATCGCTAAGAGATATAATATACTGGTATGTAAGTGATTACAGTGATGATTTTGTTGAGTACAGAGTCCGTGAGCAGATAGATACTTCACTGTCATTTGCAACGGATATTATAATGAATGAAAATCTTGATGACATAAGATATCTCTATAAATTTGGCGAATATATCACAGATAATGAAATTATGACTGCAACATATCTTAACAGTCTTCCTGACGAAAAGATTAGTGCGATGGCACATACATTTACAGAGGGATACCGCAAAGGTTTTGAGCTTACTGGCAAAGACATAAGCAGGAAGAAAACAGTTAATATAAGATACTGTCTGGGATTTGAGCGTCTTGTGCGTGAGGAAATTAAGCAGTTTGAAGAAATTGGGCTTAAAACAACAATATACCGTGCTGCAGTTAATACAATAAACAAGCGTATGCATATAAAAATAGGATATTATGGAACAAGTCCGAATAAACAGATGGAATATGATCATAGGTTTGATAACGGAATATATCTGGATGCTGCATTTATAGAAAGAAAGCTTGGTGCATTAAAGTTTGCCTATGAGAAAAATAAAGAGCAAGCATCAGTATTCGGCGGTCCTGCTGTTATGGAAGTTTTCGGGGAAGAGCCGTTTGAACCTGAAAACAGGACGGAGTGTATGACACTTGATGATAAACAGCGTGCATTATCAGTAAAATATGACAGGGAATCTTCAGAGATAGTCAATAATTATATAAAAGGAGAGGAACGCAGTTTTACAATAATTGCATATCCGATTCCTGAAATAGGAAAAGATTACGAAAAAATATTTGATGAGACTGTTAAAATAAATACGCTTGACTATGATGTGTATTGTAAAATCCAGAAAAATATTATTGATGCACTCGATAAGGCTGATTATGTAGAAGTTAAAGGCATGAATGGCAATAAGACAGATATATGTGTCAATCTTATGAAAAAGACGAACACTGAAAAGCAGACAGTATTTGAAAACTGCCTTGCTGATGTAAATATACCGCTTGGAGAAGTGTTTACCTCACCTGTGCTTGCAAAAACAAATGGCGTAATCAATGTAAGTGAAGTGTATCTTAATGATTTAAAATTTAAAAATCTTTCAGTTACATTAAAAGACGGAATGGTCGCAGATTATACATGTGATAATTTTGCTGACGAAGAAAAAAACAGGGAGTTTTTTAAGGAAAATGTATTGTATAATCATGAGACACTGCCAATAGGCGAGTTCGCAATTGGAACAAATACAACAGCATATGTAATGGCAAACAAATATGATATTGTATATAAGCTTCCGATTCTTATAGTAGAGAAGATGGGGCCGCATTTTGCACTTGGTGATACATGTTATTCAAGGGCTGAAGATATAAAGGTTTACAATCCTGACGGAAAAGAAATTATTTCAAAAGAAAATGAGATTTCATCATTAAGAAAAACACAGCCGGAAAAAGCGTATTTTAACTGCCATACTGATATAACAATCCCTTATGAGGAAATTGGAAGCATAACAGCGGTTGAAATTGACGGCAAAAGAACCGATATAATCAGAAACGGAAGATTTGTACTTGAAGGATGTGAAGAATTGAATCGTCCGTTTGAAAAATAAAACTGTAGTTTTATAATAAGTGATTAAGCAAAAAGTTGCGTTTATATTAATAGAGAGTTATAATATAACAATAAAATATAAATCCAATGGGGTGATTTTATGAGAATTCAAGATTTTTGTGACATGAAGAAATTTGAAGAAATTATGAGTAATTGGGCGAAAAGCACAGGACTTGCGACGGTTGCAGTCGGAGATGACGGCAAGTATATAAGTGAGTGCTATAATTTTACTGACTTTTGTATTAAACTCACAAGAGGAAGCAATGAAGGACGTAGAAGATGTGAAAAGTGTGACCGCGAAGGAAAAGGCGTATATCCGTGTCATGCAGGTCTTATTGATTTTGGTATTCCGATTACACTTGATGACGGAACTGTACTTGGAAACATAATAGGCGGACAGGTTCTCCCGGAACATCCGGATGAGGATAAGTTCAGAAAAGTCGCTGATGAAATCGGCGTTGACCAGGACAAGTACATTGAGGCACTTGGACAAGTTAATGTAAAGACAAGAGAAGAGATTGAGGCGGCAGCTAACCTTCTCGGTGATGTAATTAACATGTATGTGAGAGCCTGTTATTCATCAGCACGCAGTGAGAGAATACTTGATAATCTGAAGAATGGTATCAAAGAGGCTGCAGAACAGATTGAAGTTGCCAATGATAATACGAAACAGATAGAGTCATTTGGACATAAACAGAAGATACTTGCCCTTAATGCAAGTATAGAGGCTGCAAGAGCAGGCGAAGCAGGTAAGGGATTTGCTGTAGTTGCAGAGGAAGTACAGAAACTTGCACAGGGTATGTCTGTAGTAAGTGTTAATATCAGAAAAGCTCTTGATGAGGTTACACAGACGATTAATAAACTTAATCAGTGATAAGTACATAAGTACAATATGTTTTAATAATAATCAGTTAAACTTATAATCGGATGGAGAACAATGGCTGGAAAGATTAGTAAAGACAAGAAAAAATATATTATAGCCGGTATTTCGGGAATTTTAGTAATTATATTGATATTAACGGCATATAGTATTAATAGTGCAAAAAATGATAAAAAACCGACAACAGATGTAAGCGTTGAAGATTCTGACAAAAAAGTTAAAAGTCAATCATCTGCATCATCAGATGGAGGACGTGTTGCATCTACGGTAGAGATTGAATTTGAAGACAGTGCAGTTCTTGTCGGAACAAGATTTAAAGTGACAGCCATTGTTACACCATCAGATACAGATAAAGCATTACTCTGGAGCAGTAGTGATGATTCTGTTTTTTCAGTTGATGAAAATGGAATTGTAACAGTAAAAGGCACGGGTAATGCAGTTCTTACGGCAACTGTGGGAACAGTATCAGATGCGGTTGTTATCGAAGGAATAACAGACGCTGCCACAGGCTCATCAGAAAATCTTCCTGTATTCATAGCTGATTCATATGATTCTTCATATACTGTGTCAGGTTCATCCGGTAACAGGACAGGCACACAGGCAACAGGCAGCGGTTCATCTTCATATCAAGGCAGTTCAGAAAATGGCAGCAGCTATCAGGGAACTTCAGGTACATCAGGTGGACAGACGGCTTCTGGCGGACAAAATTCAGGCTCTGACTATACGGGTTCATCAGGAAATGCATGGTCAGATAATTCTGGCAGTAATAATTCAGGCAATCAGAATCAGGACAACGGAGGTAATAATAATTCAGGCAGTCAGGATTCAGGTAATACAGATAACGGCTCATCAGGTGGACAGACAAGCAGCACAATAGGTGAGAGTCTTCCGGCACTTGGTTTTAACCATATGATGAGTAATGTATACGTTTATGAAGAAGGAAACAACTATTACGGCGAGGTAATAACCCAGCCTAATGTTGCAATTATATATATTATGCAGAGAAGTTCGGGATTTGATAATGTTATAAATCAGGTACTTCAAAGACTTGTTCCGGGAGGAGCATCGCAAATCTGGAACAACTATTCTACAGCAACAACAGATAAAACATTTACAATAAATGACAGAAAAATAAGAATAGTAATGCCTAAGGGCGGCGGCCATTCGCAAATTGTAATATACAATTAGCTGGTGGTGTGTTATAATGTCGAAAGTAAAACCAAAAATCACAGAAATGTGAGTATGGAGGTATTTGGTGTTAAACGAAAATAAAATAAAAATGATGACAAAAATGGCAATATATGAAAAAAATCAGGGCAGGCAGATGTTAAAGAATGCCAGATATTATAAAGGTGATTATATTGCATTAAGCGTATTGAAAAGTACAATAGCAACGACATTTGCATATATAATAGTTTTTTTAATGTATATATTGTGTGATGTCGAAAAACTTGTCGCAGATATTAACAGTCTTGATTATGCAGCCATGGGAAAGAAGATGGCTTTATATTATGTAATTATGCTTGTTGTGTTCGCTGTTATTTCTGGTGCAGTCAGTGCATATAAGTACGACCATTCACGCAGTGGAATGAAGAAATATTTTTCAAGACTTAACAAACTTGAAAGATTCTATAACGGACAAAAAAACAGAAAGTAACGGAGGACCCATGATGACTTTTTTATTGGAGTTAAAGGATAATATCAACAAATTTTACAATAAACATAATGTATATCTTGTCCCTGCACTTAAATTTGTAGTGGCATTTATATCATTTCTGCTTCTTAATGTGCAGATAGGATATATGACAATATTAAAAAATCCTCTTATTGCACTTGCTGTGTCAATAATATGTGCATTTCTCCCAAGCGGATTTACAGTTGTTGCACTTTCAATATTTATGCTTGCACACCTGTATGCCATATCAGCAGAATTTGCGGTAATTTCATTATCTATTGTACTTGTTATGTATCTTCTCTATTTCAGATTTGCACCTAAACAGGGATACATTCTCATATTCACAGTTATTTTATGCTGGTGTAAGATTCCGGAAGCAATTCCTGTTGCAGTAGCTCTTGGAGCCGGACTTACATCATTCATACCTGTTTCGTTTGGCGTTATTATATATTATATAATCAAGACAGCAAGTGCTTATGAAACAGCAATAACTAACTCATCTGTGGCAGACAGCATGCAGCAGATATCTTATATTGTAGAAAGTTTTTTCAATAACAAAAGCTGTCTTATTTTTGTAATTGCATTTACAGTTGCAATAATCATTACGTATATAATTAAGAGACTTTCAGTTGACAATGCATGGACATATGCAATTGCAGTTGGTACAGTTTCAGAATTTATAATATTGATAGTTGGAAGCCTTGCATTAAATGCAAAGATTAATATTGTATTTATGATTATAGGTATTATTATTGGAGCAGTTGCTGCATATATCTGTAAGATTGTATTTTTTAGTGTTGATTATAAGAGAACTGAATTTGTGCAGTATGAAGATGATGAATACTATTATTATGTAAAAGCAGTTCCAAAAATCAGCCTCGTTAATGAAAATGTCAAAGTTAAGCAGATTAATGCAAGAAAGACAAGAAAAACAAGTGATTTAAGTGATATAAGAAGAGCAGCAGATAAGAATGCAGCTACATTGGAAACTGATGATGACGATATAACATTTTATGATAAATAATATTTAACAGAATAATAAAAGCGAAGGGAGTGAAGATATGACAGCGGTTAATAATTTTATACAAAATTATTTGTCTAACCTGTATATACCCCGTATTACATGGACAGATATAATAGAGATTTTTATTATAGCATTTGTTCTGTACAGCTTTCTTGTATGGATTAAGAATACAAAAGCATGGGCATTATTAAAGGGTATTATAATTGTCGTACTTTTCGCTCTTTTTGCATATATTCTTAATCTCAGAACGATTCTGTGGATAGCAGGAAAGACAATAAGTGTTGGTATTATAGCACTTGTAATTATATTCCAGCCTGAATTAAGGCGTGCTCTGGAACAGCTGGGAAGAAAAAAACTTGTGCTTAATTTCTTTAATTTTGGCGACAGTCATGAAAAAGATGAAAGATATAGCTCAAAGACAGCGGATGAGATTGTCCGTGCTGCATATGAAATGGGAGCAGTAAAGACAGGTGCTCTTATTGTTATAGAACAGGATATGATGCTTGATGAATATGTAAGAACGGGCATAAATGTTGACGGAATTGTGACAAGCCAGCTTCTTATAAATATTTTTGAACATAATACACCGCTTCATGATGGTGCTGTTATTATTAGAGGAAACAGGGTTGTGGCGGCAACATGTTATCTTCCGCTTTCTGATAATGTTAATCTTAGTAAAGAGCTTGGAACAAGACACAGGGCTGGAGTTGGAATAAGTGAAGTGACAGACAGCATGACAATTATTGTCTCAGAAGAAACAGGTGCTGTATCAGTAGCTGTCGGAGGAGAACTTATAAGAGATATAGATGAACATTCACTGCGTAACAAACTGGAATATTTAAGAAAGAGGACAATAGATGTAAAGTCTTTCAAAATATGGAGAGGAAGAATAAAGAATGAAGGAAAAAATATTTAACAACTTTTCTCTTAAAATCCTTTCAGTGTTATGTGCAATCGTTTTGTGGGCTGTTATAGTCAATATATATGACCCGACAACGAGTGTTACAATAAGTAATGTGAATGTGGAACTTATCAATGCACAAAGTCTTACTGATAAGGATTATACCTATGAAGTTGTGGACGGAAGCAAAATATCAGTATATCTTAGCGGACCTAAAAGTGTAATTACTGACATTAAGTCAAGTGATATAGTTGCAACTGCAGATTTGAGTAAAATATCAGCATTTGCCGATTATGTTGACATTGATGTAAAAGTAGTAAAAGATGGCAAAGAAGTTACAGGAATTGAAGTTACACCAAGAACAACGGCCGTAAAGCTTGATATTGAGAACAGGCTTACAAAGGAATATACAATTGAGACAGATACTGAAGGAATGCCTGCAGACGGATATGTGCTTACATCAGTAAGTGTTACACCTACAACTGTAAAAGTTACAGGACCGTCATCAATTGTAGAAAATATTGACAAAGTTAAGGCTGTGTGTGATATTAGTGGTGCATATTCTAATGTTAACAGTACAGCTAAGCTTACGGCATATGCGGCAGATGGAAGCCAGATAAATGAGGAAGGTTTTTCATTTTCAAAAAGCGATGTAGATTATACAGCACTGATAAGTGCCCATAAGATAGTTAATGTGAGATGTGCAGGTACAACCGGAACAGTTAAAGACGGATATATGATTATGGGAATTGAACTTAGCACAGATAAGGCTGAACTTATCGGTGATGCTAATACACTTAACAACATTTCTGAGATAGTTATACCTGAGAGTGCAATTAATGTTGATAATGTTGATTCGTCAAGAAACTATACGGTATGGCTTTCTGACTATATAAGTCAGGATTTAAAAGTAAAATCTGAAAACAAGCTAAATATTAAAGTTAAAGTGGCTGATTTAAACAGCCGCGAGTTTTCATTTGACACATCGAAGATTACATTTAATAATATAAAGACAGGATATCATGTTACAATAGATGATGATTCTGTTATGTCAATAGTCATAAGCGGTGAGGGCAGTGTTCTTGATTCGATTTCAGGAGATAATATAAAAGGAACAACAAACCTTACGGCTTTATCGGCGGGAAGACATACTGTTTTTGTTAACTTTACAGTACCGGATGGTTGTAAAGTTGTAGGAGAATATAAGATACAGGTTCTTATAGAAGCAGACAAACTGCAGGAAACAACATCTGCTGCTTCAAATTAATGCGGTATATGTATACAGGAGGTTGAAAAATGTTAAAGCAGACTATATTAGTAGACAGTCCTTTGGGAATTCATCTGCGTCCGGCTACAGCAATGTGTGATCAGGCGATTAAATATAAATCGAAGATTTCATTTAATTATGGCGATGGCAAAACTGCGAATGCAAAAAGCGTAATATCAATACTTGCTTCAAGTGTCAAATGTGGGCAGGAAATTGTGCTTGAAGCTGACGGCGAAGATGAAGAAGAAGCAATAAATGCTGTAGCACAGGCATTTAAAGAATCACTCAAAAATGATTAATAATAATTAAGAATGGAGGATAATAAAATGGGCTATATGGAAACTTATAAGTCTTGGTGCGATAATGAATATTTTGATGAGGCAACAAGAGATGAATTAAAATCTATAGCTGGTAATGAAGCGGAGATAGAAGATCGTTTTTATAAAGATCTTGAATTTGGTACAGGCGGTCTTAGAGGTGTAATTGGAAATGGTACAAACAGAATGAATGTTTATACTGTAAGAAAGGCAACACAGGGACTTGCTAATTTTATTATAAAGGATAATGCAGCAGACAGAGGTGTGGCTATTGCATACGATTCAAGAAGAATGTCAAAGGAATTTGCAGACGAAGCAGCACTCTGCCTTAATGCAAATGGTATCAAAGCATACATATTCCCTACATTAAGACCTACACCAGAGCTTTCATTTGCATTAAGAGAGCTTCATTGCATAGCTGGTATTGTTGTTACAGCAAGCCACAATCCTCCTGAATATAATGGATACAAAGTATATTGGGAAGATGGTGCACAGATTACAGCACCTAAGGATTCACAGATTATATCAGAAGTTAAAGCAGTTACAGATTATAATACAGTAAAGACAATGGATATTGATGCTGCAAGAGTTGCAGGTCTTTACAATGTAATCGGATATGATATGGATGATAATTACATGGCTGCACTTAAAAAGATGAGCCTTAATGGAGATATTATCAAGCAGGTTGCAGATGATATCAAGATTGTATACACACCATTTAATGGTACAGGTAATGTGCCTGTAAGAAGAATTTTAAGAGAGCTTGGATTTAAGAATGTATACGTTGTTCCTGAACAGGAAAAACCTGATCCAAACTTTACAACACTTGAATATCCTAACCCTGAAGACCCTAAGGCATTTACATATGCATTAAAGCTTGCAAAAGAAGTCGATGCAGATATTATTCTTGCAACAGACCCTGATGCAGACAGACTTGGTGTATATTCTAAAGATGTTAAGAGTGGTGAATACAAGTCATTTACAGGTAACATGTCAGGTATGCTTATTGCAGAATATCTTCTTTCACAGAGGAAAGAACGCGGTCTTATCCATAAAAATGGTGCATTTGTTAAGACTATTGTTTCAACAAATATGGCTGATGCAATTGCAAAAGAATACAATGTAAAGCTTATAGAAGTTCTTACAGGATTTAAGTTTATCGGTGAACAGATTAAATTCTTTGAACAGCAGCATACATATGAGTATGAATTTGGTTTTGAGGAAAGTTATGGCTGCCTTGTAGGTACACATGCAAGAGATAAAGATGCCGTAGTTGCTGTTATGGCACTTTGTGAAGCAGCTGCTTATTATAAGACAAAAGGTCTTACACTCTGGGATCAGATGATTAATATCTTTGAAAAATATGGATATTATAAAGAAGGCCAGAAGGCAATCACAATGAAAGGTGCTGAAGGTGCCGCTCATATTGCCAAGATGATGGATGATTTAAGAAACAACCCACCAAAGAAATTTGGCAGATGGGATGTTCTTGAGACAAGAGATTATAAGAATGATGAGTGCATAGTTCTTGCAACTGGTGAGAAACACAGCACAGGTCTTCCTAATTCTAATGTATTATATTATGATTTATCAGATAATGCATGGTGTTGTGCAAGACCTTCAGGTACAGAGCCTAAGATTAAGTTCTATATGGGTGTAAAAGGTTCAAGCCTTGAGGATGCTCAGAGCATGCTTGACGAACTTACAAAAGCAGTTATGGAAAAAATAGGACAGTAAAGTTCAGAATTTTTTAATAAGTAAAACACAATATGAACACATTTCGTTGTTAGTATACATATACAGACAAGGAAATGTGTTCTTCTTATATAATTACATGTATTATACAGAACATATTTTAAAGGAAGGAGTAAGGTAAAATGTACGATAATGATTTAGATAATAATAATACATCATCAGGTGTAACAGGAAGCGAATCACAGAATTCGCAGGAAAGTACAGAATACAGATATACGTCAGGAAGCATGCCATACAATGATAATTCATACAATTCATCATATAATAACAATACATGGAATTCCAATAATGGCGGTTACTATTCAAATACTAACTATTCAAATACTACAGGCAACACTAATTATAATAAAAAGAAAAACAAGACAGACAAAAAAGGAATCGGAAAGAGAATTGCAGCAATTGCATTGTCAGCAGTTTTATTTGGTGTAATTGCCGGTGGTACAATGTATGGCGTCAACTATGCGGCTAATAAAATAAACCCTGTCAATAATAATTCTAATGTAGAAATACCAATAGTATCAAGCAGTGTATCATCAACATCAGGAACAGTTAACGATGAAAGTTCGGCATACAATGTAAAGATGGATGTTGCAGCAGTTGCTAATGCAGCAATGCCGGCAATGGTTGCATTACAGGGTACAACAACAGTTTCAGGAAGCTCATCATCAATATTTGGATATGGACAGAGTTATGAGGCAACAACAAGTGGAACAGGTATAATTGTTGGTAAAAGTGATACAGAACTGCTTCTTCTTACAAATGCACATGTAATAGATGGTGTAAGCAACTTAAAGTGTACATTTGTGGATGGTGAATCAGTAAACTGTACAGTAAAAGGCTCTAAATCAGATAAAGATATTGCAGTAGTTGCAGTTAATCTCAGTGATATAAAGAGTTCAACAATCAATCAGATTTCAATTGCTGAACTTGGTGATTCTGATGATGTTACACTGGGTCAGGAGGTTGTAGCCATCGGTAATGCACTTGGTGAAGGCCAATCAGTAACAAATGGTATAATAAGTGCCATGAATCGTTCAATAACAGTTAATAATGTAACATTTGATGGCCTTTTCATGACAAATGCAGCAATTAACTCAGGAAACAGTGGCGGTGCATTACTTAATGCAGACGGACGTGTAATTGGTATTAACTTTGCAAAGACATCAGAAGATGGTGTTGAAGGCATGGCATATTCAATTCCTGTTTCAAATGTAAAAGATCTTATAAATTCACTTATGAACAGAGAGACAAGAACAAAGGTTGCTGATTCTGAAGCATCATATCTTGGCATTTCAGGCGTTGATATAACAAGTACAATTTCACAGTATTACAAGTATCCACAGGGAGTACAGATTCGTTCAGTTGCATCAGGTTCTGCAGCAGAAAAGGCTGGTCTTGGTCAGTATGATATAATTGTAAGCTTTGATGATGAGTCAATATCATCAATGTCAGAACTCCAGAATACAATGCAATATTATAAAGCTGGTGAAACAGTTACAATAAAATATTATCATCCTGAAGGCACTCAGTACGTATTAAAATCTGTAGATGTTACACTTGGAAAGAAAAACTGATAAAATACATCCGTCTACAGGAAATGGTTAAAAATCAAAAATAAAGAATAAAGAATAAAGAATAAGAAGGATACATCAACCGGCAGGCATATATGCGGTGCAGGGCATGTATCCTTCTTCTTTTAACTTTTATTTTAGAAAGATTTTATTGATATATATAGAAGCAAAATGTATACTTTATAATATACATAAGAAATCGGGAGGACAATATTATGCAGGATAATAAAGATAATAACAATGTTAATGATATAGATAATAAAAATGCAGATAATTCTACAGATACATCCACAACAGAAAAAAAGGATGAGTATGAAAAAGTATGTTATGTATGTCATCGTACAGAAAGCCGGGCAGGCAAGATGATAAATATGGGTAATAATATATACATATGCCCTGACTGTATGCAGCGTTCATTTGATGCTATTTATAACAGTGGTATTAATTATGATGATATGATGAAAAATATTCCCGGAATGGGCAATATTCCCGGAATGAATGGATTTATGTCTGGTGATATGAATGATAATATAAGCCAGAAACAGAAGATAAAAAAGAAGAATAATAAAGATGACAAAGATAAAAAAGAAGATATTGATTTAAAAAATATTCCGGCACCGCATGTGATAAAAGAGATGCTCGACCAGTATGTGGTAGGACAGGAACATGCCAAAAAAGTAATGTCTGTTGCTGTATACAATCACTATAAGAGAGTAGCATGCAAGGATACAGATGTTGAGATTGAAAAGTCAAACATGCTTATGATAGGACCGACAGGTTCAGGAAAGACTTATCTTGTAAAAACACTTGCAAAGCTTCTTTCAGTGCCGCTTGCCATTGCAGATGCTACATCACTTACAGAGGCAGGTTATATTGGTGATGATATAGAAAGTGTTGTTTCAAAACTTCTTGCGGCGGCAGATAATGATGTTGAGAGAGCAGAACATGGTATAATCTTTATCGATGAGATTGATAAGATAGCAAAGAAAAAAGAGACAAGAAGCCGTGATGTAAGCGGTGAATCAGTACAGCAGGGAATGCTCAAACTTCTCGAGGGAAGTGATATAGAAGTTCCTGTTGGAGCGACAAGCAAGAATGCGATGGTTCCACTCGTTACAGTCAATACAAAAAATATTTTATTCATTTGTGGAGGTGCATTCCCTGACCTTGAAGATATAATAAAAGAAAGACTCAATCATCAGGGGTCAATAGGATTTACTGCTGATTTGAAGGATAAGTACGATAATGACAGCAATCTCTGCCAGCAGGTAACAGTAGACGATTTAAGAAATTATGGCATGATTCCGGAATTTCTTGGCAGACTGCCTGTGGTATTTGCACTTGAAAGTCTTACAAAACCTATGCTTATTGAGATAATGAGAGAACCTAAAAATGCAATATTAAAGCAGTATGAGAAGCTTCTTGAACTTGATGAAGTCAAGCTTGAGTTTGATGATGCTGCACTTAATGCCATTGCAGATAAAGCTATGGAGAAAAAGACAGGTGCCAGAGCACTGCGTTCAATAATAGAAGATTATATGCTCGATATAATGTATGAAATACCTAAAGATAATAACATAGGAAAAGTTGTTATAACAGGAGATTATATATTAAAAAAGGGTGCCCCGGTTATACAGATGCGTGGATACGAAACACCACTGATAGAATCACATGAATAATAACAGGGATATATGAATATAATAGATTAAATTAAATTATATATAGCGGCCGGATATATGGATATGACATGTGACGCACTTGTTAAATCACAGGAAATTATGGATTTTATCATATATAACAATCCATGGTACTATAATTATAATCCGTCAGATAAAATAGAAAACGCATGCGTAATTGAAGTGGATGAGAACTTTTCAATTGGATATGGAAAGCTTTCAGGTGATATGAAAATGAGCATAAGCAATCTTGGATATCAGACAATACCTAAGCTATATGGAATAATGGATACATCAAGTATGGATGCGGCTGGTATTACGTCTTCGTTAAACCAGCCGTTTCTTAATGTCCGCGGACAGGGTGTAATTATGGGAATTGTTGATACCGGAATAGATTATACACATGAAGCATTCAAGAAAAGCCCAAATGTCAGCCGTATAGCTGTAATATGGGATCAGACGGGTGAGTGGAATAATACAGAAAGTCAAGAGAGCAGAAGCGACTATGTTAGCAGTGTATACAAATATGGGAGAGTGTTTACTAATGAAGAGATAAATGCAGCACTCAAAGCACAGTCTGACGGCGGGAATCCTTATGAATATGTTCCAGAAAAAGATACTGACGGTCATGGCACTTTTATAGCCGGTATTGCAGCAGGAAGCCAGACAGATGAATTCTGTGGAGCAGCACCGGAGTGTGAACTGGCAGTCGTTAAACTTAAAGAGGCAAAAGATTATCTTAAAGAATATTTTCTTGTAAACAGAGAGACAGCAGTATTTGAAGAGACAGATATAATGCTTGGTGTACGGTTTCTGCTTGATTATGCTGCTAAAAGGAAAATGCCGCTTGTGATATGCTTCGGACTTGGAACAGGAAGCGGTCCAAGAACAGGTGCAACGCCATTGGCAAGTATGCTTAGTTTGGTTGCAATAAGAACAAATGTAGTAGTTGTTTCTTGTATGGGTAATGAAGCTGCAGGAAGAACACATATATCAGGTGAGGCACTTTCATCTGTATCACCATATACAATAGAATTAAATGTAGGTAAAAAAGAAAAAGGATTTTCAATGGAAATATGGGCAAATACGCTCGATGTGCTGTCAGTTTCAGTAATATCTCCGTCGGGCGAGAGTGTGCCAAGATTATCTGCAAGAACAGGCATGACAAATGTGTTAAAGTTTATATTTGAAAATTCACAGGTAGAAGTAGATTACAGAGTGGTAGATACATTATCAGGATATGAAGTGATATTTTTCAGATTTATTAATCCGGCACAGGGTGTATGGAAAATTAATGTATACAGCCTTACAAATATAAAAGGGAGTTTTAATGGATGGCTTCCGATTAATAATTTCCTGCAGTCAGACACATTTTTTCTGAATTCTACGCCAGATACAACATTGACAGAACCAGCTGCAGAATCAAGAATTATAAGCATTGCATCATATAATCATCTGACAGGTGCTATAAGTATAGAGTCAGGCAGGGGATACAGTGCAGATAATGTTGTAAAACCTGAACTTGCAGCTCCTGGTGTTAATGTATATGGCCCACGCACCGGAGGAGGATACACATATAGAAGCGGAACCAGCATTGCGGCGGCACATGCTGCAGGAGCAGCAGCACTGTTACTTACATGGGGCGTATATTACGGCAATGCAAAATATCTTGGAACAAATGACGTGAAATATATTCTTATTCGTGGAGCAGTAAGGGATGAGAGTGTAACATCTTCCGGCAGTGAAGAGTTTCCAAATAACATATGGGGATATGGCAGACTTAATCTGATAAATTCGTTTCTGGAACTCCGTGTGACATAAAGCTGTTTACTAAATCTGCTAATTGTAATAATATAATAAATGAAAAGTTTTGCGATAAAGCGGGCTTACGATAAAAAATAAGAATGCGGAAATGGAGAGCATAATGGAAAAAAAATACAAAGCACTTGCACTTGACCTGGATGGAACTTTGATGGACAGTAATAAGGAATTATCAGATGTTAATAAAAAGGCTGTCTGGGAAGCGATTGATGTGGGTACGGCAGTTATTCTTGCATCAGGCAGGCCGATGTTTGGCGTACTTCCTGTTGCACGTATGCTTGAACTGGAGAAACGCGGAGGCTATGTGCTTGCATATAACGGTGGCAATATATTGGATTGTAAGACAGGAAAACTTGTATATGAAAGATATGTTCCTAAGCAGTGCATTGAGGATATATGCATTGCTGCAAGAGAGTGTGATGTTGCACCATTGACATATTACAAAGACAAAGTTATATCTGAGAGAGCGGATGATGAATATGTAATAAAAGAGGCATTTTGTAACAGTGCAAGCATAATGCAGGTTGACAACATACCTGAATTTGTAGATTATCCTGTTTCAAAAGTTCTTGTTGTAGGAGAACACAAAAAGCTTCTTCCTGTAAAAGAAAAGCTGGAGAATAAATATTCCGACATACTTGAATTGTTTTTCTCAGAAGATTATTTTCTTGAAGTTGTACCAAAGAATGTAGGAAAAGATGCATCACTTGCAGAGCTTCTTTCGCAGCTTGGAATTAAAAGAGAAGAGCTTATTGCCTGTGGCGATGGACTTAATGATATTTCAATGATAAAATATGCAGGATTAGGGATAGCAATGAAAAATGCATATGACGAAGTGAAAAATAATGCAGATATGGTAACAGAGCTTAATAATGATGAAAATGCAGTGGCAGATGTTATCAACAGATTTATAATTAACAAGCAATAAATATGTCATTTAAAGATTATAAAAAAGACGATTCTGAATTGTAAACCAGAATCGTCTTTTTATATAGTAAGTTAAATATAAGATTTACTGTGCACTACCTGTGGCAGTCTCATTTTCAAGACTTTCAACATACTCGTCAACATTGACTGTTTCATCATTGTAAATCATATTCATAAGTTTGATTGCTATATTAACCGTGTCATAATCAGGAACAACAGTTGATGCATAGAATCCATATAAGTTACAGTAGTTAGACTGTGTTCTTCCGCTTACTGCATAAGACTGGACATTCCAAGGTGTCGAATCAGCAAGCTGGTCTTTTATAAGACCGGTAATCATGCTTGTTGGCATGTTGGTATATAAAACTTCTGTTGCAGCCTCAAGCACTGATGAATAACTTGTAAGTATAGAAGGTGAAGTAGCTTTGTTGATAATACCTGAAATAGCTGCCTGCTGGTTTCTTCCTCGCTGGAAATCGCCATTCATAAAGCACTGTCTCTCACGTACAAATGCAAGAGTCATTGCACCGTCACATTCATTTAAGCCTTTAACGAAATGATAATTTTCAGGAGCAGCATCATTACCGTTGGTAAATTCCACTTCAGAATCAATTGTAATGCCTCCGAGTGCATCGACAATCTTGACACATCCGTCAAAGTTAAGTTTCATAAAGTAATCAGCTTTAAAACCATAAAGGTCGTAAAGTGCATCAATAGAACCCTGAGTTCCGGCATTACCTGCATGTGTAAGTTTATCAATGCCTTTTCTTCCGTTTGCATCACTTATCGTAATATAATAATCACGAGGTGTAGAAATAAGAAGAACCTGTCTTGTCTCAGGATTAATCACTGCGAGAATATTAACATCACTTCGGCCTACATCAGATATATCGCCATATCCGTCATTTCCTGATATATATACAACAAAAGGCTCACCCTTTGATTTCTTTGCAGCTGTGTTTACAGTAGTCTTTGTAATAATCTTTATGTTGCCAAGAACTTTTGTCTTTGATGCAAAATCCGTATCTTCTTCAGACATGGAAGCACGCATTGCTTCAGTCATAAATATTGCTTTAATATCTTTATTTGAATAAAGAGCCTCAAGCAGATTATCCCATGATGTATATTTCTTTGTTGAAATGCTGGCATTATTTTCTGAATTAATCTGTTCTGCTGCTTTTGTCGAAAGCGTCTCTTCAATAGAACCGTTATATCCAAAAGTATATGAGAGAGCATCTTTTATAGAAGAAGCAGAGTCATGTTTAAGTACGATAACATCAACAACATCAGTCTCAATCTTCGTATTTGTAATATTGCCAAAAGCCCAGTTTACTTTTGAACCTACAAGGTATCCAAAAACTAAAATGACTGACATAAGAACCGATAAAAACTTACCAAAGTAGTGAGCTTTGGTAAACTGTGATGTAAAGTTGTATAACAGAATAAGAACAAGTATAACAATCATCATTATAAAGTATTTTGTAGGAAAAATATCCAGTTTAAAAATCTCAAACAGGAAAAGGCCGGATATAACAAGCTCAACAAGAACGAGAAGCAATCCGATAAGAGCCATAACGCCACGTTTTTTTCTTCTTTTTTCCTTTTTGTTCAGATTTGTACTTTTTTTAAAGATATATTTCATATCTTTATTGGTCTTTGTGAAAAAGTTTGCCATAACAATCCCCTTTATCAATAGAAAGAATTTTAAAAATCTTAGCTGGTAATAATCGGCATAGATAAATTTAATTATACAACAAAAAATACAAATAACAATAAAAATAAACTAAATTTTATGGCTTTTTTACATTATAACATTAAGGTTTGATTACAGTGTGAAAACACCCGGAAACGTGGTAAGAATATATTGTATTTTCATAGTATTACGCACTTAATATTATTAAGTGAAATAATAGGACATATATAAAAAACTAATTAAAATAATTAATTATTTAATAAAAACGGCAAAAAATTAAGTATACAACATAAAAAACTTGCAAAAATTAAGCATATTTAATATAATAACACCATAATATTTCGCTGCGGCGTTAAGAAAAGGAGTAAAAGATATTATGGGTTATGTTGATGAAGTCTTAGAAAAAGTATCTAAGAAAAATGCAGATCAGCCAGAATTTTTACAGGCAGTAAATGAGGTTCTTGAGTCATTAAGACCGGTTATCGATGCTAACGAGGAACTTTACAGAAAGAATGCAATTCTTGAAAGAATTACAGAACCTGACAGAGTTCTTATGTTCCGTGTACCTTGGGTAGATGACAAGGGTCAGGTACAGGTAAACAGAGGTTTCAGAGTACAGTTCAATAACTCTATCGGACCTTACAAGGGTGGTTTACGTTTACACCCATCTGTAAACCTTGGTATTATTAAGTTCTTAGGTTTTGAGCAGGTATTTAAGAACTCACTTACAAGCCTTCCTATTGGTGGTGGTAAAGGTGGTTCTGACTTCGATCCTAAGGGTAAGTCAGACAGAGAAATTATGGCATTCTGCCAGAGCTTCATGACAGAACTTTGCAAGTACATCGGTGCTGATGTCGATGTTCCTGCTGGTGATATCGGTACAGGTGCAAGAGAGATTGGTTTCATGTTCGGTCAGTACAAGAGAATCAGAGGTATGTACGAAGGCGTTCTTACAGGTAAGGGTCTTTCATACGGCGGTTCACTTGCCAGAACAGAAGCTACAGGTTATGGTCTCTTATACTTAACAGAAGAGCTTATGAAGTGTCATGGTGAATCACTTGAAGGCAAGACAATTGCTGTATCAGGTGCCGGTAACGTTGCTATCTATGCAATTGAAAAAGCTCAGCAGCTTGGTGCTAAGGTTGTTACATGTTCTGATTCAACAGGCTGGATTTATGATGAAGACGGTATTGATGTAGCTCTTCTTAAAGAAGTTAAGGAAGTTAAGAGAGCAAGACTTACAGAGTACGCAGCAGCAAGAAAGTTAGCTCAGTATCATGAGAAGAAGAACGGCGAACATGGCGTATGGACAGTTAAGTGTGATATAGCTCTTCCATGTGCTACACAGAACGAACTTGATATTGAAGATGCTAAGCAGTTAGTAGCTAACGGTGTTAAGGTTGTTTGTGAGGGTGCTAACATGCCTACAACACTTGAAGCAACAAAGTATTTACAGGATAGCGGAGTATTATTCGTTTGCGGTAAGGCTTCTAATGCCGGTGGTGTTGCAACTTCAGCTCTTGAGATGAGCCAGAACAGCGAGAGACTCAGCTGGACATTTGAAGAAGTTGATGCTAAGTTAAAGACAATCATGGTAAATATCTATCATAACATTGATGATGCAGCTAAGAGATACAACATGGAAGGAAACTATGTAGCAGGTGCTAACATTGCAGGTTTCGAGAAGGTTGTAGATGCTATGCTTGCTCAGGGCGTTTGCTAATTCTTTAATATCTGATTAAGAGGCTGTCAGTATCAGCCAGGATATAAAATTTTAAAATACATAAAAGTCCCGTAGACAAATTCAAATCTGAGATTTGACAAATGTTTATGGGACTTTTATTATAGTTATTGCAATGGGTAAAGAGCTTTTTGATTAGAGAGGAGTGATTGTTGATGCCTAATATATTTGATGGAATACGAAAAATGTCAGACGAAGATGTCAGGCTTGAAATAGCCCTGATTACACAGACTAATCTTCTTAATGCTGCAAAAGAGACCGGTAATAAGCTGGTCAACTCACTTGCAGATGCAGCCAATTCATTTATGCAGGCGTTCGCTTCATCTAAGTCTATAGATTATCAGATAGTGCGTGTTTCAGATATGGTACGAAAAAATATAATACAGCTTCATGCTGATACAAGAAGTGAACTTGAAATACGGCTTAAAGAACTCATTGCACAAAAATGTGGGCTGACAGCACAGGAATCATTGACAGTAAGTGAGGAAAGACTTTCATTTCTGGCAGCAGCTGAAGCGGCAAAATTGTATAATATTACAAAATATGATACTCCTGCTAATAAAATAGAAAATGTCAGCATATACTATAACGAAGCATTTATTGCGGCATTACATCAGTGTCTTGTGCGTCAGGATGCAAAGGATGTTGCAGATACTGATTTGAGAATACAGAAAAGAATAGATGAAATATCTATAGAAGATAAGAGAGAATTACATAAAAGACTTATGCCTAAAGAATTTTCGGGTAAAGGCATTGGAAGAATACTGAGATTAGAGAAAAAAACGACGTATTTAAAGGATGTCATACAGATACTTGGAGTACAGGTTTTTGATGAGATAGCTGCATATGTTACAGCAAGCGTCAATGTACTTAAAAGTTTCAAAAGAATATCATGTGCACTTATGGCACAGCTTGTATGGAAGGCAAAAAATGCATATGGTACAGGATTTGGCGTCAATGAAAAATCTCTGCCATCATATACTACGGAAGAAAACGGGGCGATGAAGCGAAAAGAAATTACGGATTTTCATGCAATGCTAAAAGAGATACAGGCACAGAAGGCTGCAGTTGAAGAGTATGATAAAAAACTGGACAGGCTTTATGAGCAGGTTTCAAAGACAGGTGAAAAACTTCAGAGTGAAAAAGATTTACTTGAAAAAGAACGTGTGCAATTTGATAAACTTGCATCACAAAAAGATGAGTACAATGCAGGGAAACATTCTGAGAGTGACACAAAACTATATTATTCAGAAGTAAATAATACAAACAGACGCATTGGACAATATGAGCAGTCTGTTTCAAAACTTGAGCAGAAAATGAAAGAACTTGATATATCAACAGGCGAGTGTGAAAATAACAAGGAAAATGCTGCAAAAGAGTCAGAGAGAATGGCAAAAGAGGCAGAATTGCGGGAACATGAACTTTCTGAGATTATAAAAAACAAATGGAGTGCATTTTATTATAAAATGACATTTGAAGATGAAGTATTTGTACAGGCTGTGACACTTCTTACACTTGACGGAAGAATTGCAGTTGAAAGAATGATGAAAGAATTTCATGATACACCTGACAGTCAGGCATTTGATACACCCTCGTCATCCGGATGCATTATATGTGATACAGTGGCTGATGGTCAGGTAAAGTTATATCACGAAGGCACACACATAACTAAAATAGGAAAATAATAAATGAATATAATTGATGGTAAAAGTTATGAAAAAGCAATTGAATATATTAATTCGTTAAGCCAGTTTGTAGCGGGAACAGGATGTGAAAGAGCGGAAAAACTTCTGAAAAGGCTCGGCAATCCACAGGATAAGCTCAAAGTAATACATGTTGCAGGAAGCAATGGCAAAGGTTCTGTATGTGCCTATCTTGCAGGTATTTTACAGGAAAACGGCTATAAGACCGGGCTGTTTACATCTCCGCATCTGATAGACGAACGTGAACGCATAAGAATTAATGGAATGATGATAACAAAAGAAGAATTTGCTGAGGCATATGCCAGGGTAAAAGCGGTGGAAGATGAACTTGGAAAAGGAAGCCTTGCATATTTTGATTATTTCTTAGGCATAGCATTTCTTGTTTTCCTGAAACAAAATGTTGATATCTGCGTCATAGAAACGGGACTAGGTGGAAGACTTGATGCGACCAATGCAGTTAAAAATCCTGTTCTTGATATAATAGCAACAATCAGTCTTGAGCATACAGCGATACTTGGCGATACAATAGAAAAGATAGCAGAAGAAAAGTCCGGCATAATAAAAAATAATGTTCCTGTTGTATTTATAAAAGATAAAAAAAGCGTGACAGATATAATAGAAAAAAATGCAGAGGAAAATAATTGTGAAGTATATGGTGTGACACAAAAAGATTTTCAAATAATTAAAAACTACGGCTATTGTATTGATTTTTCGCTAAACAATATGTATTATAAGAATGATTGCTTTACAATTACAACCGGTGCCGTATATCAGGTCCAGAATTGTTCACTGGCACTTACGGCAGCTGAAGTGCTTAAAAAAACAGGAGTTGTAAAACTTGAGAGCAATGCAGTCCATAAGGCTGTCAAAAAAGTACAATGGCATGGCCGTATGGAACAGATAGCAGATAACATATATGTTGATGGGGCACACAATCCTGAAGGCATAGAAGCACTTATTTGTTCAGTAAGCCCGATTACCTGCGGCAGAAAGACGATACTGCTCTTTTCTGTTGTCAATGATAAAGATTATGACAGAATGATAAAGAGCATATGTGACAGTAATATGTTTGATTATTTTGTTATCGCAGGGATACAGGGAAAAAGGTGCCTGGATGACAGCTGTATAAGTGACACATTTAAGAAATATACGGACAAGCCTGTGATTGACAAAATAAATATAAAAGATGCATATGAGAGTGCAGCTGCACTGCGGCGTGATATTGATGGCGTGCTTTTTTGCACAGGTTCATTATATCTTGTCGGTGAGATAATGAGTATTATTAAATAATGGAGGAACAATATGATAGATTTTGATGAAGAGATTAAAAAATTCAAGCCAAGCCTTGAAGTAGAAGACGCAGAAGATGCGATTTATAATAATGATGTTCCTGATATAACAGATCTTATTAATAAAATTGTTGAGGATTTATCAGACAAGTAGGAGAAAAATAATGAGATGCTTTAAATGTAATGAAGTTCTTACAAAAGAAAGCCACTGCCCGAACTGCGGCATTGACGTTTCTATGTATAAGAAAGCTGTTATGGCTTCAAATGCATATTATAATCTCGGACTTTCAAAAGCAAAAGTAAGAGATTTGTCCGGTGCAGTAGAAAGCCTGAAGATGAGTATAACAATAAATAAAAAAAATATAGATGCAAGAAATCTTTTAGGACTTGTATATTGTGAGATGGGCGATGTTGTTGAAGCATTAAGCGAATGGGTTATAAGTAAAAATATTCAGCCTGATAATAACTGTGCAGAAGATTATATAACTGACATCCAGTCAAACCAGAATAAATTTGAGCTTGTTACTTCAACAATTAAGAAGTATAATCTGTCTCTCAGATATGCCAAAGAAGGCAATACCGATATGGCACAGATTCAGCTCAAAAAGGTGGTTTCACAGAATCCAAGACTTTTAAAGGCACAGCAGCTTCTTGCTCTTATTTATATAAAAGAAAAGGAATACAGCAAAGCCAGAAAATGTCTTGCTTCTGTATTGAGAGTTGATAGAAATAATACACTTGCACAGCTTTATATGCAGGCTATTGATGAAGAATTATCATCTAAAAAGAAAGAATCACAGTCATCATTGAAGAAGAGAAATAAAGATGATGATAGAAAGCCATTAAGCGGTAATGATGTAATCCTTCCGCGTTCATCATATAAAGAGCCGAGCAATGGTGCCATAACGATTATAAATATACTTGTTGGTGTTGCAATAGGAGCAGCATTGATATGGTTTCTTATCATACCGTCAAGATACAGAGGGCTTACATCAGAATATAATAAGAGCCTTCAGGAATACAGCGAACAGCTCTCATCTGGCAATGTAGAGCTTAATTCGCTTCAAAACCAGCTCGATTCTGTAAAGAAAGAAAAAGAATCGTTAGAGACACGTCTGTCACAGGTAAGCGGTGCAGACGGCAATAATAAGCTGTTGACTGCTGTTATAAAAGCAGCTAACTTATACATTTCAAATGATTCAACAGGTGCGGCAGAGGCTATTGCTGATGTTGATGTAAGTTCACTCCCTGTTGAAGAAGCAAAGACACTTTATAATACAATATCAGGTGCTACAATGATGAATGCGGCAAATGATTTGTATAACAGAGGAATGACGGCATATAACAAGGCTGACTACACAACGGCAGCAGATTTGCTTGTGAGAGCTTATAAGTGTGACAAGACAAAAGCCGATGCAGTTTTCTATGCGGCAAAGAGTTATGTTGCACTTAATCAGCCGGATAATGCTAAAAAATACTATCAAATTATAGCAGATGAATTCAAGAGCAGCGGATATGTAACAGAAGCACAGGCTTATGTACAGTCACACTGATGTTGAAAAATATACGTAAAAGAGAAGACCTGACAGGAATGAAATCCTGTCAGGTTTTTTGTTACGGAAAAATATAGTTATAATCAAATGGAGGTTGACAGGAATGCAGGAAGAACATGTTGCTGTTGCAGACGGAGAAAATGAAGTAAGGCACACGGATTATATTTACATGGTGTCGGATAAAATGCTTGTTATAAGCATGATAGCGGAACTTGACCATCATCTTGCGGATGAAATGAGAGAAGTGATTGATGATGTCATTGATGTAAGAGGCGTAGAAGATATAATATTTGATTTCAGCAGAATAAATTTTATGGATAGTGCCGGAATAGGTCTTATAATGGGACGGTACAGAAAAATCCATGAAAAAGGCCGGATATATGTTGCCGGTGCAGGGGAAGGAATATCAAGAATACTCCTTATTTCGGGACTTCATAAGCTTGTAGTTGTAAGCAGTGATGTAAATGATGCAGCGAAGAAAATATTAGAAGGTAAAAGGGGAAATTGAAATGAATAAAAATAGTAACAGCTTTGAAATTATATTTGATTCAAAATCCGAAAATGAAAGTTTTGCAAGAGTTGTTGTTGCGGCATTTTGTACAAGATTAGATCCGACATTAGAAGAAATCTCTGATATAAAAACTGCTGTATCGGAAGCGGTAACAAACTGTATAGTCCATGGATATGAGGGAAGAGAAGGCAAAATAAGCCTGAAATGTGAGCTTAATGATAATGAACTGACAATAGAAGTACATGATGACGGAGTTGGAATAGATGACATAGAAAGAGCAATGGAGCCAATGTATACATCAAAGCCACAGCTTGAGCGTTCAGGAATGGGATTTTCATTTATGGAGGCGTTTATGGATGAGTTACATGTCAAATCAGGAAAGCACAGCGGTACAACCGTGATGATGAAGAAAAAAATAGGAGTAAATAATTAGTGGATTGGGTGTGGTTATATGAATCATACTAAGGAACTGATAGAAATGGCACATGGAGGAGATAAAGCAGCCAGAGAGAAACTGATTGTTGAAAATATGGGACTGATATGGAGCATAGTAAAGCGATTCGCGGGGCGTGGCTATGAACAGGAAGATTTATTCCAGATAGGCAGCATTGGACTTATAAAAGCTGTTGATAAGTTTGACACATCATTTGATGTACAGTTTTCGACATATGCTGTACCAATGATTTCGGGAGAAATCAAGCGTTTTTTAAGAGATGACGGAATGATAAAAGTAAGCCGTTCGATGAAAGAGACCGCATACAAAGCTTATATTGCGAGGGAGAAAATGGAGGAAAAACTTAAAAGAGAGCCAACACTTACCGAGATAGCGGCAGAAATCGGAGTTACATCAGAGGAACTTGCACAGGCATTTGATGCATCGGCACAGATAGAGTCACTCCACAAAGTGATTTATCAGGGGGATGGAAGTGATATTTCACTTATAGACAAGCTTCCGTGTGAAGACGACCCATGTGAAGATATGATGAACCGCATGGTGCTGGAAGAGATGCTCTCAAAGCTCGATAAAAAAGAACGCCAGCTTATTTATATGCGTTATTATCAGGATAAAACGCAGACGGAAATAGCTGGAATTCTTGGCGTTTCGCAGGTTCAGGTATCAAGGCTTGAGAAAAAAATACTAAAAAAAATGAAATCCGGTGAATAAATGTCCTGTTGGAAAGCCATGCTAAAAACGAGGAGATGATGTCAAAATGAGTGAAACGGTATATATAAAAACAGACAAAAACATCGAAGTTTCAAAACGCATGGTATTAATTGGTGATGTTGCTGATGTATATTGCAGCGATAAAAAGATGGAAAATGATATAAAACATATATGCCTTATTATACTCGATGAAGTTGGCATGAATAAAATAAAGAAAAAGAGAGTATGTCTTTCATTTATGGATATTGTAAAAGCTGTTGCAAAAAAATATCCTGATGCCGATGTGAATAATCTTGGTGAAAATGATTTTATTGTGGATTACATTTTGGAAAAGAAACATTCAAAGTTTCTGCAGGGATTATTAATAGCATTTGTGGCTGCATTTACATTTGTCGGGAGCATGTACGCAATTATGGCATACAACAATGATGTAAGTACCATTGAAATATTTGAGAAAGTGTATGAGATATTTGGAGCAGACAATGCACAACAGGTAAAACTGCTGGAAATAACGTATGCTGTCGGTCTTGCACTTGGAATTATAATTTTCTATAACCATTTTGCCGGGGTGAGGCTGTCAGGGGAACCTACACCTATAGAAGTTGAAATGGATAAATATGAAAAAGATGTTGATGATACGCTTATTGACAGAAAATCCAAAACAGAACAGAAAGGAAAGAAAGCATGACAGTATTTCTGGCTTTTTTTGGACTGGCAGCAGGTGCGGTTACAGCAGCAGGATATTTTGCACTTATAACAAGCGTTGGAATGATAAACAGGGCAGCAGCATCAACAGGAACAACAAAAAGCATATTTTTTTATGAAGAATGTCTGCTATTTGGAGTTGTAACAGGAAACTGCCTGTCAATGTTTAATATCAGTATAGATATTGGCACAGCAGGTATTGTGATGTATGGAGTATTTTCAGGAATGTTTATAGGACTGCTTGTTGTAAGCCTTGCGGAGACACTGAAAGCACTGCCTATATTTATAAGGCGTGTAAGAATCGGTTCCGGGCTTGGCATCATAATTCTTATGATTGGTCTTGGAAAAGCAGCAGGTCATATAATTTATTATTTTTTCCTTTATTAATCCGGTATACCATTAATCTAACCTATGTAGGAGGCGGCAGAATGATTCGTGATGTAGAAAAAAGAAATAAAAATTATAACGCATATGTTGAGCAGGTAACGCCAAAGGCCAGCTGTCTTAAAAATTGTATTAAAGCATTTATTACAGGTGGTGCAATATGCCTTTTTGGCCAGATTCTTATAGAACTATTTAAAAATGCAGGGATGGCAAAAGATGAGGCGTCACTTTGGACGACGATTTGCCTTGTCCTTGCAAGTAATATCCTTACAGGTCTTAATATTTATCCTCTGATAACAACATGGGGCGGTGCGGGAAGTCTCGTTCCGATAACAGGATTTGCAAACAGTGTTGCAGCACCTGCGATAGAATATAAGGCTGAGGGAGAAGTATTTGGAATCGGATGCAAAATATTTACGATAGCCGGACCGGTTATTCTTTATGGAATATTTTCATCATGGATAGCCGGGCTATTATATCTGCTTGCAAAATTATGGATGTAGGAGGTGATAGTGTGCAAAAAGGAAGTCAGAGCTTTAAGTTTGATATACCTGTATACATTGAACAAACCGCATCGGTAGTGGGCGAAAAAGAGAGTGAAGGTCCGCTTGGCAGAATGTTTGATGTTGTGATAAAAGATCCAATGTCAGGAAAAGATAACTGGGAGCAGGCAGAAAGTGCCTTGCAGGAGGCTGTAGTAGACAAGCTTCTTATGAAAACATCATACAAAAAAGAACAGATAAGATATATATTATCGGGAGATTTGTTAGGACAGCTTATAGCGACGTCTTTTGGAATAAGTAAATATGAAATTCCGCATTTCGGAATATATGGTGCATGTTCGACATTTGGAGAAGCGTTATCACTTGGGGCACTTATAATCTCTGCGGGTGCGGCCGACAGACTCATATGTATGGCATCAAGCCATTTCGCAAGTGCGGAAAAACAGTTCCGTTTTCCTCTTGAATATGGAAATCAGCGTCCTAAGGCTTCCACCTGGACTGTCACGGGAAGCGGAGCGGCAGTTATTACAAACGAGAGGCAGCCTGTGGCCATTACAGGTATTACAACGGGAAAAATAATAGATTATGGTGTCAAAGATTCAATGAATATGGGTGCCTGCATGGCACCGGCAGCTGCAGACCTTATTGTGGCAAATTTTAAGGATTTTGATACGGATGAAAAATATTATGACAGAATCATAACCGGAGATTTAGGAACGGTAGGAAGAGAAATACTTATAAATCTTGTAAAAGAAAAAGGTTATGATATTTCACAGATTCATATGGACTGCGGAATTGAAATATTTGACCCGCAAAAACAGGGAACACATGCGGGCGGAAGTGGATGCGGCTGCAGTGCGGTGGTGTTTAGCTCATATATAATTGACAATGTAAGAGATGGAAAATGGAAAAGAATTTTATTTATTCCGACAGGGGCATTGCTGTCAACAGTAAGTTATAATGAAGGGCAGAGTGTTCCCGGAATTGCACACGGAGTGATTGTTGAACATGTATAAAAATAATATACAGTATGTGGAAATTATTAAATGTGTATAGGGAGGCAGAATGGTATTTGTAAAAGCATTTGTCATAGGCGGTCTTATATGTGCCGCAGTACAGATTCTTATGGAAAAAACCAAGCTGATGCCGGGCAGGATAATGGTTCTTCTTGTATGCTCCGGCGTAGTTTTGGGGGCTGTCGGTTTATATGAACCGATTCTTGAATTTGCGGGAGCTGGGGCATCAGTGCCACTTCTTGGATTTGGTAATGTTTTATGGAAAGGAATTAAACAGTCAGTTGACGAATCTGGTTTTCTTGGGCTTTTCAAAGGCGGGTTTACCGCATGTGCCGTAGGTGTATCATCGGCATTGATATTCGGATATATTTCGTCATGGATATTTAAACCTCATATGAAGAAAAAATAAGCGGACGGGAAGTGATTTCCCATCCGCTTTCTGTTATCGTCTCGTTGTACCTGACGTATTGCTATGGCTGGATGTTGTAGGCTTTGTAGAAGACGGAGCAGTTGTACTCTGTGTGGTTCCTGAAGAATTGCCTGAGCTTGTGCTTCCTGATGATGAACCGCCGTGTGCAGTACATACCTTTGAAAGCTGTTCCTCTGTAATTGCATATTCCTGATCCCATGTAGTATAAGTTGTCTCATCTTCATTTGAAGGATTCTTAACAATCGCAGCTTTTTTAATCATAATCTTAGTAGTCTTGTGAGGACAGTTTGCAGATGCGATTTCGCCTGTGTCATCACAGATAGTTACTTTAATATGAACATCACATGTATCGGTCGGATTATTATCCTTAGAGAAATATTCTGTCACAAGCTGTGAACCTCTTGGATCCTGGTCGCATAAGCCTGCTACAGGAAGCTTTCCTGACTGTGAGCATACCTCTGTTTCTACTATATCATCCGGTTTTTCAAAAGAACCGGTAGGAAGGTTATCGTGAATTTCCTGCATTATTGTACGCCACATTTTTCTGTGGTCAATATATCCTGAAAGTTCCTTTGAGTTATCATCATATCCGAGCCATATAGCAGCTGTATAATAAGGTGTATAACCGCAGAACCATTTATCTGTTACATTCTGTGTAGTACCTGTTTTTCCGGCTGTAGGCTGATTGCTTAAAGCAGCAGCTTCTGCAGTACCGGCAGCAGTAACTGATTCAAGTGCGTTAGTTAAAAGCCATGAAGTTGATTTCTTCAAAACAGTATGTGTAAGAGGCTGTGTATTGTCAAGGATAACATTGCCGTCTTTATCTTTGACCTGTGTATAATAAACAGGCTGCGTATAAGTTCCCTGATTTGCGATAGCTGCGTATGCAGCACACATTTCAATATTGTGTACACCATATGTCAGACCGCCGAGTGCGAGTGAAGGGACAACATCATGGTTGCCGTTGACAGCTTCCTTAGGTGAAATAAGTGTTGAAAAACCGAATTTCAGAAGGTAGTTAAAACCAACCTGAGGAGTAATCTGAGCAAGTACCTTGACAGCAGGTACGTTTTCGGAGAGTTTTAAAGCTGTTCTTACAGACATAAGACCTCTGTATTCACCCACAAAATAATTCTTTACAAGCTTTGAATTTTCACCCGGATAATAGTAAGGTGCATCATCAATAGCTGTTGCAAGAGTAATAGCACCTGTATCAAGTGCAGGACCATAATCAGCGAGAGGTTTTATTGATGAACCCGGCTGACGCATAGTATCAACGGCTCTGTTAAGAGTACGGTTGCCGCTCTTTTCACCACGGCCGCCAACGATTACCTTAACCTGGCCTGTATGCTGGTCCATAATTGTAAATGACATCTGAGGCTGTACTATATAAGAAACGCTCTCAGAAACAACTTCTCCTCCATTTGCAAGTATAGAATTTTTGTATTCATCAATATAAGTCTGTGCATCATCTTTGTCTTTAAAGATGAGAGTGAAATTACTCTGACCTTTGTCTTTTTTGTAATAATCCAAAAGACCATAATGAGAATAATAATTGACATTGCCTTTTGTATCTTTTACAGCAAGCGAATATGAAATAGAAAGCTCAGTATTGTCAGGATAATAGCCAGGGTCGTTAATAACGTTATCAGCTATCTGCTGCATTGACATATTCTGTGTAGAATAGACCTGAAGACCATTCTTGTAAATCATGTTGGTTGCCTGTGTCTCAGTATATCCTTTCTGCTCCATAAGATCCTTTATAAGCTGGTCAATAAGAGCATCAACAAAGTAAGAATATGTTGAACTTGCAACTTCAATCTTTCTGTCCTGGATTCTTGCATACACATCATCAGAAACTGCCTCGTCATATTCTGCCTGTGAGATATATCCCTGGTTACGCATATTATTAAGAACCTTTAACTGGCGCTTCTGGTTTTCGGCAGGGTACTTAACAGGATTGAGTGAAGACGGACTCTGTGTTATTGAAGCAATTACAGCACATTCGCTTAAAGAAAGCTCAGATACATCTTTGCCAAAATAACCCTGTGCAGCAGTCTGAACGCCGTAATAACCATTTCCTAAGTTGATTGTATTAAGATAGTTACCTATTATAGTCTGCTTGTCCATGACAGTTTCAAGCTTTACGGCGAGATACTGTTCCTGGATTTTTCTCTTGATTTTTTCAACGGTACTTTCATTATATGCTTTGAAAACATTATTTTTAAGAAGCTGCTGTGTGATTGTACTTGCACCTTCTGACATGCGTCCTGTAGAAAGAAAAACCGTTCCGGCACGAAAGATACCTTTGATATCAATACCGTTATGTTCATAGAAACGCTCATCTTCAATTGCAATAAAAGCATGCTGCAATGTGATAGGAATATCTTCAACGTCCACATATATACGGTTGGAACCGCTTGTTGATAATGTCTGTATTTCATTACCACCATCGTCATAAATTTTTGTTGCATAACCCTCAGGTGACACATCAATTGTTGATACGTCAGGTGCACTGGCAATAATGCCTTCTGCAGCCCCTAATGCCAGGCAGGAGCCTGCAACTATAACAGCAATGACAGCTATGAACAAAAGCTTTACGACAGTAACGCCCAGCTTTGTGCCGAGACGCGAACCGGAAGAATTCAGCCGTTTTTTCTTTTGTATTATGCCTTGTTTGCCAAAATTCATATTTACCTCCAATTTCTGCACAAAAAAGTGTTGTTTGGATTCATTATACCATATAATTATAAAATGTCTCAAGTAAAATGATTTATCACGAATTATTAATAGTTTGACAAAAGAAATAAGTACAGGCATAATCTGAATAGAAAATACTGCATCTTGCAAAAGGAGAGCAATTTTGAAAAGAGTACATAAAGACGGAAGTGCACAGATAACAGAAAAAAAATCCCGGTTTATTGGTGACGTATATAATATAGAAAATGAAGAAGATGCATTATATTATATAAATGAAACCAAAAAGAAGTATTGGGATGCAAGGCATCACTGCTACGCATATATAATAGGAAATAATAACGAAATAAAAAGATTCAGTGATGATGGAGAACCTTCAGGAACAGCAGGAAAACCAATACTCGATGTACTTGATAAAAGTGGTATAGCAAACTGCCTTATAATTGTGACAAGATACTTTGGCGGAACACTTCTGGGAACAGGCGGCCTGATAAGGGCATATTCAGAAGCAGCCAAATCGGGAATAGAAGCATCAGGCATCATGGAAGTTAAAAAAGGCATACAGGCACAGATAGATGCTGACTATAACAGTTTCGGAAAAATACAGTACATGTGTATGGAAAGAAATATAATAATAACAGACACCGAGTATGGTGAAAATGTCCATATAAATATGATTATAGAAGAGTCTGAGTATGCACATTTTCAGAAAACTGTGGCGGACGCATTTGCCGGACGCCTTGAAATTGTTAAAAATGACAATGTGATTTTTGGTATTTATGACGGAATGGTGCAAATATTGACAAGCAATAATTAATATTGGGTTAACAATGGTAATAAAGCACAAAACAGAAATTAAATTAATAAAATTTGGGCACTTTGTTGTAAAATTGATGTAAAAAAATCATAAAAGAGAGTTATGATAGTGCAAAATTTACATAAAAAATACAATGCCGACTGGTTAAAAAACATTACATGAAGTATATTTTGGGCAATTTGTACATAAAAAATTAAAAAATATGAAAAAAATATGAACGTGGAAAGCCGCATAAATGCTGGATTTTCACAAAATGTACAAAAAAAATACAATAATTGTTCAAAATCCTCTTGTTAAAATAGTACAAAAATGCTATTATACTTTTGTCAAAAAAATTGACCGTGGGGCTTGCCCCCATATAACCAATAAGGAGGGTTTATAGGTTTATGAAAAAAACAGTTAAAAAACTTACTGCTGTAGGTCTTACTCTTACATCAGTAATGAGCCTTGTTGCATGTGGTAACAACAATGGTGGTTCAAACGACAACGCTTCTTCAAACAAAGAAGTAACAAAGCCAGACAAATTTACAGTTATGTGCGACTCTACAGTCGTTACAGAAGCTAACGGCGGACAGGCATTCTACAAATATCTTGGCGACTTAACAGGCCTTGAAATCGAATGGGTACGTCCTGACCACAGTAATTACTATGATGCAGTTTCTAATGCATTCAACAGTGATAGCATTCCTGATGTAGTTCTTCTTTCATCTGATTACTATGCTCTTTATGCAGCTAACGGTTTCCTTTGGAACATGACAGATGCTTGGAACTCTTCAGAGACAAAGAAGTCAGGCAGACTTATCGATACAGCTGAGAAAGTTCTTTCAGCATTACTTGTTAATGGCGAAGACGGAACAAAGGCTATGTATGGTTTCTCTCCATACCGTGGTAATGGTTGCTGTACATACCTCAAGAAAGCTTGGCTTGATGATGCTGGCATTGATGTATCAAAGGTTGACGGCGTTACTATGGACTTCAACACATACTATGGTATCTTAAAGCAGTTAGCTGCTAAGAAAGGTCATTATGTAATTTCAGCTCCTGACTTCATTTCAACAGAAGCTCCTTACACAAACTACCTTCCAGAATTCTATCAGCAGGCTAACTACACATTCTACAAAGATTCTTCAGGAAAGTATGTAGATGGTTTCTCAGAAAAAGCTATGCAGGATGCTCTTCAGAGAATTCAGAATGCTGTTAAAGATGGCGTAATTGATAAGGCTACACTTGGTCAGAAGACAACAGATGCTCGTAACAAGTTCTTTTCAACAGATCCTTCTTCAGAATCTGGTGTATTCTCATACTGGGCTGGTACATGGGCTAACACATTAATGACAAACCTTAAGTCTAAGGATCTTCCTACAGATCTTATTGCTATCAATCCTATTAAGGAACTTGGTACATACGTAGAAAGAATTGCACCAGCTTGGTGTATCACAACAAGTGCTAAGAATCCAGAAGGTATCTTCAAGTACTTCATCGACACAATGCTTGATGGTGGCGACATCCAGACAGCTTGGACTTACGGTGCTAAGGGTACTCATTGGGATGACAAGGCTGAGACAGTAACACTTGCTGATAATAAGGGTACATTTGAGTACAAAGAAGGCGAGTTCCACTTCCTTCCATCTCCAGAAAAGCCAGGAACATTAATGTCTAAGAACCACATTGATCCAATCCTCGCTCTTGCTAAGTTCAAGACAGCTGATCCTGGTGAGGCTAAGATGACTGAAGCAGCTAAGAAAAATGGTGAATTCTTCGCTAAGAACTCTACAGTTGCTACTCCACTTCCTATGACAGAGACACTTGGTGAAAACAGCACAGATATCAATACAACAAGAAATAAGGTTATTTCAGAAGTTGCACTTGGTAACATGACTGTTGAAGAAGGTATGAAGCTCTACAAGGATAGAGTTGGTACAGCAGTAGAAGCTGTTCTTAAGTCATTAAATGAGACAAAGAAGTCTAAATAATTTAAGATAATATTTTAAAAGATATTATATAGGTAATTTAATTACCAACCTTTAAGAATCCACTTCCGGGTGGCATTGGTTCATCCGGAAGGTCGGATTCTGATTTTTAGCTTATTAATCATACAGATGTAGGCTTAGAATTAAACAAAAATATTAGGAAAGAAGGTATGAAGATGCAATGTAAGTCTTGTAACACAGAATTACCAAAGCATGCAAAAGTGTGCCCGAGATGTGGTGCATTAGTAGGTAAGAAATCAGGCAACCTCAAGGTAATTGCTATAATAGGTTTAGTAATTGCTTTTATAGGCGGGCTTTTGCCTTTCGTTCAGAATTCAAGTGATATTTCTGATGCCTACAGTTATATGAACATTGATGCCCCTGTTATGTGGTATCTGTTCATGATTGCTATTATAGCTGCTATTATTCTTCTTGTTTTAAAGAAGGATGTGCTCTCAATTATACCGACAGCAATTTCAGCAGTTATATTTGTTATCTCTTTAGTTGCTGTTAACTTCAGAGGTTACTACGGAAGAAATAAATATGATATTTATTCTCTTACTAATCTTTTATCATCTGGTAATGGTTCAGATGACGCTAAATACGTTTTAGGTTTAGGTGTCTACGTATTGATTGTAGGTTATATTCTTGCAATCGCTGGCTGCTTCATTGATATTATGAAGTATTTCAAGAAAGATCTTGGCGTTGATTCAAGATATCTTTCTAACTCAATTAACAAGAGTGTATGGAAGACAATGTATTATTACCGTGGCTTCTATATCATGTTCTTACCAGTATTAATCATGATTATTCTCTTTAATTACTGGCCAATGGCTGGATGCCGTTATGCATTCACAAAATATGTTATTGCAGGACCTTACTATGTAGGTCTCAAGCATTTCGTTCAGATGTTCACTAATGACCTTTATTTCTGGACAGCATTTAGAAACACATTAATTCTTTCGATTATTAAGTTGATTTTAAATACAGGTGCAGCTGTTATTATCTCACTTCTTTTAAATGAGATTGTTTCACTCGGATTTAAGAAGACAGTACAGACAATCGTTTATCTGCCTCACTTCATGTCATGGGTTGTAGTTGCATCAGTTTTCAAGATGATTCTTGATCCTAACGTAACAGGTGTTGTAAACAGCCTTTTACTTAAAGCTAATATGATTAATGAACCAATCTATTTCCTTGGTGACTCTAAGTATTGGAGAGGAACATTCTATGTAATGAATGTTTGGAAAGATACAGGTTGGGGAACAATCCTTTTCCTTGCTACATTGTCAGGTATCAGCCCTGATTTATATGAAGCAGCCCAGATTGATGGTGCTAACCGTTGGAATAGACTTATCTATATTACACTTCCTGCATTAGCAAACACAATCATTACAGTATTCATTCTTAACCTTGCTAAGGTTATGAACCTTTTTGAATCTGTTTTCGTTACTATGAACAATGCCGTATTGGATGTTGCCGAAGTATTACAGACATATGTATACCGTAAGACATTCTCAAGTGGTAACTCAGATTATGGTTATACTACTGCGGTAGGTTTATTTAAATCGTTTGTCGGAATGATTCTCGTACTTAGCTGTAACTACGCTAGTAAGAAAGTCCGCGGACGTGGTATTGTATAAGGAGGGATAGATAATGAGTGATAATTCAGTTGTAGTTACAAAGAAAAAGAAAAAATTCAAAATCTTCCCACTTGTAAATGGTTTGATTTTTATTTTGATTTCATTAGCAATCATGTTACCTATCTGGAAGGTAATCATTGATTCATTTGATGCAAGATCTGCTTATGGTTTTAAGTGGGTTCCAACAATGTTTACATGGGGTGGTTATAGAGCTATCGTTACCCGAGTTGCTTTATATAGACCATTCGGTATCTCATGTATCGTTACAATCGCTGGTACATTCCTCGGTTTGTTACTTGTAACATTAGGTGGTTATGTATTAATTCAGTGGGAAATGCCAGGAAGAAATTTCTTCGCATATATGTTACTTTTCACAATGATTTTCGATGGTGGTATGATTCCTAAGTACCTCGTTATGAAGCAGTTACATTTGCTTAATACACTCTGGTCAGTTATTTTACCATTGTCAATCAACGTATATAACCTGGTACTTATGAGGAACTTCTTTGAAGGTATTCCAGAGGCTCTATTTGAGGCCGCCAAGATTGATGGCTGCTCTCCAATGGGTATCTTCTTTAAGATTGTACTTCCTCTTTCAAAGGCAGCTCTTGCTTCAATCGGTTTGATGTTTGCTGTACAGTTCTGGAACGATTATACTAACTTCAAGATTTACATCAACAAGGATAAGTTATTCAACTTCCAGATTAAACTTCGTAACATGGTTATGGATAGTGATATTCCTAATGATGACGCTGTTGACCCTAATACAATTTCTAGTGCTTCGGTTATTGTTGCGATTTTACCATTCGCAATTATTTACCCATTCTGCCAGAAATACTTCGTACAGGGTGTTAATATCGGTGCCGTTAAGGAGTAATTCCCGGTTTATTTAAGATTTTTTAAAGGCGAATCTGTTAATGCAGGTTCGCCTTTTTTTTCTGTAAAAGAGTATATAAATTAATATTAATATGTAGAAAATACTGTATTTATGCTGTATACTTAAAAAATGAGTTAAATTACATATAAAGGAGGCGGAGTATGGGTACAATCAAAGATGCCATTTATCTTGAGAATATAAGCGAAGTAAAGCGTATTCTTGAAGAAGAACCTAATCTTATTGATGAAAAAGATGAGAATGGTGTGCTTATGGCACTGCTTGCGGCGAAGACCGGAAATCTTGCACTTGTAAGATACATAGTTGAGTATTCGAGAGCAAGTATGGATATTACAGACAATGAACATAAGAATATGCTTCATTATGCGGCACTTTCAGGAAGCGTTGAGGTCTGCCGTTATCTTGTAGAAAGAGTTGGATTGTCACCGCTTACAGGTGATAATAATCTTGTAACGCCAATAGACATAGCGGTAAATAATAAGTTCTTTGACCTGCAGAATTATTTTGAAGAAGAAATAGGAGCAAAGTATAATGATTTATACCGCAATCCGATAAGAACAGGATTTTATCCTGACCCATCGATAGTGAGGGTCGAAGATACATATTATATGGTTAATTCTTCATTTATCTATTTTCCGTGTATACCGGTATCAGAATCAAAAGATTTGATACACTGGAGAATAATAGGATATGCGATTACTAATCCGGAATGGGCAGCACTTGATAATCTTGAAGGTGGAAGAGGATACTGGGCACCGGATATTTCGTATTATAATGGGAAGTTTTATATAACAGCAACATATCGTCTTAATGACGACGGGACTATATACAGAAAACAGATAGTTGTAAGCTCAGATAAGCCTGAAGGTCCATATAGCAAGCCTGCGATAATAGATGAAGACGGAATAGACCCATCAATCTTTACAGATGATGATGGGAAAAGATATATGCTTTTAAATAGAGGTGCAAGAATACTGCCTTTAAGTGATGATGCGACACGCCAGATTGGAGAAGCACATCTTCTATATTATGGTGATAATAAAAGAGCACCGGAAGGACCGCATCTTTTAAAGAAAGACGGATATTATTATCTGTTTGAAGCAGAGGGTGGAACAGGACCGGGACATAGAATTACTGTTTCAAGAAGCCGCGAACTGATGGGCAGATATAAGCCATGCCCATATAACCCGATAATGCGTCAGAATGATGAAAATGCAATAATTCAAAGGTGCGGACATGGTAAGCCTGTATGCACGCAGAAAGGACAGTGGTATATGGTCTATCTGTGTGGAAGAAAAATAGGTGATGGCTACAGCATGCTTGGAAGAGAGACGGCAATTGACCCGATTGAGTGGACTGCGGACGGATGGCCGGTTGTCAACTCACTTAATGGACCTTCGACATTGCAGATAAAACCGGATTTACCGGAGTGTATATGGGAATCCAGTCTTGATGATGATTTTGACAATGACTGGTTAAGTTCAGACTGGATGTTTCCAAGAGCACCGGAGTTTGATGGAATAGTTCTTGAGAATTCATATGTCAAAGTTAAAGGAAGCCGTTATGACCTCAATTCAATGTATGCAAAAAATATTCTGTTAAGAAGACAGCAGAACTTCAGGTTTGAGGCAGTATGTAAGTTAAGAATGCCGCAGATTTATCCGGGACAGGATGTTGGAATGACATGCTATTATGACGAAAATACATTTTTAAAATTTGGTATATTTGCAACAAAAGAAGAAAATCCTAGACTGCTTGTAAAAGTTGCAGAATATATAGATGGATATAAAGAAGGTAAATCTAGGGAACTTGATTTCAGTAAAGAATATGTGTATCTGAAAACAGAGACAAATTATCTTACAAGAACATTTTCATACAGCTATGACGGAGTAAATTATACTACTGTTGATGTGCTTGATAACGTATATTATCTCTGCGATGAAGGGTTAAAGAAAGGCAAGCGTTTTACAGGTGCAATGATTGGAATGTACGCATATGCCGGTTCATTTGGACAGGAATACACAGATGATGCAGGAAATCAGGGAAGCGATGTAATATATGGCGAATTTGATTTCTTTAATTATAAAACATTATAAAGGAGACAGGATATGACAATAGAAAGAAATGAAAAATTAGAAGACAGCCTGCTTGAAAAAATGTCATCAGTTGATTTAAAAAAAACTGATAACTGGAATAAGGCAATGATTTTAAACAGTGCTGCAAAAGTTTATTTTGCTACAAAAAACGAGAAGTTTGGAGAGTTTCTTGTAAAAGGCATTGATAAATGCTGTGACTGCGGTATCGAAGAAGGATTTGCAGGAAATGATAATGATTTGACTAATCTGTTGCTGGCCAATGTATTATATGCAGCAAAAGATTACACAGGAAAAGATGAATATGAAAAGGCTGCAATAAAGATGGCAGCACAGCTTAATTCACAGAAGAGAAGTGAAAAAGGATATTTTACGGATGTTGACGGAAAAGCATGTCTTTGCCAGACATATGCAAGTCAGGTATTCTATATGAATTATGAGACAAGAGATGATGGAAAAGAACATTATAATGACATAATTGCACAGTATAATGTAATTCATGAAGATTTGTATAAAAATACATCCAGCAAAGCATCCGGGGACAGTGATGCACTTGAAGCATTATGTTATTACAGTGCAGCACTTATTGATACAATGGAAGTCATGGATCAGGCACTCTATGAGATATACAGACAGCTTATGAATTATTATAAAGAGACAGTAAAAGATGTTCTTGCGACAGGTATTTCCGGTGCAGAAAAAAATCCTGCAAAAGCTTCATATGAACTTGTATTTGCATATGCATTGCTCAAAGGCTGCCGTATGAAAGCGGTTCTGACAGAAAAATATGAAGATGCAGCACTTGCAATATATGAAAAATATAGTGATGTGTCAGAAAAAGATGCAGCTGAGTTTGCATTGTGCTACAGCGAGGCAGTAAGAAACAGAGATTATCAGGATTATGGACGTAATAACGGAGGCAGATTATGGAGTTAAAATTAGTTACAAATACAGCAAGAAGTGCTGTTTTAGAGCTTACTGAATCAGGAAAATTTTATACAGAATCGCAGTATGATATATATGTCAATGACGAAAAATATATGGAAAGTAATAAGGTTATAACATCACTTTTTGATTTAAAACCTGATACAGATTACAATGTGTATGCTGTATACAATGGTCAGAAAACAAACGAGGTAAATATTCATACAAAATATGAATTTGTAACATTAAATGTACGCGATTTTGGTGCATTGGGCGATGGTGTGCATGATGATACAAATGCAATCCAGTGTGCAATTATGGCATGCCCTAAGGATTCAAGAGTCCTTGTTCCGGAAGGTGAATATAAGGTTTCAAGTGTATTTTTAAAAAGCGATTTAACACTTGAACTTGCAAAAGGAGCGGTATTATCTGCATTTACAGAAAGAGACAAATTCCCGATACTTCCGGGTGTTATTGAATCATATGATGAGAAAGAAGAATATAATCTGGGTTCGTGGGAAGGAAATCCGCTTGACTGTTTTTCGGCAATTCTTTGTGGAATTAATGCAGAAAATGTAGTTATTACAGGTGAAGGTACAATTGATGGCAATACGACATTTGAAAACTGGTGGAATAACTGCAAAATAAGAAATACAGCATGGAGACCGAGATTGTTTTTCATCAACCATTGCAATAATGTAATGATGCACGGAATAACAGTACAGAATTCTCCATCATGGACAATACATCCATATTTCAGCAACCACCTCAAATTCATAGATGTAAAGATTAAGAATCCGGCCAATTCACATAACACAGACGGACTTGATCCTGAGAGCTGCCAGGATGTACTTGTACTCGGTACATATATCTCAGTTGGTGATGACTGTATTGCTATAAAATCAGGAAAGATATATCAGGCACGCAAATACGAGATTCCGACATCAGACATGACTGTAAGACAGTGTTGCATGAGAGACGGACACGGTGCCGTAACAGTCGGAAGTGAGATTGCTGCCGGTGTAAAGAATGTTCATATTACGGACTGCCTGTTTATGAATACAGACAGAGGTCTCCGTGTAAAGACAAGACGAGGCAGAGGCAAATTATCAGTTCTTGATGATATTTCATTTGAAAATATTGATATGGATAATGTAATGACGCCATTTGTTGTAAACAGTTTTTATTTCTGTGATCCTGACGGAAAGACTAATTATGTTGGTTCAAAAGAGCCGCTTCCTGTCGATGACAGAACACCGTCAATCAAGCGTCTTACATTCAGGAATATAAAAGCGTCAAACTGCCATGTAGCAGGAGCTTATATTTATGGATTACCTGAAAGCAAGATTGAAAAGCTTACATTTGAAAATATTGATTTTACATATGCTAAGGATGCAAAACCGGGTGTCGCTGCGATGATGCTTGGATGTGATGAGGCAGTAAAACAGGGGCTTATAATAAATAATGCCAAAGAACTTATACTTAAAAATGTAAATATTACAGGATGTGAAGGTGAACCTGTAGTAACTGGAAATGTTGACAAAATTATAAAATAAGTGGTGAAAAAAATGAATTTACATGCACCTAAAGGAATTGATGTTGATAACTGGTTTATCGAATGTTACAAAAAACATAAAAAGCATCCGCTTATAATACTCATACGGCTTTATAAAGGCAACTATCACAAATTTGCTGCGGCAGTGTTTTTCTTTTTCATAAAGCACTGCCCTGTATGGGTGCTGCCTATTGTAACAGCCAATATAATTAACGATGTGACAACGCACAGTCCCGATACATACCAGAACACTATATTCTATTCAATAATAATGATAGGACTTATAATACTTAATGTACCAACCAATTATATGTATACAAGGTACAAGTCACTTGCAACGCGTTACGCTGAGACGGGACTTAGAAAAGCACTTGTAAGAAAACTCCAGCAGCTTTCAATTTCATATCACAAAGAGACACAGTCAGGACGACTGCAGTCGAAGATAATGCGTGATGTTGAAGCGGTTGAGATGCTTTCAACACAGCTTTTAATCAGCACGCTCAATATTGCACTCAATATATCGGTGGCATTGGCGGTTACAATTTCAAAAAGTCTTGTTGTATTTTTGTTCTTCCTTGTAACAACACCGCTTGCGGCACTTACAATGGTATTTTTCAGGAATATAATGAGAAAGCGTAATTATGAGTTCAGGCATGAAATGGAAGAGACATCCGCCCAGGTAATGGAAATGGTTGAACTTATTCCGGTTACGAGGGCACATGCACTTGAAGAAAAAGAGATACAAAGAATGAGCAACCAGCTGTTTACGGTTGCTGAAAAAGGTTACAAACTTGATGTTATCCAGTCGCTGTTTGGTTCTGTAGGCTGGGCAATATTCCAGATATTCCAGGTATTATGTCTTGCATTTACAGGAATTCTTGCATTAAAAGGAAACATACTTGCCGGTGATATAACGCTTTACCAGAGTTATTTTGCAACAATAGTAAATCAGGTATCTGCATTTATAACACTCATACCGACAATAGCGAAGGGCGTTGAGTCAGTAAATTCTATTGGTGAAGTCCTTCTTGCTGATGATATTGAACATAACGAAGGAAAGAAGAAGCTTGGCGGTGTAAATGGCGAATTTGATTTCAAAAATGTATGCTTCAGATACAATAATTCAGAGGCACACGTTCTTAACAATTTTAACCTTCATGTTACACCGGGAGAGACAATAGCACTCGTAGGTGAATCGGGTTCCGGAAAATCGACAATACTTAATCTTGCGATAGGATTTAACATTGCAGACAGCGGACAGGTACTCCTTGACGGCAATGATATGAAAGATATAGATTTAAGAACATATCGTAAGTACCTTGCAGTTGTGCCTCAGACGTCCATATTGTTCTCAGGAACGCTCAGAGACAACATAACGTATGGAGTTGACAATGTTGATGAAAAAGCCCTGAATGAGGCTGTTAAGGCGGCAAATCTTACTGATCTGGTTGAGAGCCTGCCTGACGGACTCGATACGGAAGTCGGGGAACACGGCGGTAAATTGTCAGGTGGACAGAGACAGCGTGTTTCAATAGCAAGGGCACTTATAAGAAATCCAAGAGTAATTGTCCTTGATGAGGCGACGTCGGCACTTGACAGTATATCAGAAAAGCTTATACAGGAAGCACTCAACAATCTTACAAAAGACAGGACGACATTTATAGTTGCACACAGACTCTCAACAATAAAAGATGCAGATAAAATAGCAGTAATAAGTGAGGGACACTGTGTTGAATACGGAACATTTGATGAACTTATGGAATTAAAAGGTGAGTTCTACAGAATGAAAAAAATTCAGAGTTAATAAATTCAGAAAAAAATGGCTGTGCAATATCTGCACAGCCATTAATATTATAAAAGATAAATTAAGCTTCTTTCTTTTCCCAGATTCTAAGAGTTGAGATAAGCTTCTCCTTTGTATCAGCATCAAGCTTCTGGACAATCTGCATAATCTCATTGTCAAGAGCTGTATTCTGATAGCTCTTATCAACACTGCCTGCAAGGTAATCAAGAGATACACCTGTAAGTTCAGCATAATATGATAACATTCTTAATGTCATAAGGTTTCTTCCATTTTCAACATTGCTGATGTATCCAGGAGTAACATCGAGTGCCTTTGCAACATCTTCCTGTGTTAATCCGTGAGAAATTCTTAACTTTTTAACTTTTGCTCCTAAATCGCTTTCCATTATCTTATAACCTCCAGTAATGCGTATTTTCACCAGACAAAATCACAGTGGATTTTATCAACGGAATGTTTTTTATTTATTTGCATTATACAATAAAAACATTGCCTTGAAAAGTGGTATTTTAAAAATTTTTTTATTTTTTATTTGCTCTGTATCTTAATGTTGAATCAAGAATCTTTTTACGGATTCTTAAATGATTAGGTGTAACTTCGAGAAGTTCATCTGTATCAATATAATCAAGAGCCTGCTCAAGACTTAAAATCTTAGGCGGAACGAGTCTTAATGCTTCATCGGCACTTGAAGAACGTGTGTTAGTAAGGTGCTTTGTCTTACATACGTTTACCTCAATATCCTCTGTACGTGGGTTTTCGCCGACAATCATACCGGCATAAACCTTCTCACCCGGTCCGATGAAAAGAGTACCGCGGTCCTGTGCGTTGAAAAGACCGTAAGTTACAGCTTCACCATCTTCATATGCAATAAGGGAACCGGTCTTTCTGTATGAAATATCACCCTTATATGGTTCATATCCTTCAAATGAAGTATTGATGATACCATTACCTTTAGTATCTGTAAGGAATTCGCCACGGTAACCGATAAGTCCTCTTGAAGGGATAGAGAACTGTAATCTTGTATAACCACCATTGATAGGTGTCATTCCAAGAAGTTCACCCTTTCTCTGGCTGAGCTTCTGGATTACAGAACCTGAGAATTCGTCAGGAACATCAATATAAGCAAGTTCCATTGGCTCAAGCTTTCTGCCACGCTCATCAGTATGATATAAAACTTCTGCTTTACTTACGGCAAATTCATATCCTTCACGTCTCATATTTTCAATAAGAACAGAAAGATGAAGTTCGCCTCGTCCTGAAACCTTGAATGAATTTTCGGAACCCGGATTATCCTCGACACGAAGGCTGACATCAGTATTTAATTCCCTGAAAAGTCTGTCACGGATATGTCTTGATGTTACAAACTTGCCTTCCTTGCCGGCAAGAGGGCTGTCATTAACCATAAAGTCCATAGAGAGAGTAGGCTCTGAAATCTTCTGGAACGGAATGGCAACAGGATTGTCAACTGAACAGAGTGTATCACCGATATGGATATCTGCGATACCTGATACAGCTACGATATCACCAAATGATGCCTCGTTTACCTCAACTTTGTTAAGTCCGTTGAAAGTATAGAGCTTTGTTACACGTACTCTCTTCTTAACAGAAGGGTCATGATGGTTTACAATCATAACTTCCTGATTAACCTTGAGGCTGCCGTTATCAATCTTACCTACACCGATACGGCCGACGAATTCGTTGTAATCAATAGTAGATATAAGCATCTGTGTGTCAGCATCAGGGTCACCTTCAGGTGCCGGAATGTTATTAACGATACATTCAAATAATGGCTGCATGTCTTTTCTTTCATCATTAAGGTCTGCCATAGCATAACCTGATTTTGCTGATGCAAAGATAAATGGGCAGTCGAGCTGGTCTTCATTGGCATCAAGGTCAATGAAAAGTTCAAGTATTTCGTCGATAACTTCATTAGGTCTTGCTTCAGGACGGTCAATCTTGTTGATACAAACAATAACTGACAGGTCAAGGTCAAGAGCCTTCTGGAGTACGAACTTAGTCTGAGGCATTACACCCTCAAAAGCATCAACAACAAGAACAACACCATTTACCATCTTGAGAACTCGCTCAACTTCTCCGCCGAAATCGGCATGGCCCGGTGTATCAATGATATTGATTTTTGTGTCTTTATAAGTGATGGCTGTATTTTTTGAAAGAATAGTGATACCACGTTCCCTTTCAATATCATTAGAGTCCATCACACGTTCTGCAACTTCCTGATTCTCACGGAAAGTACCGCTCTGCTTTAAAAGTTCGTCAACCAGTGTTGTCTTACCGTGGTCAACGTGAGCGATAATAGCAATGTTACGTATGTCTTCACGCTTTGTCTTCATAATTATAGTCCTTTCTTAGTTCTGCAATATCTCCGTATATAAGGATTCCCAAATAAAAAGAGAATATAGCGGGTAAGATATAATTAGCAACTTTTATATTCTATCACAATATTACCAAATTACAATAGTGAACATATAAAAGTGATTGTATATTTATAGGAACAATTTTATTAAATTATATTGTGAAAATATGAAAAAATCATAAAATGTGTTCTGAACGTGAAAATGGACATAAAAAATTCATATTTTTTTGTAATAATCTGAATCACTGATACATATACATTTTAAGAACACAAAATTAAAGCACAATACCGGGGATGTATCCGGAAAAGAAGGGAGAAATACATTATGCTTGATAAGGTGATTGAAAACAACAGGGTTAGTATTATTGGAGAGGTGGTCTCAGAGTTCCAATTCAGCCATGAGGTATTTGGAGAGGGCTTTTACCTTGTGAATGTATCGGTTGACAGACTTAGTGATATGGTTGATATCATACCGCTTATGATTTCTGAAAGGCTTATTGATGTGACAAAAGATTACAGAGGCATGAAGATTGAAGTATCAGGACAGTTCCGTTCTTATAACAGACATGAGGGACTTAAAAACAAACTGATACTATCAATATTTGTAAGAGAACTTCAATTTGTAGAAGATGACGACATGCCGCAGGAACAGTCAAAATCAAATCAGATATATCTTGACGGATATGTATGCAAGCCGCCGATTTACAGGAAAACTCCGCTCGGAAGAGAAATAGCCGATATATTAATCGCAGTCAATCGTCCGTATGGCAAATCAGATTACATACCATGTATCGCATGGGGACGAAATGCGAGATTCGCATCAACAATAGAAGTTGGAGGCCATCTTCAGGTTCAGGGAAGAGTCCAGAGCCGTGAATACACGAAAAAAATCAATGAGGAAGAGACAGAGAAGCGAGTTGCTTATGAAGTGTCTGTAAGTAAGATTGATTTTGTTGAAGACGAAGAATAGAATAAATTCATAAAGATTATTTAATGCCATAAGTTGACATCAAAAGTGTTAAGTGATATAGTCAACATAAGTCAGATAATTTAAGTAGAGGTCGCATTGTTTATCAGTATTCCTATGGATGCCGCGGCAGGCAGTTGAAGCAGGGAAGAAAGGAAACGATGCCGAAGTAAAATGTCGGCCGCAGATGTTTTGCTGGGCGTAAAGTCAATAGCTTTGCGACTGTCATCAGCAGATGGAGAGCTACGTACAGATTATAATCTATATGATAATCAAAAGCTGGTCCATTGCGTGACCGGCTTTTTTGTTCTGAATTATGTTTTGAAAAGCTGTATTACAGCAGAAAGAAGGAAAAGATGGCAATATTTACAGGTGCAGGCGTTGCGATAGTAACACCTATGAAAGAAAACGGTGAGGTAAATTATGATAAAATGGGAGAACTCCTTGATTATCAGATAAATAATTCAACTGATGCCATTGTTGTATGCGGAACAACAGGTGAAGCTTCAACACTCACACATGAGGAGCACATAGAGACAATCCGATTTACTGCTGATTATGTTAAAAAGAGAGTTCCTGTTATTGCAGGTACAGGTTCAAACTGTACAGAAACAGCAATATACCTTTCACAGGAAGCACAGAAAGCAGGAGTAGATGCGTGTCTTGTTGTTACACCTTACTATAACAAAGCAACACAGAAAGGTCTTATAGAGCATTACACAGCAGTAGCAAAGTCAATCGACCTTCCGATTATAATGTATAATGTTCCGGGAAGAACAGGCTGTAATATCCAGCCGGAGACAGCAGTAAAGCTTGCAAAGGAAGTAGATAATATCGTTGCAATCAAGGCTGCAACAGGCAATCTTGCACAGGAGACAAAGACCATGGCACTTGCAGAGGGATGCCTTGATATGTATTCAGGCGAGGACGGACTTATCGTTCCGCTTATGTCAATCGGTGCAAAGGGTGTAATTTCAGTATTGTCAAATGTTGCACCAAAGCAGACACATGATATATGTGCAAAGTTTTTTGCAGGTGATGTTGCAGGAAGTGCAAAGATGCAGTTTGAGGTACTTGAACTTGTAGATGCTCTGTTCTGTGAAGTTAATCCGATTCCTGTAAAGCATGCACTTAACCTTATGGGAATGGAAGTAGGACCACTTAGAATGCCTCTTTGCCCAATGGAAGATGCAAATCTTGAAAGACTTAAAAAAGCAATGAAAAATTATGGCATTCTTGCATAAACAGCAAATAAAATGCAGCAGTTATAATTAAAATATAATATAAACAGCAGAAAATAAGGAGCAGACAGATGACCAGAGTAATAATGCATGGCTGTAACGGCCATATGGGCAGAGTTATAACAGACCTTGTAAGTAAAGATGATGATATAGAAATAGTAGCAGGAATTGACCCGTTTGATGACGGACATAACACATATCCTGTATTTGCGTCAATTAAAGACTGCGATGTAAAGGCAGACGCAGTCATTGATTTTGCATCTGCTAAAGCAGAAGATGCACTTCTTGACTATTGTGTGGAAAAACAGATTCCTGTTGTTGTATGTACTACAGGTCTTTCAAAGGAACAGCTTGACAAAGTAAGAGAGAGTGCATGTAAAGTTGCTGTATTAAAATCAGCTAACATGTCACTTGGTATCAATACACTTTTCAAACTTTTACAGGATGCCGCAAAGGTATTTATACCATCAGGTTATGATGTAGAGATAGTTGAAAGACACCACAACCAGAAACTTGATGCACCGAGCGGTACAGCACTTGCACTCGCAGATGCAATCAAAGAGGTTGCCGGAGACGAATACTATTATAAATATGACAGAAGCCAGGAACATAAAAAGCGTGACCCTAAAGAAATCGGAATCAGTGCAGTCCGTGGCGGAACAATCGTAGGTGTTCATGATGTAATATTTGCCGGTGAGGATGAAGTTATAGAATTCACTCACACGGCATATTCAAAATCAGTATTTGCCAAAGGTGCTATAGAAGCTGCCAAGTTCCTTGCAGGAAAGCCGGCAGGAATGTATGATATGACAGACGTAATTGCGTCAAAATAGGCAATCTGGATATTATCTAAAAGTATTAAGCCGGGTTTTTGTATAACGCACAGTAATCAAGCTGTTCAGTTATATTAAATCCGGCTTTTTTGTATAACTTCACGGCTGCGGCATTTTTGCTGCTGACCTGTAAAACAAGCGGATTTTTATTGCTTTCAAAATAATCATTTAAAAGATTGGCAATAAAAAAAGTTCCAACCCCTTTATTACGCATATCTTCATCAACATATACATCATATATGCAGGTCTGTTTTTCGCCATAGTCAATGGAACAAACCGCACATGGCTCGGCCGCATCATCATTCATGTATAAAAGATAATCAGTATTATCATCTGAAAAAAACGATTCATATTCATGCAATCCCTCAGGAACAGCACATTTTAAACGTGTATAATCATTAAAATCCAGTTCCATAAGATATTCACTGTAATAATATTTTATATTGTCGTGTTTTTTAATGAGTGATTCATAAAATGAAGGTGCTTCAAAGTACAAAAAACTGTCGCTGTTTTTGGTAAAAAACTTGTCAGCGGCGGTTCTGACAAGACGGCTGAATATTCCATGATGTCTGTAAGAATCTGCAACAAAGCCGGTCAGCTCATTTCCGCGGATTGCACAAAAGCCGATAAGACAGCCGTTGTCAAAGGTACAAGATGTAATACATGTATCATCAATGTCATAAGGAGTATCAAATCCGTTTTTATCTATAAAATCATTTATAATCTGTGTCATATTACCAATTCCCCTGCTTTTATGTTGAAAATTTGAATAAATGTATTGTAGCAAAATAAAAAGTAAGGTACAATATACAAGATAAATTGATTATTATGAAGATTATTATAAATAAAGGGGTAAAGCAAATATGAGCAAAGTCGCAATACTTACAGACAGCAATAGCGGCATAACACAGGCACAATCTAAAGAAATGGGAGTTACGGTAATTCCTATGCCGTTTTTTATTGATGGTGAGCAATATTTTGAAGATATCAATCTTACACAGGAAGAGTTTTACAAAAAACTGCAGGAAGATGCTGATATTTCAACATCGCAGCCTTCAGTCGGGGAACTTCAGGAATATTTTGACAAGCTTTTGAAAGATTATGATGAGATAGTATTCATACCGATGTCAAGCGGACTTTCAGGAACATGCCAGACAGCTACAATGCTTGCTGATGAGTATGACAGAAAGGTTCATGTAGTCAATAACCAGAGAATATCAGTTACGCAGAGACAGTCAGTAATTGATGCACTTAATCTTGCAAAAAAGGGTTACAGTGCTCTTGAGATAAAAGAGATTCTTGAAAGAGAAAAGATGGAATCAAGCATATATATAACACTTGACACATTAAAATATCTTAAAAAAGGCGGAAGAATTACGCCAGCCGCTGCAGCAATAGGAACAGTTTTAAGACTTAATCCTGTATTACAGATACAGGGAGAAAAGCTTGATGCTTATGCAAAAGCAAGAGGAAAGGCATCAGCTAAGAAGATTATGTTAAAAGCAATGGCAGATGATATGGAAAAAAGATTTGCTGACAGCTTCAAAAAAGGAAGAGTACATATGGAGGCTGCATATGCAGGCAACCGTGAAGAGGCAGAAGAATGGGCAGAGATTGTTAAGGAAGAATACCCACAGCTTGATTTTCATATGGATCCGCTGTCTTTAAGTGTTGCATGCCATATTGGATATGGAGCACTGGCAATAGCTTGTTCGGTATATCTTCCTGAGGATAAATAGATAAATAAAAGATATGGAGTGTGGCATAATTGAAAAGAAGTGAAATATCAGACGAATACAAATGGAGTGTCAAAGATTTGTATAGCAGTGATGAACTGTGGAATAATGATTATGAAAAAGCATTGAAAAGCACACAGGAAAAGAGCAGCTTTGAAGGATGTGTGATGGACAGTGCCGATACACTTGCGGATGCACTTTCAGAATCTGAAAAAGACGATTATATAACTGAGAGACTGTATGTATATGCATTTATGAGGTATTATGAAGATACATCTGATGGCACTTATCAGCAGATGTCCGGCAAAGCACAGATGCTCGCAGTAAAGATGAGTGAAAAATATTCGTTTCTTGTGCCGGAGATAATGGCAGCTGATGATGACAAAGTCGCACGATTTCTTGACAGTGACAAGATAAAGCCATACAGGCATCTTCTTTGTGATATGCTTGCTAAAAAAGAACATACATGTTCACAAAAAGAGGAAAAGCTGCTTGCAATGGCATCACAGATGGCTGACAGTCCTTCTGATATTTTTTCAAAATTTAATAATGCAGATGTAAAGTTTGGAAAAGTACATGATGAACATGGCGATGAGAAAGAGCTTACAAGTGCAGGATTTTCTGTATTTATGGAAAGCAGGGACAGAAATGTAAGAAAAGAGGCTTTTTATGCACTTTACAGACAGTACAAGTCATATATTAATACGCTGGCAGCGTCATACTATGGCAACGTGAAGCAGGCAGTGTTTTTTGCAAATGCAAGAAATTATGAGTCTACACTTCAGATGTATCTGTCAGGTTCATTTATACCGGAGAGTGTGTATACCAATCTTATAGATACAGTCAATAATAATCTTGATAAAATGCATGATTATGTATCATTAAGAAAAAAGACACTTGGTGTCGATGAGCTTCATTTTTATGATATATACGCACCGCTCACATCTGATTATACGGTAAAAGTTTCATATGAAAATGCAAAAGAGACTGTTCTTGATGCACTTAAAATACTCGGTGATGATTATGTTTCACAGGTAAAAAAAGGATATGAGAGCGGATGGGTAGATGTATACGAAAATGACGGCAAGAGAAGCGGTGCATTTTCGTGGGGAGCATATGGAACACATCCTTATATATTTCTCAATTATACAGAGACACTCAATGACATATTTACACTTATCCATGAGACAGGCCATGCAATGCATACGTATTATTCAAATGAGACACAGCCATATACTTATGCAGGATATAAGATATTTGTTGCGGAAGTTGCATCGACATGCAATGAGGTAATACTTATAGATTATCTTTTGAAACACAGCCGGTCGGATGAGGAGAAAAAGTATCTTTACGGACATTATCTTGAACAGTTTAAAGGTACACTTTTCAGACAGACAATGTTTGCAGAGTTTGAGATGATTACACACCGCATGGCACAGGATGGAGAAGTTCTCAATGCAGAATCGCTCTGTGGCACATATAAAAAACTTAATGAAAAATATTTCGGCAAAGATATGGTTATAGATGAAGAGATTGCATATGAGTGGGCCAGAATACCTCATTTTTATACGCCATTTTATGTATATCAGTATGCAACAGGATTTTCGGCAGCAGTTGCCATAGCTACAAAGATTATAAATGGTGATAAAGAAGTTCTTCATGGTTACAGGGAATTTCTTAAAGGAGGAAGCAGCATGCATCCGATTGAGCTTCTTTCACTTTGTAAAATTGACATGTCAAAGCCGGATGTTATACAGGATGCATTGAATGTATTTGGCAGCCTGATTGAAGATTTTAAAAAAATATAAAAAAATTCAAAAATTCTATTGACAAGTTAAGTAAAAGCATGTAGAATAACACTTGCGTTCGTCATTAGAGAAAAGAACGCAAGTGAATATATGCGCGAGTGGCTCAGTGGTGGAGCACCTCCTTGCCAAGGAGGGGGTCGCGGGTTCGATCCCCGTCTCGCGCTCTTGTTTTAAGAAGTCAGTTGAATGCTGGCTTCTTTTTTGTTTTAATACGGGCAACATGCCAAAGTATGTGATTGCATGGAAATTTGGCAGATGCCCGCATAACAGGGAGGAGGGACATATGGCTAATATTGAGGACTATCTTTTATGGCGTGGTGATTTGACTTTTGAGCAGGATGAATTCAATCTTGTTGATAACCTGATTCTTGCAGAGCTTGCATATGTTGATTTTAAAGACATAATTCCGGCTGCTGGCAGCGGTGAAAAAATAACACTTAAACAGGCTTGTGATGATTTTTTTGAACTGCATGATGAAGAAGAATTAAAACTTGTGAAATCATTTATATGGTATGCTCCGTTTTTTATGAAAAAAATGGCACATACAAAAAGATTTGCAGATATGCTGCTTGGCAATTATGCATTTCACAATAATGAGGAAAAACAGGTACAGTTCGGTGCGTTTACGGCAGAACCCGGAGACGGCTCGATATATGTTTCGTTTATGGGGACAGATGATTCGCTTATCGGATGGAAAGAAGATTTTAACATGAGTTTCATCCGGCCTATACCGTCACAGCTTGAAGCAGCGGAATATGTCAATGAGACGATAAAGTATTCAAGACGTAAAATAAGACTCGGAGGTCATTCAAAAGGTGGAAATCTTGCGATATATGCAGCAGTGAAAGCAAAGCCGTCACTGAAAAGAAGAATTATAGCTGTATACAATAATGACGGACCGGGTTTTGACCGTGAAATGATAGAGAGTGAAGAATACAGGCAGATGTTACCAAAGATTAAGACAATAGTACCTGAACATTCTGTGGTTGGCATGCTTTTGGAACATGAAGAGAAGTATATGATAGTAAAAAGTTCCCAGACAGGAATAATGCAGCATGATGCAATGTCGTGGCAGGTATGTGGTAACAGATTTGAGACAGTAAAGAGTGTTGACAGGACGAGCAGAATGCTTAATGAAGCGTTGAGTAACTGGATTAATGGGCTTTCACGTATGCAGAGAAGTGAATTTGTAGAGACGCTTTTTGCAATTATAACGTCGAGCGGTGCAGTTAATCTGTCCGATTTGTCGGCAGACAGGTTCAATTTTGCAGGTTCCGCATTAAAGATGTATAGCTCGCTTGACAGAGAAACAAAGCTTATGCTTAGAAGAATGTTAAAATCATTGACAGGAGAGTTTGACAAAGCGAGGAAGATGATTAATAATAAATCCAAATAATTAATGAGAAAAATTTTCAATAATTCATTCTCAAATAAAAATTAATGATTTGGAGAAAAAGCATGACATTAGATGAACTTCAGGTTGGCAAGGACGCAGTTATACAGAGCGTTGGCGGAGAAGGAGCATTACGACGCCATTTTCTTGATATGGGGCTTATACCGGGAACGGAAGTCACTCTTATGAAGGTTGCACCTATGGGTGACCCTGTCGAGTTAAGAATAAGAGGATATGAGCTTACGTTAAGAAAAGCTGATGCAGCAAGAATTGAGATACAGGATATACATGACAGTGATTATGTTGAGAGACAGCATAAGCATGAGAAGGATATTCCACATCCCCAGGTAGGCGAGATGGGAATATATCATGTAAGAAAGTCGGGCGATGAACTAAAAGAGGGAGAGCCTCTTACATTCGGGCTTATCGGCAACCAGAATTGCGGAAAAACGACACTTTTCAACCAGCTTACAGGTTCCAACCAGCACGTAGGCAATTTCCCAGGTGTTACAGTTGACAGAAAAGATGGAACGATAAGAAACCATCCGGAGGCTTCTGTTACAGATTTACCGGGTATTTATTCGCTTTCACCTTATACGAGTGAAGAGATTGTTACAAGAGATTTTCTTTTGAAAAATCATCCTCGTGGAATTATCAACATTGTTGATGCAACTAATATAGAGAGAAACCTTTATCTGACAATGCAGCTTATAGAGATGGATATTCCTATGGTGCTTGCACTTAATATGATGGATGAAGTAAGAGAAAATGGTGGAACAATAAGAATTAATGAACTTGAAAATACGCTTGGGATTCCGGTTGTACCGATTTCAGCAGCAAAAAATGAGGGTATAAACGAGCTTATAGAGCATGCTGTACATGTTGCAAGATATGATGAATGTCCCGGAAGGCTTGATTTTTGTGATGCTAATGCAGAAAATGGTCTTGCAGCTGTACATCGTGGAATACATGCAGTGGTACATCTTATAGAAGACCATGCTGCAAAGGCAAAAATTCCTGTAAGATTCGCAGCCACAAAGCTTATGGAAGGCGATAAGCTGATAATGACCCAGCTCGCACTTGATGAAAATGAAAAAGAACTTCTGGAGCATATCATTTCAGAGATGGAAAATGAGTGTGGCAAAGACCGTGAGGCGGCACTTGCTGATATGCGTTTTAACTTTATAGAGAAAGTCTGCTCAAGTACAGTTGTAAAGCCTGTGGAGAGCAAGGCACATGCAAGAAGTGTAAAAATTGACCGTTTTCTTACAGGAAAGTATACTGCACTTCCGGCTTTTGCAGGAATTATGGCACTTGTTTTCTGGCTTACATTCGGTGTTATAGGTGCCGGACTTTCAGATCTGCTAAGCATGGCAATCGACTGGTTCACAGGCGTATGTGATGCCGGACTTACAGCATTTGGAATCAATCCGGTAGTACATTCACTTGTGATTGATGGTATATTTGCAGGTGTGGGAAGTGTTCTGTCATTCCTGCCTGTAATAGTTGTGTTGTTCTTTTTTTTGTCAATTCTTGAAGACAGCGGATATATGGCGAGAATCGCATTCGTTATGGACAAGCTGCTTAGAAAAATAGGCCTCTCAGGCAGAAGTTTTGTTCCTATGCTTATAGGCTTCGGCTGTTCGGTTCCTGCGATAATGTCAACAAGAACACTTGCATCAGAACGTGACAGAAAGATGACCATTCTTCTCACACCGTTTATGAGCTGTTCGGCAAAGCTTCCGATATATGCATTGTTTACATACGCATTTTTTCCAAAATATAAAGTGCTTGTTATGATTGGATTGTATTTTACGGGAATAATTACAGGTATCCTGTATGCACTTATTTTGAAAAAAACAGCATTTAAAGGTGAGCCGGTTCCTTTTGTAATGGAACTTCCAAATTACAGGCTTCCCAGCCCTAAAAGTGTAATGCAGCTTATATGGGAAAAAGCAAAAGATTTTATAACAAAAGCATTTACAATAATATTCCTTGCAACTATTGTTATATGGTTCTTACAGACATTTGATGTAAGGCTTAATGTTGTGACAGATTCAAAAGACAGCCTTCTTGCACTTATTGGCGGATTAATTGCACCTGTTTTCGCACCGCTCGGATTTAATGACTGGAGAATTTCTACAGCACTTATTACGGGATTTACAGCTAAAGAGAGCGTTGTCAGCACTCTTACAGTGCTTCTTGGAGGAGACACAGCACTTCTTGGAACAATGTTTTCAACAAAGACAGCACTTGTATTTCTTGTGTTTACATTGCTCTACACACCATGTGTTGCAGCTATTGCTTCAGTAAGAAGAGAGATGGGCACAAAAAAAGCAGCGTTTATGGTTGCGGCAATTCAATGTTTAATTGCATGGAGTGTTGCATTTTTAGTGCATTTAGTGTTAAAGTTAATATAAATAATTTTACTGCATGATAAAGATTTAATAAATGTCTGAAAAGGAGAAATGATGGCTGGTATGTCAAATATAATAAGTGGTGCAATCCTTCTTGTAATCGTTATAGGAATCTATGTTGCAGTCACTTATATGAGAAATAAAAAAATTGGCGGTAACGGCGGATGTGATGGCAATTGCTCAGCCTGTACCATGCATCATGGCAATGAATGTGATGACAAAAAAGCGGGAGAATAGATTGTATGCTTAATATTTACAGGACTGATGAACGTGTTTTAAATAAACTTACTGATTTTCGTGACGGCGTATGGGTCCAGATGGTTGACCCGACGAGTAACGAATTGTCAAGAGTAGCAGAGCAATATGAAATAGAACTTGATGATCTTGCGACTGCAATGGATGATGAAGAAAGTTCACGTATCAGTCTTGAAGATGGTTACACTTTGATTCTTGTTGATATTCCTTCTCCGGAAGTAAGACATGAGAAAAAGATGTATACAACAATCCCGCTTGGCATAATCCTGAAGCAGAATGCGATTATAACAGTATGTCGTGAGAATACGCCTGTTGTTGACTATTTTATATTAAATAAAATGAAGGATTTCAGCACAAAGAAGAAGATGCGTTTCATATATCAGATTCTTCTGCGTTCTGCGACCATGTATCAGGCATATCTTAGAGGAATAGACAAGAAAAGAATCGAGATAGAGGAGCGTGCCGGTGAAAATACAAAAGACGGCGATATAATAGAACTTCACGAACTTGAATCAACTCTTGTATACTTTGCAACATCATTACGGTCTAACAGCATAGTCCTTGAAAGATTGAGAAGATATAAAAGAATAGAGCAATATCCTGAAGATATGGAGCTTCTTGAAGATGCAATGGTCGAATTCCAGCAGGCTATCGAGATGACAACTATTTACAGGGATATTATTGACGGTACAAGAGAACTTCTTGCATCGGTTATGGATAACAGACTGAATACAGTAATGAAATATCTTACATCTATAACACTTGTAACAACAATTCCCACAATTATATCGGGAATATATGGTATGAATCTTGATGAGAGATGGGTTCCGTTTGCGAAAGTGCCATTCGGATTTGAGATAGTATGTGGCATAATTGTAATTATATGTGTTATAACACTTTGGATACTTCACAAAAAGAAGATGTTATAGATTGTGAAATGTATGTTATGATATATTTGTAAAAGATATTATTATTTTGGAGGCGTAAAGTGAAATCAATACTTGTTATAGGTGTTGGAAGATTTGGGCATCACCTTGTGAACAGACTTATAGAGTTAGATAATAAAGTTATGGTTGTAGATAAGGAAGAGGACAGCATAAGAGACATGTTTCCGCTTGTTACGACAGCGAGAGTCGGCGACTGTACCAATCCTGATGTTTTAAAGTCAGTAGGTCTTGAAAATTTTGACCTTGTTATAGTTTGCATTGCACAGGATTTCCAGAGCAGCCTTGAAGTGACAAGCCTTGTAAAGGAGATGGGTGCAAAATATGTCATAAGCATGGCATGTCGCGATATTCAGGCAAAGTTTTTATTAAAAAACGGTGCGGATGAGGTTATCTATCCTGACAGGGATGTTGCTGTTAATCTTGCGGAGCGTTGTACGGCACATAATGTATATGACTACATATCGATTTCAGATGAGTATTCAATATATGAAATTCCCATAGTTCCGTCATGGGTTGGAAAAAGCCTCAAAGAGATAGATGTGCGTGCTGTATATAATGTAAATGTTATTGCGATTATACAGAGTGACGGCAATGTCATGGTCATGCCTAAGGTTGACTATGCCTTACAGGAAGCAGACCATGTAAAGATAATAGGAAGCAAAGAAGATGTTGCGAAGCTTCTTAAAGAAATTCCGGAAAAAGCATGATTTTAATGTTAATCAAGAAAAAATAAGCAGGTATTTAAGTTTGCCGGGAAACAATTCCATAAGACTTAAATACCTGCTTTGCTTTATTTGTATATTTCCTGCCAGCGTGAAACCATCTCCATTGCATCTGATTCATCAGATACCTTTGTAACAATAACCCCATCAAGATAAATTTCGTATACTGGAAACTTCTTTGCCGTGTTTCCGTGTGATACCTCTACTTTGCTCATTTTCACGCGTTCCATGTAAAAACCTCCTCATAATAATGATAAATTCACGCTCTGGTCAAATCATAATTAGTGTAAGACCAACAACATGTTGTATTATAACATAGGGCAGTTAAAAAACAAATACAATATAGTGTATTGGTACCAAAGACCCAGATTGCAAAAGTTAATATATTTATGTGTGAATATACCCAAAAAATCATGTCATATTTTGTAGGATTTGTTTAAATTGTATAAATAAACTTGCAAAGACAGGACTAAAATCATATAATAAAAACTGTAATTGTGCGGGATGACGGCAGCACACCGTCGAAATTTTACAATCAGGAAGGGAATATTGTCATGGCTGATAATCAAAGTGGAGATTTTGACATTAGTGTCGAAAATCATGAGGGCAGCAGGCTTGAAAGAAGGCTGGCATCATTTGATGATAAATATAATATTTTTGTCTCTAACAAAAGCTTTACAAGTTATCTTGGGAGTGAAGAACTGAGAAGCTTTAAGATTACGGATTATATTCATCCGGATGATGTTGAATCATTTAAGAAGTTTGTTGAAGATAAGTCTTTTACGGGGGGCGAAGAAGTTTTCCGTCTGAAAAAGAAAAATAATGGGTGGCATTACAATGTTGTGAGAATCCATACAGAAAAAGGTATGGTTGAGAACAGACGCAATATAGGTGTTGAGATAATTGATATAGATGAATCTGTTGGTGATTATGAAACCGCAATGGACAGCCTTTCAAGAGTAAGGCTTCTTATGAGTCTCACTGATGAATTTGCATTTATATATGACAAAGCGACTAATATGTTTAAGATGTTCAAGTATGACAGATTTAACAGAATTATTCTTTATGATATGGATATAGACCAGTGGAAGAGAGAAATGCTTTCAAAGAGTTATGTAAAATATGATGAGAAAGCTATGCTCGATACACTTGTGCTTAATATGAAAACATATGCTGACAGTTTTTCGATAAAGATGAATTGTGCAATAAGAACGCAGAGTGATATATTTGAAGCTGTCAGATTCATTGGAACTGTACATAATGAGAGCAGCGGCAATAAAATTATAGTCGGAAGAGTTGTATCAGATGAGTCGGTCGGACATGCCAGCACTGCTATGGAGATAATGAACGAACTCCAGTACGATTCACTTACAGGTGTATATAATAAAAAGACAATCACAGAGTATGCCAAGAAGAGGATATCTGAAGAAAAAGAGAAGAGGATTGTAATAGCAATTCTTGATGTTGACCACTTTAAATCGGTCAATGATACATTTGGCCATCTTTATGGTGATAAAGTGCTTGCAAGAGTTGGCGGCAGATTAAAGGAGATTGTTGGCGAGGATGGTGTGATAGGCAGAATCGGCGGCGATGAATTTATGATTGTATTTAATGGACTTGATGATGACCAGGTACTCCGCGGTATGCTAAGAGCGATAAGAACGCAGATTAAGTGGGAGTTTGCAGAAGATTTCGAGAATCTTTCCATTACATGTTCCATCGGTGCTTCCATATTCCCTGTCAACGGCAGAGACTATGAAGATTTATTTAAAAAAGCGGACTGCTGTCTTTATATAGCAAAAGAAAAGGGCAGAGACAGATATGTATTTTTCAGGGATGAGATGCACAGAGCGTCATATGAGGCTATGCTTAACCAGAACCAGCTTAATGCAATGAAAAATCCAAGAGAGATAAGAGAATTAAAAAATGTCGCCTCATTTATGGAAAATGCAATGACTGACAGCCGTAAGGCAATTCTTGATGCTATGAGACATATGAAAGATACATTTGGAATAGATAATATTAATATTTACTATGGTGAAGGCATGAAAAAAGTATATTCATTTGGCTCCGATATTCCGGAAGCAAAAGATGCAATGTATGTATTTTCAGAAGAATTTCAGGAACTTATGGGTGAGAATGAAAGATTCCTGCAGATAGGTTTTGCTGATACATTTTCAGATATAACACCTGATTTTTGCGGACGCATGAAGGCAGAAAGAATTGCATCCACGATACAGTGTTATATCGGAGATAAGAGAAATATAAAGGGGCTTGTTACATTTAATAAATGCAGGGAGGCTTCCCAGTGGGCTAATTATGAGATTGACTGTGCGAGAATATTTGCAGCTGTATTAAGCTCTATGGCATTAAATGATATTGGGACAGATGACTGTGCTATATATTGATAGTATTGTTGACTGTATACCCTATATATTGTATAATTGACCTTGTTCATGAGATAAGATTGAACAAGGTCATTTTGCCGCAATTACAATTATTGCGGCAAAATTTTAGATAGTATAAGATTTAGCTTGATAGTAAGGAATGGGGAAAGTATGAAAATTATTAAAAGAAGCGGAACAGAAGTTACATTTGATATTGATAAGATAATGGCGGCAGTCTCAAAAGCCAATAATGAAGTGGTACACAGCGAAAGATTATCAGATGAACAGATTGAGATGATAAGCAAAAATGTTGAAGACATATGTCAAGAGATGAACCGCTCATTGAGTGTTGAAGAGATTCAGGATCTGGTTGAGAACCAGATAATGAACCTTCGTGCATTTGCAGTAGCGAGAAAGTATATAACATACCGCTATAAGAGAGCCCTTGTAAGAAAGTCCAATTCAACAGATGAGCAGATTTTAAGTCTTCTTGAGTGCAATAATGAAGAAGTAAAACAGGAAAATTCAAACAAGAATCCTACAGTCAACAGTGTCCAGCGTGATTATATGGCAGGTGAAGTCAGCAAGGATATAACAAAGAGACTTCTTCTTCCACAGGATATAGTAGATGCACATGAGCAGGGACTCATTCATTTCCATGATGCAGATTATTTTGCACAGCATATGCACAACTGCTGTCTTGTCAACCTTGAAGATATGCTTCAGAACGGAACAGTAATCAGTGAGACAATGCTTGAAAAGCCGCATAGTTTTTCTACTGCATGTAATATTGCTACGCAGGCAATTGCCCAGATTGCAAGTTCACAGTATGGCGGACAGAGCATAAGCCTTGCACATCTTGCACCATTTGTACAGATAAGCCGTGAAAAGTTTATCAGAAAAGTGCGTGAAGAATTTGAAAAGGCAGGAATCGATTATACAGAAGAAAAAGTACGTGAAGTTGCAGAAATGCGTGTGCGTGATGAGATTAAAAATGGTGTCCAGATGATTCAGTATCAGGTCATAACACTTATGACAACAAACGGACAGGCTCCATTTGTAACTGTATTTATGTATCTTGATGAAGTGCCGGAAGGAAGAACAAGAGATGACCTTGCACTTGTCACGGAAGAAGTGTTAAAACAGCGTATCCAGGGTGTTAAAAATGAAAAAGGCGTATGGATAACACCGGCATTCCCGAAGCTTATATATGTTCTTGAGGAAGACAATATAAGAGAAGGTTCAAAATATTGGGAGCTTACAAAACTCGCAGCACAGTGTACTGCAAAACGTATGGTTCCTGACTATATTTCAGAGAAAATTATGAAGAAGTTAAAAGATGGTAACTGTTATCCATGCATGGGCTGCCGTTCATTCCTTACTGTATACAAAGATGAGAATGATAAGCCTAAATTCTACGGAAGATTCAATCAGGGTGTTGTAACATTGAATCTTGTTGATGTTGCATGTTCGTCAGGAAAAGATGTGGATAAATTCTGGAAAATTCTTGATGAGAGACTTGATTTGTGTAAACGTGCCCTTATGTGCAGACATTACCGCTTAAAGGGTACTCCGTCAGATGTTGCACCGATTCTTTGGCAGAATGGTGCACTTGCACGTCTTAAAAAAGGCGAGACAATTGATAAACTTCTTTATGGTGGATATTCAACAATTTCACTCGGATATGCAGGACTTTGTGAATGTACAAGATACATGAAAGGTGTTTCGCATACACAGCCGGGAGGAACAGAATTCGCACTTGAAGTTATGCATTATCTGACAGATACATGCAAAAAGTGGGCTGAAGAGACCAATATTGATTTCAGCCTTTATGGAACACCACTTGAATCAACAACATATAAATTTGCCAAGGCTCTTCAGAAGAGATTTGGTAAGATTCCGGGTGTTACCGATAAGAATTATATCACTAACAGCTATCATGTTCATGTAACAGAAAATATTAGTGCGTTTGATAAATTGAAATTTGAAAGCCAGTTCCAGGAACTTTCACCAGGCGGTGCCATAAGTTATGTTGAAGTACCGGATATGGAAAATAACATTCCTGCTGTAATTTCTGTCATGCAATACATTTATGACAATATCATGTATGCTGAACTTAATACAAAGAGCGACTATTGCCAGGTATGCGGTTATAACGGACAGATACAGATTATAACAGATGATGACGGAAAACTTGTATGGGAATGCCCTAACTGTGGCAACCGTGATCAGGACAAGATGAATGTTGCAAGAAGAACATGCGGCTATATCGGAACACAGTTCTGGAATCAGGGGCGTACCCAGGAAATTAAAGAAAGAGTACTTCATCTGTAAAATAAGTACCAGAAAGCAATTTTTTGGTTGTGAAAAAAAATAAATTGTTATATTATTAACTAAAAATGTGAAAGAAAGGGACATAGATTATGAATTCAGTAAAAAATAAAATTATGATGCCGGTTCTTCTGCTTGCGGTTATAGCTTTTGCAACAAGTATTCTTAGTATTATGAATGCAGACAGCATCAGTAAAAAAGGCGATGATATAGCAAATAATTATCTTGTAACCATTGAAACTGTAGGTTATCTGTCAGAGAGTACACAGAAGCTTACAAGATCAGCATACAGCTACATAGTTGCTGAAGGAGATGCAGCCAAAAAGAGTGTTAAAGATAATATAGAAAGTTTAAAGTCAGAGATAGACGGATATATGAAAGATTATGAGCAGACGCTTGATGAAAATGAAGAGACTGCATATTCATCATATAAGAATTATTATTCCCAGTTTCTGACACAGTTTGCGGTACTTGAGAAATATGTAGATACTAATCAGACAGTCAATGCGTCAAAACTAGCCAATAATAATCTTGTTGATGTATGTAACAGTCTTGAATCAGCACTTGATGATATGACCAATAGTGAAGTTGAGGCAACGGATCATGCAATGAGACAGATGCATGCGTTAGCGGCATTTGCAAAGACTACTGGCGGTGTATGTTTTGTATTTGCAATTGGTGCACTTATTGTGGCATTCCTGATAAGTACAAGAAAAGTTGTAAATCCAATAGTAAAAACTAATAAAGAGCTTAAAGAAATAAGTGCACTTATCAATGATAATAATGGCGATCTTACTAAGAGAGTTAATGTTAAGTCATCTGATGAAATTGGACAGCTTGCACAGGGAATCAACCAGTTCCTTGATATACTCCAGAATACAATCGGAAAGATTGTAGAAGGTTCTAAGAATCTTGATAATATGATTAACTCTGTAGGTGAGAATGTTACAGTATCTAATGATAATGCACAGGATGTATCATCTGCTATGGAAGAGCTTTCTGCAACAATGCAGGAAATTGCGGCAACAATACAGACAGTGAACGATAATACAGAGTCAGTTGGAAAGAATGTTGTTGATATAGCTGATAAGACAGAACAGATTAACAATTATTCACAGGATATGCGTGAACGTGCGGATTCGCTTGCAAAGTCAGCTGATGAAAATAAACGTACAACCGATGAGATGGTTGGCAATATTGTAGGAACACTTAAAAAAGCAATTGAAGACAGCAAGAGTGTTGAGCGTGTAAATGAACTTACAGGCGAAATCCTTAATATTTCAAGCCAGACTAATCTTTTGGCACTTAATGCTTCAATCGAGGCTGCAAGAGCCGGTGAAGCCGGTAAAGGCTTTGCGGTTGTAGCTGATGAGATAAGACAGCTTGCTGATTCAAGCAGGGATACAGCTAATAACATCCAGGCAATAAATGAGCATGTAACAAGTGCTGTATACCAGCTTATTGATAATTCTAATAAAATTATCAAGTACATAGAAGAGACAATACTTGCAGATTACGATTCATTCGTACAAGCAGGTGCACAATATAATGAAGACGCATGTTACATAAGCGAGACAATGCAGGAATTCGCAGAAAAGACAGAAAAACTTAAAGAACTTATGAAAAATACAGTTGAGTCAATTGAAGGAATTTCAAGCGGTGTAGAGCAGAGTGCTAATGCTGTAACGTCGTCAGCAGTAAGTACATCTCAGCTTGTTGAGCAGATGAACAGCATAGATAAAGAGATGTCAGAAAGCAGGAATACAGTCGGTGAATTAAAAGCACAGACAGACGTATTCAAGAATTTTTAGTTAGGTAATCTTTAAAGATTTCCATATAAAACAAAAAATAAAACGGGGAGCTAAAGTTCGACAGCTGAGAGGGAACATGATTCCGACCCGAAAACCTGATACGGATAATGCCGTCGTAGGAAACTTATTATATGGATTTGTATAAATGATTTTTGCGATTATTTAGTACATTTCCTGCAATGTTTTTGTTTACTGCGTTGCGGTATTATGAGTATCTCGAATTTAACAATAAAGGAGATTAAAGTATGAGTTACACAACACAGATGGACGCAGCACGTCAGGGCATTGTAACAGAAGAAATGAAAGTAGTTGCCGAAAAAGAAAATATTGACGTTAAGGAGCTTATGTCACTTATGGCTAAAGGTCAGGTTATAATTCCTGCAAACAAGAATCATAAGTGCTTAAGCCCTAACGGTATAGGTTCAAAGCTCCGTACAAAAATCAATGTAAATCTTGGAACATCAAGAGACTGCGTTGATTTGAATATGGAGCTTGAAAAAGTTAATAATGCAGTTGCTATGGGAGCGGAAGCAATTATGGATCTCAGCTCATTTGGCGACACACAGAAGTTTAGAAGAAAGCTTACATCTGAATGTCCTGCAATAATAGGAACAGTTCCTATCTATGATGCTGTTGTATATTATCACAAAGCATTAAAGGATATTACAACACAGGAATGGCTTGACATCGTTGAGATGCATGCAAAAGATGGCGTTGACTTTATGACAATCCACTGCGGAATCAATAAGGCTACAGCAAAAAGATTTAAGGATGCAAAACGTCTTACAAATATTGTTTCAAGAGGCGGTTCTATAATATTTGCATGGATGGAAATGACAGGAAATGAAAATCCGTTCTATGAACATTATGACTGGATTCTTGATATCTGCAGAAAGTATGATGTCACAATGAGCTTAGGTGATGCGTGCCGTCCGGGATGTATAGCAGATGCTTCTGACATATCACAGATTGAGGAACTTGTAACACTTGGTGAACTCACAAAGAGAGCATGGGAAAAAGATGTACAGGTAATGGTCGAAGGTCCGGGACATATGCCACTTAACCAGATTAAGGCAAATATGGAAATCCAGCAGACAATCTGCAAGGGAGCTCCTTTCTATGTATTGGGACCTCTCGTTACAGATGTAGCTCCGGGATATGATCATATAACAGCAGCAATCGGTGGTGCAATTGCTGCAACTTATGGTGCTTCATTCCTCTGCTATGTAACACCTGCAGAACATCTTCGTCTTCCGGACCTTGAAGATGTTAAGGAAGGAATTATTGCTTCAAGAATTGCTGCACATGCGGCTGATATAGCAAAGGGTGTTCCAGGTGCGGATGAATGGGATTACAAGATGAGCCTTGCAAGAAAGAAGCTTGACTGGGAGGCGATGTTTGACGTTGCTATTGACCCTGAGAAGGCAAGAAGATACAGAGAATCAGCGAAGCCGGAAAAGGAAGATACATGTTCAATGTGTGGTAACTTCTGTGCAGTTAAGAATATGAACAGAATCCTTGATGGCGAAATCGTAAGCATCTTTGATGAATGATAAATGAGAAAATAAATATTTTTAGAGAATTCCTGATTTAGTGGACAAAAGGGCTGTGGCTTTAACGATTGAAAATTGTTAAGGTACAGTCCTTTTTTGCAGCGTGCATAATCGGGGTTGCGATAGTAACTGGGCTTATGGTGTTAATTAGGTCTACGGCACTATGCAAATTTTGAAGAAATGTATATTTTTGACGAAAAAAGTTTTGAAGAAATGCATGATTTTGGGGAAAATAATATTGAAGAATTGCAATGTGGGTGATATGATGATAAAGGAAATGCCGATTAAGGTGAAAAAATCACATGAAAATAAATATAAACACAAAATAAAAAAATAAAATGCGAATTAAAGAGAAAAAAACGTACTATATAATATGTGTGATTAAGGAGGCAATATATGCTAATAAGGTTTAATGTTAAAAATTTTTTGTCTTTTTCGGAAAGAGATAATGGCATGTCAGAAGAGTTTTCAATGTTGGCTGGAAAAGTTAGAAATAAATATACACATTTATACGATAATGGTAAAATAAAATTGCTTAAATTTGCTGCAATTTTCGGTGCTAATGCATCTGGAAAATCTAATTTGGTTAAAGCAATAGATTTTATGAGAACTATCGTTTTGTATGGACTTCCAAAAGGACATACTGAAAAGTACTGCAAAATAGATGAGATAAATAAGGAAAAATCAAGCTATTTTGAGATGGAAATAATGATTGAAAATAGATATTATGCATATGGATTTGAGATTATTTTAAATCAGAGCAGATTTACTTCGGAGTGGCTGTTTGAGCTTACAAGTGATAATAAAGAAAAACTGATTTTCAGCAGAGATATTGAAAATGGAAGTTATGAATTTGGTGAAAGTTTAAAAGTTAAAGGATTAATTGATAAACTTGAGGTTTATGCTGAAGATATACAGGAAGATGGCAGTGTATTGTTACTTTCAATGATGAATAAAAATAAAAAGACACTGTATCAACAATATGATAAGGCAAAGGTGTTTCAAAATGTATATAAATGGATTTCTTTTGGAGTAGATGTTAATTATCCAAGCAGTCCCATTTCGGATTATTCATATATGGCGAAAACTGAAAATGTAGAAGAAATTTGCAGAATCATTTCGGCATTTGGAACTGGTATTACAGGATTTAAGATGGTTGAGGTTTCACCTGAAAAAGTATTGAATAACATACCACAAAATATAAAAGAGGACATTCTGTCTAATATTGAAAAGAGAGTTGTACGAATGAAGAATAATGATAATGTACAGGAAATAGGAATAGTTATGCGTTCTTCAAAAGATTTTTTTATTTTGAGTGTTGATAAGGAAGAAAATTTAACATGTAAAACAATTAAGTTTTCACATGGCGATAAAAAGGCGTTATTTGATATATCAGAAGAGTCGGATGGAACTATAAGGATATTGGATTTGCTGGAAGTATTACTTTCTGGAGAGGGAAAAACTTATGTGATAGATGAATTGGACAGATGTCTTCATCCAAGCCTTACTTATAAATTTGTAAGTACATTTTTGCAGCTGGCATCTAAAAGAAATATTCAATTAATTGTAACTACACATGAATCAAGATTAATGGATTTTGACTTATTACGCCGTGATGAAATTTGGTTTGTAAATAAGAGAAAAAATGGTCAAAGTAATATATATTCATTAGAAGAATATAATGCGAGATTTGATAAAAAAATAGATAAGGCCTATTTAGAAGGAAGATATGGTGGGGTTCCGTTATTTAGCACAGTTTTTCCAGTGGAAGATGAGGTGTAGCGGATGAGAGAAAGCAGAACATTTGCAGAACGTACAAAGGTATTAAAATCCGATGAAACAATAAAAAAATATTTCCTTATCTATGAAGGAACAAATACAGAGATGATTTATTTTGATGCGGTGAGGTCTTTACGTGAAGAAATAGGAATAAATCCGTTAATTGAGCTGGTTCCTGTTATTAGAAGTTTTAGCGAGGAAAAATGGAGTAATCCTAAAAAAATTCTAGATAGAATAATTCAGAATCTTGATGAGAGTGCAAAAAGAACAATGACATATGAATCATTGATGAACCGTATTATGGATTATTTTTATGATACAGAAATAATTGCAATGAGCAAAGTTATGGCATATAATGTGTGGAAAACAATGCAGGAAGTGTGTAAAGAAAATTTAGAAAAATCACTTGATGACATTGTTGAAGATGTTGAGGATGCATGTGGTGTATTTGTTGAGTATCTTGAGAAAAAATATCAATTGGAAAATGTTATTAGTGATATATCTGAAATTATAGAAAATGGCGGGATAACATACGATAAAACTTTAGATAAAATATGTCTGATAGTTGATAGGGATAAAGATAGTTTTGTATCTGGTCAATACAAATATGTGGTTGATAAATGTAAAGAATGCGGCTTTATGTTGTGTGTATCCAATCCGTGCTTTGAATTTTGGCTGCTTTTACACTTTGATGAAGTATTATCTTTGGATAAAGATAAATTGCTTAATAATCCTAAGATGAATGCAAAAAGAAGATATGCGGAATATTCTTTAAAGATAGTTTATCCTGGATATAGGAAAAGCTCGTATTGTGCGGAGAGATTTGTTAAGAATATAGATATTGCTATTGAAAATGAGAAAAAATTTTGTGAAGATATAAATGAATTGGAACATACAGTAGGAAGTAATATTGGGGTCTTGATTGAAGAAATGAGGAGACATTAGAAGAGATAAAAGAAGCGTTTTTATCAAAAGACAGAAAAATAGCAAGAAGAGCCAAAGCATTTAATCTTATATAAATTAAATGATTATATTATAAAACTTCCGGGAATTATATAATTTTCGGAAGTTTTCTGTTTCGACAAAAAAACATACAATATGTTGACTAACAAAAATACAGATGATAAACTACTAGGTGGTGCATTATGTTTTGTAGTATTGTTTTTTTAAGTACATTTTAAGTGTATGAATACAATGGTAGAAGGATAGATATGATATTTGGTAGAAAAGCTAAGCAGGCAGAGTACATAGTTGATGTGCACTGTCATATTCTTCCGGGAATTGATGATGGTTCAAGAAGCATTGAGGAGACATTGAAGATGCTTCGCATTGCTGCAGATGAGGGAATAACACATGTTATTGCAACACCTCACTACAAGCTTGAACATAATAATGCGACACCCGGACAAGTTGACGAACTTATAGATGCAGTTCAGGCAGAAGCCAGTAAAAATAACATCCCGATAGTTATTTATCAGGGAAATGAAGTTTTATTTTTCAATGAATTTGATGAGTACCTCGAAAATAAGAGCTTTTGCAGAATGAATTATGGAGATTACGTTCTTACGGAATTTCTTCCAACCGACAGATTTAGTTATATCCGCAATGCGGTAGATGATGTGTTGAGTACGGGATGTGTTCCGATAGTTGCACATGTTGAGAGATATGAATGCATGGCTTCCAACATTGAAAATGTAAGAACAATCCGCAATATGGGAGCGGATATACAGATTAACGCTTCGAGTGTTACAGGCGGTGGCGGAAAGAATGTCAAGAAGTTTGTTCACAGCCTGCTAAAAGAGCAGTTCGTTGATTATATAGGAACAGATGCACACAGATGTGAAGGCAGCCGCGTTCCCAATATACGTGAATGCAGCAATATTCTTTACAAAAAATATGATGAAAAATATGTTGACTCCATATTATATGGCAATGCAATGGACAGAATTATACAGTAAGCAGCACATTGAAATGCGATTATTTATATATTTAAGAAATGAGGAGAAATACAGAAAATGAATCAGCAGAACAAAGAAAATACTGATGAAATCGAAATTGACTTAGGAGAAATATTCGGTCTGTTACTTCACAGACTCTGGCTCATCCTTTTATGTGGCATTGTATGCGGCATTATAGGATTTATCGTAAGCAGTTTTATCATTACACCAAAGTATGATTCGACAACAAAGATTTACATACTTAACAGGCAGAATAATGATAATCTTACATTAAGTGATACACAGCTTGCTTCACAGCTTACAAAGGACTACACAGAACTCGTAAAGAGCCGTTATGTATTAGAGACAGTTATAAAGCAGTGCGGACTTAATGAATCATATGGAAAGCTTCTTGACCGTGTTACAGTTGCCAATACAACAGATACGCGTATTATTTCTATAACAGTGCGTGATGAAAGTCCACAGGCAGCACAGACAATCGCTAATGCTATAAGAACAGTATCTGCAAGCCACATTAAGTCAGTTATGGATATAGAAGCTGTCAATGTTGTTGATGAGGCTAATCTTCCATTATCACCTGCCGCACCATCTATTACAAAGTACACAGCACTTGCGGCAGCAATCGGTATCGTGCTTAGTGCGATAATTATTGTTATATGCTATCTTCTTGATGATACAATCAAGTCATCAGAAGATATTGAAAAATATCTTGGACTTAGCACACTTGCCCTGATACCTCTTAATACAGGAGAAGAGCTTTCTAAGAAAGGTGACAGAAGAGGCAGCGAGAGAAGAAGTGCCAGAACTGAGGAAGAAAACGGTGTTAACAAAGAAACTGTAAAAGCACCTTCAGGCAGACGTACATCAGGACAGGCATCATCACCGGCAGCAAAGCCAAATAACCAGAGAGCAAATGCTTCTAATTCAAAGAATCAGACAAAGCAGAAAGTTGAACTTAACAATTCTTCAACATCAAGAAAAGTTAAGACATCCGAAGCAGCAAAGAAATATCTTGATGATGGAATAGAACTTATTGATGATTGAGCAAAAGTTGAAAGGGATTAAACAATGCAGGAATTTACAATAAAGCAGACAATACTTGATTATAGAAGCAAAGAAGCATTTAAGACATTAAGAACTAACATAGAATTTTCAGGTGAGGATACAAAGGTAATATTTCTTACCAGTACAACACCTAATGAAGGTAAGAGTACAGTTTCATTTGAACTTGCACAGTCATTTGCACAGAATGGAATGAAAACACTTCTTATAGATGCCGATCTCAGAAAATCAGTTATGAAATCAAGAGGTAAGAAAGGTAAAGTAAAGTATGGACTTACACATTATCTTTCAGGAAAGACAACATTTGAGAATGCACTGTGTGTAAGTGATGTAGATAATTTCTACATGATATTTGCAGGTCCGGTGCCACCAAACCCAAGTGAACTTCTCGGCAATGACAGATTTAAGAATATGATAGAAGCATCAAGAAAGATGTTTGATATAGTAATCGTTGATACACCTCCTATCGGAAGTGTCATTGATGCGGCAGTAGTATCTAAGTTCTGTGACGGAGGTATCCTTGTAATCGGATGTGGCGATATAAGTTACAGATATGCAAGAAAGTCAAAAGAACAGCTTGAACTTGCAGGCTGCAAAATACTAGGCTGTGTACTTAACAAAGTTAATTTTTCAAGCAACAGCTATTATGGCAAATACTATGGCAAGTATTATGGTAAATATTACGGCAAATACTATGGCAATTACAGCAATGAAGACAATTAATCTGATGAACATATAATCCGTAAGGGTTATATGTTCATCACATATATAAAAATAAGCCTACCAAAGATAAAGTTATAATATTTACGAAAAATTAAGGGGGGGGGTAATACAAAATGCAGTATTGCTCTAACGGAAAGTATGAGGGATAACGAATGTATAGGAAAAAGGCAAATGGATGGTTCAAACATTTCGATTTTATAATAATTGATTTATTATGTGTCCAGTTTTCATATGTACTGGCATACTTTTTCCGTCATGGATTGACGAACCTTTATGAAGTTGAGTTATACAGAAATATGGCATTGATGATAGAGATTGCCGATTTGATAGTTATCTTTATGCTCGAACAGTACAAGGGTGTCCTAAGGAGAGGATATTACAACGAATTCGTGTCAGTATTAAAGCAGATGATATTTATTGAATTAATATCAAGTATGTATCTGTTTACAATAAAGAGTGGCGGATTTTCACGTGTTGTATTATATCTGATGGGAGCTTTTTATCTTGAATTTTCTTATATAACAAGAGTCTTGTGGAAAAACCACCTTAAAAAGAAAATGGAAGAGGGCGGCAAGCGTTCTCTTTTAATAGTGACAACAAGAGCATCTGCCGAGGATGTTATAAAGAATGTGCGTGCTGAGAATTATGACATGTTCAATATAAGCGGACTTGTAATCTCTGATTCTGATATGACAGGCAGAACAATAGGCGGCGTAAAAGTTGTTGCCAATATGCAGAATGTCAGTAAATACATATTAAAGAACTGGGTAGATGAAGTATTTATCAACATGGAATCTAGAACGGAATATCCGCAGGAACTCGTTGACGACCTCGTTGAAATGGGCGTTATTGTTCATTTTAATCTTTATAATATCGAAAATGTTGCAGGAAACAGACATGCAGTTGAAAGACTCGGTAATTATATGGTTCTTACATCAAGCATGAACTATGCGACAAACAAGCAGGCATTTGCAAAACGAACAATGGATATTGCAGGCGGTATAGTCGGATGTATCTTAACCGGAATCATCTTTATATTTATAGCACCTGTTATATATATAAGTTCACCGGGACCTATCTTTTTCTCACAGACAAGAGTAGGTCAGAACGGACGACGCTTCAAAATCTACAAATTCCGCAGCATGTACATGGATGCTGAGGAACGCAAAAAAGAACTTATGGCACAAAATCGTGTCAAAGATGGCATGATGTTCAAGATGGACTTTGACCCGAGAATCATCGGCAACAGAATCCTTCCTGACGGCACAAAAAAGACAGGCATTGGTCACTTCATCCGTGTTACATCACTCGATGAATTCCCGCAGTTTTTTAATGTGCTTAAAGGTGACATGTCACTTGTCGGCACACGTCCCCCAACGGAGGACGAAGTTGAAAAGTATGACCTTCACCACCGTGCCCGCCTCGCTACCAAACCCGGCATAACCGGCATGTGGCAGGTCAGCGGCCGCAGCAAAATCACCGATTTCGAGGAAATCGTAAAACTCGACACACAGTATATCGAGAAGTGGAGTATCGGGCTGGATATTAAGATTTTGGTGAAAACTTTTGCTGTTGTATTTAAGAAAGATGGGTCGATGTAGGTGACGATATTTATTATGTTTTTTAACTCAAATAAAATAATTATACGTTGAGGAATGAGTAATGGCTAGACAAAAATTTATGAATACAGAAATCGACAATCTTACAATGCAGGAAGCATTAGAAACTATTGATGCTCTTATACAAGAAAATAAAAATGCTTATGTGGTTACTCCAAATGTAGATCATATCGTACAGTTAGAAACAAATAAAGAGTTACAGGATGTTTATGCTAATGCATCATTAATTCTAACAGATGGAAAACCGCTTCTTTGGATTGCAAAGTGGTATGGAACACCAATTAAGGAAAAAATATCTGGCTCTGATTTATTTCCATTACTTTGTGATATGGCGGCTAAAAAAGGTTATAGCATGTTCTTTTTGGGAGCAGCAGAAGGTGTTGCAGCTAAAGCAGCAGATAATCTTATGAACAAATATAAAGGGCTTCAGGTAATAGGGACATATTCTCCGCCATATGGATTTGAAAATGATTCATCTGAGATGAATAAGATAGATGCTATGATAAAAAAAGCAAGGCCGGATATATTGATAGTTGGATTAGGATGTCCTAAACAAGAAAAGTTTATATACAATAATTATAAGAAATTAGGAGTGCCAATTTCGTTGGGATTGGGTGCAAGCTTTGATTTTGAAGCTGGAAACATAAAAAGAGCTCCGAAATGGATGGCAAATCATGGACTAGAATGGTTGTTTAGAATTACACAGGATCCAAAAAGATTGATGAAAAGATATCTTATAAATGATATGAAAATATTTAAACTGGCAGTTAAGTATAGGAGTCCACAAAAATGAAAATTTTATTTTTAACAAATTTATTGCCATATCCATTAGATAATGGTGGAAAAATTAAAAGCTATACAACACTTAAGGCTTTTTTTCAAGCAGGATATAATGTTGATTTATTATGCTTTAAAGAAACAAATATTCCTATGATTAAAGAAGAAAAAGAGTTACTTAAAAATTGCAATTCTATATCTCAAGTATATTTACCACTTACTACAGCAAATCATAAAAAGTATATGATGGGCATAGCTGCTGTAAGTTTGTTTTCAAAATTACCTTTTTCTATATATAAATATCAGTCAGATGAAATGCAACAAAAATTGGTTTCGAAAAAAAATATTTCGTATGACATTATATATTTTGATCATTTACCGATGTGTGTATATTCAGATTTGGTACGTAATTTATGGCCTGATGCTAGAATTATATTGGATGAGCATAATTGTGAAGCAATTATAGCAAGAAGAAAGGCAAAAGAAGTTGGAAATGTGTTTAAAAAGTTATTTTTAAAATTGGAATCATATAAGTTGGGTGAATTTGAAGCAAATTCAATACGAAGTGTTAATAAAACTATTGTATTGTCGAAAAATGATTATAATTCTTTACGAAAGCTGACAAAAAATGATTTTAATTATTCCATCATTCCTATAGGAGTGCCAGATAGAGGATTAAAGAAAAAAAAAGATGATAATATTCTTAATATCTTATTTATTGGAACTCTTACATGGGAGCCGAATAATATAGGTTTAATTTGGTTCTTGAAAGAAGTTGTACCAATATTAGAAAGTGAAAATTTAAATTATCATTTTTATATTGTAGGAAAAAATCCGAGTTTAGAAATAGAAAAATTGAGTGAAAAATATAAAGAAAAAATTACAATAACTGGATATGTTGATTCTATTGATGAATATTATGATAAGTGTGATTGTACAATTGTGCCTTTGTTTATTGGAAGTGGTCAACGTGTAAAATTGATTGAAGCATTTTCAAAAGGAATGCCAGCTATATCAACAACAATTGGGGCAGAAGGACTGGAATATACGGATGGAAAAAGTATTCTTATTGCAGATAATAGTGAAATGTTTGCAGATAAAATTGTGTCAATGAAAAATGTGGAATTTAGAGATTCAATAGGTGAAAGATGTAGAAAGGTCTATGAGCAATTTTATTCTCAAAAGGTAATTTCGAAGCTTATTATCCAATCTACAGATTAAAAGATATAGCTAGATTGATTTTGTGTTGAAAATTTGAATTTAAATGAGTGTATTCATATATCAAGGATAAATACTGTATTGAATTATGCAAAATGAAGAAAAAAGATATATGATACAGTAATATTCACAATTTGTGATTCTTGTTGTGGAGTAAATATTTAAAGAAAAGTCTGAAAATCAATAATTTAAGGCTTGACATTATAGGAAGGATATGTGGTTGTTGATAATTCTGATATTATTAGAACCATTTGAATTATTAATGAACAAGATAATTTTAAATCGAGAAAAAATAATATATATTTTAATATTCTTAAATCCTATTTATGAGATTATTTTTAGTTTTTTATATAGGCAGAACATTGAATTACCGCTTAATCAATTTTTGAGAATTGGAATGTTTATATTGTTTTTATGTTTTGTAAAAAGTAGAAAAACAATAAATAAGGTGTTGAGAATAACGGTATTATTTTTGGGAATTTGGGTAGTTCAAATTTTATCAGGAATATCAGAATTCACATTTAGTGAACTTGTTTTTTTTATAAAATTAATATATGCGACATCTCTCATATATATATTCTATGACTTTTTGAACAATAATATTGTGAGCGATGAAGGATTAATTAAGGCAATGTGTTATTCAACAATAATAATTATTGTTAGTGTATGCCTGAGTCCTTTTGGGTTAGGATATACTTCTTGGGATGGAATAGAGTATAGGAATGGATATATAGGTTGGTTTCTTTTTGGCAATTATTTGACAGTTATTTTATTAATAGTATTGGGGATTATGTTAAGTAAGAAATATATAAAATATAGGTGGATATATATTTTTTTTGTATGTGTGACCCTTGTGCTATTGGGCAATAAAGCCGGAATCGTTGGTATTATGGTATATTTTATAGCTTTTGCATATGAATATTTGAAAAAACAGAAAAGAACGAAAAGGAAGATACTCATTTTATTAATTGTATTTTTTGCATTGATTTGTATGACACCATATATATACTCTTACTTACGAAAATTTATTACAAATCAAATTGCCCTGTTTAAATTATATGGATATGATACTGACAAGATTTGGGGAACAAATAGCATAACTTCTTTTTTATTGTCAAATAGAAATTTACAATTATATTATATAGATAAGTATTATGGAAATATAAATCTGCTTTTGGGACATGGGTATACAAATGTTATTAATTTATTAAATAAATATTCATTCAAGGCTATAGAGATGGATTTATATGCATTATTATATTATACAGGAATAATTCCGTTGATTGTATGGATATATACTTATATTAGATTGTTAGTAAAAATGAGAAAAGAAACGTTGTTAATAAAAGTAACAATGTTTGTTCTTATTGCACATTCTGTTATGACAGGACATGTGATATTTGAGTCTATGTCAATTGTATATTTTGCTATTATTGGTGCTATTATTTTGAAGAATGGAGATCTAATAAAATCCAATATCGAGGGAAAAAACACTCTATGAATTAATAGTCATAAAGACCTTGGAGAGGGTCTTTAAAAACTACTACTATTATTATAAGAGGACATAGTATGAAAATTGGAATTCTAACATTTCATCGCGTATATAATTATGGAGCAGTTATTCAAGCATATTGTACGCAAAAGATTATTGATGATTTAGACATTGATAATGAAATAATTGATTACACGATTCTGAAGCAAAAGGATTTTACAGATTTATATAGCAGAAGAAATGGATTGAAGCGATTTTTTAAAACTTTGTTGCTCATACCTTTTCATAGTGAACGTTTTTCAAGAAAGAAAAAATTTGATGCTTTTATAAATTCTATGAGATTATCGGATAAAAAATATATTGAAAATGAAGATTTATCGGAAACTAATAAAATTTATGATTGTTTTTTGGTAGGTAGTGATCAGGTTTGGAATGTTACAAAGAAAGCAGAATCTTCGGATGCATATTTTCTTAATTTTGCAGATGAAGATAAGATAAAAATATCATACGCATCAAGCGTAGGAATTGCTACATATGATGATTTGATAACTAAGAAGGATTATTTAAAACGATTTAATGCAATCTCTTGTCGAGAAAGTGGCGGTGCTGAAATTTTAAGTAGCATCATTGATGATAAGGTTTCAACAGTTCTTGATCCAACACTTTTAGTGGATAAAAATTATTTGTTACGATTGAAATCAAATATGAAAACAGAACCTTATATATTATATTATTCACTTGATGGATTTGATCAAAGGAAAAGAAACCTTGATGTATTAAAGAAGTTAGCTGACAAATTCGGATTGAAAGTGAAATTTATTACACCAGAATGGCCATGTCATAAGATTGGTGAAGATTTGCGGGATGTAGGTCCTGATGATTTTTTGAGTTTGATTTCCAATGCGGAAATTGTTTGTACTAATTCATTTCATGGAACGGCTTTATCTATTAAGTTAGGAATTCCTTTTTATGTTTTAGAAGAAAAAAATGTTAAAGATGAGAGAAAAAGAAGTATTTTAAAGCAATTAGATTTAGAAGAAAGGATTATTTCTTCATGTGATGAAGTTGAGAACATTATAGACTATCATATAAATTTCAATGGGATTAATATTAAATTAAATAAATTAATGGAATCAAGTAGTTTATATTTGAAAAAGGCATTGTGTATTGGAGCGGAGGAATAAGTGATATGGGGAAAAATAAATTGGTTTCGGTTATTTTACCTGTTTATAATGTGGAAAAATATATAGAGAAATGTATTGATTCATTGATTAATCAAACATATAAACAGATAGAAATTTTAATTATAGATGATGGGTCGGTAGATGATTCTGGAGTTATTGCAGATAGATTGGCATTAAAAGATAATAGAATTAAGGTTATCCATAAATTAAACGGTGGGGTCGCTTCAGCAAGAAATATGGGATTAAAAATGGCCATGGGTGATTTTATTATTTTTGTTGACCCAGATGATTGGGTGACAAGTGATCATGTAGAATATTTATTGAAATTACAGAGTAGAGATAATGCGGATGTGTGTATGACAACGGCTCTTTTTACTCAAAATGGAGAAAAACAGAACAAGAAAATTGTTGAAAAGACAATATTGCCAGCTGAAGCAGCAACATTATTGTTATCACCTAATATGTATGTTGGTTCTTATGGTAAAATATATAGAAAAAAATGGCTGATAGATAATAATTTATTACAAAATGAAAATATATATTCTGGTGAAGGCTTGCATTTTACAGTGAAAGTTGTTCAATATGCAAATTGTATAACGGTTAGTAATAAAAAAATATATTATTATCGTAGAAATGTTAGCACTAGTGCGACAACTAAATTTAATATAAATATGTTTTCTAACAACGAGCAGTCATTAGATATAATAATGAAAGAAAAAAGAAACGTGTCGCCAGATTTTAATATAATGTGGCATTTATTTAGAGCACATTTATTTGTAAGTGGTATTATATCAATTGAAGTAAATAATTCGAAAAATAAATATCTAAAAGAATATAACTATTGGAAAAATACAGTTAAATCTGATTTGTTTATGCTGCTGACATCTAAGATAGTTCCATTGAAATCAAAAATAAGATTAATATCAGTATTATTATTTCCTCATGTTTGGGCTGTGTTAGCAAAATATAAAAGAAAAAGGATATATAAGAAAAGTGTATGAATAAATTAATAAAAAAATATCAAAAATTGAATTTACAAGCAAAAGCTTCATTGTGGTTTTTATTTGCTAATATATTTCAAAAAGCAGTGATGATGATTTTTACACCAGTATTTACAAGGGTTATGAGTACTGAAGAATTTTCAAAATATGCTGTTTTTCAATCTTGGGAGGCAATATTTACAGTATTTGCTACCTTGAATATTTCTAGTTATGCTACAGCAAAAGCCTTAGTGGATATTAAAGAAGATAAAGAAAAGTTTGTTTTTAGTGCTGAGATATTAACTATAATTTTAACTTTTTTTGTTTTTGCTTTTTATATAATTATACATTCTGTTTATGGAGGGTTCGATGATTTACCAGTTCCTATTATGATATCATTATTTTGTGATATTGTATTTGTGGCTATTTTTAATTTTTGGTCTCAGTTGGAAAGATATTATTTAAGATATCGAGCTTTAGTAATCGTTTCCATTTTTATAGGCTTCTTTTCGCCTGTCATAGCATTTTTATTAATTAAATATTCTGATAAAATTGGTTTATATAAAGGGTGGGCTAGAATTATAAGCGTGGTTTTACTTAACGGCTTGATAGCAATATGGCTTTTTTATGTAAGCATTAAAAAAAGTAAATTTAAAATAAATGTTAAGTATTGGAAGTATTGTGTAGTATATTGCATACCATTAATTCCACATTTTTTAGCTGCTGCTTTTCTCCAAAAAGCAAGTCAATTATTTGTTGATCATTATTCTGGGGCTGTTGTATCTGGGATTTTTTCATTAGCAAATAGTTTGGCATTAATGATGATGGTTTTTAATGATGCATTAACTAAAACATTGGTTCCATGGACTTATAAGAAGTTGTCAGAAAAAAAATATAAAGAAATAAACAATCCAATTATATTATCATTAGCTATTATTGGTATATTGGATTTATTAATGTGTTTGGTAGCTCCTGAAATAGTTAATATATTTGCTGATAAGGCATATAAAGATGCAATATATGCTATTCCTCCGCTTGTCGGAACATGTTTTTTGGGATTTATATACAATGCATATACTAATGTTGAATATTATTATCAAGAGACACAATATGTTTCTTTCGCGAGCATCATAGCGGGTGTTTCTATAGTCGTTTTGGAAAGCATTTTAGTTCCAAGATTTGGTTATATGGCAGCTGCGTATTCTACATTGATTAGTTATTGTATTTACGCATTTATGCATTATATTTTTATGCGTAAGACTATATCAAAACATATACCAAATGAGCATGTATATAATAATAAAGTGATTTTAAAGTTATCTGTTGTGTTTATTATCTGTTTATTGATAATGCCAATTTTATATAAATATACATATATTCGTTATGGTTCGTTTATAGTTTGCATAATTTTGTGTTTATGTAATTTGGATAAAATAAAGGTTATTCTAGGTGGGATTTTTGAAAAAAATGGGAAATAATATTAAATTAAATTTAAAGAAAAGAAATACATCTTTTGAATTAATGCGAATAATTGCAATGCTTATGGTATGTGCATATCATTGGCAGTTACATGGTAATAATGATATGATTCCTCGTTCTGGATTGAGTGCGAATTAAATTATTTCTTTTATTTTTGGCTCATGGGGAGTTTTAGGTGTTAATTTGTTTTTCCTTTTATCATTTTATTTTTTGATTAAAAAAAATAATATTACATACAGTAAATATATTAAATTGGCTATAAAGGTTTCTTTCTTTGGCACAGTTACATATATTATTGGTATATTGTGTGGGATAACAGAATTTTCTTTTTTGGAAATAATTAGAACAATATTAGGGGTGTTTGCAAATCAGTATTGGTTTATGACTGTATATATAATTGTTTCTCTTTTATCTCCACTATTAAATCGGTTATTAAAAACTTTGACACAAAAAGAAAGCTATGTATTAATTGCTATAATGATATACATTACATATGGTATTTCATGGATAGATGGAAACGAGCTTGTAGGCAGATTATCTTGTGGTATTACAATTTATATATTAATTTATATACTTGAGAATAAAATTACTAATAATTGGTTTGAAAAATATAGAAAATTGGCAGTGCCACTTTTTATAATGGGTGTAGTGGGTGAAATTGTTTTATCCTATTTAAGTATACACTACAATTATTTGTTTTATAAAATGATACAAAAAATACAGACAACTAATTCTCCTTATATGTTATTGATTGCATTGATGGTGTTTTATATATTTAAAAATTTAAGATTAAATTACAATAGTTTAGTAAATATTTTGGGTAAATACTCAGCAGGTGCTTATTTATTACATGGAGGTGCAAGTTTCATTAAGGATTATTTATGGGATGGCTTATTTAAAGTAGATATATTTTATTATTTAAATCCTATAATATATATGTGCCATTATGCTATATGTATATTGTCATTATTTGTTGTGGGTGTAATATGTGATTTTATTTATTCACAAGTTGCAGATATAATAGAAAATAAAATTATTAAATTTAAATAACTATTAGGATACATTATTTTATAATTATTGGAAAGGCTAATTATGAAAATAAATAAATATATGGAATACAAATGTGAAAATGGAAGATTGTCTGAAATGAATTATTTGAAAGGTTTTTCGATTCTTACAATTGTATTAATGCATTTATTAGCATTTGTTGATGTACCTAAAAAAATAATTACATTATCAGCGGTTGGAGGAGCAGGAGTACATGTTTTTTTCGTGTGTTCTGGTATGGGACTATATTTTAGTTATTTAAATAAAAAAATAAAATTTATTGAATTTATAAAGAAAAGATAGACTAAGATTTATATTCCATATATTATCGTTGTATTTATTTCCTTTTTATGTCCTTGGATGTATTTGGGAAATGATAGGTTATCAGCTTTTTTAAGTCATATATTTTTATATAAAATGTTTATACCTAAGTACGAAGAAAGTTTTGGCATACAATTTTGGTTTATTTCAACAATAATACAATTTTATCTTTTATTTATTCCAATGTGTAAATTAAAAGAAAAAATAGATAATAATAAATTATTTTTATCAATGGGTTTATTAATAAGTGTTTTTTGGTGGATTATATGTTATGTATTAAATGTTTCAGATATTAGGGTTTGGAATAGCTTCTGTCTTCAATATATTTGGGAGTTTTCTTTTGGAATGGTCCTTGCTGATGAATTAAAAAAAGGTAAAATATATAAGATTTATATATTACAATTATTTTTCGTAGCTGTAGTTGGATTGGGTTTGCAAGCGGGATTAGCTATGTATTCAGATAAATTTAAATTATTTAATGATATACCGGCATTATTTGGATATAGTGCATTATCACTGTTGTTAATGAATATAAAGTTAATTAAGAAAGTATGTGTGATTATATCGAAATTTTCATATGAATTATTTCTTATTCATATTCTTGTATTTAAAACAGTATTTCAAATTATACAATTCAATAGTTTAACAATGCAGATAATAGAGGCATTAATTGCATTTATATTGTCTTTGATATGTGCATTTATATATAATAGATTGATAAACAATTCACTTTTTAAATATTAAAAAAGTGAATTGTGATAAATAATAGTAGGACGACTCGTATTGTTAGAATAGAAATTATAATATTAAGACAATATACATTCAAGAAAGGGGAGTATAAGCTTTAAAAAGTAAATAATTAACAAATAGACTAGTATTATGGATTTGATGCATGTTGGAGATATAAGCACCCTAATTTAGCAGCCATAGTATGCAGGAGCATAATGTCCATTCATATACTATGGCTGCTTAATTTGTAATAATACTGTTGTTATTGAGCTGTAGTTATTGTTGCTTTTTTAACTGGTTAAGCTGGGCTTCAAGTTCGGCTATTCTGGCATCAGCCTCAGCTTTTATATTTGCATTTTCCTGTTTTGTAGCTTCAAGCTGCGACTTGTATTTGTCAGCCATGAGTTCGGCAGTGTTGCGGTCCAGTATTCTTAACGCTTCAGAAAACATATTCAATACCTCCCCGGGTCTTGTAAGATATTCACGTATCTGGCTGCGTATTGATGACAACTCCGGGAAAAGTGTGACCAGCCTGTTAATCTCACTAGGTGTTGCTGCTGTAAAAAGTGACAGATATTTGAGCCTGTCAAGCTTCATCTTCTCGGTGAGTCCGCTGTTATACTGCGAATCGTCGCAGTCAGTGCTGTCTATATCAATATGTCCATCCATAATATCAGAATATCTGTATTTCTTGAATGTGTCAAGGCTTATAAGGTGATATTCCTGCAAAAGGCTGATGTTTATGCTAGTATTGAATGTAGTCTTTCCAACATGGAAATATGCTTTTTTATTTACCGGGCTTTTAAGTGAGCTGCTGCTTTTTTCAAAAAATATGATTGTATGCACCTTTTTCATGCCTGAGTAGGAGGGCTTGCCGTATGATGAACTACCGTGGTCTGTATTTTCTGTTTCCATGCCCTTTAACATCCTGAACTGCCTTAACACAAGGTCAGCGGAATAACAGCTGATTCTTTCGGCAGGAAAGTCGTAAGGGACTTTCTGGATTTCGATATTGGTGATGCTTCCGTTATCAAGCCTTACAACCATGTCCATGATGACAAATGAATTGGGAAATGTGTAGTTTGTATGCGGAAATACCTCGATAACAGTCACATGCTGTCCCAGGATGCAGCTTACAAGTTCGGAAAGCCTTGCTCTTGATTCGACAAGATTGAAAATCATCTTGAAAAACGGGTCATACAAAAGCGGCAGGGTTTTCCTGCCGGTAAAAAAGTCAACAAAGCGGTCAAACCATTCCCTGTTGGACGAAAGAGTGACATACCCCGTACATGTTGAAGGGGAATGTTCAAGAGAATGCAGGATATCATTGAATGCCGACAGGGCATCAGGATTATCTGCTGCATGAGAACTGACGATATTTATGGTATCATCATATTCAGAATTGTTTTTTTTAGTTGTGGTATCTTTCAATAAAAATCCTTAACATCGATGCTGTTCCTTTCAGATAAAAAGTTAAATGGTAATCTGCAACATATGAATAAATATCATAAATCACAAAAATATATAAACATGCATATTTATAATATACTTATAACATATGTATGATATATTTGCAAGCAATATTTTAAATAAATAATATAAAATATAATGTATGACGATTCAGCAATAGTCATGTTAGGTAAGTGTATAAGGAGAGACATTTAGATGAAGTGCGTAATTTTAGCAGGCGGTAAAGGTAACACTTTATGGCCGTTATCACGAAAAAAATATCCAAAGCAATTTATAAATATCCGTGAAGGAAGGTCTCTTTTACAGGATACAATCGTAAGAAATCTGCCATTTGCAGAGGAATTTATTATTGTTACCAATGAGATTTATTCTGAAATCCTAGAAACCCAGCTGAAAGTATTTCAAGGATTAAGATACAGAATAATTTATGAAAGTGAGAGCAGGGGAACATTCGCAGCAGTTTCGCTCGCGAGTCTATTTGTGAATCCGTCTGAATTGATGATGGTTACAGTATCTGACCTTGTTATTGAGATGGGGGATTATAAGGATACTATTATAAAGGCAAAAGAAACAGCTAAAAAATCTGTTATTGCTAATATTGTTGGTGATAATGACCATATAGGAATATATATATGTATGGCAGGAACTTTTAACGAAACTGTTGAAAATATTTACCCGGATTTTGATTTTCATATGAGAAAAAATACAAAACGCCGGTTAAGAACTGTTAAGAGGGCTATACATGTTTCGGATTTAGTTATGAAGCAGTTTCCAGTCAAGAGTATTCAGATGGATTTCCTTTTGCAGGCAGAAAATGTAGATAAGATTCCGGCACAATTTACATATAAGGATATTGATAATATTTGTGATTTGGATTCTATCAGCTACCTTTTGCGTAGTAACAATGTTGTTGAAAATAATTGTGATGATTCGATATTGATTAATACAGCACAAAAGCATTTGATTGTGGCTAATAACATTAGAGGAGTTGCAGTTGTAAATACAGATGATGCAACATATATATCAGATAAGGATGATATATCAGATATCAAGAATATTATTTCGTTGAAAAATGATGAATACAAGCTTTATTTTGAAACTTCTAGAGTATCATTCAGACAGTGGGGCACTCATGAGGTTCTGGCATCAACAGAACATTACAAGGTCAAAAGAGTGACTGTGTATCCTAAGATGGGAATGAAGCTTCACAAACATGAACATAGAATTGAGAGCTGGACTATAGCAGAGGGAAGAGCTGTTATAACGATTGGAAATGAGACCAGGGAGTATTGTGCACATGATACGGTAAGTGTTCCAGTAGGAGTAGCTCACAAAGTGGCAAATAATAGTGATTCAAATGTTGTTATTATTGAGACGGGCATTGGTGATATTTTGTCTGAAAGTGATTTTATGAGAGTTGAATCTGATATTGTTCATCTTGATATACCCGATATTGTAAGGCTTGAACCTGCATATAAAGATAATTTGTGGGGCGGAACAAAGTTAAGGACTGTATTTAATAAAAAATGTGATTATGATATTATTGGTGAGAGCTGGGAATTATCAGCTCATCCAGATGGGCAGTCTGTTATTGCTGATGGTACATATAAGGGAATGTATTTTGGAGAATTTATTGAAAAAATAGGAAAAGATGCCCTTGGATGGAAATGTGGTGCATTTGACAGATTTCCGATTCTGATAAAATTCATAGATGCAAGACAGGCATTGTCAATCCAGATTCATCCTGATGATGATTATGCCCTTGAGGTTGAAAATGAGTTTGGAAAAAATGAGATGTGGTATGTTGTGGATTGTGAACCAGGAGCATATCTATATTGTGGACTTTCAAGGGATGCCTCTAAGGATGAGATTCGAGAGCGTATACAGAATAATACAATTACAGAAATTCTTAACAAAGTAGAGGTTAAGAAAGGAGATTGTGTATTCGTAAAAGCAGGTACAATACATGCCATTGGCTCCGGAATTCTTATATGTGAAATTCAACAGAATTCTAATTGTACATATAGAATGTATGATTATGACAGAAAAGATAAGTTTGGAAATAAGAGAGAATTACATGTTGATAAAGCACTTGATGTTGTTGATACAAAAAAGTATGTTCCGTTTAATATTAACGGCACTGTTTTAGATGAAAATCTAAATTATCATATATTGGTAAGCTGTAAATATTTTGAGTGTTTTAAGTATAGTATAAACGGAGATTGTAATATCAGTGTAGATAATACGTCGTTTGTATCTGTAATTGTAATATCAGGTGCAGGGAAAATTGATGTGAATTCTAATATTGAGTATAATAAAACGAATGATTTGAACAGTGAAAGTTTAAATCGGTTTAAAGCAGGTGACAGCTTCTTTATTACAGCAGGACAAAAGAATATTTACATAACCGGTAATGCTGAAATTATTGTTACAAGAGTATAAATAAAATGGTATTGTAAGGTCACATAATATTAATTGCTTTGGTATAAGATATCATCATTTGATGGTATTTTATATATAAACGACCTATTTATGGCAGCCATAACACAAGAAAGAGCAGTATGCTCTGGATGTGTTATGGCTGTTTTTTATATAAAGATTAGAGTAAACGCATAAACCCATGTACCTGTAAATAATGCGAAAAATTTGATATAACCATAATAATCCAGTTGCATAAGTTGTACTGTTTTAACGAATTGTACAATTCAACAGATGCATAAACTCAAAATAACTCAAAAACTTGACTTTTAACATTGCCAAAGTTAAAATGAAAGAAATTGAGTTAAAAGGAGAATGGGAAATATGCTTACAAGCGTATTCGGGATTTCTATAAAATATGAAGCATGGAATCA
>ERZ827512.64-NODE-64-length-167524-cov-11.526175_pt1 | contig 167524 bp, 163 predicted proteins | sample MGYA00519916_ERZ827512 | MGnify/ENA primary metagenome ERZ827512 (study PRJEB31778, sample SAMEA3449335) | human gut metagenome | biome: human gut; feature: human-associated habitat; material: faeces | place: United Kingdom | collected 2010/2012 ...
ACTGGTGTTCCTCCTAATATCTACGCATTTCACCGCTACACTAGGAATTCCACTTTCCTCTCCAGTACTCAAGAAAAGCAGTTTTAGTCGCAGTTCCTCAGTTGAGCCGAGGGATTTCACAACTAACTTACCTTCCCGTCTACGCACCCTTTACACCCAATAAATCCGGATAACGCTTGCTCCCTACGTATTACCGCGGCTGCTGGCACGTAGTTAGCCGGAGCTTATTCTACAAGTACTGTCTTGTTTCTTTCTTGTCTAAAATGGTTTACAATCCGAAAACCTTCTTCCCATACGCGGCGTCACTGCGTCAGAGTTTCCTCCATTGCGCAATATTCCCGACTGCTGCCTCCCGTAGGAGTCTGGGCCGTATCTCAGTCCCAATGTGGCCGTTCAACCTCTCAGTCCGGCTACTGATCGTTGCCTTGGTATGCCATTACCACACCAACTAGCTAATCAGACGCAAGCCCATCTATTAGCAGATTGCTCTTTTCCCGTTTTCATCATGCGATGTTCACGGCATATGCGGTTTTAGCAGTGATTTCTCACTGTTATTCCCCTCTAATAGGCAGGTTGCTTACGTGTTACTCACCAGTCCGCCACTAACCGCTTCGAATCTAAAAGAATCGATTAAGTCCGTTCGACTTGCATGTCTTATGTGCGCCGCCAGCGTTTATCCTGAGCCAGGATCAAACTCTCTTATTTTGGTATCTATATTTACTCTTTCGAGTTATATAAATCAAGTTTGCTTTTCTAGCTTTGAATTTTTTATTGTTTGGTAGTATATTACTACCGCTGGTTGTTTTCTCATTTTGAATCTATTATTTACTTTTCAATGTACTTTTTTGTTCCGGTTGGAACGTTTTGTATTATATTACCTTTCACTTCCTTTGTCAACACTTTTTTTAATTTTTTTTAAAATATTTTTTAAAGTGTTTTTAAGGCAAAAATAAAATTAGTAATTTACTTCTTTATCTCTTTTCTTGGTGCCTTTTAATTACTAATTCTTTACATATTTCTATGTGTTTTTCTCTCTTGTTACTCGGTCTTTAATTATATTACCATATCACCTTTTTATTGTCAACATATTTTTTCATTTTTTTTAACTTTTTTTATCGTTTATTTATTATGTTTAATTTTTAATCCTTTAACTAAATAATCTAAGAGGCAGAATACAGATTCTATCTCTTAGATTTCTACTAATATAATATCTTCTCCTATGCATTTTACATTTTCCCACGGAATTGTAATTTCATTACCTGTAGAAAATATATTAAGCATTTTATTGCTTCCTGGAACAATTATTGATGTAATATTTCCCGTTCCTAAATCTGCGCAAACATCTTGCACAAAACCTAATCTTTTTCCATCCTTTATATTTATCACTTCTTTATGTTTAAAGTCTAAGCCTTTGTTCTTCATTTTATCACCTCTTATCATATTTATATGAGGTGATAATTTATATAATAACCTTTCTTCTTATATATCTAGTTATATAATCTTTTTATATGACTTATCGCACTTTTTTCTAATCTTGAAACTTGTGCCTGTGATATTCCAATTTCTTCTGCCACTTCCATTTGTGTTCTTCCATCAAAAAATCTTTTATTAATTATCATTTTTTCTTTATCATTTAATTTTTTCATTAACTCTGCTATTGTTATACTTTCAGTCCATTTTTCATCTGTATTTTTACTATCACTTACTTGATCTATTATAAATATATTTTCTGTTCCATCATTAAATACTGGTTCTTGTAAAGAAACAGGATCTTGTATCGCTCCCAAACTTAATGATACCTCTTCTGGTTCTACTTCTAATTCTTTTGCTATTTCTTCTATTGTTGGCTCTCTATTATTTTCCTTTAAGAACTTATTTTTAAAAGCTATACTTTTATATGCTAAATCTTTTATTGATCTACTCACTCTGATAGAGTTGTTATCTCTTAAATATCTTCTAATCTCTCCTATTATCATTGGTACCGCATAAGTACTAAATTGAACATTTAAATTTATATCAAAATTATCAATCGCCTTTATTAAGCCAATACATCCAATTTGGAATAAATCATCCGCACTTTCTGCTCTTCCAGAAAATCTTTGTACCACACTTAAAACTAATCTTAAATTGCCATTAATAAATTTTTCTCTTGCATCTTTATCTCCATCTTTTATCTTTAATAATAATTCTTTCTTTTCTTCATTTGACAATATAGGTAATTTTGTAGTATTTACACCGCATATTTCAACCTTATTAATCAAATAAAAAACCTCCTTTGAAATTACTTATTTTAAGTATTTCCAAATTTGGTTTTTTTATGCCATATTAATTTCAACCTATTTTACTTGAAATTTCTTTTTTCATTTTTCCAATAATCTTTTTTTCTAATCTCGATATATAGCTTTGTGATATTCCAAGCATATCAGCAACTTCCTTTTGTGTTTTTTCATCCCCTGTTGTGAATCCAAATCTAAGTTCCATAATGCATTTTTCCCTTTTATTCAATTTAGCTATAGATTCTCTTAAAAGTTTTTTATCTATTTCTTCCTCTATTCTTCTTGAAGTGACATCACTATCTGTTCCTAACACATCTGAAAGTAATAATTCATTTCCATCACAGTCTTGATTTAACGGTTCATCAATTGATACTTCGCTTTTTAGCTTATTACTTCTCCTAAGATGCATTAAAATTTCATTTTCAATACATCTAGAAGCATATGTCGCTAATTTTATTTTTTTATCTACTTTAAAAGTATTAACACCCTTCATTAATCCTATTGTTCCTATTGAAATTAAATCTTCTAATCCAACACCTGTATTTTCAAATTTTTTAGCTATATATACAACTAACCTTAAATTTCTTTCCACTAAAACCTTACGTGCTTCCTTTTCTCCTTTTTCTATCCTATCTAGTATCTCTTGTTCCTCTTCTGGAGTTAATGGTGGTGGTAACGTCTGGCTTCCTCCTATATAAAATATAGGTAAAGCTTCAATCTCTTCATTCTGATTTATGTACTTAGCATAGATTGTACTTATACTATTTTTTAATTTTTCGATCAAATTCATAATTGCACTCCTCCTCATATAGTAGATCTATTCCGATTAGTGCATCATATCTTTTTGTTCTTGAAAATTCCTTTTCATATATTCCTATAATTACATCTTTAATTTCATTATTATCTACAACAATTTTATTTGATTTTATTCCTATTAACATTCCATGTTCATTCCCTAATGACTTAAAAGGGATTACTTTTATCCTATTTTCAAATAACTTTATATCTCCAAGTCTATCACCTCCTAAAATGTTTTTTATATCTTCTAAAATTTCCTGTGGTATTACGTTCTTTAAGCTTCTTTTAGTCGCAACAACAACTGGCTTTTGACTTATAGGATCTTTTAACATGTTTCCTGTATCTAATAAAGCTTTTATTTTAGTTTTCTTGTTTCCAATAAACACTTCAATATCGTAAAAAATATTCTTTTTGGTAATTTTCGATTTTACATTATTGATAGTAATTTTTATTAGAATTATTCCTAGTATGAGCCCAATTGAAGAAAATAAAATTGGAAAATCTACAATTGTAGCTCCATTTACTGTATTTACTTTATAGCCATTCACTAAATATGATATAGCTATAGAAGCTCCTCCTGTGGTAATTGAAACCAAATAAAAAATCGCTAATGTTTCTAAAAACTTTCTAATGTACTTTGTTGGATAAATTATTAAAATCATTACTATAGATAATATTAGCTTACTAATAATATTGTCTGACACAATTATTGATACAACAGCATATGCACTTCCACACATTGCCGAAAGTAATATTCTAAAATATGATACCTTTATTTTCTTTAATAAAGTGGTTACATATAAAATTACATAATTTATAATTAAATTTTCTATAAATACTATATCTGCATATACAATCAATATGTCCACCTCGTAAGACATATTTTATTACTTTTATTCTTAAAAGTGTGTCATTTCTTAGGGGCGAAAAAAAGAAATAATCTACTACTTTCGATTATTTCTTTTAATTAATTATATTTCTATATTCCATTTTGACTATTTTTGTTTCTTTCTTAAGAAAGATGGTATATCTAAGTCATTTGAATTTGAGCTGTTGTCAGAACTTGTTGGAATTGAGCTTACCTTTTTGTCCCAAGCTTTAGAAACTAAACTATCAACGTTCATATTAGGCATATTTTTCTCTTTTTCAAATTCTGTAGCTATTACTGTAATTACGATTTCATCTTTCATATCTGGATCTATTACTGCACCAAATATGATATTAGCTTCTGGGTCAACACTTCTTTGTACTAATTCTGCTGCAGTATTAACTTCATGTAATCCTAAATCTGGTCCACCTGTAATGTTTATAATAACTCCTCTTGCACCTTCTATTGATGTTTCTAATAATGGACTTTCTGTTGCTTGTTTTGCAGCATCTTCTGCTCTATTTTCTCCTGATGCTCTACCAATACCCATATGTGCCATACCAGTATTTAACATTATTGTTTTTACGTCAGCAAAGTCTAGGTTTACAAGACCAGGAACAGCAATTAAGTCTGAAATACCTTGAACACCTTGTCTTAATATTTCATCTGCCATTCTAAATGCTTCTACTATAGATGTTTTTCTATCTATAATTTGTAATAATTTATCATTTGGTATTACAACTAATGTATCTACTTTAGTTTTTAAACTTTCTATTCCTCTATCAGCTTGTGATAATCTCTTTTTACCTTCAAATGTAAATGGTTTTGTAACAACACCAATTGTTAATATTCCCATTTCTTTTGCTATTCCTGCAACTATAGGTGCTGCACCAGTTCCTGTTCCACCACCCATTCCGGCAGTAACAAATACCATATCTGCTCCTCTTAAAGCTTCTGATATTTCAGATTTACTTTCTTCTGCAGATTGAGCACCAATATCTGGATTAGCTCCAGCTCCTAATCCTCTTGTTATTTTTTCTCCTATTTGAATTTTAGTTCCTGCTTTAGACATTTGAAGAGCTTGTCTATCTGTGTTAACTGCTATAAACTCAACTCCTCTAATTCCACAATCAACCATTCTGTTTACTGCATTATTTCCAGCTCCACCTACACCAATTACTTTAATAGTAGCTGTTCCATCTAACATTTTTTCATTTTCGTCAAAGTCCATCATACAGTTTTTCCTCCCAATCTATTTTTATTTTTTATTTATTAACATTTTTATTAAGAATAGAAAAATTCTTTGATTCTTTCTAATAGAGTTTTAAAGAATCCTTCTTCTGATTTTGTATCTATACTACTTGATACTGTTTTAGTAAATGGTCTTGATGCTATATATCTAACCAATGCATATGCCACTCTAAATGTTGGCTTTACTGTACTTATTAATCTTCCTGTAGCTATTTTAACTGGTATATTTAAATTGATTTTTCCTGCTACATCACATTTATTTATATTAGTAATGCCTTGACCAGTTAAAACCACATTGTTTATTCTTGATTTTATACCTTGATTAGTTATATCTTTGTTAACTAAAGAAAAAATCTCTTCAATTCTTGCTTCTATTATTTCAATTAGTTCAGAGCTTTTAATTGTTTTGTTTCTATTTTCACCTTTAAAAGTATTTAATAAAATATCATTGTCATTATCGATAAAAGATTTTAAAGCTAATCCGTATTGTTTCTTTAGTTTGTCTGCTTCTTCTTCTGAAATATTTAATACTAATGCAATATCGTTTGTAATACTATTTCCACCAAGTGGAATTGTATTAGTATATAAATACGAAGAACCTTCGAATACACCTATATCGGTATTTCCTGCACCCATGTCTAGTATCATAACATTATCATGTAATTCATTGTTATCTAAAATTAGATTTCTTTGTGCTAATGTTGTTGGTACTAAACCATCTACATCTATTCCAGCTTTTTTAAATATAGATGATATTTGTCTTACATATTCTTTATCTGCTAATATAATTTGAGCTTTTAAAGTAAAGCTTGAGCTCAAACTTCCTACTGGATCTTCTGTAGTCTTTCCAGTATCTAAAATAAATTTATCTGGGACTATATCTATTGAGACTTTTCCTTCTGGAATATCTATATCTTTAACTTGCATAATTGCTGTTTGTACATCTCTTAATGATATTCCTGAATATTTATCTCTTGCTTCTTTTGTTATACTATTTTGTACTATTGTTGTATATTTACCAGGAATAGTAACATATGCAGAATTTACTCTTAATCCTGATTCCTCTTCTATTTTGTCCAATACTTTTACTAAACTATTTGAAACTTCTTCTTCATTGATAATTTTTGTTTTCTTTATTCCTGAACATTTGTATGAACTACTGCAAATAATTTCTATCTGATTAAAATTATTTACTTCTCCTACAATAGCTGCAATTCTTGAAGTTCCAATATCTATTCCAACGATTATATCTCCTATTGCCAAGTTAGGTCTCCTCCAATTTACTACTTATCTCTTAACTAGTGATAGAATATTATATTTTAAATAAAATGTCAATAGTTGTTGTTATGTTTTTGTAACCTTTTTGTAATAATGGTGTAATAAAACATTTGTTATAAATTTTGACATTTTTCGCCATAAAATGATAATTAATAAAAGGACTAATGTCCTTTTATTAATATTCTATTTATTTTTCAGTTCTCCTTCTTATATTTGTGCGTTTTTTCATATTTTATGCTTTTTTAATTGATTTTTCTTTTTGTTTTTTCTCCATCCAATTAGTCCATTTTTCAATGTAGTATCTACGTATTATAGCTAAATCTATAAATATTCTACCTACAAATACTATAATAGCTGCAAGAGAAATATCTACATTTAATTTATTTCCCAAATATGTTAATAAAACAGCTGTTATACTATTTATAAAAAATCCTGAAACAAAAACTTTCATATCGAAATTCTTTTGTACTACAGATTTTATACCTCCAAAAACTGAATCTAGTGCTGCCATTATTCCAATAGCTAAATATCCAGAAACAGAATATGGTATTAATGGTGAATTAAGTCCTAAAATTGCACCTATTATACATCCAACTAATATCGCTATTAAAACCAATTTAATTCCTCCTCTTTTAATCTATAGCAATTCCCTCATCTATCTCGAAATCACCATCATATTTTAAAATCTTAATATTATTATCTTCTGTAATTGATATATTCTTTCCATTTGATGTCATATCATCAGAAAACCCACCTTTAGCAGTAATACCACTTTCTAAGTATTTCTGATTTCCAATCACTTGTATTGTATAAGGTGAAGATAATCTTGTACCATTAACTACTATATAAGAATCCACATCAGCAAACTCTGTTAAATTAGTTACCCTTTGTCCATTAACAGATATTGCTTCTGCCTCTGCAGTCTTTAGTTCATTCATTAAATTTATTAAATCTTCTGCAATTATGTTAGAGGTACCATCTGATAAATTTATTATAATTCCTGCTCCCTCTACATCAGTCTTTCCCAAATACAAATCCGCTTGTTGCAATTCCTTATCTAACAGTTCTGAAGAAGCTTGAGTATCATCGATCTTATTTTTATATTCCTCTAAATTTGCTTTAGCTTGTTCTAACTGATTTGAAGTATCTTCATATCTACTTTGCCAAGATTCTAACTCTTGTCTTAGCTCCCCTTCTCTTTTCGTAGTTAAAGAAGTAATATCTGTTTGATTAACGACTTTAAATTGCATAAACATTATATATACCAGAATAAAACACATTATTCCTATAATTACTGTCATCGTGATTTTACCTTTTTTTATTTCTTTCAAGATTAGTTTCACCTCCTACTCTACTTCTTTTGCATATTTATAATTAATAACACCATTATATTTTTCTATCGTTAAATTACTTTGTTTTTTTACTTTTATATCTATTCCATAATCTTCTCTTAACCAATCTATGTATCCACCAGGTCTTTCTAGTGTGTCAAAACTTCCACCAATTGCTTTTATAACGAACGGTGTACCTACAATTTCACCATTTACCCTTGTAATGTTGCCAGCACAATTAATTGAAGTAGTAGGAATTATTCTTTGGTCATTTATTGATATTGCTATTGCTCCTGCATTTTTTAATTCATTTACAATTTTTAATAAGTCAATTTCATGAACTAAATAATTACTTATATCATCTCCAGCAGTTACAGAAGAAACACTTGCATTTTTATTATCATCTAAAGTTACTATAACACCTTCACCTGTAACATCATTTAAACCTAATATTGCATTATCTTTTTTAAGTTCTTCTTGCTTTTCTGAAGCACTACTATCATTATCTGTTACTTTTGTTCTATATTTCTCTAATTCCTTATTTACTTTTTCTAGTTCTGCAAATGCATTATCATATTTTTCTTTACTTTTTAGTACTTGATCTCTTAAGTCATTATTTGCATAGTCTGGATTTGAAATACTAATATTGCTTTGTACAGTTCTAATTTGAACTACTATTCCAGATGTTAATAAAATACATAATATGCCTATTACTATACTTATACTTAAATTCTTTTTGTTATATTTGATTTTCAAAATAACCCTCCTTTATACATTTTCTCTAAAGTATGGCATCTTATTTGAATCGTTAATAAATATTTGTCCGCTTTTACCTTCTTCTCTTGTTAATATTTCTTTTAATGTTACAATTTTATCATTTATATTTGTATCATCTCCCAAATAAGCTACCTTACCTTTCGAAGGTAATTCAAATTTGTAATCACTATCATTTGAAATATCTATGTATGTAATTATATCATAAATTTCATTACTTTTTGCTGACCTTAAAAATTTCTCTACAGTTAATAATTTATTACAATCTTCATCTACTAACTTATTTCCTACCTGTATACTCTCTTGCGCTGTTGAATAGCCTCTAATTATAGGTAAATTTGCGTTTTCGTTTGATGTTTCTAATATATTTCCGTTTCCATCTATGTAGACAAAGGCATTTCCATATTCTAACTGATATTTTGCTTCTCTTTCTGTTACAATAATTTCCACGGTATCGGGAATCTTCCTTTTTACTTCTACTGTATCGATATACGCATTTTCTTTCACATTTTCTTCAATTTGTCTAGAAGAAAATCTAAATATATTTTCATTCATATTTATTTTTGATAAACTTTCTATTTCTTCTGTATTGATTTTACTGTTTCCTTGTACATTTATATTTTTAATATTAAATACTGGTGAAATAAACAGAAATAGTAATATTCCTATAATTATTGCAAAAAGAAGTAATATTTTCAATATAATTTTTAATATTCTAAATCTTTTTTCTCTTTTTTGTCTTCTTTTTCTTTCTTCCTCATATGGAATTCGTTTTACATTCTTATTTTTCTTAGCTTGTCCCTTTTGTACTGGACGAACTTTGCTAGGCTCTTTATCTGTTATATCAAATTTATTGTTTAGTCTAGTATCTTGTTTTTTATTTTTTGGCTTCTTCGTTTTCTTTTTTGACTGTTTTTTCTTACCCGTTTTGTCATTTTTAGGTGGTAATACAGTAACTCCTATAACTATTTCATTATCTATATTGAACATATCATCATTCATAGGTTCAGGATTTACCTTTTTTGGTTTCTTTTTAGGGTGCTTCTTTTTGTTCTGCACCCTTTTATTTTTATTGTCTTTACTTAAATAATAAAAATCTAATTCATTATTTTTTTTCTTTTTCAATTATTTCACCTTCTCCTACGTATATATTTGCACCTAACATTCGTAATTTTTCATCTATATTTTCATATCCACGTAAAATATATCCTATATTAGATATAATTGTTTTCCCTTTAGCATTTAATGCTGCTAATACTAAAGCTGCTCCTCCTCTTAAATCTGTTGCTTCTACTTTTGAAGAATTATATCTTTTTATTCCTTTTATTATGGCTGTTCTTCCTTCTATCGTTACTCTAGCTCCCATTCTTTTTAATTCAGATAAATACTTATATCTATTTTCGAATATATTTTCTACTATAATGGACGTTCCTTTAGCCACTCCTAAACAACTTGCTATTATTGGTTGCATATCTGTTGGAAAACCAGGATATGGCATTGTTTTTACACTACATGATTTTAATCTATTTTTTGCCGTTAAATTAATTTCTTTTTCTTTAAGATTAATCTCACATCCCATTTCCTCTAACTTATACACAATTGGGATAATATGTTCTACTCTTACGTTTTTAATAGTTATATTTCCATTTGTAATAGCTGCTGCACATAATAAAGTACCTATTTCTATTCTATCTGGCATTATTTCATATTCTATATTTGCTTCTAACTTTTCTACTCCAACAATTTTTATATCTTTTGTCCCTGCTCCAGAAACACATCCTCCAAGTTTATTTATATAATTTTGTAAGTCCACTATCTCTGGTTCCATAGCAGCGTTTTTTATATATACTATTTTATTTGAAAGCACTGCTGCCAATATTATATTTTCTGTTGCTCCTACACTTGGGAAATCTAATGTAATTGTGCCAGCTACCATGTTGCTAGAATCGCAAAATATTTCTCCATTTTCTTCTTTTATAGTTATTCCTAAATCTTTAAATGCCTTTAAATGTAAATCAATTGGTCTCGCACCTATATCGCACCCACCAGGATATGAAAATGTTGCTTTCTTTACTCTACTTAATATTGCTCCAGCCAAAATTACGGATGATCTCATTTGTCTCATTAATTCATCAGGAATTTCATAATTACCTATATTGCTAGAATCTATTATAATTTTGTTTTTTTCTTGGTTTATTTTACATCCTAATAATCTCATAATATCAAACATAATCTTGGTATCATGAATATCTGGTACATTTTTTAAGACTGTTTTGCCTTTATTTAAAATAGTTGCAGCTAATATTGGTAGTGAAGAATTTTTAGATCCTGAAGATTTTATTTCGCCTTCTATTTTTTCCCCACCATTTACTATGTAACTTTGCATAAGCCTATACCACCTTTCATAACGCTTTTGCTATATATTATGTTTTCTAGTTACAAAAGGTGTGTATTGTAGCTTTTTCTTGTAATATATCAAAAAATAATTTATTCGCAAGCTTTAGCTATTTCTTTACCAAAATCTATGCATTCTTTAATATTTTCTTCTGTTGGTGTCCACATACATCTTAATCCATCATTAATAAGTGTAAAACCAGCTTTTTTTAATTCTTCATTTAACAATTTTACTGCTTCTCCACTCCAACCATAACTTCCAAATGCTGCAGCTTTTTTTGTTTTTAATTTTAGTCCCTTAATCATTTCCATTATTCCTGCTATAGAATATAAATATCCATTGTTTACAGTTGGTGAACCAACAACTATTTCTTTAGATTTAAATACTTCTGATACAATTTCAGTTTTATCTGACTTTGCAGTATTTATTACTTTTACTTCTATTTCTTTATTAGCTTCCTTTATTCCTTTAGCAATTGCTTCTGCCATTTTTCTAGTATCATTCCACATAGTATCATATAATATTGTAATTTGGTTCTCTGAATAGTTATCTGCCCATTCATAATATCTATTTATTATATCTGATGGATTTTCTCTCCAAATAAGTCCATGACTTGGGCATATCATATTAATTGGTATATTCATTTTTAGAATTTCATTTATTTTATTTTTTACCATCATACTAAATGGTGCAACAATATTCGCATAATATTTTATTGCCTCGCTATATAAAACACATGGATTTATTTCATCTGCATATAAATATTCTGATGCAATATGTTGTCCAAAAGCATCATTACTAAATAATATATTTTCTTTATCCATATAAGTAAACATTGTATCTGGCCAATGAAGCATTGGAGCTTCTATAAATGTTAGTGTATGTTTTCCTATATTTAATGTATCTCCTGTTTTTACAGTTACAAAATTCCAATCTTCATGGTATTGTCCTTTTATTGATTTAACACCATTTGCTGTACAATAAATTGGAGTATTTGGTATTTCTTTCATAAGTTTTGGCAAACTTCCACTATGATCCACTTCTCCATGATTTGCAATTATATAATCTATTTTATTTAAATCGATTTCTTTCTTTAAATTTTCGACAAATTCTTCGTCAAATGGTTTCCACGCTGTATCTATTAAAACAACTTTTTCATCTTCGATTAAATAACTATTATATGATGAACCATTTATCGTGTTATATTCATCTCCATGAAATTTTTTAAGTTCCCAATCTGTTTTTCCAACCCATTTTACATATTCGTTAATTACTTTTGACATATTAATCCTCCTTATATATCATTTTTTTAATATTAGCTATTTCCTTTTTCGTTTGTAAATATCCATATTTATAGCATTTATTAGATTGTTTAAAATCAAACGGATTTACATCTTGTGTATCGATTTCTATTACATAATCTGCTTTTTTTACTTCTTCGCCTTCAATCTTTGAAAACATTATATCTATTGCTTTGTTTAAAGTAGATCTTAAGCCGATTGTTCTTGATGTCTTATTTAATTTAAATCTTACAGCAATAACTTTATCTGCACCTATTTTTTTAACTTCTTCAACAGGTATATTATCCAGTATTCCGCCATCTACAAATTTATGTTTATTATAAATACATGGTGCAAAAATAGCTGGATATGACGAGCTTGCTCTTACTGCTATTGATATATCTGCTTTATTCAAATATTTGTCATTTATTTTTCCCATGTTAGTAAACACGTATTTCTCTGAGTCTCTTAAATCAACCGCTGGAATTACAATAGGAATTTTTAAGTCTTGTAATTTTTTAATATTCTTATATTTACCTGCCTCTTCTATTGCAAAGGCAATATTTTCTCCAGAATATAAACCTCCTGCTTGTATACTTAACAATTTTTTCCCTCTCGGATCTGTATACATTGCACTGTTTTTAAATATTAACTTTGAAAAGTAATTAAATAATTTTAGCATTTCTTTTGGAGTATATTCCATCGCGTAAAGAGCTGCCACAATACTTCCTATACTCGTACCACCAACGATATCTACTTTTATGTTTTCTTCTTGCAAGGCCTGTATTACTCCTATATGTGCAGCTCCCTTTATTCCTCCACCAGACATAGCTAATCCTAATTTCATTTAATCACCATCCTTACATTTTAATAACTAATTTATCAAATTTAGATTTTATATATTTTTCTAATTTCATTGTAAATTCATCAGATTCTATTTCTTTCTTAGCAACCATATCTAAACCTTTTTCCCAACTTGCTGTTAATTTTGGATTTAACATATCTGGCATAGAGTAATTTACTATATCATAAATTGCTTCACCCTTATTGGTAGGAGTTATTATTTGTGTTTTTGAATTTATTGCAATATATTTTATCTTTTCCAACTTTTTTATAATTTCTGCTCTTGTTGCACTTGTCCCTATTCCTGCACCTTTTATTTGTTCCCTTAATTCTTCATCTTCAATTAATTTTCCTGCATTTTCCATAGCAAGTATTATTGACCCAGAATTATATCTTGAAGGTGGTGAAGTCTCTGCATCTTTTGTTTCGAAATTTTGTACATTGATTTTTGAATTTTTCTTTAAGGTTGTCAAAATTGAGATGTCATTATCTTCTGAATTCTTGGCTTTAGTTGGTTTTAATATTTCTAAATACCCTTCTTTGGTACAAACTTTACCATTTGCAAAAAATGACTCTTTATCTATATCTATAGTTACCGAAACTTTGCTATATTCTGCAGCCGGATAAAATATTGCTAAAAATCTTTTTACGATTAATTCATAAATATCTTTTTGTAATTTTGGTAATTTATCATAATTATCATACCCTTGCCCAGTTGGAATTATCGCATAATGATCTGTTATTTTACTATCATTTACATATTTTGTTTTTATTAAATTAGTAGAATATTTCTCGTCAATCATCTTTTTTAAATAGCCTTGGATTTCTTCATTTTTAAACCCTTTAATAATTCCATTTAAGTTTTTCGTAATCTCTTTTGCAACTGCAGTTGAAAGAACTCTCGCATCTGTTCTTGGATATGTTACTAATTTATTTTCATATAAGTTTTGTATAATTTCTAGTGTTTCATCAGGCTTTATTTTGAATCTTTTTGTACATTCATTTTGAATTTCTGCTAAATTAAATAATAATGGTGGATTTTCCTTTTGTTTACTTTTCTTAACTTCTTTTACGATTGCCTCTTTATCTTTTAATGATAAAATAAAGGCTTTTGCATCATCCAATTTTTTGAATCCATTATCATTGTATAATTTGTTAGAATTATACAATTTTGAATCTTCAGTTACTTTCCACTCTGCTTCAAAATTAGATTTTTCATCTCCGAATTTTCCTATTATTTTATAATATTTAGTTTTAACAAAATTTCGTATTTCTCTTTCTCTTGAAACTACCATTCCAAGTACACATGTCATAACTCTTCCTACTGAAATAGATGCTTTATCTTCATTTATTTCTTGTGCTAATTTTCTGCCATAAATGATTGAAAGTAATCTTGAAAAATTAATTCCTATTAAATAATCTTCTTTTGCTCTTAAATATGCTGCATCTGATAGACTATCATATTCTGATAAATCTTTTGCATTTTTTATTCCTTTTATTACTTCTTCCTCTGTTTGTGAATCTATCCATACTCTTTTTTTAGTTTTTCCCTCTGGATGTATCATTTGATCTACTAAACGATATATATATTCCCCTTCACGCCCAGAGTCGGTACTTACATATATAGTTTTAACATCTTCTCTATTTAATAGTTCTTTTATTATATTAAATTGTTTTTGTACATTTGGAATAACTTCATATTTCCATTCCTTTGGTATAAATGGTAGGGTATCTAATCTCCAGAATTTTAGTTTTTCATCATATTTTTCTGGATAACTCATTGTTACTAGATGTCCTACACACCATGTAATTATCCATTCACTACTTTCTAAGTATCCGTCTTTTCTTGTAGTATTTATTTTTAATGCTTTTGCCATTTGCATAGCAACAGATGGCTTTTCTGTTATTAGTATATTTTTATCCATTGTACTCTCCTTACTGCTGTTTAATTATATAGTATTTGGTAAGAAATTACAATGTCTAAAATGTGATTTATTATTCCTGTTTTTATCACAATAAGAAAACCCACCAATCGATAATCAAATTACCGATTGGCAGGTTCGTAGATAGTTAGAAATTAGAAAAGGAATCCTACATCATTTTTGTTAATGATGTTATATCCAATTCGACCATCTGTAGTCGAAATAATCTGTACGCCTTTTTTTAGGCTTGTACTTTTCACCTGAAATGATACCGGTTCAGTACAGAGTTCACCTGCTTTTGCAATCAAAGCTGCGGGGATATCTATTTCTCTTCCCCCTTTAACTTTTCCCAAAAGCGTCTGTACTTTTTCTAAGAATCCAGAATTTTTACTGCAGCAATAGTCTCCAGCTCGTAACCTGCGTCCCGCTTGAAGAATGAAATCTCTGTCGTTAAGATTTAGTTCATCTACACAGGATGCTTTCATCGGATTGTTTCCGATAATTTCAGGACCTTTGATTTCATCCCATTCCGGATTATATTTGACAACATATCCTACGTGTCCCTCTGTGGACACGACATAGTTAAATGTTCCCTGACATCCTGCACCATCACCAGTTCTAATGAACTCCATTGTCGGTTGCATTGGAAGCAAGGCATATAAATCCTCTCTTATTCTCTTATAGACCATTATTGGCATTTTCCTATATATCTTTTTAATACTCAATAGTGGACTACTCGCCACAAATAAGAAATCCGAATCTTCGATTTCAAGAGTTTCGCTCTTAAATGCCATGAATCTGGCAAATTCACTAAATGAAACTCTTTCTGTCGAAATCAAATCGAGCTCCTTTTCCTTTTTTTCCACCTTTGGATTGGCATCCTGCCGCCCCTGATTTAATGTCCGATTCATAATTATACTCCTCCTTTTTTCTATTTTCATGAATCTTCAACTTCTTTGCTACATTTTTATTTTAACATAATTTACATAATTATGGCAACCCTTGTTAGCTAACATATCTAATATATACAGTATTTTTCGCCATTAATGTTCTCTATAAAAGCAAAAAGGCGCTTTACATCAGCGCCCTTTGCTTACACATTATACCCCCAGCTTCCATCTTCATCATATATGATCTGATATAGACCATACACCCCGTCAATGACTCTTTCGACGTTTATTGGCATTTCTATGATCTGCCCGTCTACTAGAACTTTCTCAAAGAAGAAATCTCCGGGTTGCATTTTCTTACCTGTAAACGCAACAAATACTCCTTCTTCTATATGAAGTTCTGCTTTAATACCAACAGGCTCACGAAGTTTCTTCCTTACATTAAGTCCTTCTAGGTTTACTCCGACTTTTGAAGGTATTTGTGGTTGTTCAATCAAAATATCATAAGTGCCTTCTTTACCAAATATTTTGGCACTCATACTTATGAATTTTATGTCTCTGTTGCTTATTTCTTCTAGGTAAGCATTTAATCCTTGCTTATCTGCTTGGATATGCCGCAAAGACATTTCGGGTTTTGGAAATTCTCCTTTCTCTTGTTGTAATTCATCTTTGTAGAAAACTTTACCGTTTCTTACCACAATCTCTCTCATTGTGTTGTCCTCCCCTTATCAACTGTTTCGCATAGCTAACTATTATTATACTAGTTTTACATAATTTATTCAACTCTAATTTACTTATATCATTTGATTTTTTTGATTTTCTTTTAAAAAACCTTGACTTTTTAGGGTTCTTGTATTAAAATTATTATGCTAATTTTATGAATTAGCCTTAAAATAGTCAATAAGTAATAATTATATAAGCCTCTCCCCGGTAGTTTATATATTTAAAGCTTATTATATAAATTAAAAATTTGAATGGAGGGTAATTTTACCATGAATAATACTACATATAGTGTAAAAGGAAATGAAATCGAAAGTAAATGGTATATTTTAGATGCAGCAAATAAACCAGTTGGTAGAGTTGCAACAGAGGCTGCAAGATTATTAAGAGGAAAACACAAACCAACTTATACACCAAACTTAGATGTTGGTGATCACGTAATTATAATAAACTGTTCAGAAGCAACATTTACAGGAAAGAAATTAGATCAAAAATTCTATAGACATCATTCTGGATATCCAGGAGGATTAAAAGAAACTTCTGCAAGAGTTATGATTGCAGAAAAACCAGAAAGAGCAATGATGATTGCTGTTAAAGGAATGCTTCCACACAATTCTTTAGGAAGAAAAATGTTAAAGAAATTAAGAGTATATGCTGGTAGCGAACATGAAAACATGGCTCAAAAACCAGAAATATGGAATTTCTAATATAGAATTATAGGGTATATCCCTTAAAAAATTAAGGAGGAATTTTTAAATGGCAAAGGCAGGAGAAAAAATAATGTTCTATGGAACAGGTAGAAGAAAAAATGCAATAGCTAGAGTTAGATTAGTTGAAGGAAAAGGAAATATAACAATAAATGGTAAAAATTTAGATGAATATTTTGGTTTAGAAACATTAAAATATATTGTAAAACAACCTTTAAACGTAACAAATACAGCAGATAAATTTGATGTTATTTGTAAAGTTCAAGGTGGTGGATTTACAGGTCAAGCAGGAGCTATAAGACATGGTATAGCTAGAGCTTTAAATGAAGCTAATTCAGAATACAGACCAGCTTTAAAATCAAACGGTTTCTTAACAAGAGATCCTCGTATGAAGGAAAGAAAGAAATATGGCCTTAAAAAAGCTAGAAAAGCTCCACAATTTTCAAAAAGATAATATTTATCAAATATATGCTTCGGAAGTTTTATACTTCCGAAGTTTTTTTATTTTACAAAAATAAAAACAACCTCTAATAATAAAATTAAAGGTTGTTTTATATTTTACATTATCTAGAAATTGAAGTAGCTGATGCTGTTGTTAAATTTCTTACTGGTGCCATTAATACTTTACCTGTACCTCTGTATACATTTACAAGACCTTCCCCTGAAACAGCTGAGCCAATTAAACTCTTTGTAGATTTTTCTACCGTAAAGTTAAGTCCTTTAGACCATGCAACAGCAAAGTTTCCATCTATTCTTAATACATCATTCTGTAATTCTACTTCTACTAATTCTTCTCTTGGTACAGGTGATTCTAACGCTACAAATCCATTTCCTGAAAGACTTAAATTAAATAACCCTTCATTTCCTAGTACTGCTGAAGATAAATTACTACGCATAACAACGTTTTGTTGAATCTTAGATTCACAAGCTAAGAATAATCCATCATCTAAAACAATTCCACCATCCCAGCTTGATAAATCTTCTAGTAAAATATGTTTATATGTAGGTTCTAAAACTAACATTCCTGTTCCTTTATATTTTGGCTTCACAGCACTTTCTTTAGTAACACTACCTTTTATTGCCTTGCCAAAAAAATCTCCGACTCCTTTAACATCTGCCACAGCTTCAACATTACCAACAGACCATTGCATTGCACCTGAGCTTATTGTATATTCATTATCTTCTAAATTTATAAGTAATTGTCTTTTTCTTACATTCATTCTTGAACAATAATAAGCTGTTATAGCAGTTGATGGCATTACACTTAAATCACTCATATATTCTATAACCTTCATTCCAGCTTTTGCATCTGCTACTCGAATATCATCATTATCTTGTAAATTATTAATTCTATACATAATAATTACTCCTTCCATTATAAAATTAAATTGATTATATAGATAATAAATATTATTGTCAATTAATTTTTTTGATAAGCAAAAAACAGTTGCAAAACCTACAGGTTCTGCAACTGTTCGCGGTGAAAGAAGATTAGTAAATTAAAATTGCAACTGCCCCTTTAGAGCAAATTACATTTCGAGTACTGTTATAATTATATGAGGCTATTATTCTGCCTTCCTTTTTCTCGTATTCTAAAGGTAAATCTGCATAACCATTATTGACTACCACAATAATTTTTTTGTAATCTACTTGGTCATCCTTTTCATTAGCATTTACCCTCTCGAACACAAATTTGTCTTTGGTTAGTTCCAAGACATTTGTAGCTGCTGTCCGTAAAAATTTATATTCTCTACGAATCTTCAGCATTCTCCTTTTATGTGACAAGATATCTTTGTCGATTCTATTCCACGGAAAAGATTTCCTGTTGGCAAGATTTCCATATCCTTGAACACCAACTTCATCTCCATAAAAGATGGAAAATATTCCTGGCCAAAATGTTAAAATAAAATCGTGTAATTTTAACATTTCTTTAGCCTTTTTATATACATCTTTTGGTAAGATATATGTGGATTGCCATTGTCTACCATATTCATCTTTAAGGTTCCAAGGCCATTCTCTTTGCTCATCTCCTTGCTCTCTAAAATATCCTTCATTAGCAAACAGATTTACCTGTCTACTCATGTCATGAGTAGATGTAAAGTTCATTTCGGTAAAAATTGTATCATTTGGATACTCCTCAAATTCCTCATTGATTTTTTCTTGCAGATAAACTTCATCTTGCAAATTCAGATAATCCATTACTGGAGCCATCAGATAGTAATTCATAGTTGAATGAGCACTCTTTCCATCAGAAATATAGCTTCTATTCATTCTGAATGGATTTTTCCAGACCTCGATTATCATAAGAAAGTCTGGTTTATTTCTTCTGCAAGCATCTGCCATGAGATTAATAAAATAATCAGTCAAGTCATCGGCTACATCAATCCGAATTCCATCAATTCCAAGTGAGAATAACCAATCAATTATTCCTCCTACTCCACATATATATTCTTGGAATTCTTTAGAGTCTTTATCAAAGACTACTTCGTCTGGTATATTCCACCAATAATCAAAAATTATTTTACCGTTCTCAATCCTAGTCTTGAAAAATGGAAAGTATCTTGAATTCGAGCCTTGATATGCACCTAGTTCTTCGTACATTCCAGACTTATTGTAATATTTACTGTCCTTGCCAGCATGGTTAAACGCTACATCCACAATTCCTTTCATATGCCTACGGTGAATAGCTTCGAATAAACTTTTAAAATCCGCTTCATCACCAAAATACGGGTCGAGCATTTCATAATCGTCTGCATCATATTTGTGGTTAGAAGAAGCTGTAAATATTGGACTAAAATACACTATATCTATTTTTAATTTTTTAAGATAATCCAATTTACTTTTTATTCCTCTAAAATTTCCACCATATGAATCTCTTGCCCATTCTCCATTTTCATCTGGTCCCACTAGTGGTGCTTCATTCCAAACTTTATGAATTTTTCGCTTTCCGAACTCTTCAATTTGCAAACTGTAATCTCTACAAAACCTATCAGGCATTATATGATACATTGTTGCACCTTTCGCCCAGTCAGGTACATAAAAATTAACAGACAGTTTAGAAAATTCGGTCTCATACCATTTTGTCCATTCAGACATAAATGAAAACTTATACCTATAAATCGCCCTGATCTTAAGAAAAATTTCCTTTTCAAAATAGGCAAATTCATCATCTTGTTTCATATATTCCAAATGTACTTCCTGTGCTGTATTACCAATAATTAGTACTTTTACTTCATCGAGCCAGCCATATATACGCATACTAATCCGTACATTAAATTTAACTTTTGCTCCTTCTTTCTTCCTCTCTCGCTGTTGTACACTATGGTAAAATCCTTCCATAGTTCCACTCCTTTCTTAGTCAAAGAAATAAATCTATATCAACTCCTTTACACCGATTATAACTTTATTATCTTTTTTTGGGTTTGTCAAACCTCTTAAAAGGCGTTTTTTATATGGTTTACTACGTAATGCTCTTTTATTTGATAAATCTCTATAACATCAAACCTAATTTCAGAAAATTTTATTTTTTCCTTGTACAAATAATATTTTGTACATTCTTTTATCTTATTTATTTTACTTTCATCTATAGCATCTATTGGATAGCCAAATTTGTTATTACTTCTTGCTTTTACCTCTATAATAACAAGCATCTTATTATGGCAAGCTATTATATCTATCTCTCCTCTTCTATTTCTATAATTTCTTTTTAAAATCTTATAATTTATTTTTTCTAAATAACGTGTAGCTGTATCTTCACCTTTTTTTCCTAATCTATTCATACCTTTACAAACATGTCTCCTGGTAATGCTCTAATATATTCATTTAACTCTAACATAGTTAATTGTTCACTAACATCTTGTATTGGCAATTCTGCTTTTCTACATATTGTATTAATATCTATTGGCATATTACCAATAACTTCGTAAACGCTTTTATATTTAATAGGGACATTTTTACTTTCATATTTCCATTCCTGTTCTATTTCTTTACATTTATTAATATTTATTTCCCTAAAAATATCTTTTACATTAGTTACCAGTTTAGCTCCTTTCTGTATTAATGAATTAGTTCCTATTCCTAAACTACTATCTATATTACTAGGAATAGCAAATACTTTTTTCCCGTGTTTTAATGCTAAATTAGCAGTAATTGTACTTCCACTTCTGTAACCTGCTTCTATAACTAACACTCCACAAGCTAGTGCACTAATTATTTCATTTCTCCTCGGAAAATTTTTCATATTAACTTGCTCGTCTGGGGAATACTCCGATATAACACATCCACCATTTTCTAAAATTTTATTAAATAATTTTATATTCTCCTTTGGATATATATTGTTAAAGCCTGAACCTAGAACAGCTATAGTTTTACCGATATTATTCATGGCAGACATGTGGGAAATCGAATCTATTCCTATCGCTAATCCACTTATAATACATATTCCATTTTGAGATAATGCTGTTGAAAATTTTTTTGCTTGTTTCCAACCATATTCACTGCAATTTCTTGCTCCAACAATTGCTATAATTTTCTTATTTAGCAACTCAATATTTCCTTCCACATATAATTTTAATGGTGGTAATTTTAATTTTAATAATTCCTTTGGATATGTATTTTCTTTATAATTTATAGTTATTATTTGTTACACTTCCTTTTTATAAAATTTATTATCAACCTTATATTGAATTGCCTCTGCTATACAAGATACATCTATCTTTTCTTTATCTTCTAAATCTGCTATAGTTCGTGATATTTTTAAAATATTATTATATGTTCTTATATTTAATTTATACTTATCATATATCTTTTCTAAAAATCTTTTGCTTTCATATTCTAATATGCAATATCTTTTTATTTGCGAAGAATTCATTTCAGAATTTGTAGTTATATCTTCGTTTTTAAATCTTAATAATTGCTTATTTCGTGCAATTTCAACTCTTTTTCTAATTTCTTCACTTTTCTCTATTTTCCTATTAGAATATAGTTCTGAATATTTAACATTTGATATATTTAATTGTATATCAATCCTATCTACTATTGGACCACTTAACTTTGATAAATATCTTCTTATTTTACTTTCTGAACAAGTACACTTTTTATCTTTACTACCAAAATAGCCACATGGGCATGGATTCATAGCAGCAATTAAAACGAATTTACAAGGATATTTTACAGAACTATGTACTCTATCTAATTTGATGGTATGTAAGTCTAGTATAGTTCTTAACATCTCTAATTTTTTACTATCAAATTCTGCAAATTCATCCATAAATAATATTCCTAAGTTTGCTAATGTAATTGCACCTGGCATAGGATTTCTTCCTCCACCAATAAATGATGCTAAAGTTATATTTGGATTTATCTCTACAAAAGGTCTTTTATTTATAATTTCATCTTCTTTTGTTAGCCCAAGTATGCTATTAGTTTTCGTTATCTCTATAATTTCATTATAATTAAGTTTTGGAAATATTGTTATTAATCTTTTTGCAAGCATGGTTTTACCAACACCTGGTGGACCAATTAATAGACAATTATGATTTCCTGCCGCCACAATCTCGAGTGCTCTTTTAGCCTTTTCTTGACCATAAATCTCTGCAAAATCCATATCATACTCTACTTTAGCATAACGTTCTATTTGACTTATATTTTTTTCTATGATTATTTTCGAATTAATTTTTTGAATTAAATCTTTTAAAGAATTAACACTTACGATTTCCAAATTATTTACTAACTTAGCCTCATTACTATTAGCGTTTGGTATATATACCCTTTTAAAACCATTTTTTTGTGCTGATAAACACATTGGTAATGCACCTTTTACAGAATTAATTTTTCCACTATATGATATTTCACCTATAAAAATGGCTGAATTAATACATTCCTTTCTTATTATTCCTAAATTAATTAAAATTCCTACTGCTATTGCTAAATCAAAAGAGGAGCCTTCTTTTCTTATCTCTGCTGGTGCTAAATTTACACTTATCTTTTTTCCTACTAGTTTTATTCCAGTATTTTTTATAGCAACAGTTATTCTTTCTTTTGATTCTTTTATACTTGTTCCTAACATTCCTACCATATCCCAATGTGGTATTCCTGCTGATAAATCTACCTGTGCTTCTACTACAGTACCTTCTGTACCATTTAATGCAATTGTATTTACTATTGATAACAAATTTATTCTCCTAAATATAATTATAGATTTATTCTAAACCGTAAATAGACATGTATAATAAATTGGAGTTTATTTATTTATAGGAAAAGCACCACCTCCCTATTATTATTAACTTTTTTATTAAGGGTTTTATTTAGATTATAAATCATTTGAAATGAGTTTTGATATAAAAAACGATTTAGAATAAATCTGTATTTTATATATCACATTATTGGGCGTTTGTAAATAGTTATTTGTTATTTTTCTTTATTATTTTTGATTATCTCCTTTTTTCTTCATTTTTCGACATTTTTCTTGCTTTTAAATATTAAGTTTCTCTCTTGTTTTGGTAATTTCTATATAAAACTAATCGAGAAGAGAACTTATCCTAGTTCTCTTCTCCAATAAAATAAATATTGCTGAGCTATCCCTTCTAAATTTCCAAATTTATCATTTGCTAATTTTAATATCTCTTTTTTGCTTACATTTTTCTCATCTTCTTTATGAATATATAAATCATTCATAACTCTTCTTACCCATACATCTATGGGAAATACATCAAATCTTTTTAAGGTAGAAAATAGCAAAATGCAATCTGCAACTTTTGGACCAACACCAGAAAGTTTTAAAAGCTCATCTCTTACTTGATTTGTATCTTTTATTTCATTTAATTTTGAAATATCTACGTCCTTATTTAAAATCATTTTAGTAGTCTCATATAATCTTATATCTCTAAAGCCTAATCCTAACTCCCTATATTCTTCTACAGAAACATCTTTTAATTCTTCTACTGTTGGAAAAGTATAATATTTTTTATTATTAAATTCTATTTCTTTTCCATATTTTTTTGATAAACGTTCTATAATCCCTTTAATTCTTGGAATATTGTTATTAGCTGATATTATAAATGAAATTATGGTTTCCCATAAATCTTGGTTTAAAATCCTAATGCCTTCCCCATACCTTATACTCTCTTTCATGTTGTTATCTACTTTGGCTAATGTTCGTTTTATTTCATTATAATCTCTATCTAAGTCAAAATAATCTATTACAGTATTAACAATATCTTTTTCGCAAACACCTTTAAAATATATTCCTTTAGTTGTTTTACTAACATTTATTACATTATTAGCAAAAACTCCCGTATAGCTACCATCTTCTTCCTTATTCCATCTAAAGCATTGTCCACATTCAAATATATCTCTTAAACTAAATGAACTATAATTTTCTAATAAAAATTCTTGTTGCTTCATGTATTCCTCCTACTTAAATCCTTTTCCTAAAACTTCTCTGGCATTTGTAATAATTATAAAAGCTTCCTTATCATTTGCTTGAACAATTTGTTTTATTTTTAGTACATCTCCTCTTCCGGCCGCACACATTAATACTAATCTATCTTTATCTTCAAACATTCCTTTACCATATATTCCAGTTGTTCCTCGTTTTATATATTCACCTATCTCTTTAGATATTTTATCATTTTTTTCTGATATAATAAATATTAGTTTTGAAAAATCTGTACCTTCTACAATTATATCTATAACCTTTCCCATTAAAATAATAGCTATTGCTGAATATAAGCCAATTTCTATTTCTTTAAAAACAAGCACATTTAACAATACAATCGAAGAATCTATAATCATTATAAGACTACTTGTTTTTATGTTAAAATTATATGTTTTAATTAAATTACTAACTAGTTCTGTTCCTCCAGTTGTAGCATTTGCATTTAGTACAATACCTGTACCTATACCTAAGAAAACGCCTCCATATATACTCGCTAAAAAAACATCGTTTGTAAAAGCTGGAAATTTATCTAGGAGATCTATAGCTAATGAATATACTAACGAGCCTATAATTGAATTTATAACTACTGTCTTTCCTAATCTATAAAATGTAAAAATTAGAATTGGAATATTAATTAAAATATTAACCGTTCCTAATGGAATCTTAAATAAATAATATACTATTGTTGCAATTCCCGTTACTCCTCCTGTCGAGAACTTATTAGGTAATAAAAACATTGATGTCCCAATTGCCATAATTATGCAACCTAATATTATAAAACTTAAATTTTTTAAATAGTTTTTTACCATAAAAATCACCTATATTACAATTATTTGTAATATAGGCTTTTTTATGCTAGTTCTCATTATCTTCCAAAAAATCTGTGTATGTCTTTAATATTTTCATCTTATAATTGCCTTTTGCTAATTTATTATTTTCTGAAACATGTAACTCTACATCATATACATCTTTTAATTGCTCTAGGTTCTTATTTTCTGCCCCTTTAACATTTTCTATATCTGAGCTATTTACTTCTATTTCAACTTCTTTTACTTTTACGTTATATGATTTTATCAGTTCTATTATTCTTTCGTACCAAATTTCACTAGCCACTAAATTTCTAAATTGTATTATTGGCATTTCTTCTATGTACTGACTATCTTCTCCTATTTTAATATTTTTTATTTTAGTATGTGCTATTAATTTTATACTTTCTTTTAATCTTTCTACTATCTGAATTTTTGCTAATGGAGTAAATTCGTTTTGTTCAGCTAATCTTTCTACATTTTTATTATAATCAGCATTACATGGAATCAAAGTCATTTCTTCTGGTTTTAATTTTATAACTTGTCTTATAGTGTTTAAATCATCAGCTACTGTACTTTCTGGAAGTCCTAATATCGTTTTTACACTTAACAAAAATCTATATGATTTTATTTTTTTTGCAACTTTTTTAGCAACATCATATTTATAATCTATACCAATATTTTTTAATATATAATCATTTGATGATTCTATTGTTAGTTCTATCTCTTTTACCTTATACTTTTTTAATATTTTTAAATTATTTTTGTCTATACTATCTGGTGTAGACATTATTTTTATTCCAAAGCATTTATATTCCTTTAATATTTTATTAATTTGAACAAGAATTTCTTCTTGTTTTTTTATATTTATGCTTGTAAAATCTTCATCTACTATTTCTAATAAAATTTTTTTATCTTTGTTATCTGCTAGTTTTTTTGCAATTTCATCAGTTAAGATTTCTTCACTTATTCTTATAGGAATATATATTTTTTCTTTCATATCTCTTCCTCCTACATTATAGCTGTTCTATTGCTTTTTTGGCTGCTTCCATTTCTGCTGCTTTTTTTGAGGTTCCTTTACCTGTTGCTAATTGTTTCCCATTACATTTTACTTCTGCTTCAAACACTTTACTATGATCAGGACCACTCTCATTCAAAATATTATATTCTATATTAACAGTTCCTTTATGTTGTAATTTTTCTTGTAATACAGTCTTATAATCTTTTAGCCCTACATTTTGACTAGCTATCTTTATTTCCTCTGCCAGATTTTCTATTATAAATTTTTGTACCGGCTCTAATCCTCCATCTAAAAAAATAGCTGCAATAACAGCCTCTACACTATCTGCTAATATTGCTTCATTTTTATTTCCGTTATTTGATAATTCACTTTTACCTAAATATAAGAAATCACCAAAATTATGCTTTATTGCAATTTTGTATAAACTCTTCTCGCAAACAACACTTGCTCTAACTTTAGTCATTTCTCCTTCATTTAGATTTATATAATTTTTATATAAATAATTACTAGATATAAATTCTAAAATACTATCTCCCAAAAATTCTAATTTCTCATTGCTTTGAACTCTTTTTTCATATGCATATGATGTATGTGTTAATGCTGTTTTTAATAAATTTTTATCTTTAAATATATATCCTATATTTTTTTCAAAATTTTCTAACATATTTCCCTCCTAGATGTTATTATTATATAACATTTTTTTGTTTTTGCAAGTAAAGAAAAAAGAAATTCAAAATTGAATTTCTTTTATCTTTCACCATTTAAATCTTCTAAAGTTTGTGAACTTTGTTCTACTGCTGTTTTTAAACCTTCTTTTACACTCTCCTTTGCTGCTACTGCTTTTGTACCAATTCCTTTAGCAGCCCTTATTGTAGCTTTTTTAGTTTCTCTTCCAAAGTCGACTACTGATTTTATACCATTTTTAGCAGCTCCAATTGTAAAGTCTTTTGCATCAAGTAATTTATCTCCAACTTTTTCTCCAAATTCAACCATTTTGCCAATTCTTTCCTGTCTTTTTATTTTTCTTTCTTGTTTCTTTATTTTTCTGTCTTCCATAATTTGTGGTATTTTCTCATTTTTTATTTTAGCTGCTTTATCTGCAATTTTATCTACTACATTTGTTTTAAATTTCTTTGCTTTTGGTGTTAGAGCTCCAACAACTTTTTGCCATAAGCTTTGTTTTTGAATCTTAGCTAAAGATGTTTCTTTACTTTCTAATAATTCACTTAATTTTTCATCTCTTTCTTTTCCTATCTCAACTAATCTATCATCATTCTCTTTTATGATTTCACTTATCTCTTTTCTATCGCTTTTTATACCTTCTAGTTTTTGTTGATCTTGTAATGTTGGATCTTTTGCTTGTACTTCTTTTAATTCTGTTGCTAATTTTGCTAATTTTTCTGGATCATTAGCTGCAGCTTTAATCTCTCTATTAATATTTTTAACTGATTGTTTCCATTCTTTATACTCTGGAGTTTTTCTTTTTTCTTTAATAGCTGAAGAAACTTGTTTTTGCTCTCCCATTTTTTCAATCTCCATATTTTGCCATTCATCTTGCTCAGCCATTATCTCAAGATAATCGTCTTCATATTGTTGCATAGCTTCTTCTACAGAAGTTCTATAAGTTTCAATAGCCTTATTTGCATCTTCCATATTTTGAGCATATTTTTCGGCTTGTCCTTCTGCATATTCTTTAAAATCTTTCATTTTAGTTGAAATTGCTGCTTTTTGCTTATTCATAAATATTGCAGCCTTTACTAATTTTATTTGAGCTTGCACTGTTGCTAATTTAACCATTAATTGTGCTATATTCTTATCTTTTGGCTCTAAATCTTGTCTTTCGTCCATCATATTTCCCCCTATTCTCTTTCTTGTAAATCTTCTTCTATACTTGCATCAATTTCTTTTCTGATATCTGCTTCTTTTTTTTCTAGACTTCTTAATAATGCTTCTAATTTATCTATATTGTCGATATCATCTAAATCATATATTCTTCCTTCATCCACAATTTTACCTAATCTTTCTTCCATACAATCACCCTTTTGACATAATATTTTATATAAATTATATAGTTTTTATTACATATAGTAAATAACATTAATATTACATTTATATTTATTTTTTGTTACAAAAAAAAAAAAGATACCATAATCTCGTATGATACCTTTCATTTTTATTAATATTATAATACTTAAGCATTATCTTTAATATAGTCTACAACATCGCTTACAGAAACGATTTTTTCTGCATCTTCGTCAGGAATTTCCATATCGAATTCTTCCTCCAATGCCATAATTAATTCTACTATGTCTAAAGAATCAGCTCCTAAATCATCTATAAAAGATGCTTCCATTGTTACAGATGTTTCTGCAACACCTAATTGCTCTACTATTATTTTCTTTACTTTTTCAAATATTTCTTCTTGGTTCATTTAACTATGTACACCTCCTCTCGCATGTTTTTTTCTACTGACTAAACAATAATATATTGTATTCAAAAAGTCAAGCATTATTTTCCTTTTGTTTTAAAAATTCTTCTGTCATTTTATCTACTGCTTTATTTTCAACAAATTTTTCAGCTTGAATTATTGTGTATTCAAATAATTTGTCATCACTACTTCCATGTGCTTTAACAACTGGTTTCTTAACTCCTAAAAATAGAGCTCCGCCATATATTTTGTAATCCATTGTTTTGGCAAATCTATTTATTGCTGGTAAACATGGAATACTTCCTAATATTGATAAAAAGTTACGTTTTAAACTATCTGTTAATGATGCTTTTACGAATTTTCCTAATCCTTCTGTTGTTTTTAAAAATATATTACCTGTAAAACCATCAGTTACTACTGCATCAACTTTACCAGAAAAAGCATCTCTTCCTTCTATATTGCCAATAAAGTTTATTCCTAATTCTTCTGATTTTTCTTTTAATAGTTCATATGATAACCTAGTTAACTCGTTTCCTTTTGTTTCTTCTGTTCCTATATTTAATAAACCTATGGCTGGTTTTTCGATTCCAAAAGTATTTCTTAAATATATAGAAGCCATTTGAGCAAATTGTAATAAATTTATTGGCTTACAATTTGTATTAGATCCGCAGTCCATTAACAATAATTGGCTTTTATATGCTGGAAGAATTCCTGCTAATGCTGGTCTATCTATTCCTTTTATTCTTCCAACAAGTAAAGTTGCTCCTGTTAATAAAGCACCGGAATTACCTGCAGAAATAAATACATCTCCTTTACCTTCCTTTAGCAAATTGAATCCAACGACCATAGATGAATCCTTTTTATGTTTTATTGCTACTGTTGGTGTATCTTCCATTTCTATTGTCTCTGTTGCATTATATATCTTTAATCTTGGAGAAATATCTGATAGTTTCTCTTTGTTATATAATTCTTTAACTCTATTATTAATAACTTCTTCTTTTCCTATTAATAATATTTCTGTTGACTGACTTACTTCATTAACTGCTTTTACAGCTCCTTTTATATTGGCATCTGGGGCATTATCCCCGCCCATTGCATCTAGCAGTATAACCATATTTTTTTCCTCCAGTTTTAAATTTTGACTAATTTATTTTATTATGTCTTTAATAAAAAAGCAATAGTTTCTGACCAAATAGTTTAGTTTTATACGCTTAATTTATTATTTATTCGAAAAAAAAATGGTACATCGCAAGGATGTACCCTAAATATTTCATATAATATTATTCAAATATTTTAGAAACAACACCTGAACCAACTGTTCTGTTCTAATATTATTATACATTTTCAAACACTCTTGAAATGCTTATATTTCAACATTTATTGTTTTTACATTTTCCAACATTTTTAATCGTTTTTGTACTAAAGTGGGAAAAAAGTGGGAAAGTGGGAATTTTATTTATTCCTATTAAATTCATCTTGCACACCCTTTTTGTAAATCTTGTTTGAATATCTTTTAAATATATGTAATAATATTTTGTCAAATAAATTCAACATATTACCTCCTTCTTTTATTTATTGGAGATATCTCTATTTTCATTATACCATATTATGTAAAATAAAATAACTATACTGGACAATAGTTATTATCTTATTTTTCCATAGTGTTACTTGTGTTACATAATTCGACAAAATTCGACTTTTACTTTAAACTTTCTATTAATTTATCCATATATTCATTTGCAATATCTTTTTTTATATTTAAACTCTTCTTTTTAATATCTATATATTTTAATACACTTTCTAATTCCTCATGTTTTATATATTCTTCTATCTTATTTAACATTTCTATTATTTCTACATTATTCATAATAGCACCTCACTACTTAACTTTGAGTATATTATAACATAAATACCTATATTGTAAAATAGTTATCTTCAATTTAACTCAAATAGCAGATAGTTAAAATCTTTGTTACTTTCTTTTAAAATAGATATATTAGGAGGAGGTGATTAAGATGATACAATTAAAAGTAAATGAATTATTGAAAAAACAAAAGAAAACGAAATATTGGTTTGTAAAAAATATGGAAGGAGGTTATCAATCACTTACAAGAATGATGAATAATGAAACTAATAGCATAAAATTTGATACATTAGAAAAAATGTGTGATTTATTTAATTGTGAAATTGGAGACATTATTGTCAGAAAAAAAGGAAAGAAGAAAAATAAGAATAGAGGTAAAATAAAATATGAGTAAATTAATGAAGCAATATCAAGAATTAAAAAAAGAAGATCCTAATTTAATTTATATTTTTCAAGTAGGAATATTCTATAATATATTAAACGAAGATGCACGAATAGTATCTAATGAAATTGGTTTGAAATTAACCAACTTAAGTCCTGAAATTATAAAGTGTGGCTTTCCAATCTCCAAATTAGATAAATACACACAATTACTTGATTCTCATAACTTAAAATATAAATTAGTTTCTACCCATACATCTTCTAATCAAAACACTTCTTATAATGATATTATAAAGAAAATTGAAAATATAGACTTAAATAATACAACTTGTAAAGAAGCCTTTGACATACTATATAATATACAGCAAAATTTAAAAAATATACAATAAACTGTAAAAATAAAAAAAATCGCAAAAAATCGAGCCACGAGGTTTCGATTTAAGCGATTTTTATTTTTAATTAGATAAGTTATATACCCTTAATATTTTAATACTTGTCCCGGATATATTGTATATGGTGATTTTATTCCATTTTTATCTGCAATAGTCTTCCAGTTGATTCCCAGCTTTGCCCCAATTCCTGATAATGTATCACCTGATTTTACAGTATAGCTTTTTGATGATGAACTTGAACCACATTTACTATTAACTATTGCTTGAATTGTATTGTAGTCATAACCTGCTGCCGTTAATTTTTCTTTTCTTGTTTGTCCAACATCCCATTTTCCTGCAATAACCTCATTTGCGATTTCTTCATTAGATTTTTTAGACGATGCACCTAAAATCTCATTAACTCTATTTTGGACAGCATTATAATCATAACCTGCTGAAGTTAATCTTTGTTTTCTATCGTCTCCATTTCCCCATTGTTGATTAATAACTTCTTGAGCTAAATCATCAATAGATTTTGTTGGTGTTTGAGATGTTGTATTTGAACTTTCTGTATTTATCATTGATGGATAATCTTTGAAAGATTCATTCATATCAACATTTCCTGATATTCCATTAACTTTTCCTGATGATGTATATTGCCATAATCCATAAGTATTATGATCAAATTTTGATGAAGCAGATGTTGACCACCATGCCATCCATTTATCAAATCTATTTAACTTTGAAGAATTTAATTTTGAATCAAACCATGATTTTGAAGCATATATTGCTGCATAATATCCTGCCTCTTCAAACATTAAACATTCTTTTTCACAAATTGAAACTAATGTATCATTTGAAGGCATACCATATTTTGCTTTATAACCATCTGCATCTTCCATATCAATTATCACTGGAAATTTTATTTTATTTTTATATGGTGCTAATGTTTTTATTACTAAATTTGCTTCGTTAATAGCATTGTCTATATTTAATGCATAAGAATAAGTATAAACACCAAATGGAATTCCTACTCTTATACATTCCTCAATATTTCTTATTGCTTTTGAATCTACTGCACTTTGACCATAACTAATTCTAATTATAGCAAATTCAATTCCTGATGTTTTTACTGCATCCCAATTAATATTACCCTGATGGGCTGATACATCTATACCTCTCATTATTCTTCACCTCCAAATTCATTCTCATTTCTTTGGATTTCTCCATTTCCTAAAACTTCGTTTTCTTCCATGAAAATCCCTCCCTATAAAAAACTATACTGGAAGATTTTTTGACTTTCTTCCAGTATTTTTGAAAATTTATTATATTAGATTATTGATTTTTAGCATCATATAATACAGTTGCAGTACCAATTCCACCTAATGCAGTAACAACTGCTTGTATTATACTATTTGCATCTAATCCCTCAATATGAATTATACACCCTATTACTGTTGCTATAATTCCTATCAAAATATTTTGTATTGGAATAGGTAATGTTTCATTCCACCCAAAATGCTTTGATATTTTGCCTAAAATGTAGGTAAATAATGTTGTTATAACATATACTAATAATTGAACAGTCATAAATTCCCCCTCCTTTCCTTTATTTAGTGATTGCTATGTTCTAATCTAGCAATTATCTCATCGATCCTTTTATGTGCCTGTTTGCAACTTTCTTCTAATCTTGTTGTTCTATCTCTATTTTCTTTCACATCATCTTTTATTGAAGTAATTTCTTTCTTTATATCCTCAATTCCATTTGATATTGATTTTAATTCTGTTATTACAGTTGCCATTTGAGTTGCATCCTCTTTAACATCTTCTGTAACATCTTTCTTTCCGTTTCTTGATATATTATAGATTATTGTTATTACTGCTATTGCTACAGAAACTATACTAATAAGTGTAGATATTTCAATAACCATAACTTTTCCTCTCTTTCATTTGATAAAAAAATAAACACCTATTAGGTGTCTATTTATAATCTTCTCCTGTTATTTCCTTATATTCTTCTTTTGTTATCCATTTTCCAACTGCATTATACACTCTTGCTTCGTTCCAAATTCCATTATCATAAAATCTTTTTACTTTTTCAAAATTTTTGCTCATAGTTTAGACCTCCTCCATATCAGTGTTAGTCATCATTGCAAGATATTCAATATCACCTTGCATTTTCTGTTTATCTATTTCATCTTGTGATAATTGTCTTAATACAAAATAATATCCATCTTCATAATGAACAATTTGCACTAATTCAACATGTTCAAGCTCTACAGATATTTTATCAGTTTCATTTTCAATTATAACTTTTGACAATTTTCCTTTAAAATCGTCTTCAGTTATTTTTGTTTTTGAAATATAATTATTTCCACTTAATTTTAAGTCTTTAAGTTGTGTTCCATCAGATAACGTAATTTTCCATGATTTTTCCATTTCGGTACCTCCTTAAATAAATCATAATATAATTGCGACATATTACTTATTTGTTGCATTGACATTTTTTTATAATTTCCTGCCATCCAACTTTTAAAACTATTTTCTATATCATTGCTTTTCATTTTTCCTTTATCCAATAGTCTTTTATATGCTTTTAGTTTTCTTCTTTCTCGAGTTACTGTTTTTGTACTTATCTTTTTTATTATTCTTCCTGTTGGTGTTAGTGAATAATTTATTTGTAATACTTTAAATTGTTGAGATAATTTTACTATTCTTGTTTTCCTATCATTAACTATTAATCCTAGTTTACTTGATATAATTTTTATTTCTTTTAGTAATTGTTTTAAAAATTCTTTATCTTGATGAATGATATAACTATCATCCGTATATCTTCCATAATATTTGCATCCTCTAACAATTTTTATATAATTGTCTATTTTGGATGGATATGAAATTCCTATATTTTGAGATGGTTGACTTCCAATATCTACACCTTTTCCATTTTTATTATCTTTATTAAATACATCAAATAGATTTTTTAAAATCCACATAGTAATTTTTGCTTCTTCAGGGTTTGCTTTTCTTAAAAAATATTGTAAATTTTTTAAACATAAATCATGAGGAATACTTGCATAATATCCACTAAAATCAATTAATAATATGTATCCCTCATTACTTTTATATTTTCTATAATATTGATGTAAGTGTGTTTCAAATCTTTTTCTGTGAAAAGCTACACCTTTATTCTTTTGACTTGCACCATTATCATAAATCAAATATGGAGAAATAGCTGGACTTAAAACATTATCGCACAGTAAATGGTTAATTGTTTTATCAACCATATTATTACTTGTAATATGTCTCATTTTTCCTCGTTCATTTATAGTAAATTTTTTTCCTGCTACTGGTTTATATTTCCACTCTTTCAAATCTTTTAAAATCTGTGCTGTTTCTATCAAATGGTTCATTTCAAACAATTGTGATTGGTACTTGAAAGGTGCTCCTTGAATTGCTTTTGTTCCAGCTTCATAAATTTTATTTGCATCATAAAAAATATTCATTAAAATCACTTTAATAGTATTACTGGTCGTAACCAAATACATAATGATTAGTATTTATCAATTCTGCTATTGAAGGGATAATCTTTCCTTTCCTTTTCCCATATCTATACGATGGAATCTAGTCCATATAATAAAATTGTATAGGTTGTGAAATCAGGACGAACACCGTTAGCATTCGAAGCTCCGTTATTGTTAGCATTGCCATTGTTGTTGACATTAGCGAAATTCGCAGAAGAAACGACATATAAAGATTACCCACTAATTATTATTTTTTTATATTTTTTAAGAACCTATTGTCAGTTTGTCGAAGTGATTTTATCATATTAAATTCTTTTTGAATTTCTAGAACCAAATTCATATACTTATTCAAATCAGCATATAAACATTCTCCTGCATATTGCAATTCATCTTGAAGTGCATTACAACAAGCCATAGCTCTGTCCATTTCTATACGTCTTTCTTCAAACTCTGACATATATGTTGGAAATATTGTATTTGCAATTCTTAAATGCCTACTTATTCCTGTTGCTAATTCTATTACATTGTCTGATACTCTATTTATTTGATTTCTATAAAATTTATACATATTTTCTTTTATTCTTATTTGTTCCTTTTCATCAAGTCCTTTTATTCTATTGTTTATTTTCTCTTCTATTTTTGAAAATGTTATATAAAAATTATTTTCTGCTAAATTTGTTACTGCCATTCTTATCATATATGCATTATGAATTGTTTGCAATTTTGATTCTTTTCTTTCACTTTTCTTTATCTCTGACATTGTAAAATAATACTATTTCTCCTTTTCTATTTTTTCAACAGAAATTATATCATTTTTATTTTCTTATTTTAACTATCTTGAAAACTAACTATACTATATGACAGGGCATAAAGCCCTGTCGATGTCTGATTACACGATTAGGAAAGCAGGACGAACACCGCCAGCAGCCGAAGCCCCGCCATAGCTAGCAGTGCCATAGCCGTTGACATGAACGAAATACGCAGAAGAAACGACATCTCGTAACCAGTACCAATATCTATCTCCAGCGTCATTTCTAGCAACAATCAAATCATGTCTCAATCTGAATAATGATAATTGAGAATTATCTATTTGATAATTGTTAGGAATATTAGTTCCACTCATAGTATTTTTAAATATTTGACAACCATAAACCATTATTTCATTCATTAATTCTATATCAGAATCATACCATGTTCCTCCTGTTTCATATCCATTAGAAACTGCATTTTGTAAATGATTTCTATGTTTCAATATATGACTTGTTTCAAAATCATTTTTTATTACTGTCTTAAATTGTGCTAAATTTGTTTTATACATTGCACTACCAATATAAGCTCCATCAGTTATATTACTAGCATTCATTTGTGCTGTTCCCATTATTCTTTCCGGTATCATTAAAACATGAGGTTTCGTACATTCTGTATCTCCCATGTGTAATCTATAATTAATATCGGCTACTAAATATTTTCTACCACTTGTTTTTCCTATGATATAATCTCCAATGAATATATCGTCAAAAGTTCCTGCTGCAATTTGTTTTGATAATGTTCCATCATAGAATAAATCAGTAATATCTTTTCCTCTATAAATACTATTATGTGCACCTGCATTTTTTTCTACAAGTGCAGTAAGTAATGTGGAAATTTCAACTTTTTTAGTTGTCCCATTTGCCACATCAACAACAGGTAATATATCTGTTGTTTGAAGATTTTTTAATTCTTCAAGTTCTGAAATTTTTTTAATTCCCATAATTGTAAAATCCTCCTTATTTTTTTACATTCCAACAACTAACCTTGTATTATCCTCTGTTGCAATATAATATCCATCTTCTGTTATAATTGGTGAAATTGCATCTTCTAAATTCTCTCTTGTTTCATTTAAAATAGTAGTTAAATTATCTATTTCTAATTGTATTTTTCCTGCTGCATCTTCTGACAATTGATTTTTCATCTTTTCAAACCAATTAGTAAATTCTTGTTCTTCAGTATTAAAGAAATTTGCCATAATATTTTTAAATTCTGTAAAATATGTATCGTGTTCCGCTTCTTGATCTTCATAATATTTCTTATATGCCTCTTGCCATTGTGCATATAATGTTGATGTATCAACTTGATATATTAAACTTGTAACCCAAGGACATTCACTACTACCTCTACAGTCTTTTATTAAGTCTTGTGTAATTTTTATACAAGATGGACTAATCGTAATATCAGCTAATCTAAATTCAATGATGTTTTCTTCAGTATTTATTGATGGATGTACTGGGTTGCTTGATGCAGTCCCTTTTCTATATACTATATTTCCTGCCCTTCCTAATTGAGTTTTATCCATTTGAGCTATAATACTGTCTATTCTAGTTAATACATCAGAATTTTGTGCTGTAGTTATTGTCAAATTGCTTGGATTTTCAAACCACTTATCCCCAATTAGTGCATAACCTGCTGAAACTATAATATTCATTCCATTGTTTGCAGTAAAAACTTGCAAATAATTGGAAGGTTCACCTTTTGGAGTTGCAAAAACACCATTACTTATTAATTTTCTATATGGTCTATTCATATCATCTGCTGAATAAACACGATCATTATTTATCGCATCAAAAAAACCAGCAGTAACTTCAAATTTTACATCGTTTTCCATTTTTGCCTCCTATTCACTTTTTATATTTTGAAATGTCGGTTCCATTTTATATCCATTATCATCTATACTCTCTAATATTTCAGATATCCTAACATTAATTGAAATTCCGTATTCATTTACAATATTTACAATATCACCTAGATTATAATCATCTTTATATGTATAATTAGCTCCTATAATAACATCTCCTGTAAAAGATGTTATTGATTTATATTCAGACATTTTTTCATATCCAACACTTTTTAGGTTTTCAATATAAATATTATTACATAATATTACTTCAGTAATTTCTCCATCATCGTTTTTTGTTAAAATAGCGATATTAGTTCCGTTTACTTGATAGTATATTGTGCCATTTATATTCTTTTCATTCCCATTAGGATAACTACTTAATAATTCATCATAATCAATTGAACTTGAAACATCTCTTGCATCCACATATAATTCGTGTCTGTTAATTCCTGTTCCACTACCAATTGTAACAGTTTTTCTTTCTATTCCTTCGCCTTCTCCTGCAACAATAGCAATATTTTTTATATTACTATCATCTTTGGTATAATCCGTTGTAGATATGTTGTCATAGTTTTGTGAAAATTGAACATAAGCACTTCTATCTTTCCCTTTATATAAAGAAAATACAAATTTTCTATCTTTTATAACAACTTTATATCCCCACTCGTAATTCTGACATAATTCTTGAATTTTTGTACCTACAGAATCATAAGTAACTTGTTCTCTTATTGTTTCTTTAAATCCTACTTTATCTGCTAATATAAAGTTTTCTATTTTTCTTTCTTTGTTGGTAGGATTTATTATAGAATCAGTAATTAAAGTTCTTATATAATCTTCAACTAATCCATTAAAATTCGTTTGTTTGGCTACTATTCTTGAATTTAGTATGTTTTTTATATCTGTACCTGTTATAATTAATTGATCTCCATTTTCTTCATCAGTTTTTATTTCAATTTTTGTTATTTCACAAACCATATCGTCATTTTTCCTAGCAATATATTTGCATTCTTTTATTTTTTTGATATTTTCAATAGTTGCAGAAATAACAAGTTCACAATCTCCCAATTCATTATATCTAGGAACCCATAAAATACTTGAATACATATCTATTATGTATTTTTTAATTAAATCTTTATCTAACAAATATAATTCATCCATATAATTCTATACCCCTAAATATACACGATAATATTTAAAACTAATATCCACTAGCATATCCTTCTCTCCATCATCAGCTAAAAAACTAAATCTATTATCTCCAATTCCTAATTGAAAAAATGTTGATTCACTTCTAACTTGTGGAATTAAATTATATTCAACCGCTTCTCTAGTTAAAATTACCGATTTTTTTCCTCTATTACAATTAATTATTAATTTATCATTTTTCATAAACTCATAATCAATTATAAAATTTTCTCCTGTTTCAATATTACGAATTTCTAGCTTATTTACAGTTCCCATAAATCCAATATTAATAATTAAACCTGTTTCACTTTCACTATCGTTTATAACATTTGTTACCTTTTCAAGATCTACAGAAGAAATTGCAATAGGTTGATTACTATTTATAGAAAATGGGAAAGAGAATTTTTTTATTGTTTTTGAAATACTTTGAACTATTGTATTAATATCTTTAAAATATGGGTCAGGACATAAAATAGAAATCTGTGCAACTTGCTTTTGAACGAATATTGGGACTTCAAAAGTTTGCACATATCCTTCTATAAAAACATTTCTGTTATCATCTTCAAAATAAATTTTACACCATTGTTTATTTCTAAAATATTTATAAAGTTTTAATCTATTTTGAGAAACATCTCCATTTATATATACTGTAATAACAATTTCCCTATTGGGAATTTTTGAACTATTAAAGGCAGAACCATCTCCATTTGCATAAGTTGAAGTATTTATATTAGCATTTGGAGGGGTTATTCCTTCTATATTTGCTATTTGATAATCTTCTTCGTTATCAGTTAATTCAAGGACTGCTCCTTTAATATTTTCAACTTTTAAAGTAAACATTTTTTATTTCCCTCCTATGCATTTACTAGATTTAATAAATTCCTTGTCTGTCTATATAACTCTAGTCTAGATGGTTGTTTTGGAGCATTTATTACTTGAGTAAAATTATTAACATTAGATGTTGAATTAGATATATTGTTAATATTAGAAGTATTGTTTTTCATTTCTTCTTTCATATCATTTGCAACAGCTTTTATCCAGCCTTTATTTCTTTCAAGAGGAACAACCGCTTCTGCTCCATTTCCTTCAAGTAAACCAACTTGTCCTTTTTCTAATACACCACCTCTATATAATTTTGGTATATTTAATGTATTGATTCTTGATATATTTACACCTGGAATTGCATTGATTATTCCTATCGCTCCATTAATCATATTAATAAATCCATTTACTGTATTTTCTATCATTCCTAATAATCCATTAATACCTGATTTAACAGCTCCACTAATTGCATTTCCTATATTAGTTCCAATGTTTGAAAATTTATCACTGATTGTATTCCATAATCCTCCGAAAAAATTACCAATATTGCTAAAAATACCAGTAATATTATTCCAAGCTTCTCTAAATCTATCTCCAAACCATCCTCCTACATTAGAAAATACATTTTGTATTCCTTGCCAAGCACCTTGAAAAAATGATCCTAATTGTTCAGGTAATTGTGCTAATCCTTGGAATATAGAACTAATTATCTGTGGCAACGCCTTTAATAATTCTAAGCATATAGTTGGTATTGCTTGAACTAATGCCATAAATAATTGAATTGCACCTTGTAGTAATACTGGTATATTTTGTATTAAAACATTGATTATAGTAGTAACAATAGTTGGTATTTGAGGAATAAGTGCTTGTATAATCAATGGTATTGCTTGAATAATAGCCATTAACAATTGCACTGCTCCCTGTAATACAATTGGTAAATTTTCAACCAACCCGGTAATAATAGTATTTATTATTGTTGGAATTGCATCTACTAATGCAGGAATTATAAGTGGTATAGCTTCAACTATTGAATTTAATAATTGTACTGCTCCTTCTATTAATCTTGGAATTGCATCTGTTAATCCATATAAAATAGTATTTATTATTTCATCAAGATTTTCTGTTAATGCAGATATTATCTCAGGGATTGCTTCAATAATTCCCATAAAGAAACTAAAGGCAGCATCAATAAGATCTGGTAAACTGTCAATCAATACTCCAATAATCTGATTTACAACTTGTACTAATGCAATAACTAGGTTTGGAATTGCATCTGTTAATCCATTTACAAGACTTATAATAATTTGAACTCCTGCTTGAAGTAATTGTGGAATTGCCATCTGTAAAACATCTATTATTTGAGGTATAATACCAATTATTGCATCAACAACCGTTGGTAAAGCTTCAATTATCCCCTGTAGTAATTTATTCATTCCTTCCATTACATCAGGTAATAGTTCTGTTATTAAATCAACAATTTGTGGAAATAACTCAATGAGTAATGATATAATACTATCAATTACAATTTTTACCTTTGGAACTATATTTTGAATAACAGTTCCTATACTATCTATTAAATTTTCCATTAAAGTATCAAAATTTGCATTTTCATCTGCCATGCCAGTTAGTAAATTACTCCATGCAGACTTCATTGCTCCAATAGATCCTTGAATTGTTGTACTTGCTTCTTTTGCAGTAGTTCCTGTTATGCCCATATTATCTTGAACCAAATGTATAGCTTCAACAACATCAGCATAACTTTCAATTGTCAAATTTCCAGCTTGTCCTTGTGCTTTTGCTAATTTGTTAGCATCTCCAATAAGTCTTTCCATTTCACTTTTAGTTCCACCATATCCAAGCTTCAAGTTATCAAGCATTGTATAGTTTTGTTTTGCAAAACCCTGATATGCATTTTGTATAGATTCCATTGATGTACCCATTTTATTTGCATTGTCAGACATATCTGTAATTGCTTTATCAGCTACTTCTGCTGATTTTGCAGTATCACCATTTAAACTTTGCAATAATGATGCAGAAAATGAAGTTACAGTGTCCATATATTCATTTGCAGAAAGACCAGCAGTTTTATATGCATTATTAGCATAATTTTCTACAATGCCCGAGCTGTCCTTAAATAATGTTTCAACACCACCAACTAATTGCTCATAATCAGAATAACTAGCTATTGCCTGTTTACCAGCATTAAGTAAAGCACCACCTAATTTCAAAATTCCATTTATGCACCCCTCAACCGCATCTGCTGCTAAATTTGCTAGTGCTCCTTTAAGGACTGTAAAACCACCATTTGAAGCATCATCTGCTGATTTTCCAGCACTATCAATACTTTTATCTAATTTATCAGCAGCACTATCGAGTTCCTGCATTTTGGTTTTATTATCATTTAAATCACCTGATAATGTTTTAATTTCTTTTGCTAAATTTTTGGCTTCTGATGAATTTTTACCATATTGTAGTACCGCATTCTTATATGCCTCTTTTGTATCATCTACCGCTTTTTGTTGATCGTCTATTGTGTCAGATAATTTACTTGTACTACTATTAGCTCTTTCTTCAGCTTTTTGTAAATTTTGTAATTGTGTACTATAATTACTGTATTCTTTTTCAATTTTATTTACCGCTGCCTCTTGATTGTTAATAGTAACTGTTAAATTCGATATTTGTTGTTTTATGCTTGAATGAGCTTGTTCTGCGGAACTCAATTGACTTTGTAAATTTCTAACTTCATCAGAATTTTCTCCATAGGCTCTTTTTGCATCTTCTAGTTTTTTCTTCAAATTTTCAATTTCACTAGCAGACTGCTTTTCATATTTTTGTGCAGTTTGTAACTGTGTTTGATATGATTGCAATTTACTAACTTGTGCTTCCATCGTAGATTTTAATTGTTTCAACTTTGCACTTAAACCATCTGTAGACTTTGTCCAATCATCCATACCAGAACTTGCTTTTTTAAATTCGGAATTTGCGAGTTTAATATAATTATTAGCTTCAGATATATTCTTTTTTAAATCCGATATATCCAATTTATATCGAGTTGTAATATCTTCTCCTTTTGCCACTTACTTTCCTCCTTTCATCAAGCAAACTAAAACCAGCTATCACTAGCTGGTCTTCTTATTTGTTTTTTTCTTTTATTTTTATTGTTTTGATTATTTGCTTCATCATAAATTCGTAATCTTCTAACTAATAGAAAAATCTCTCTCATTTTTTCTTTTCTTATTGAAAATGGATTAACCGTTGGAAAACGATTACATATTTCCATTTCAAGTTCAAAGAATATTTGATAGAGGGGAATAGCAGTATTCCCCTCTTCTAGTTTTTTCCATCATTTCCTTTTGTTATTTGATTTATAGAATAAGCTATAATTTCGGCTATAACATTCATTATTTCTTTTAATTTTGTATGTCTTAATTCTTCATCTGTTAATCCATCAAAAACTTCTTTTAGCAATGGTTTAACAATATTCATTGAACTTGCCAAAACTTTTGCAATTGCTTTTAGTAACTCTGCTTTGTTACCAGCCTGAATATTATCAATATCAATAACATCCAACAAATCTTCTACTGTTCCAAACATTAAATCGTATGTTTCAGCAGTATATGTTTTTGTTATTTCTTTTTTGTCGTAGATATTTAATTTTAAATCCATATTTTTTTCCTCCTATTAGGCTTTTGCCTGTAAAGTATCTATTGTTGTAACAGTATCAAAGAATGTGCTAACATCTGCTAGGTCTTTAGATAAATCAACATTAATAGCTTTTGCAGTTTTACCTGTTTTTGTGAATTTATGTGTTGTTGAAATTCCTGTATATGTTACTTCTTGACCATTAGAGTCTGTTCCATCATTTTCTGTTGCATGTGTACTATCAGGAATACTAAATGTTCCTTTATGTCTCCAAACATATACTTCATCACCATTAGTTTTCTTTGTTTTATAACCAAGAGCAAAGTATTTTGTTTTTCTTTCTCCCTCAATTAATGTTCCTGTTGTTTCATCATAATCTTGTCCTGTTATAAATGCTAATTTATCTAATGGAAGTACAGATGTAGAACATTTTATTTCATCTGCTCCAACAGAATTGATTACAATTGCAGCCATATTATTATAATATTTTGATTCACTTGAATTACTTGTACTTTTTGAAATTTCTCCAACACCAGCTAATTCATATACCTCGCCTGTTTTGTAACCTTCTCCTTCTTTATTATTATCAGATAATACTTCTGCCACAACTAAATCTGTGACACCTCTATACTCAACGATTTCATCTAAATTCTTATTCATATAGATTTTACCTCCTTATAAATTTTCTATTATTCTTACTGCTATACCTCTTCCAGTTTGTGTAGGTTCATCACTTTCAACATCATATCCTTTGCCACTCACAATAAACCCATCCATTTTTAATTTTTCTTTTAAATTTAATAATTCTTTATCTATTAGGTCAGAATTGTTAGAATAAAATGCAACAATAAAAAGCCATACAATTTTATGTTCTTCATTATTATAAAAAGCATCTCCATCAGAAGACATATTTTTAAAAGTGAAGTACGATTCAGGATAACCTTCTTCTTTATTCATCGTACCTTGTTGAAAATATGGATAATTCATGCTCTCTAATACTTTTGTTAATTTATCTTTCATTTACCCTTCCAACCTCCTTATTTCATTATTAAATATTTCTTGTTGTGCTTCTAATACTTCTTTTCTTGTGCTTGTACCAAAAATTGCATTATACATTTTTTTATCTTTTTTATGCTCTGCCATAATTCCAAGATTTTTTCCGTATTGGTTACTAACACTGTGGCTTTGTGTTCCATACATCAAAAAAATTGAAGCTAGTCCACCCTCGCTTATGCTAAAACCAACTTTTACACTTGCTAATGTACCAGCCCATTCAATTTCTGCTTCTTTTTTCAAAGCTTTTTCAGTTCTCTTAGTTTCATTATGTGGTGTAATCGCTTCTTGTGCTTTTTTTGTAATAATTTCGTGGGTTTTCTTTAATGATTTTTCTGATATATTTTTTGTATTTGCATTTAATTTATTAAGTCTTGCTATTGCCTCATTAAAACCCTCAAACTCCAAATAAGCCTTGTTACTCATACTAAGCACCACCTTTTAATCTTTTGACTTTAAATTTTAAAAATTGATGTCTTTGATTTATATCTTCAGGTTCATTTATTATATCGAATACAGCCTTATCTTCAGCTCTTGCAATTCTGCAAACACCAGTAATATCTGGTCGATACATAGTTTCAATGTTTGCTGTATCTTCAATGGAATACACACCATTTACCGTTTTCTCCGTTCCACCATAAGTTTTAAAACTGCCAAAAAAAAGATTAATAGAATTACCATTTTTATCTTTTTCTGCTAATGATTCATCAACAGTTGGATATTCCTTATTAGTGATACCCTTTTTTGTTGAAATCTTTGGTATAAGTAAAACAAGTGGAATAGGATTGGTTATATTTATTGAAAATCCACTCATTTTCCATCACCATCCTTATATGCTAGTTGAGTAGCTCTTTGCCAAAAGTATGATGATAAATTTGCTTTTTGAAAATATACATCATCAACACCTCTTGCAATCACACCAGCTGATTTTACATCATTAACAACAGATGATGGAATTCCTCCATCTATCATCAATTGTTGTATTTCAGCAATCCAATTTTTAAGAATTGTATCTTGGTAAGTTCCTGTAATTCCCAAGCATTCCTTTACTTTCTCTAACATATTACTGCTCCTTTTTTAGTCTACTTTTTCAACTAATCTTCTTGTATCAGATAATAATTCACTTGCTCTTTCTTTCTCAAATTCAACAATATCATTTTCTTTATAGTCTCTATCATTGTATTTGTCTGTAAATGCAATTCTAATTTTAAGTTTTATTTTTTCATTATCTGATCTTTTGTTGTTTGTCTTTCTACTTGTTTTTTCTTTCTCTTCTTGTTCTTCTAAATATTCTGTCTTTTCTTCAGTTTTTTCTGTAGATTCTTCATCTACATCAGTATTTTTTTCAATTGTAACTTCAGGTGAATTAACATCTATTACATCATTTTCCTTTAAATCTTCTCCTGATACAATATCATTTTCATTAATTACAACTTGTTCTTTTTCAACAATTTCATTTTTTTCAACAGTTTCATTTGCTTGATTTTGTGTTTTTGCCATTTTATATACTCTCCTTTTTAAAAATAATGAATTAAGGGGATTATCATCCCCTCATCTTACCCTTTTACAGATTTTTTTAATAAATAGATATAGTTTGTGTTTAATGGTTTACCATCTAAAATAACTAAACCTTTTGTAATCCATTTATTTTTATCTTCATCGAAATATCTCTTATATCCAAATGTCATATTTGAGTTAATACCATAAGCTTTTTCAGGAACCCAGAATATTCCAAAATATTCTCCATTTGCACATAAATCAAATGATTTGAATAAATCTTGTTCTGTTCTAAGTACAGGATATTCATTGAATTTATATTGTTTATCACTAGCATCAAATCCAGCCTTATTTATTGGTTGATTATTAGCATCTTTTAAAGTACATAAATTACCTACATAAGTTTGTTTTGCCATAGCAAATTCAGGATTAGCTCCTTCCATTCCTAAAGGTATATTAGCAAATAATTTTTTCTCCCATGCTGTCCAATCTGCAATTTCTTCTTCTGTAAATTCTATAATGTTACTTGCTGGTATTCTTTTTAATCCTGCTGCAACATCTGTAAGAATTCCAGTTGGTTGTCCATTTCCTGTACCTTTTAAAACTGCTATATCTCTAGCTTTTAAATAAGCAGTTAATAAAGCATTTATTAATTCTTTTTCAAATACTTCTACACTTAATATGCTTTGAAGTAATGATTGTGCTATTCTTATTTCTCCAATATGGTAAGAGAATACAACACTTCCTGTAGCTCCATCAACTTTTTGATCTTCGCTGACACCATGTTCTTTGTCATCTCCATCTGTTCCACTCCATGTAAATGTTGCATCAAAGTCAGATATTGGAACTTCAACACCACCTTGAACATTTAACATACGAACTCTTGAAGAAAATTGTCCATATGAACCTTCTATTTTTTTAATTAATTCTTGTAATACTGTATGTGGAATTAATACTCCTAATGCATCACTTGTTACTTCTCCTGCTGCTCTTGTTTCAGAGCGATATTGTGTTAATATTTCATTTAATTTTGCACTTCTTGTTCCTGTTTGAGCATATTGTTTGAAAGCCATTCTATATTCCATTGAAGAAAGTATATCTTCTTCATTATTTGAAGCTTGTCCTCTTTGATTCATCTTTGCTCCTCCTATAACATTTAAAACTGCATTTGGATTAAATCCATTTGCACTTCTTCCTTCATTTGCTTTATCATCTTTTTTGTCATCTTTGTTATCTTCTGCACCTTCCTCTTTGCCATCATCATTTCCGTTGTCTTCTTCTAATTTTTTTAGTTGTTCCTCTGCGTCATTAATTTCATCTCTTAATGCTATTAGTGTTTCTCCTAAACTTCTTACCTCATCAATATCTTGTGAGTTTTTCATTTTTTCTTCTTTGTCCTTTAATTCTTTTCTTTTTCTTTCAATTAAATTTTGTAAAAATTTTTTCATTTTAAAATCCTCCTAATAAATATTTTATTTTTAGCTTTTCAAGCTCTAATTGTTTTGGAGTAGTCTCCACCGCTCCACTTCTAGCAGTGTCCACCGCTAGTCGTGCAGTATCCACCGCACTTTTATCTCTAGCAGATATTGAAGTATCTTCATATGCAGGAAATGTAACTGCACTAACTTCAACAACTGTTGAAATTGATTTAATATGTCTTGTTGGATAATCTGTGTCTAAATCTTCCCATTCTTCATCTTCGATTCCAAACATAAAAGACATACCTGTTATGTCTCCTCTCTCTATTGCACTATATAAATTTCTAGCTTCTGTATTATTTTCTATATCTAATTCAACTTGAATTTCCATTCCTTTATCATCAACAGATAACTGCATTGTTGAATTTTTTGTATTTCTTCTTGATCTTGCAAGAGGTATCTTTGATTGATCATGATTTACTAAAAATCTAACATCCTCTAAATTCGTATTTTTCAATGCTCCTTTTTCAATTACCTCTGCAAACATTCCTGCAATATCAGTTTTACTTTCATATACTATTGGTCTTCCAATTATTATATTTCCTCTTTTTTCATCTTTTTGAGCACGTATATCGAAGTCATAATTTCTTCTAATTAACTCCTTGTTCATCTTTGTTACCTCCACCCTCATTATTTTTTTGTTCATCCGTTTTATTATTCTCTGCATTTGTTTTATTACTTGACATAGCAATTTGTCCTGCTAATTCAGGAAGTGGTTTCATTCCAAATGCTGTACGAACTTCATTTTTATAGCAACTTCCACTATCAACCAGTAAATCAAATAAATCTATTTTTTGTCCTGTATCCATAAAAATCAACTCATGTGGATATAATACAACCGCATTTCCAAAGCCTTTCTCCCTTTCCGTGAATAATCCCATTGTGATTGCTTCTCCTGTTTTCTTAATTATTGGTTCAAGACTTTTTTGATAAAAAGCTTCATATTGAGCTTTTGTATAATCTCCTGTTAATATCGGAAGAGAAACTCCCCAATTTCTTAATATCTTTTCATCAATAAATTTTAATGTTGTTGCATCTACTAATTCTATCTTATTTTGTAATGGTATATATTCTCCTTTTATATCTAATGGTAAAAATCCACTTTCATTTTTAGAAAGTCTTTCTTCTATGGCTTTTATATTTTTTTCCATCTTTCCATCATCTAACAAAGTGTTATATTTAATTACTCCATTAATAGAAAATGAACTCTTTAGAGCTTTAGCAACTCCTTGTAATAAAGTATCATTTAACTCTAATGTTTTTAATAATGCTTTGTTATCTGGTTGTCCAAATTCATTTCCTCCCATTAGTTCATTTATTGAATATCTATATCTAATATGTATAACATCTGAATAAGCTAATATTGTCTCATATCCATTAAAAAACTTAAATTTAATTCCTAATTTTCCATTTGGATCTTGTAAAAAAGTAACATCTGTTGGTTGTATTGGATAAAGTGCTGTAAATTCTTTATCTCCTTTGTTATTTCTTACATAAGTTGGAATAATAAAAGCATTATAATTAAGAAATAATTGCCAAAATACTTTTTCAAAGAAATCACTCTGTGTCATTCTTTCATTTGGTTGATTTAATAATCTTTGAATTGTGCTACTTTCAACAGGTACTAAATCACTTCCATTTTTTCTGATATGAAATGGATTTACTTTTGTCAATTCTGTTACTAAACATGATATAGCTTGTTGAACTACATCACTAGCATATATATCTTGACCAAATTGTGAAAAAATTGGAATGTATCCATTTAGCATTTCAGCATATTTCATATTATCATTTTTAGGTTTCTTAAATTTGTTAATAAATTCAATTAGATTCAATGCTTTTTACCTCCTTAATTTCTAAAATATCACATCCTCTATTATTCATATAAAAAGAATACATTGCCTCTTCTTGATTTATCGCATTAATATTCTCGATACGAATATTAGAATTTTTTTGATATTTAATTCTATATTTTTTCATCTACTTCTCCTTACTATCTTATAAGTTTATGAAATTCATTACGATAACGTCTATATACTTCATATAGAATAATCAATGTAACTGCTCCATCAATTCTTTTACTTGCTTGATTCTTAACTTTTACACACATTATATTTCCATAGTTGTCCATTTCCATTGCTGAATTTCCTAAACACCATTTGTCCATAGAATTTTTATTATAGTTAATTTTTTGGTCTTGTAACTCGGCTTCTACAAGTTTCATTGCATTTGATAAAACTTTTCCTTGTAAAATCATTTCTGTTTCAAAACTAAATTCATTCATTCTATCTGTAAATGGTTTTGAAAATCTTTGATCATAACCTGCCATGTAAGTTTTTATTCCATAATTTTTATATAATTCATAAAACCAATCCGCTATTTTAGATATATCAATTTCATTTCCTTCATGTATTGTAAGTAACCCTTCTCTTGCCCATTCTTCATATCTTGCTCCAGCTTCTTTATCGTTACTATCCTGTAATTTACTTTCCGGTATCCAATAATGCGAATATACATATTTTGTTTTATCATTTGGTTTCATCAATAATATTTTTGCATTTGATAAGTCTGTTGTTTCTGATAAGTCAACAGCACCTAAACAAAAAGAACCTCTAAAATCTTCTAGATTAAAAGGTTCTGTTTCATAGCTATAATCTTCAAGCATTAACCATGATTGTGCATTATTTTGTTTTATATTAAAATCTTTACAAAGAGTATGCATTCTTTTTGATTTTGATGTTTTAGATTTTTCAATTTCTCCTCTTAATGACTTCCACTTTTTTACCACTCCTAAACCCGGATTTGATTTATACCAACTTTGTTCATCTTGCCATATTTCTTCTTCACTATCTTGTGTATATAACCATGGTAAATAATGTATATCATTAGTTTCATCAAATAAAACCTCTCTTGCATATTTTAATTCATTATCTAAATAACCATCATTTATAAAACCTTCAGTTGTTAAATTTATAAATAATGGTTCATCTTTTGTTGACATTGATTTCTGCCCTGCCTCTGCTATTTCATCATTTGGTGCATCGTGGCTTTCATCCATATACATTTTATCTATATTTCTACCATCTTTGTTTTGAGTCTTACTTGACATTTTAAAAATAGTAATATTCTTTTTTGTATTACATATAGCAGACATATTTCTATGTGTAATTCTCGAATGTGGATCTATTCTTTTTCTCATATTGTCTATTTCATTCCATAAAAGACTGGCCTGTTTGTCATCATTAGATGCACAAACAATGTCCATTCCACCTTCTCCAATTCGCAAATCAGTGTGAGCATCTGCTGCCATTAATGTTGTTTTGCCGTTTTTTCTTGCAATTAGTAAAATTACATTTTGAAACCTTCTTGCCCATCTATTTAATTCTTCATCAAAAAACTTAAAAGAATATACAACTTCTATAAATGCCTTCTCCCAAAGTAATAATTGCATTGGAACATTATAAAATGGTTTTTTACTTTGTAAGCACAAGTTCTCCATAAATTCTATTCTTAAATGACTTTCACTTGTATCATATCTATATTGGGGATTGTCTAAATCTTTAATTAATTTTTGTAATTCTGTTTTTAATTCTAATCCAACTATTATATTTCCTTTTTGTATTTCTTCATAATATTGCTTTAAATAATTAACCTCCAAATTTCTGTCGCTCCTCTAGGAATTTTTGAACTGGATCATCTTCTATTTCATGTCCATTTATCATAGAATACACCATTCTTATTGCATTCATATAACTTTGTGAACATTCCTTATACAATCTTGAAGCTTTAGTTGTTCTTTGTTGAGTTGGATTTTTAGGATTTACTTGTATAAATGGCAATTTTTTTAATTCTTCCATTCTTTCTTCCAAAAAGGCTATATTGTCTAACATTGGATTTATTAATTGTTTCTTGTTATCCTCTATATCTTTAAAAATTTCATCTAAATTTTCCCTTCTTGTCAAATATAATCCCTTCTTTCTGTATCTATTTTTTTCAATTCAAAAAAAATGAAAATTTTGCTTTGTGTGAAAAAGAGGTTCCCCTTACAGTCCCCACCATAAAAATATGAATCTGCCTTGGCGGGGGCTATTCTTGAAAACTCTCAAACCATTCATTTATATATTTTTTCCAATTTTCATCTTTTGCTCTACTTAAACATATTTCTTTATCACAATCAATATATATAAGCTCTGCACCTAGTTTATCAGCAAGTCTTTGTCTTTCCATCTTCAATGGATAAGTTCCTACAATAAAAGCATTCTGCCAATTTCCTAATCTCATTTTTACTTGATCTATTAAACAATTTCTTGTTTCAAAAATGTTTTGTTGTAGCTTTCTTGGTTTATTGTACTTGTCGCAAAAACTTATACATTCCCATATTTTATCTATATCTATTATTAAATCATCTGCTGTTCCCATGCTTTCAACCCATGTTGATTTACCTGCACATGGCGAACCATAAACTATATATACTTTTTTAGGTAGTTCATATCCAAATCTATGATGCACTGCATTATGACATTTAAAATGTATAAGCATTATGTTGTCAGGATTAAGACTTATATTATAATCATTTACATTACTATTATTTAATGGTATTTTATGATGTCCTATACAGTCATAAGCTTTTACTATTTCCTCTCCGCAATATTCACAAAGTAATTTACCACTTTCATTTACTCTTTCTAACTTTAATGTTTGTAACAGATTCTTCCATTCTTTTGATTTATATAAATCATGAGCATTCTCAAACATATTTTTCATTCCTTTACCATAAATCATTTTCAGCTTGTTTTTCTTTTAATTCTAATTCACGTTTACTAAATCCTAGCTTTATCATATTTTCCCTACTTTTTCTTTTAGCTTCTGTAACTCTTGTAAGTCCATCTTCTATTCTTTGTATTTTATCAAGAGTTGCTTCCGCTTCTGTTGTAGTTTCTATATTTCCTTGACTATTGTTTTTCTTTTTTATACTTCCTATTGTCATATCTCTTTCGGATTGTTCTAATGTCATTATTCTTCGCATCATTCTTAACTCTCTAATTGTCAATAGTTTATATTCTTCTATATATTCATTTAGCAATAAACTATCTGTATTTTCTACTTTTATTTTCTTAAATATGCTTTTTTCTTCGTCTGTTAATACATTCTGAAATATACTTTCGTATTCCCCTGTTGTAACTGCATTCTTATTTCCAATTGGTGGTTGTCCACCTTTGTTGTTTTTTGCATTTTTATTGCCTTTTAGAACTTGGCTTTTATCTCTTGTTAGATTATATTTTCGTATAATCTTTTTTAAATCAGGTAATGTAATGTTGTATTTTTTAAATATGTCTTTATATCGCATTCCTTGTAAATAATCATTTTTTATATTTTCTTCTTTTCTCTGGGTCAATACAACTCACCCACCTCCATTACTTTTTTTCCAATTCTGCTTTTTGTCCTGTTAGTTTTTCCCATCTTCTAATAATAACATCACAATATTTTGGATCTAATTCCATCGTATAACATTTTCTATTGGTTTGTTCTGCTGCTATCAATGTCGAACCGCTTCCACCAAACAAATCTAGTATTAATTCATTTTCCTTACTAGAATTTTTTATAAGATATGCTAATAAATCAATAGGTTTCATTGTTGGATGTTCTTCATTCTTTATTGGTTTATCAAATTCTAATACTGTAGTTTGATTTCTACTATCAGTAAAATAATGTGCTTTTCCTTCTTTCCAACCATATAAAATAGGTTCATGTCTCCATTGATAATCTTGCCTTCCCATTACAAATTTGTTTTTAACCCAAACTAAACATTCAGCTAATTTAAATCCTACAGTTTTAAATGCATTTCTAAAATTCATTCCTTCTGTATCGGCATGGAAAACATATATGCTTCCTCCACATTTAATAGAATCATACATATTTCTAAAGGCATCTATCAAAAAATTATAAAATAGAGTATCTTCCATATTATCATTTTTTATTGTCAGTTTTTCCTTTGTTCCACCCTCATAATTAACATTATATGGTGGATCTGTTAAAATCATATCTGCCTCTTTGCTCTTCATTAATTGTAGTACCGCTTCTTTTTCTGTACTATCTCCACACATTAGTCTATGCTTACCTAATGTCCAAATATCTCCTAATTTTGAAATTGGTTGTTCTATTTCTTTTAATTCTTCTTCTAAATCGAACTCATCTTCTTTTGAACCTACAACATCTTTTAATATATTATCTACTTCATCAAAACTGAATCCAGTTATATCCATATCTATATCTGTTTCTTTTAATTCTGCAAGTAATTCTTCTAATTTAGCATTATCCCAATCTCCTGATATTTTATTAAGTGCTATATTTAATGCCTTCTCCTTGTTTTTATTTAATTCTACAATTACACATTCTACTTCATTATATCCTAGTTCCTCTAATACCTTTAATCTTTGATGTCCACTTATTACAGTCATATCATTATTTATAATTATTGGTGCTACATATCCAAACTCAGTAATACTTCTCTTTATTTTTTGATACTCTATATCTTCCGGTTTTAGATCTTTTCTTGGATTGTATTCTGCTGGTTTTAGTTCTGTTATTTTTATTTTTTGTATATTCATTTTGATACTCCTTAAAACATCTTGTTTCAAATTTACAAGTTTTACACTCTCTTAACATACATCTACCCAAATTCATAGGCATATACCTCTTTTGTAATTATTGGTTGCGGACATAGGATTCGAACCTCGTCTATGGGATATGACCCCATTATGCTTCCTTTGCACCATCTCCGCAATATAAAAAATAGTCACCGACAAATATATCGGCGACCTCATTACAAAGGAGAAACAAATAGATATTCATATTTTTCTCGATTATAATTATAACATAGCATTTTTTATAAAAATATATAAAAAATATATAAATTTTATATAATTTTTCTAAACTTTTTTACTTTTATTATATTCATGTTGCATTTCCTTTATAGATTTTTCTATTGTTTTATGTATTGCAACATAACCTCTGTCTTTTTTTGTTGCTATTTCCTCTATACTTATTTTCTGATAAAATCTCATATCAATAATATCCTGATTATATTTTTTTAATGTTTTAACTAAATCCTCTACAATTTTAATTTTATTTTGTAATTCATCCTTATATCTTTGTTTTTCTTCAATTTTTTCTTGTGCATTTATTATTGCCTCTTCTAATTGTGATTTTGTGTAACCTTTTGCTTTTGGTAAACCATCCATATTTGCACTTTTTAAATCGTAAATCTCTGCTTGTATTTCTTGTATTTCACTACTTGTAATACTTATTCTTAATTTATATACATTATAATTTTCTAATACCTCTTGAACATTCATCTTTTGTTCCTCCTATTCTAAAAAAAATATAAATTTCATTTTAATTTCAGCCATTTGACACCTCCAAATTTTCCATTGTGTTTATTTTTGTTTTTTTATTATATACAGTAAACTTTCTTGTTTTATTCTTACAGCTGTCTATGGTTATCGTTTTTTATGTTTTATTGTTTTGTTTTTTAAATTTTGTAACAATATCATAATATCTTAAATATGTATATTTTTCTTTGTTTCCTTGCACTATTTTATTTATATCATTTCGTTGAATTCCATTACTTTGTAACAACTTAATAAATTTCTTTTTGCTTATTTTTTTATTCCAATTAGAATTAATAACTTTAAATACTCCATCAACTATTTTCTTTGTTATATCAACTACATCTGCACTTATTTCTGATAATGTCTTTGCAATTCCTTCAAATACTTCTGCTACAGGTTTCATAATATCATCTAGCATCTTTCTTATTTTATTTTCCGCTTCTATATAATCTTTTTCTGCTACTCCTATAGTTTTATTGTCTCCATCACAAATTATTTCAGTAAAGTATCCACTTTTTATTAAATTTTCAGCTTGTTTGATTGTAATATTTTTATAACTAATCTTTTTTAGCATTGTTTTCTCCTTTTAAATTTATTTGTAATTGGACTTCTTTTAACATCTTTTCTTGTGCTAAATTATAAAATTGTTTCTTTATCTCAAATCCATAACAATTTCTATTCATTTCTGCACATGCTCTCAGTGTACTTCCGCTTCCAGCAATTAGTCCCATTTTAATTCCTCTTCTTTCTTATGTTTATTTTTTTCTTTTAAAAAATTCTTTCCAAAAAGATGACATCTTTTCTATTTCTTCCTGTAATAACTCCGCTATTGGTTCTCCTATTTCCATAGCCCATCCAATTATGTTTGCTACTATCCAAAAAATAAAATATATTGGGCTTAATAAAACAACTAATAATTTAAATAATATTTCTTTCATTTTTCCTCCATCTTAACTATTCTTTATGACATTTATAAAATTAATTCCATATTTTTTTGCTATTAAATATGTAGTATAGCCATCAATCAAGTTATTATCTTTATCAACAACTATTTGTGTTTCAAAATTTTGATTTTTTTTGAAATATTCTATTCTTTCATTCATTTTTTCAGTTCTTGGTTTTTGAAATTCTTTAGGTATTATTATATCTTTAATTCTCATTATTTTTACTTTATTTAATTTCTTTAAATCATCTGTTAATTCATTTATAATACCAAATTGCAAATTTATTAACTTGTCCGCTTCATATATAATTTTGTCTTTTTCTTGGATTAACTTATTATCAAAATATTCTATTAATGCAATATTTCCCCATAAAATTGCACATACTATATAAGTCAAATTTTTAAAACTTATAGAAATGACAACTTCATATACAATCATTATTAAACAAAGTATTATAGTTGCATTTCTCCATTTGTCACTTTTTATTTTTTCATTATAAAAATTTTTTTCTAATTTATTTTCTTTTTTTATATCTTCATTGCTACATCTGCAATTTCCGTCCATTGTTCTTACTATATTACATAAATCTTTTTCATTATATCTGTTTGCACATTTAATGCATATTTTCTTAACATATTCTTTATCATTCATTTCTATTTTCTCCCTTCTATTAGATCTTGTAAAACTTCTCTCTTAATATTTATGTCCATCAAATCCCAGCTTATATTGGCATCTGAATACTCTTCTCTTTCTTCAGCACTTATACTATTTTGTAGTTTCTGTTCTTTTTTGTTTAATTCTTCTATCTTATCTTTTATTTTTTGCTCTAGAATACAATGTTTCATCACGAAATCCAATTTATTATTATCTTGTATATGTAATTTTTTTAATGTTTCGTTCTCTTTTTCTAACCTTTGATTTTCTAATTCTTTTTTTATTGCATTATTTAAAGCTCCACAGTTTTGAGCAATACAACAACTTATCTTTGTTAATTCTGCAATTTTTTTATATTCTTTTAATTTTTCGTTCTCTTTTAGAATATTTCCATATTTATACAAAAATTCTTGATTTTCTGACTCTAGTCTTTCATTTTTTTCTTTTAATTCATTGTTTTCTAAACATATTGTTTCATAGTCACTTTTTTGATATCTTTTAATAAAATTTATCACTTGTCTTGTTGCTACTTTTAATGGATTAACTCTTCCTCCTATAAAAAATACGTTATCAAATATAACTTTTTCTAATATGTACGTCGCTGAATCTATATCTTCTCCCCTTAATATATTGTTTTTCGCTTGTTGAATTTTTTGTTCTTCTATACTATCTTCTTTCACTAAAAACACCTCCTAATTATTATTTATAATCTCATACCCTAGATTTCTTAATCTGTCACAAATTGGCTTGAATGTATTATCTGCTGCATTCCAACTTTGTATTTGTATAACTTTCCAAATTTCAATTTGATTAAATTTTTTATCCGTTATTCTATCTAATATTCTTTGTACTGCTCTTTCTTTATTATTTATAACTCTGTGATCAGGATAATCTTCATCTTCTTCTGAAAATATGTCTATATACAAATGTTGTAACTTTTTTATATCTTTTAATTCAATTTTTATATTACTTTTTTGTTTTACCATCCCAATACCTCACTATTTCATTTCTAATTGTATAAGTGTCTTCATTAATATTCTTTTTAATAATATTTTTAAATGCTTCTTTTGTTTTATCTGCAAGTTCATGGTTATATATTCTTTTAGGTAATAGAGCAAACATACACAATTCCAATAATCTATCATTTTCCTTTTCAATTGCACTTTTAATTTTAGGTAAACACAATTTTTCTCTTGCTTGATTTGGCGTTATCTTATTTTTATTCAAATCTTCAACTATTGAATCTATTTCATTATTAGGCATTTTAAATTTTCTATGTGACATACAATAAATACTTCCATAATCTGCTGCTGATATACAATTTTGATTATTCAAACATTTGTAACATTCTTCTCTTAATTCACTCATATAATTTCTTTTCCTTTCTTATTTTCTTTACTGCATTAGTCCAGCATTTGGTACAGCCTATACTTTCATAATTGCAAATATCTTCTTCTTTTTTCTTATCTATTATCTCTGATTTAAATATATCTGATGGACACATATCTATTCCACCATAACTGAATATTTGATGACATCCTTCTTCTGTAGCATTTTCTATTATTATTTTCATTATTTCTTTATATGTAATATCTTCATCCTCTTTTTCTTCCATAACAACTTTCTTTTTTCCATTCATATCATAAACATTGCTCATTTTTATTTGCACCTTCTTTTATTTATTCATTCTTCATTATCTTTTGACACTTGCAATATGCACATAATTGTAATTCCTATAAATGTACCTATAAATAATCCTACTAAAAACTCAATCATTTGCTTTCCTCTTTCTTTTTCATTTTACTAATTTTTAAATCTTCTAGAACTCTTGTTTTATATATTCTAGTTTCCCAATTTTCTTTTAAATTTCTTATATTTTTTAATAATTGTGCAATATCACCTGTGATTAGTTTATTGTTATATTTATCTGCAAATCCTTTTAATGTTGATATAAATTCGAGCTTATCTTTTATTACTCTTCTTTCCTGTCTAACATTTCTCAACCTTACTGCAACTTTTGAAAGTTCAAATGCATTTAACTTACTTAACTCTATCTCATGTAATAGATCATCTTGTTCTAATTCTTTAATTCTTAATTCATTTTTCAAATCTGAATTTGTTCTTTCAATATATGTAAAAAAATAATTCATTTCTTTTGCAAATTCTTCAACTTCATCTATATTATCTATTTTCATTTTTTGTCTCTTCCTCTCTTGTAATTCTTATCCTTAATGTTCTTTTTATAAAATCTTTACAAGCCTCTTGCTGTGAGTTTTCTATTTTATTACAAAAAGGATATTTTCCACATTTTATACACTTCATGTTTATTCTCCTAATATTCCTCAATTTTTACATAAATTCTTGGTGTTCTACTATATTTCTTTTCAATTTCTAATTTTGTAACTTGTGTATCATCTTTAAAAGCAAATTTATTCATAGCATCCAATACTATTTTCACAATATTATCTGCATCAGGCTTTTTAGTTGGACTTATAATATTGGCTAACATTTCCGCTTCTTTCTTTTTACTTGTACTCTTTGGAATTCCAAAATAAGCTATTATTGTAACTTTTACTCTAGATTCTATTGTTGTAAAATTAGGATATTCTCTAATAAACCATTGTCTTAAAAAGTATTCATAATTTTTTGTATTAGTCGGTGTATAAGCTCTTCCTGTTCTTGTATTCATTCGTGGTCTTGCTTTTCCAACTACATCTCCTATCATTTCAAATTCATACATCATCGGTATCACCTCTCTATTTATTTTTCCGGCATCTCATAAACTTTTGGTATATTAAATATATTAGGTTGTATATCCATTTGACCTTGTAAAATTGCTGGTCCACCTTCTAATTTCAAATAGCTTGAATATTTTTGTGTAATTTCTTGTAATACTTCTTTTGCTCTTTCTTCTGTTTTGTAATAACCTAAATCTCTATAATTGTCATCTCTTCCAACAATGAAACCCGCCGATATTAAATATCCATCTTCTTCACAGTTCGTTACTTGGATATTCATAATGTTATTAAAATTTAATATTTCATCTTTTTCTTGACTAACTATTATCATTTTTTCCCTCCAATTCCTTTAATACTGGATTTATGCATTTATTACATAATACGACTTTTACTTCTCCTCTTTTTGTGAGTGAATGTGGTAATACTACAACTCCTCCAGCCATTTCAATTCGCTTCTTTAAAATTTTTATTTCGTCTCCACAATAATCGCATATATAATAATCGTAGTCCTTTTCATCTTTATACTTTATTAGATGTCTGCCTTCTGTTGGCTTTGGCTTTAATTTTGTATATAGAGGGACTTTTTCTCTGTAACATAATTTTTCAAAATTCAGCATGTTTTCCTCCTATTTTCCATTTCATCATGCAAACAAACCATAAAGTAATCTATAATTTCTTTTATTTTGTAATTTTCTTTTTCTGTTATATATTTTTTAGTTTTATAATATTTCAATATAAACTTGTCCCTTGTAAGTAAATTCAAATAAATTTTATGTGGACTTAAATATATTTCTTTTATTGCCCAAAACATTATTTTTTCGTCCAGCACTTTTTCCTCCGGCATAAGATCATAAATTTTACTATTATTTACATACATCTCTAATTTAGAATAAATTAAAATCAAATTATTTCTGTCGTTTTCTGTTAAGCCAATTTTTTCTCCGCTGCCCCCTTTATAGATATAATTAAATAATAAGTTTAGTTTAGTTATAATGTATTCGTCTGCCTGTTCATTCGCTTGTTCACTCGCTTGTTCATCTGCTTGTTCGTTCGCTTGTTCAAATTGTATAATTTCATCATTGTATAATTTTTTTATTGTATATGTAGATGCAACATTTTGATTTGTTCCTTTTTTATAAAATATATATTGATTGTTGATAAGTTCATTTCGTGCCCTTTGTAAAGCAGATATATTTAATCCCTTTACTTTGCTCATTAGAATAGTATTTGTAACCTTAAACTCATAAAGCCAATCTGTCTTACTTGCTATCTGCAATAATACTAAATATATTGAAATGGCATTTGCAGAAAGTGGCTTGAAGTCTAATATTGAATAAAATTCAGAGAGCTGTTTTTGAATATCTATTTTGTTTTTCGTATTCACATACTACACACTCCTTCCTTTGTAAATTTATAATTCTTTTGCTGTTTTTAATTTAATTTTTCTTGCTCTTTCTAACATTCTGTGATAAAATAAAAACAGAAAGTATTTATCTAAATATTTTTTATGAATCATCTATTTTTCAGTTTGGTTGCTGATAGATGGTTCTTTTTTATTTATATTGTCATTACATATAAATAATATTTCTTGTAAGATTTCTCTCAATTCCGCTTCGTTATGAAACTCATCTATCTCAGAAATAAGATCTTTTATTTTTTGATATCCCATATTTTCTCCTTTAATTCTAAATATTAAATTTTTTATTTTATTTAATGTAGATTTCATTTCTTTATGTTTCTTTTTATGTTCTGATAAATCAATACATTCATTTAGTAATTCTTGGTATTTTTTAATCATCTTGTTCCTCCTTTAACACCCACTCTAATGCTTCTATTATTGCAGAATGCATTTTTTGTTCAGTGGATCTATTTTCAAAATTAGTATGTTGTATATGATCTTTATGTTTTTTAATTTCTTCTTTTATTTGTTCTTCTGTTTTCATTTTTCTTATTCTCACTTTCTTCTAAAATAGATTCAATAACTAATATTACTACTAACCCTAAAATTGGAATTAAATACTCTCCTCCAAATGCTTGATGTCCTCTAACACTATTAGCATAGTTTATTGATACAATTGTTAATACTATTGTTGCTATTATTACTAATAGTTCTATTATTCTTACTATAAATTTCTTTTTATTAACTATTTTCATTTTTTATTTTTCTCCTATCAATACTTTTTTTAATAATTCTAATTTTGTTTCTGCTTGTATTCTTTTTTCTTTTTCGCTTTCATATAATTCACGACTTACCGTATTGCCACCAACTTTTATTCTAAAGCGACCACCTTCCGATTTCTTATATTCAAGTTCTTTATTATCCATCATTTTTTTTACTTCTTTGAAACCTAAATGAAATCGTTTCATATATTCTGTTAAACTAATCCATTCCTCCATTTTATTTCCTCCTTTAATTTTGTGTGTCGTTCCGCATTTTTAAATTTTTTCATATTTCTTCCTCTTTCTGTTAAGTTTTTCCTAACTTTTAACTTAAAAAAATTTCTCTTAATTCATCTGCTGTTAAATTCAATTCTTTATCTATCTTCCTTATATCATCTTGAGAAAATTTAACCTTTCCACTTACTTTTTGACTAAATGTTGAACTTGATATGTTTATATTTTCTGCTAGTTCCTTCATAGTCAATCCTCTTTCTGCAATTTTCGCTTTCAATTTATTTGTATTTGTCATTATATGACCTCCTTTCTGTTAAGTTTTTCCTAACTGGGATTATATTACCAAATCTATTTTTTATTGTCAATACTTTTTTTAAAAAAAAATTTGTTTTTTCCTAATTTTTTTTGAAATTTTTTAAAAAAGTTTGACTTTTCTTAATTTTTAAAGTATAATCATTTTATTGAGAGGTGATAACAAATGAGTAATTTAATAGATACTTTTGCACATAGACTAAAATATGCAATAAAAATTAGGGATGTTAGACCAGTAGATATTTCAAAAGTAACAGGTATTTCAAAAACTAATTTAAGTTGCTATATGTCTGGAAAATATGAAGCAAAACAAGATGGTGTTGAAATATTAGCAAAAGTTCTTGATGTCAACCCTGTTTGGCTTATGGGATATGATGTTCCTATTGATAGAAATTATGAAAAAGATAAAATTATCGAAATAAATGTTATAAATTTACACACAAATGAAATTATTGAGAAAATTCCATTTGTATATAGAACAGATATTGCCGAAGATGATCCAAAAAACTTTTTTGCAATACAAGCATCTGATAATTCTATGGCTCCACTTCTTGATGTTGGAGATATAGCTATAATTAAGAAATATAAAGAATTTTTAAATAAAAAAACTTATCTTTTAAAAATAAAAGGTGGATTTCCAATCATTAGAAAAATTATACAAACTGACAATGGAGAAATAGAATTACAAGCAATGAATATGTGGAACTTTCCTATTCAAAACGGTCTAAAAATGGGAGACATTGAAATATTAGGAGAAGTTATAAGGGTTGAGAATAAAAGTGCCTTTAAATAGAAAATAAAAAGAAAGGGGATGTATTTTATGACTTGTACTAAATGTGGTAGCTCAAACGTAAATGTTCAAATGGTATCAGAATCACAATTAAAAAATAAACATCATAGTATTTTGTATTGGTTGTTTATTGGTTGGTGGTGGAGACCATTATTATGGATATGCTTAACTATACCTATGATATTTGTAAAATTATTTGGACATAAAAAACAAAAACTAGTAACAAAACATTCAAGTATGGCAGTCTGTCAAGACTGTGGACATAGTTGGAAAGTATAATAAACAAAAAAAGAGTAATGTGTTTCATTTTTGCGGAACGACACACATTACCCAAGGACATAACCACTTGAAAAGTGATTACTTTTGTATTATATATGAAAAGCCTTCATTTTTCAAGTGTTAATAAAAAAATATTTGAAAAAATGGAGGTTTTTTATGGCAGTAAAAACTAACTGCATCAAGAATGGTGTTCCATATTTTAGGATTCATAGGAAGATAAATGGAAAATATGAAGACTTTTATGGAAAGAATAAATCGGATGCAGAAGATCAATATTACGAGAGAAAAAAAGAAGCCGAATCAGGTATAATACAAACAAAAGAAATAACTACAAGAACTCTATTACACAAATGGCTTTTTACTGTAAAAAAGCATGAGATTAAAGAATCAACATTAGAAAAATATGAAGGTAATTTTAGAAATCACATAGAACCATTTGCTTTTTCAGATATCCCTATTAAAAAAATATCTAGTCTTGTAGTACAAGATTATTATAATACTCTTTTCGAGAAAGAAAGATCTACCGAAAAAATAACAGATATCCATAAATTACTACATCAATTTTTTATTTATTGTGAAAAAGGTGGTTATATTTTAAAAAATCCTTGTGGAAAAGGGTTAGTTAAAATTCCTAAAGATAAGGATATTGATGTAGATGAAATTATAGATAAAAAGATGCTTCCATTTGATTATTTTCGAGAAGATGAACTTCCTATATTAAGAGAAGCATTTAAAGATAATAAATATAAAGATGTTGTTGATTTTGCAATTGGTACAGGAATGCGTCAAGGAGAAATTATTGGTCTTAAATGGGTACATTTAAATTTTGAAAAAAGAGAAATATATGTAAAAAATAATACTACTCGTACTGCAACATTTAATGATAAAGGTATAAAAACTGGATATAAGACAAAAGATGGAACTCCCAAAACTGAAAGTAGTATTGATATTATACCTATGTCAAATTCTATTTATAATTTATTAAGAAGATTACCACACACATCAGAGTATGTTTTTACAGCCAATGGCCATCAAATAGATAAAAAAGATCTTGAAAAAGTATGGCGAAAAATTTTATTAAGATTATCTAATGAAAGAAAAAATTTTAAATATAGAAAATTTCATGATTTGAGACATACTTTTGCTGTAATACTTTTACTACATGGAACAGATTTATATACTATTATGAAATTATTAAGACATAAAAAAATTTCATCGACAGAAATGTATCTTGCTGTATTGCCTGAATCAAAAAATAAATATATTAATAAATTAAATAAAATTTTCAAAAACTAAAGTGGGAAATAAGTGGGAAAAAAAGAAAATAGCAAGGTGTTACAAAACTCTGTAACCCTTGCTATTACTGTATTTATTATTCAATGATGTCAGCAACAACACCTGAACCAACTGTTCTACCACCTTCACGGATAGCAAATCTTAATCCTTCTTCCATAGCGATAGGTGTGATTAGTTCGATTGTCATGTCTACGTTATCTCCTGGCATAACCATTTCTGTTCCAGCAGGTAATTCGATAACACCTGTAACGTCTGTTGTTCTGAAATAGAATTGTGGTCTATATCCATTGAAGAATGGTGTATGTCTTCCACCTTCTTCTTTTGTTAATACGTAAACTTGTGCTGAGAATTTTGTATGTGGATGTATTGATCCTGGTTTAGATAATACTTGTCCTCTTTCGATATCTGTTCTTTGGATACCTCTTAAAAGAACACCAATGTTGTCTCCAGCTTCTGCTTGGTCTAATAATTTTCTGAACATTTCTACACCAGTAACAACTGATTTTTTCTTTTCTGTTGATAATCCAACGATTTCAACTTCGTCAGAAACTTTAACTTCTCCTCTTTCTACTCTACCTGTAGCAACTGTTCCTCTACCAGTAATAGAGAATATATCTTCTATTGGCATTAAGAATGGTTGATCTACTGGTCTTTCTGGTGTTGGGATATAGCTATCAACTGCATCCATTAATTCTTTGATTGGTTTGTAAACTTCGTCATTAGGATCTTTAGATGTACTTTCTAATACTTTTAATGAAGAACCTTTTATAACTGGGATATCGTCTCCTGGGAAACCATATTCTGTTAATAAGTCTCTAACTTCCATTTCAACTAAGTCTAATAATTCTGGGTCGTCTACCATATCACATTTATTTAAGTAAACAACGATATATTTAACACCAACTTGTCTTGCAAGTAAGATGTGTTCTCTTGTTTGTGGCATTGGTCCATCAGCTGCAGAAACAACTAAGATAGCACCATCCATTTGAGCAGCACCTGTAATCATGTTCTTTACGTAGTCTGCGTGTCCTGGGCAGTCAACGTGTGCATAGTGTCTGTTTTCTGTTTCATATTCAACGTGTGCTGTGTTAATTGTGATTCCTCTTGCTTTTTCTTCTGGAGCACTATCGATTGCATCATATGCTTCGAAATTAGCTCTTCCTAATAATGATAAGTATTTTGTAATAGCTGCTGTTGTTGTTGTTTTACCATGGTCAACGTGTCCGATTGTACCAATGTTAACGTGTGGCTTTGATCTAACAAATTTTTCTTTAGCCATTTTTATTCCTCCTTTAATTTTTTGAGATTTTTCATCTCTATATTTTATTTTTCTTTTTGACGCATTTATTTTTCGAACATCATTTTATACTATAATCTTTAAAAAATCAAGTATATTACTAAATATTATTCGCTTTTCTTTCCTCTTGAAGCTACAATTTGTTCTAATACAGATTTTGGAACTTCTTCATAGTGTGATGGTTCCATAGAGTATGTTCCTCTACCTTGTGTTTTTGAACGTAAGTCTGTAGCATAACCGAACATTTCTGATAATGGAATAAATGCATGAATTTCTTGCATTCCGTCATTTCCATCCATACCTTCCATTCTTCCACGTCTAGAGTTTACATCACCAATAACTTCTCCCATATATTCTTCTGGAACAGTTATCTCTACTTTCATAATAGGTTCTAGAATAACAACACCTGATTGTTTACATCCTTCTTTGAATGCCATAGATGCTGCAATCTTGAATGCCATTTCTGAAGAGTCAACTTCGTGGTAAGATCCATCTACTAATGTAGCTTTAAAATCTATAACTGGGTAACCAGCTAAGTAACCACCTTCAGCAGCCTCTCTTAAACCTTGTTCTATTGGTTTAATATATTCCTTAGGAACAGCTCCTCCAACGATTTTACTTTCAAATTCTATTCCTTTTCCTGGTTCTAATGGTTCCATTTCAAACCAAACATCACCATATTGTCCTTTACCACCAGATTGACGAATAAATTTACCTTGAACTTTTACTTTATTCCTAATTGTTTCTTTGTAAGCAACTTGTGGTTTACCTACATTACATTCAACTTTAAATTCTCTCTTTAATCTGTCTACGATAATGTCTAGGTGTAACTCACCCATACCAGCGATGATTGTTTGTCCTGTTTCTTGGTTTGTATATGTTTTAAATGTTGGATCTTCTTCTGCTAGTTTTGCTAACGCTATACCCATTTTTTCTTGTGCTACTTTGTCTTTTGGTTCGATAGCAATATCAATAACTGGCTCTGGGAATTCCATTGATTCTAATATAACAGGATGATCGATATCACATAAAGTATCTCCAGTTGTAACCTCTTTTAGACCAACTGCTGCAGCAATATCTCCTGCATATACTTTGTCGATATCTTCTCTGTGATTAGAATGCATTTGTAATATTCTTCCGATTCTTTCCTTCTTATCTTTGTTTGAGTTTAATACTGTTGAACCAGATTCTAATGTTCCTGAATATACTCTAAAGAAACATAATTTTCCAACAAATGGGTCTGTAGCAATTTTAAATGCTAAAGCTGCAAATGGTTCTGAATCAGATGTTTTTCTTTCTACTTCGTTACCATCTTCGTCAACACCTTTAATATGTGGTATATCTAATGGTGATGGCATGTAATCAACTATTGCATTTAATAATTCTTGAACACCTTTGTTTTTATATGAAGAACCACAAGTTACTGGAACTATTGTGTTTGCAATTGTTCCTGCACGTAAACCTTTTTTGATTTCTTCTTCTGTTAATGTTTCACCTTCTAAGTATTTCATCATTAACTCTTCATCTTGTTCTGCAACAGCTTCTATCATTTTATCATGATATTCTTGAGCTAAATCTTTCATATCATCAGGAATATCTGTTTCTTCTATTTCTTTTCCTAAATCATCTTTATGAATGAAAGCTCTCATTTTTATTAAATCTACTATACCTTTAAACCCATCTTCTGCTCCAATTGGTAATTGGATTGGTACAGCATTTGCTTTTAATCTTGTTTTTAATTGGTCAACACATAGCATAAAGTTTGCTCCTGTGATGTCCATTTTATTTACATATACCATTCTTGGTACTTGATATTTGTCAGCTTGTCTCCAAACTGTTTCTGTTTGTGGTTGAACTCCACCTTTTGCAGCAAGTACTGTAACTGCACCGTCAAGAACTCTTAAAGATCTTTGAACTTCTACTGTAAAATCAACGTGTCCTGGAGTATCTATAATATTTATTCTATTATTGTTCCAGAAACAAGTTGTAGCAGCAGATGTGATTGTTATACCTCTTTCTTGTTCTTGTTCCATCCAGTCCATTGTAGCTGCACCTTCGTGAACTTCTCCTATTTTATGAGTTTTTCCTGTATAGAAAAGTATTCTCTCTGTTGTTGTTGTTTTACCAGCATCAATGTGAGCCATAATTCCTATATTTCTTGTTCTCTCTAATGGATATGCTCTTCCTGCCAACTTTATTTCCTCCCCTCATTGTTACTATAAAGTTTTATATCTCTTAATATGCTCTTTTTTAGCATTATTATTACCATTTATAATGTGCAAATGCTTTGTTTGCTTCTGCCATTCTATGTGTATCTTCTTTCTTCTTGAATGCTCCACCGTTTCCGTTTATAGCATCTATAATTTCTCCGGCTAATTTTTCTGCCATTGTTTTCTCATGTCTTGTTCTTGCATATCTAACTAACCATCTTAAACCTAAAGTTTGTCTTCTTTCTGGTCTGATTTCTAATGGAACTTGATATGTAGCTCCACCAACTCTTCTAGCTTTAACTTCAAGAACTGGCATAATGTTATTTAGTGCTTCTTCAAAAACTTCTAGTGGATCTCTTTGCTCTTTTTCTTTTACAATGTCAAATGCACCATAAACTATTTTTTGAGCAACTGATTTTTTACCATTTAGCATAATATTGTTTACTAGTTTTGTTACAACTTTACTATTATATACTGGATCTGGTAAAACTTCTCTTTTTGCTATATATCCTTTTCTTGGCACTATTCTTCCCTCCTTAATTTTATTTTGATACTAATTTAGTATCTAGGTACTCTGAAAAGTTTATCTTTTCCGCATAGTGCTATATATTCTAAATTTAAGTACCTTAAATTAGTAATTATTAGCACTAGTTTTTAAATTTTCCTAAATTTTATTTTTTAGGTTTTTTTGCTCCGTATTTTGATCTACCTTGCATTCTGTCTTTAACACCTGCTGTATCTAATGTTCCTCTAATAATATGATATCTAACACCTGGAAGGTCTTTAACTCTTCCTCCTCTTATTAGAACAACACTGTGTTCTTGTAAGTTATGTCCTATTCCTGGGATATAAGATGTTACTTCATAACCATTAGAAAGTCTAACTCTGGCAACTTTTCTTAATGCTGAATTAGGTTTCTTTGGTGTTACAGTTTTAACTACTGTACAAACTCCTCTTTTTTGTGGTGCTCTATGGTTAGTTTGTCTATTCTTTTTAGAATTGTAACCATGTTGCAAAGCTGGAGCTGTTGATTTTGTCATTGATGTTTTTCTTCCTTTTCTTACTAATTGATTAATTGTTGGCACTTAAATTTCACCTCCTATATATTATTTATGCCTATTTGTGCATAATACACTAGCGTGAATTATTTTATCATCAAAAAGCAATACTGTCAATATCTTAGACAGTATTTGTATGCATTTTTTTCAAGATATTGACAGTATTTTATACTTAAAAGTTTTTCTATGTTAAATTCAAAATTTGTATCTAATTTATACAACGAATAAGAGAGTGTATAAGGTTGCCCTTTTACACTCCCCCCTCGTTATTCCTCAGCTTTCTGTTCGTCTGCCTCGGAACCTTTAGATTTGTTGCCATTGCCACCTCTTACATATACTTTATATGGCTTCTTCATCCAGTAGCCTACAGCCATACTTAGAAGAACAATCACAACATATCGTATTACCTCCATTAAGGTAATACCTCCGAATAAAGCATCAGCAATGGCTTGCCACCCTGACGTCTGAACTCCGGTAAGCACAATCACGCAAATGATTGCTGCAATTCCGAAGATCATTCGGATAAAGTACACACCTGCGCACTTGCGCTTTCTACGGTGTGTTTCAGGAGTTCTCTGCTGAGAACCACTCGCGGACTGACCTGCTTTCTGCATTGCTGACTGACTCTGATTTCTCTTCATACATTATAACCTCCTATTAATATTTATACGGTCTTGTTAGACTATTTTATTATAACATATTTTCTAAAATTTGTAAATATTTATGTTTACTTCTGTTTTATAAGCATGGAGAAAGGCGATGCATGTGCATCGCCCCCTCGGTCTCTTGCTCTCTCGTTCCTGGTGGTATTTGTGTTATTTCTTGCTATTGCGTATAGCTACGACAATCGCAGTCACAGCAACGCCAGCAAGGAAACACAAGATTTCCTTGAGTGGAATAATCGGAGCTAATCTAGCCCAAATCCACTGGCCAGCATCTTTGAACCAGTTCAGCAGATTTACTGCATTGATTGAAATAGTTCCTGACACAACAAGGATAACTCCCACCAGTACAATAGCTGCTACAATGAGTAACCGTTTTACATTTTTCGACATAATGTCTTACCTCCAACTTCTTTTAATGTACCTATTATTATACCTCATTATGTAAAATTAGTCAAATTCTCTATTTTTTCTTCTTAATCTTACTGTTAGTAGGTTCTTTTCGTTTACTTTACATAAAAAATTGTTGACATTATTTACCTTATCTAGTATAATTAATATAGTGTTTAATCACTAAAGAGAGGAGGATATCTTGGTTTTATGCTAAGATAAACATAATTATGGAAGAAAAAAAATTACTAACTAAAGAAGAATTACAAAAAATGTCACCTAAAGAATTAGCTACATATAAGCTTTCTTTAAATGAGCTTTCTTTAGAAGTAGACGAATTAATAAAAAAATGCGATGAAATTTTATCTAAATAATAAAATATTTAAGAGAGGATGGTGAAGCCTCATATAGAGGCAATATTTATGGCAAGAGAATTTTCCGAATTTAGTACTGAATATTCTACAAAAAAATCAGATTTTTCAGATATAAGAAATAACTTAGATGCAATTATGCATATTAGAACAGAAGTAGAAAGATGTGAACAAGAACTAGGTGCTTTAAGAACACAAAAATCTAATTTAGTTCTTTTTAGTGCATTTTTAACAGAAGATGAAAGAAATGCACAAACTGCATCAATAGATACTCAAATCAGTTCAATAGAAAATCAACTTCGTACATTAAAAACCAATACTTTGTATAAAACAAAAGAAGAAATTCAAACAGCTTCACAAACTTTAGATAAATATATTGATGATCTTAATACAAATTTTGATTTTAAAAAATCTTTAAGAGATGAAATTAAAACACAATCACAAGACAGTTTATTAAAATTAGAACAAAGTAAAGTAGCACCAACTATGGAACTTGCTTTATACAGTAAAATAGAAGCTTTAGCTGAAAATGATTCTAAATTAAAATCTTATTTATCGATTGATGACGATAAAGCTGTTTTAGCTCTTTTAGAAAGCTATGTAAATAAATATTCTCATGTAAATCCCGGTACTAGAGGACGTGAGTCAGACCAAGCAAAAAAAGAAAGAGAAGCAAAATTAAATGTTTTTAAAGATGAAGTAGCTACAATTCAAAGAAGAATTACATTAAAAGGTAACTCTTTCAAAAAATATATAGCAGATCATAAAACTGAATTAGGACTTCCAGCAGATATGACTATTGATTTTAATGATGATACTTCTATATTGCATAATATTGCTTTATATACAGATCCTAAGTCTAATGCTAGTTTTAGTGATATAAAGACAAAAGCTAGCGATTCTATAAAATCAAAAGATGCTCAAATAGAAGCATTACAAAGCTATATAAGATATGCAGATGAAGATTTAGCTCAAATCAGAAGAGATAGAGAAGCAGAACTAGAAGAAAAGAAAACATATAAAGGTCAAGGACTTCTTTCTAAAGCTAAAAGATTCTTTAAAGGATTAGGCAAAGGTTTATCTAATTGGGTTCATGACAAACCAAAGCCATTTAAAGGAGTGTTTAAAAGACCAGATGACACCAGAACACTTACACAAGCTAAAGTAATAGATACAACTAATAACTTTGCAGATGCTTACAGAACAGAAATCGGACAAGATGCTTATGCTAAAGTTATTAAAGAATATAATGAAAGAATTCAAAACGAACAACAACAATCACATTCACAAGGCGAAAGATAAAAAGAAACGACTTAAATGTCGTTTCTTTTTTGTATTATTTCTTTTAACTTAGAAATAGCTCTATCAGCTAATATCGTATATTTTTCTTTTTTATCTTTTATTCTTTTTTCTAAGCCTGGAACTATTCCAAAATTAGCGTTCATTGGTTGAAATTTTTCATTTGGAGTAGAAATATAATTTGCTAAAGCTCCAGTCATAGTTTCTATCGGTAAAGTAAATTCCTCTTTTCCATAAAATTCATTTGCAGCATTTATACCTGCCATAAGACCAGAAGAAATTGATTCTACATATCCCTCAACACCTGTAATTTGCCCAGCAAAATATAAATTTTTTATACTCTTCATTTTATATGTATTAGTTAATAAGTGACTCGAATCTATAAAAGTATTTCTGTGCATTACACCATATTTTACAAACTCAGCATTTTCTAATCCGGGTATCATAGAAAATACTCGTTTTTGTTCCCCATATTTTAAATTAGTTTGAAATCCAACTAAGTTAAATATATTTCCTTCTGTATCATCTTGCCTTAATTGAACCAACGCATATGGTCTTTTTCCTGTTCTTGGATCAGTAAAACCAACTGGCTTTAATGGGCCAAATCTTAATGTATCTTCTCCTCTTTTTGCCATAATTTCTATTGGCATACATCCTTCAAATATCTCTCTTTTTTCAAAATGATGAAGTTCTACTACTTCTGCATCTATTAAATTCTTATAAAAGTTCTCATATTCTTCTTTATTCATAGGTAGATTTATATAATTTTGCTTTTCTTTTGTATTTTTTAGTCTTTCTTTCCATGCTTCTATTTCTTCGTCTTTTTCTCTTTCCTGCTCATATCTGTCTCCCCAAAAAGCAATATCAAAATTAATACTATCTTTTGTAACAATTGGAGCTGCAGCATCATAAAAGTATAATTTATCTTGTGCAGTTATCTTAGAAATATTCTTAGCTAATTCATCAGCTGTTAATGGCCCTGTCGCAACAATCGTAATTGCATCTTCCATTAATTTTTCTAAATCTACTATTTCCTCATTTATTACTTCTATATTCGGATTGCTTTTAATAGCTTCTGTAACTTTCTTGGCAAATATTTCCCTATCAACCGCTAATGCCTGACCTGCTGGTACAGCAGTATCATCTGCTATTTTTATAAGTAATGAATCCATAGCTCTCAATTCCTCTTTTAGCAATCCACAAGCATTTGTATGTAGATTTGATTTAAAAGAATTGCTACACACGATTTCAGCTAAATTTTGGTTCGAATGTGCTGGTGAATATTTATTAGGTTTCATTTCATATAACTTAACTTTTATTCCTCTTTTAGCAATTTGATATGCTGCCTCTGTTCCTGCTAATCCTCCACCTATTACATTTATATAATCTTTCATCATTTTCCTTTCCAAACACAATATGTGTAAGACAAAAGCTTACACATATTAGTTTAATTAAATAATTCCATAATATCGTCTTTATTAAGTTTATTAATAAAGGTAGTTTGAGTACTAAGCATATTATCTATAAGTTTAGATTTCTTTTCTTGTAGTTCATAAATCTTTTCTTCTATAGAATTTTTGGTTATAAGTTTATAAACTTGTACATTATTCTTTTGACCAATTCTATAAGCTCTATCTGTTGCTTGATTTTCGGCAGACATATTCCACCATGGATCATAATGAATAACCATATCTGCACCAATCAAATTTAATCCTGTTCCTCCTGCTTTAAGAGATATCAAAAATACTTTTACATCAGGATTATTGTTAAAATCATTTACTAATTTTACTCTTTCGTCAACTTTTGTTTGACCTGTTAATTTATAATAACTAATTCCTTCTTTTGCCAAATTTCCCTCTATTATATTAAGCATAGATGTATAACCAGAAAAAATTAGAATCTTATGTTTTCCTGCAATAGCATCTTTAACAATCTCTATACATTGTGTTAATTTGCTACTTTCGCCCATATAATTTTCTAAAAATAATGATGGATGACAACATATTTGTCTTAATCTAGTTAATAATGCCAAAATTTTAATTTGAGATTTTTCGAATCCATTTCCTTCGATTTCAGTCATTGCTTCTTTTTTAGCTTGAGCTAGATATGACAAATAAATCTCTAGTTGTTCACCTTGCATTTCATTATTTAATACAGTTATGCTCTTTTCTGGTAATTCTTTTAGTACATCTTTCTTTACTCTACGAAGTACAAAAGGTTCTATCATCATTTTTAATTTTTCCATTGCCTCTTGGTCATTATCCCTCATTATTGGGATTTCGTATAATTGTTTGAACTTTTTATATGTAAATAGATAACCTGGCATTATATAATCAAATATAGACCATAACTCTGCTAAAGAATTTTCTATTGGTGTTCCAGTTAGTGCATATTTTGTTTGTGCATTAATTGTTTTTAATGATTTAGCATTTTGTGTATTACTATTTTTTATATATTGTGCTTCATCTGCAATTTGGAATTTAAATAATATATCTTCTCTTTTATAAACTTCCATATCTCTTTTTAATAAATCATAAGATGTTATAACTAAATCAAATTCTGGAATTTGATTTATTTGTTTTTCTCTTTCTTCCGAAGTCCCTCTAATAACTAAAACTTTTATATCTTTCGCGAATTTTTCTATTTCACTTTTCCAATTTAATGCCAACGAACTTGGTGTTATTACTATTGATGGCAATTTTACTTTTGCATTCGCCTTATAATCTAATAATAGTGAAATTAATTGAACAGTTTTACCAAGCCCCATATCATCTGCTAAAATACCACCTAGTCTGTAATCATCTAATATTTTTAGCCATTTATATCCTACCTTTTGGTAATATCTTAATGTACAATTTAATCCTGCTGGAGGAGTTATTTCATCATCATATTCACGTTCGTCAATATTATTTACAATCTCTTTATATTCTTTGTCTTTTTGGATTTCTACATTTTTAACATTTTCTAATAATTTATTTAAATATAGCGACCTATATACAGGAACTCTTATTTTTCCTTTTTCTAAATCCTTATAATCGACTTCCATTCCATATTCTAAACTGTTTAAAAACTTTATATCATCATTTTGCTCTAAGTCTAAAAAGCTACCATCTTTTAGCCTATGATATTTTTTCTTTAAATTGTATTTTGCTAAAATTTCTTTTAACTCACTTCTATCAAAATCTAAACCTGTTAAATCTATATTAAGTAAGTTATTTTCGATTTTAACACCTACTGTTCCAAGTTTTGGCTGTCTTATCTCTTTTGTTTTAAAATTATCAGTTACTAATACTTCATATTTTTCTGTATAATTATTTATATCTTGTGATAAAAACTTATATATAGCATCATCTGTTACTAATACAAATCTTTTATTAGCTGAGTCCAATAAAAAGCCTGTTTTTCTACACATATTTAAACAATTTGATTCTTGAATTACATTTCTTGCAACCTTTGGTATATTATCTAAATCCAATGGATTAAATTGTATATCTCCATATATAAATTTCAACTCTGCAATAATATAATTATTTTTATCAAAATCTAAAAACATTTTTACATCTAAATCTTTAGGAATATAATCTTTTAATTTTTCTGTATCTATATTTGATGTATCAATATATTCTCTCATTTTTGGCAAAACTAGAGAAAAAAAGTCTGGTAATTCTTTTTTATTAAATCTTATTTCTCTAATAAAATTCTTTTTATATATTTCAAGTAATTTTATTACAGTATTTTTATAATTCTTACCACATCTATAAATATATTCATCTAAAATGACATAAATATATTCTTTTCCTTCTAACACATGATATTCGAAAATATCTTCTTTTTGTGTTAAGGCAAATTCACCATCTGCCACTTCTGTTAGCTTGAATTTTATATTTGGAGTTCCTGGAATAAAAGATATCTTCCCTTTTTCGCCATCTTGAACTATCTCTAATTTTTTACCTTTTACAATCTCGAAAAATTCATCTATTCCTGTATTACTTAAAATTATACAATTATCACTTAATACTTTCCCATAATATCTATATCCAGCATTTCCACTACTATTAACATATTTTATAACTTCTGCATGTTTTAAAATAAAATCTAGTATAGGTAAACTTTCCTTTGCAAAATTTTCTCTTGTATGAATAAATTCTAATTTACTATTGTACTTTACATTTTCCTTATTAAGCATACTTGTATAAAAATCTGATAAGCTTTTTATTTTGTAAAATTTATCTATTCCTAATTTAAATTCTACTTTCATTTCTTTATAATAACTATCAAAAATTATACTAGGCACTATTTTTATATTTTTTCTTTCTTTTATTACTTCTTCTTCCTCATCGATGGTCTCTACTTCTGTATTATAAAAAGCTGTAATCATTTGCTTAAATCCACGATGATCCATTTTTGTGTTTGTTTCTTGCTTTTTTACTGGCTGATTTGCATATAATTCTTCGTATATAGCATTATCGATAAACTCTATAAACATCGCTAAAATATGCTTACAAGTACAATAATTTTGAGTATTATCTGGACATGAGCATTTTATATCTTTAATCTCCCCTTCTTCTATTTTTGCATATACATTATATGTTCCTTTGCTTCCTTTTACTGTAGCAGATAATTCAAAATTATTTTTATTTTCATAATTTACATTCGTTATAATTACTCTTTTGTCTTTTACATATTCTAATGCTTTTTGATACCTTGTATCCCCAGCATTTTCGTATAATTCAGTTATTATCTCATTATTTACTAACATTTTTTGCTCCTACCACACATTTATTTTCAGTTTATTATTATATAATATTTTACGCGTTTTCACAAGTGCTACAAATACTTTTATATAATTTTTTTATGCCAAAAAAGAACTATACCATAACTGATATAGTTCATAAATTTATAGCTATTTTTCTGCTTTCTTTGGTTTTGTCCAAGATATATAATCACATTTATCTGGATTGTTCTCGCATATATAAAATGTTCTTCTATTTTTAGTTTTTCTTATTTGTACTTTTCCACCACACTTTGGACATGGTTCTTCTATAGTTTCTATATATGGTTTTACATTTTTACATTCTGGATATCCAGGACATGCCAAGAACTTTCCATATCTACCATATTTTACAACCATCATCCTACCACATTTTTCGCAAGGTACATCAGATACCTCTTCTTCTAATTCTACATGTTCTAATTCCTTTTCTACTTTTTCTAGCTCTTTTTCGAAAGGTCCATAGAACTCAGAAATCATCTGTTTCCAGTTTTCTTTTCCATCTGCAATTTCGTCAAATTCATTTTCTATCTCTGCTGTAAATTCTACATTTATAATGTCTGGAAAATTCTCTGTTAATAATTTATTTACTACTTTACCAAGTTCTGTTGGTACCAATTGTTTTGCCTCTTTTTCTATATAATGTCTTGCTAATATAGTTGTTATTGTTGGTGAATATGTACTTGGTCTACCAATATCTTTTTCTTCTAGTGCTTTTACTAAACTTGCTTCTGTATACCTTGGTGGTGGTTCTGTGAAGCTTTGTTTTGATTCTATTTTTTCTTTTTTAACTTCTTGATCAACTTCTAATAGTGGAATTTGTCCAATTTCATCTTCTTTCTCATCTGTCCCTTCTACATATAAAGTCATAAATCCTTTAAATTTAATTGATTGACCATTAGCTTTAAAATTATACTCGTTTGCATCTATCGTTACTGCTAACGTATCAAATATTGCAGATTTCATTTGGCTTGCTAAAAATCTATTATAAATTAATCTGTAAAGTTTATACTGATCATTTGTTAATGACTCTTTAATTTGTTCTGGTTTAATATCTATATATGTTGGTCTAATAGCTTCGTGTGCATCTTGTGCATCTGCTTTTGTTTTGTAATACCTATTCTCGTAATATTCGCTTCCATATGTTACCTCTACAACCTCTTTTGCAACTTTCCTTGCTTCTTCAGAAATTCTTGTAGAATCTGTTCTCATGTAAGTAATTAAACCAACTGTTCCTTTTTCTGGTATTTTTACTCCCTCATAAAGAGTTTGTGCAACAGACATAGTCTTTTTTAAGCTAAAATTAAGTTTTCTAGATGCCTCTTGTTGCATTGTACTTGTTGTAAAAGGAGGTGCTGGATTTCTTTTTCTTTCACCTTTTTTTACATCTTTTACAATAAACTTTGCATCCTTTATGTTAGCTAGAATTTCATCTACTTCTTCTTTACTATGTATTTCTAATTTTTTATTATTTTTACCTACTAATTTTGCTTCAAATTCTTTTTTAGAGTTTTCGTCTAATAGTTTTGCAATTATATTCCAATACTCTTCTGGTATAAAGTCTTCTATTTCTTTTTCTCTATCTACGATTAATTTTACAGCAACAGATTGAACTCTTCCTGCTGATAATCCTTTTCTTACCTTTTTCCATAATACTGGACTTATCTTATACCCTACAATTCTATCTAATACACGCCTAGCTTGTTGTGCATTAACTAAATTTATATCTATTTGCCTTGGCTCTTTTATAGCTTTTTGCACAGCTGTTTTAGTTATTTCGTTAAAAGTTACTCTTGATTTGCTATCCTCTGGAATATCTAAAATATGTGCTAAATGCCAAGCAATTGCCTCCCCCTCACGGTCGGGGTCAGTTGCCAAATATACTTTTTTAGCTGATTTTGCATCTTTTTTTAATGATTTTATTAAATCTCCTTTTCCTCTTATGTTTATGTATTCTGGTTCAAAGTTATTCTCTATATTAACTCCTAACTTTGATTTAGGTAAATCTCTAATATGTCCCATTGATGCAACAACTTTAGTTTTTCCTCCTAAAAACTTTTTTATTGTATTTGCTTTTGCTGGTGATTCTACTATTATTAATTTATCTGCCATTTTCTTCTCCTTTTTAGCTACAGAATATGTGTTCTGTAATCTTTAATACTATAGTATTTTAGTTCATATATTTGTTTTTTTCAAGTACTTTTTAGCATTTAACTAAATCTTCTATTACATCTTCTAATATAACAGGGGTTACTTCATTTCTTTTTAGTATATCTAATATTGAATTTTCTATCTTTTCATCATTTGTTAATTTATCTATAGAGGCTTTTTCTACCTTTATTTCTTCATTTATATATGCTGTTTTTACTACCTCTATTCCAAATATATCATTCTTACTTTTTAAATCTTTTATCTTATAATATTCTAATTTTATTGGATATAATATTCCTTCCTTTCTTAGATTTTCTTTGTTCATAAACATTCCGCCAAAAAAAGTTTTCATTTGATTCCTCCTATATTTTTTATGTATTTACTACTATATACTCTTGTAATAGAGTCTGCAATATAAATCGAATGCCTATTTTTGAGGAATTTCGACAGCTATTTTATTATTATAATATATTTTGTCGAATTACTTTTTATTATATATTTTTATGTTTTTTTCATTTATCAACTTATGTCAAAAAAAATCTTTTTAGGTAGAATTTCCTAAAAAGATTTTTAATTTATTTTTATATTTTTCATAAAAAATATTATCATTAGCTTCCTTTTTCAAAATCCCAATACAGATTTTTTGGCAGGGAAAAAAGGAACGTCCCCAAATCCCTGTGTAAATTTCTTATCCTTGCATCATGGCATTAAATGCCATATTAATTTTATCTTTATTATCTTTCATTTGTACTGCAAATTCAAAAATTTGATTATATAAATTTCCTATTGATTTATCTACTTCGTCTGTTAAGCGTTCTATATGGTTTTCTGATGGCTTTAATACATAGTTTTCGAAGTTTTTCTTTCTATTTAAATTCTTTATCAATTTATTAAGGAATTTTAAAATTCTATTATTTTCTTTTTTTGCCACATTTACATTCTCTTCGATTTTTATTTTTTCTGAAAAATCAGCAATTTGCTCTATACAAGCTTCCAATCTACTATTGCATTCATTTACAATAGTTTCATAATTTAATTTCTTTTGAATAGAAGCATTAATTTTATTTGTATAATAATGTATTTTTTCTGCATCATTTTCTTCTATAGCTTTTTCTAAATTTTGTTTGTTAATACTAATATTAGTTACAACAATTATCTCTGACTGTACTGCAGTTGCTAATTCTCTTTGAATATTTATATATCTTGTGCTACAAACATCAAATAACTTGTCCAATTGTTTTTTATACTGTGTTACTAAATCATCAATTTCTAATTGATATTTTTCTAATGTATTATAATAATTTGCTTGAATATAAAGTCTATCTTTAAATTCTGTTAATCTTATTTCTTTGCTATTAGCTAATGAATTTTCGAATAGTACTGCTAAATTCATTTGTTTTTGGTTTTCTATTTCTACAAGTTCTTGTAAATCTTGTTTGAAGTCCTCTTTCGTAATATTAGGCATTATCTTTCACCACCCTTATCAAAAATCTTATCTCCTGCATGTCTTATTCCATTTCCTATAGAATCTAATACAGGATCTGCAATTGTTTTTTGCATTGTATCTTTAGTCATTTCAATTGATGATTTAACTGAATCCATAACAGATTTGTTTTTATTAAAAATACAATTATCGATAACTAAATCTTTAAACAATTTTGCAGTAATTATAGCTGGTCCAAAAAGATACATTGCACCAATAGTCATTCCTATCCCTGCTACTTGCTTTACAGGTTTACTCTTTACTACATTTCCTAATAATGCTAAAGAATTTCTTCCTATAAATTTTCCACCTTTTTCGAATCCTTTTAATGAATATTTTCCTACTGTTTTAGCTCCTTTTATTGCAACACTACCTACATTCATTATATCTTCCTCCTAATACAATCTAAATACTCTTCTATATGCTCGTCTATTCTATTTTGTATTTCGGTTTCTTGTGACGATAAAGAATTAACTTCTTGTTTTATAAAATTTGTGTCTACCGAAGAAATCTCTTGTAATTTTCCTCCTAAAAATACCCCGTTCATGTTGCAACCCTCCTTTTATCTTTTGTTTATTAATTTTTCTACTTCATTATATATTTTATTTTCTACATCTTTCATAACTATCTTTTTAGCATTATTTCCCATTTCCTTTAGCTTTTCTTTATCACTTATAGTTTCCTCTATCATTTTGTTAAGTGCTTCTCCATTTATTTCATTATCATGGATTATTTTGGCAGCCCCTTCATTTACTAAAACTTTCGCATTATATTCTTGGTGATTTTCTGCTGCAAATGATAATGGTACAAATATTGCTGGTCGCCCTGAAATTGATACTTCTGTTATAGTCATCGCACCACTTCTACAAACAATTAAGTCTGCTACTGCCATCGCTCTTTGCATATCATATATATATGGTACCACATTTACATTTTCTATTTGGGTTATATCTATATTTTTCTTAGCTAAATTTTCTTTTATTATATCATATTGGCTTTGACCTACTGACCATAAAATTTGATAGTCTTTATTTAATTTTTTCTCTATTATCTCTTCTAATGCATTATTTATAGGTCTTGCTCCCTGGCTTCCACCAAACACTAATATTAAAGTTTTTTCTTTTTCTAAATTGTTTTCTTTTAGGAATTCTTCTTTCTCTTTGTCGCTATATTGAATGTCTTTAAATTTTGTAGGTGTTCCTGTTAAAACTATATTTTTTGCATCATGAATTTTAGCTCTTGCATCTTCAAATCCGATCAAAATTGTATCAACTTTTTTAGCTAATAATTTTACTGTAACACCTGGAAAAGCATTGCTTTCATGTAACATTGTAGGAATCTTTTGTTTTGCTGCTGCTAAAAGCACTGGCCCACAAATAAATCCACCTGTTCCTATTACAATATCTGGCTTTTCTTCTTTTAATATTTTCTTAGCTTCTCCATAACCTCTTAAAGTTTTTAGCATTTTCTTAAAATTATCTATAGAAATCTTTCTTACGATTCCATAAGCTTCAATTGTTCTTAATTTATAACCTGCTCTTGGAACTAAATCATTTTCTAGACCTCTTTTTGTTCCAATAAAAATTATTTCTGCATCTTTATTCTCTTCTTTTATTTTATTTGCTATTGCAATACCTGGATTTATATGTCCACCTGTTTGTGATGCTGCTATTATTACTTTCATATTATTACCCTTTCTATTATCTCATATTAAATCTTTGAGCCTGCTCGTGATATATTAAGCAATATACCTACTGAACACAATAATATTAATAATGAAGTTACACCATAGCTAAAGAATGGTAATGGCATTCCAGTTACTGGCATAGATGATGTTACAACCGCTATGTTTATTATCGCTTGTAAGCCTATTAAAGATGTAATTCCTACTGCTACTAAACTTCCAAACATATCCGGAGCTTTCATTGCTGCAAGAACACCTCTCCATATAAATATTCCAAATAAAGCAATAACTATTGCACAACCAACAAATCCTAACTCTTCTGCCAAAACTGCAAATATAAAATCTGTATGTGGTTCTGATATATATAAGTATTTTTGTTTACTTTGACCTAATCCAACTCCAAACAATCCACCTGAACCTATTGCATATAGACTCTGTATTACTTGCCAACCATCACCTTGTTTATCTGCCCAAGGGTTTAAAAATGATGTTATTCTCGCAATTCTAAATGCACCTTTACTAGTAAACTTTGCCATAGCATATAACCCTGCAACACCTGCTACTGCTGTAGCACTTCCGACAGTTGCAAAATACATTGGTCTTACACCTGCCATAAGCATCATTATTCCAACAACTAATACTATTATAATTGTAGCACTTAAGTGATCTTGGACTAATATTAGAATTAACACTATTGGGACTAAATATAATAGTGGTTTAATGAAACCTTTTTTAAAGTCTCTTAATTCATCTTTATGGTCTGATAAATAGCTCGCGTAAAATATAATTAATCCTATTTTGGCAAGTTCTGATGGTTGGAATTGTACCCCTAAATTTATCCATCTTCTCGCCCCACCAGCCTCAACACCTATTTTAGGTATTACTACCATTAGTAGCAATATTATTGAACCAATATATGCAATCTTATAAAATTTTTTCCAAAACCTATAATCAATTTTAGAAATAAATAGCATTGCGATAACACCAACTATGGCAAAACCTGCTTGTTTTCTAAAATATGAATAACTATCATCTCCTGTTTCTGCAAGAGATGTAGGTGAACTTGCTGAAAGTACCATTATTAGACCTAGAGATAATAATAATATAACAGTTATTAATAAGATAAAATCCAGTTGATTATTTGCAAATTTCGAAAATTTTCTTACTTTTTTATTTTTAGCCATTCTTATCTCCTTTATTAGATAATATTCAATCCAACTACACAAAGGATTAATGTAATTAAACTAAATACTGTTACAATTTTATTCTCACTCCATCCAGATAATTCAAAATGATGATGAATTGGTGTCATCTTGAAAATTCTTTTTCCTGTTTTTTTATAATATGTAACTTGAATCATTACAGAAAGTGTCTCTAATACTGGAATTAATGCAATTACAATTAATAATAGTGGCATTTTAAGAACAAGTGCCATTGCAGCAATTACACCACCTAGCATTAAAGAACCTGTATCCCCCATAAACATTTTCGCAGGATGTAAATTAAATATTAAAAATGCTAAATTACATCCACAAACTATAGTTCCAAATATAATAATTTCTTTTATATCAAAGATAACTCCTACTACAGTTAAACATGCAACTATAATTGTTGTTACACTTGTAGCTAGCCCATCTATACCATCTGTTAAGTTAACAGCATTTGTAGTAGCAAGCATTACTATAATTGCAAAAGGTATATAAATCCACACTGGAATATTCACAAAAGTTTTTATTATTGGAATGTAAATATCTGTTCCTATATTTAATACATTTAATAAATACAATACAAAACATACAGAAATTACTAATAATCCTAACATTTTATACGTTGGTTTTAACCCATCTGTATTTTTTAATACCATTTTTTTAAAATCATCTATAAATCCAACTATTCCAAAGCCCAATGTTGCAAACAATAATGGAATTATCCTCTTTACAATATCTGCTTTGTCATCCATATAATAAATTAGCATAACACCTATACTTAATAATGTAATTGCTATTATAGATATAATTCCTCCCATTGTTGGAGTTCCTTTTTTGGACAAATGTGACTTTGGACCTTCTGTTCTTTCTTGTTGGCTTACTTTTAATCTTCTTAATATTGGTAAAATAATTATTCCTAGTATTAGGGCTACGCCAAAGGCTACCAATAATATTTTTATCTGCAAATTCATTTAATCTCTCACCCTTACTTTTTCTTTTTTGTGCTCTTTTCTTCTTGTTTTTTCTTTAGCTCATCTGTAATTTCTATTACTATTTTTTTCTCATCAAATTCATTTTTCTTTCCTTTTACTTCTTGGTACATTTCATGACCTTTTCCTGCTATTACTACAATATCTAATTTATTTGCCATCTCTATTGCAGCTTTTATAGCTTCTTTTCTATCTTCTATAACTTTGTAATTTGCTTTAGTTTTCTTAATACCTTCTTCTATTTCTTTTATAATCTCTGAAGGTTCTTCATCTCTTGGATTGTCTGATGTAATAATAGTATAATCACTTATTCTTCCTGCAATCTCTCCCATTAGAGGTCTTTTATTTTTATCGCGATTACCACCACAACCAAATACGCAAATTACTCTTCCTCTTGTATATGATTTTACAGCATTTAAAATGCTTTCTAAGCTTTCTGGAGAATGAGCATAATCTATCATTATAGGAATTTCTAGTTTATTGTCTATCATTTCTGATCTTCCTGGTACTCTAACTTCTACCAAACCTTCTTTTATCATATCAGCATCACAGCCAAATTGTAAGGCAACAGCGATAGCTGCCAAAGAATTATATACACTAAATCTTCCTGGTATACATGCTTTTACTCTTTCATTTCTTTCTCCTATTTTTACTCTAAAATCTACATATGAGTTTGTTATTGTGATGTCTTTAGCTAATATCTTAGAATAATTATCTATACCATATGTTATATATTCTGGTCCTGGTACTAATTTAGGAAGTTTTATAGCATATAAATCGTCTGCGTTTATATATGCTCTTTTACACATAGTAAATAATTTGCATTTTGTCTCGAAATATTCTTTCATATCTGCATGTTCTTTTTCGCTTATGTGTTCTTCTGATAAATTTGTAAAGATTCCTATATTGAAATCTGAACCATATACTCTATTTAATTTTAAACTTTGTGATGATACTTCCATAACTACAACATCACATTTAGCTTCTGCCATTTTTGCAAATAGTTCTTGTAATTCTAAGCTTTCTGGTGTTGTTCTTTCACTATCTCCTAAATCTTCTGCTCCAATATAGTTGTGGATTGTTCCTATTAATCCAACTTTTAATCCCTTTTTTTCTAACATAGATTTTATCATGTATGTAGTTGTTGTTTTACCTTTTGTTCCTGTTACACCTATTAATTGAAATTTTCTTGATGGATTATCATAATAATTACAAGCAATTTGAGCCATTGCAAGCCTTGCATCTGGAACAACTAATAAAGTTGTATCATCTTTTATTTTTAATTCTTTTAAATTAGTTCCTTCTTCTACTAATACTGCTTTTGCTCCTTTTTCTACTGCTTCGCCTACATAATCTGCTCCATCTGTTTCATAACCTTTAATAGAAATAAATAAATCTCCATTCTCTACTTTTCTTGAGTCATTTTTTACAGAATTTATTTCTATATCAATATCTCCTTTAGCTTTTATACCTTCAATACCTGCTAATATATTTTTAAGGTTCATAAATATACCTCCATTTTATACAATTTTACGAATACATTATATAGCAACTAATTTTATATATCAATATAAACTTTTGTTTCTTTTGTTATTTTTATTCCTGGTTTTGGAATTTGTTCTTTTACATATGTCTCGTTTTCATTGATTTCTTCGGTTAAATTATTTATCTCTAGCTCTAATCCTAATTCTTTTAAAATTTCTCTGGCTTCTTTCACTGTTTTATTTCTTATTTCTGGCATTTCTACTTCTTCTTTTTCTCCCTCTTCTGTTTCTTTATCTTGCTTAAGTTCTAGATATGGCAATACTTCTCCTAATATTTGACCTCCTACAGGGGCAGCAACACCTCCTCCTTGGTGTCCCCCTTCTCCTGTTGGGTTATACAAAGTAACTAGTATTACAACTTGTGGGTCAGAAATTGGTGCTACTCCCATAAATGAAGTTACATATTTATTTGTATTAACCCCATCTTCTGATGTTCCTGTTTTACCACCCACTAAATATCCTTGTACCTGTGCATTTCTTCCTGTTCCATCTTCTACTACAGATTGCATCATACTTAACACACTATTTGCTGTTTCTTCTGATATTACTCTATCTCCTTTTTTTACTTCTACTTCTTGTTTCTCTCCCGTTTCAGAATCAATTATTTCTTTAACTACTCTAGGTTCAATATATTCTCCACCATTGGCTATACTAGAAACTGCTGTTACCATCTGCAATGGTGTTACCTCAAATCTCTGACCAAAGCTTATTGTAGCTAATTCTACTGGTCCAACTTTATCTTTATCTAAAAATATTCCTTTAGCCTCTCCTGGCAAGTCAATTCCTGTTTTCTTAAAAAATCCAAATTTTTCTAAGTAATCATAATATTTATCTTTACCTATTCTTTGACCTAATGCAATAAAGACTGGATTGCATGAATTCATAAGAGCTTGCCTTAAACTCTGGGTTCCATGTGGTCTATAATATCTCCAACATTTTATTCTAACTCCTGCAATCTCTATTCCACCACCACAATTAAATTCTCCTTCTTTATCTGTAGTTGTTATTCCCTCTTCTAATGCTGCAGAAGACGTTATTAATTTAAAAGTAGAACCTGGTTCATATGTATCTGCTATTGCTTTATTTCTCCATTTAGCTTGTAACTGTTTATTCTTTTCGCTACTTTCCATATTTTCACTATTTTCTAATTCATATGGATTATTCAAATCATAGTTTGGATATGTAGCCATTGCTAAAATGTCCCCATTGTTTGGATTCATAATAATTACATTTCCACCATCTGTACATTCATTATCTATACATGCATTTTCAAGATATTTCTCTGCAATTGATTGAATAGTTAAATCTATAGTTAGGACTAAATCTTTTCCTTTCTCTGCTGCAACATATGTTTCTTCTATTTGCTGCATATCTCCGCCTTTTGCATCTGTTAGTTTTTCTATCTGTCCACTTTTTCCTTTTAAAATATCATCATATTTAGCTTCTATTCCGTCTAATCCTTGATTGTCACTTCCACAAAAGCCTATAACTTGTGATGCCAATGTGCTATATGGGTAATACCTTTTAGTGTCTTCATCTATATTTATTCCAGCTTCAATATTATTATCTTTCATCCATTGCCTTAGTTCATTTGTTTTATCTTTCTCTACTTTCTTAGCAATAGTTTCAATAGAACTTCTTTTTTGTACTTTTTTTAATGTTTCTTCATAATCTAACTCTAATATATCTGACAATGCTTGACTTACCAATTCTTTTTTATCTTCTGGAATATTTGTAGAATTGACAGTAACAGTTTCTACCGTACTGCTTTGAGCAAGTATATTTTCTCCTGTAGCATCATATATTGTCCCTCTTTTGGAGGTTATCTTTCTATTCAATGTTTGTTGTTCATATGCCAGCTGTTTTAATTTATTCCCATCTACAAATTGAATAACAGCCAGTCTTACTATTAATAATATAAGTAATATTGCAGAAACAATTATAATCCATAACATCATTTTTTTACTTTTTATGCTAGATACAGTTTGCATTTTACACCTCTTAATAGCCAAATTTCTTTTTACTATTCTATGTGCCAACAGCTTGTTTAAATAACAAAAATCCCCGAAAGAAAATTTCTACTTCTTTCGGGGACTATATTTTTATAATTTTTCTAATACTTTTGCTACTCCATCTTCGTCATTTGATGAAGTTATATATTTTACTTGTTTTTTTATATATTCTAATGCATTTCCCATTGCAACTGAATTTGGAGTTGTATTAAACATAGAAATATCATTTTCTCCATCTCCAATTGTTATAATTTCTTTTCCGGTTAAATTTAAATATTCACATATCATATGTACTGCCTTGCCTTTTGAGATAGTAGCAGAAGTTATATCACAATAATAGTTTTTACTTGGCTTTAATTCAGGATTTTTTAACTTTTTTGATTCATTTACTATCTTTATATCATGGAATTTTTTTCCAAATATTTTTTTAGTTCCATCATTTTTTCAATATCTGGACTTGATACTACACATTGTACAATATCTTCATTCTCAATAATATTTATTAATTCTTGTATGGTTTTCTCTTTATCCTTTTCGTCTGGATATGCCGCCTTGTTTAAAACCATTTCTTCATTATAATTAAATTTTATCGTATATTCATTTTCATGTGCATATTCTAATAATTGTTTTACTACTTCCTTTTTAATTGGTTCTTTAAAGATTTCTTTTTTCTTTAATTCGTCATAGCAAGAAGCTCCATTTGATGAGATAATATATGGACTTGTCCCTATTTGCTTTTGATAATTTATTGCATCTTTCCTAGCCCTTCCAGAAGTTAATATTATTAGAATTCCTTTTTCTATGCATCTTTTTATTTGATTTAGAGTTTTTTCGGTCACTTCTCTTTTTGAATTTGTCAATGTTTCATCAATGTCTATAAAAACTGCTTTTATCAATTTATATTTTCTCCTTTCAGTTTTTCTAATTATCTCCTATTCTACTTTAAATATAACTTGACAAAATCCAAGTCAAAATTTTCTTCATCTTTTTTGGCTGTATTTATAAACTCTTCCACCATCTCTTTGGTATATTTACTACTTTTCTTTTCATAGAATTTCTTTAGTGGTTTTTGCAAATCCATCATTACCTTTGTTGCTTTATTTACATTTTGCTCTTTCATTAATTTATCCATTTTTTCCATTTCGTGGTCAAAGATTTTTTTACCTATTTTGGTATTTTTAAATTGCTCTAAGGTGTTCTCAACTGTTAAATCTTTTAGCTCAATATATCTTGTAGGTATTTTATGTCCTAATATTTCTTCAAAATCAGTATCACTAACATCTTCAATATTTCCAGACATATATACACTTGGGACTTCTTTATTTATATTAGAACCATCTAGCTCTAGATTAGCATTTAAAACAATATCTTCTACATTTTTCCCTACATAGATATTATATGTTCCTTTTTCTATATTCCATTTATTTTGGTCTACATCATAATAAGCTAATTCACCTTTACTTATTTTTATCATTACTTCTTTTTCTTCTTCTGGCTCTAATTCAACTTTCTCAAATCCTTTTAATTCTTTCTTTGCTTTAAATATTTTTGAATTTTCTTGTCCAATATATACTTGTGCAATTTCTTTTCCTGCTACTTTTCCTGTATTTTTTATTTTGAAGCCTACAATGATATTTTCTTCATCTTCTTCTACATTTAAATTAGAATATTCAAAAGTTGTATAACTTAATCCATATCCAAATGGGAATAAAACATTCTTACTTATTTTGTCATAATATCTATACCCAACATAAATACTTTCCTTATATTCTACACTTACTTCTGTTCCTGGATAATAATTGTAGCAAGGTGTATCTTCTAAACTTAATGGATATGTTTCTGCAAGTTTTCCACTAGGATTTACTTTTCCAGTTAAACAATTTACCATTGCCTCTGCCCCAGCTTCTCCACCTAGGTAACCTGTAATTATTGCTTGTACATTATCTTTCCATGGCATTAAAATTGGTGAACCATTTGAAAGTACAATTACAACTTTTTTGTTTACTTTGCAGATTTCTTCTATTAATTTATTTTGGTTAGCTGGAATATCTAATGTAAATCTATCCATTCCTTCTGATTCAAAATTTTCTGTAAGTCCAACACATAGTATTACTAATTCACTATTCTTAGCCACTTTTATAGCTTTTTCTCTTAAAGTTACATCATTTTCGCTTTCTACCCTTTCATATCCTTGTGCATAACTACATTCTATACCTTGCTCTTTTAAACAATCTAATAAATTAGTCAATCTATATGGATTTATCGTAGAACTACCTGCACCTTGATATCTTGGTCTTTTAGCCATATCTCCTATAACTGCTACTTTTTTATTTTTTATTGGTAAAATATCTTCATCATTTTTTAATAAAACAATAGAATCTTCTGCTAATTTTCTTGCTATATTATGGTGTTCTTGTCTATTATATTCTTTTAAAGATTCTCTTTCTGCACCTTTAAATGCATATTCTAAAATTCTACTAACTACTTCATTTAGATATTCTTCTGATACTTTTTTATTTTTAACTGCCTCTATTATTTCTTCTACACCATTTCCTCTGCCACCAGGCATTTCTATTTCATTACCTGCAAGTAAGCCGGAAACTCTATCATTTTCTGCTCCCCAATCAGTTATAACTAAACCATTAAACTCCCATTCTTTTCTTAAGATATTCATTAGCTCTTGGTTTTCGTTACAATATGTTCCATTAAGTTTATTGTATGCGCTCATAATAGACCATGGCTTTGCTTCTTTTACAATCTTTTCAAAGGCTTTTAAATAAATCTCTCTTAAAGTTCTTTCATCTACAACTGCATTTATTGTTCTTCTTCTATTTTCTTGGTTATTTGCTGCAAAATGCTTTACACAAGCTCCTACCCCATTTGTTTGCAATCCTTTTACATATTCACTTGCTAATACTCCTGTTAAATATGGATCTTCTGAGAAATACTCAAAATTTCTTCCACATAATGGTGTCCTCTTTATATTTATTGCAGGTCCTAAAACAATATCTACATTCTCATAAGCTGCTTCTTCTCCTAAAGTATTTCCTAACATGTATGCAGTTTCTTTATTCCAACTGTTTCCTATTGTTGATGAAGCAGGAAAACAAGTCGAAATTTCACTTTCATTAATTCCTAAATTATCTGCTTTAGTTTTTTGCACTCTTAGTCCATGTGGTCCATCTGACATTGTAATACTTGGAATATTAAGCTTTTCTATAGCTTTACTATGCCAATAATCTCCTCCCACACATAAACTTGCTTTTTCTTCTAAAGTCATTTTATCTATTAATTCTTTATATTTCATAGCATACCTCCGTATTTTAGTTATACTAATATATCACAATTTATTCCATAATACAATTGACTAAATTGATTTTACATAATATAATGTATATATTAACCCTGTTGACAGAAAGGATGATCAGTATGGCGTCAACACCTTTATTTTCGATTATCATTCCAGTATATAATTCTGCAAAGACTATACGGGAATGTCTGGAAAGCATTATAACACAATCTTTTCCCGATTTTGAGGTAATCATCGTAAACGATGGTTCTACCGATGAAACCACGGAAATTGTGAAAAGTTTTTCAGAAAATGACCCCAGAATTAAGCTGTATAGCTTTCCTAATTCTGGAGTATCGGAAACTCGTAGACGTGGTATCTCTCTTGCAACTGGTGAATACATTCTCCAAGTTGATTCAGATGATACCATCAATTCGGAGTTGCTCGATAGGCTTGCAGAGGTAATCTGTAAATTTGGATTTCCCGAAATTATCAGATTCCAATGTGAACTCGTTGGTGACAACCCCGAAAAAGATCACCAGCGATACAACTGTTCAGACAAATTGTATCGCATCATGCCGGGTATGGAGGCCTTAAAGTTATGGTCCAAACCTGACAAAAAGTATGCATTGTATTGGCTTTTTGCTATAAAGAAATCAGTTTTTGCCGAACTGCTCTTTCTTCCACAGTTAAGATGCCACGAAGACCTTGCACTTATACCTTTGTTGATTGCAAAAGCTGCTACAGTTGTTGGTATTGACTATGTTGGATATAACTACACTTATGTGAGTGAGTCTAGCATTACCAACAAAGCAGACATCACATCAGAAAGAATACGTGCTATGGACTTCCTTGCTGCATACGATTACGCGATCGAAAACTTTCTGAAGATTGATAACATCGGTCCGAGTGATGTGTCTTTCTTCTTGAGAGATTTCGATGCAAGAAAAGAAGATAAGTATAATTCACTTTCAGCCCAGCTGAAAGAAGAGTTATACGATCTCTTCCACTAACCAAAAACCCTCTGCTATGCAACACACAGCAGAGGGTTTTTGTTAGTATTTTATACCATAACTTGCAATTGGCCTTTTTTTAGGACCGCACGGCATACAAGTTTCTTTTAAAAACTCATACAACCTCACATAGAGCTTATCACTTTTTAGTGACTGCTCAAGACCAAACATTTTTACTCTTTTTAATGCTTGGTTCAAAGTGTTCTTGTCTAAAAGAACAAGTCCTTTCAAGCTTAAACACATTCTAGCAAGTTTTTCGGAATTAAATCCGATTTTCTCGCAAACAGCGTCGCTACTTATCTTTCCATCATACCATTCCTTAAAAAGTGGTATGTTCTCTTTTGGGTTCAAAACCTTTTCTGCCAATTTCCAGTTGATATCTTCCTCAGAACTCGCAAACCCCTGCTCCAAAATCCAAGTGCTCATAATTTCTTTTTCATCAAGTAGTAATTCTGCTATACCATATTCCTCCAGAGTCTTGTCTTCCTTACCAAAGCTAAAATCTGGATGCTCTACAAGCCACTTATAGAGGTTAACATACAGCATGAGCTCTTGCTCGCCAGTCACTCCAAGTTCGATGGGGTTACCGTTCACTTGAGTTTCCCCGTATTTATAAGCTGTAACCTTACGCTTTTTGTAAGCGTTAAAGACATCCGGAATTTCAACTTTAAGAACTGGCATATTAGCAATGCCCCCATTTTTATATGCAAGTACAGCCATTTCTAAATGTTTTGGAATCATATATTTTATCCCTGTCTTGCACATGAAAAATGAAGTTGACGATCTCCACGAATTAGGGAATAACTTTTTCTTTACGTCTTCTCTAATTCTTCCCAGTCTGCAGGAGTCTGGGCGATTAACTCCATCCAGTTCCGCAAACCTGTAGACAGCACGCTGGACATCTTTAGGATATGAATCAACAAATGATTTAATCATATCATAAAGAATTTCTCCGTCATTTAATTTTGACAGAAATGATTCATTCAGTAAAATCATTGATTCGGGGAAAATATACATATTGTTTACCTCCCGAGTAACATCAATTCCTCTTACTTTGCCATTTCCGTCTATCTCGTTATAGAACAGCTCTTGATTTCTAATTACAATAAACCAAAGTCTTATCCATTTTACTCTTTCTACGACGGACATTTCTTCCGGAGCATCAAGCTTTGATGCCATCTTGTTTGCTGCCTCTTCGAAGGATACAGAATAACTCATTGCGTTCTCAACTGAACGTATACCGTCCATATAATTCTGTATCAAATTATTTATCTTTGAACGCTTTTTTTCATCATACTCTTCCTCAGACAATCCATAAAATATGCACATCTTTTTATAGATACTAGGATTATCTTTTTGAATGAAGTCCTTCATAAATTTTTTAACTCTAATTGCAGAAATTTTACCAGCAACATCACCTGGTGCTAAGTTTTGATAGATAATCGCAAATGCCTTAGCATCGTTGTAGGAGAATTTATCACGATCTATAACTCTTTCAAGCAACCGATCTACTTCATTTTCTCCCTCACTTTTTGCTAATGGAAATAACTTTTCTTTTGACATATTATTTGCCTCCTAAATTTTTTCTTTTGTTATGGCATAAAACTTTTGAATACTAAATTTGCCATACTTTTTTATTTTACCACATTATGTTAATTTTTTCAATATATCAAATATTTACTATATAATAAGAAACAAAAAATTAATCCACATTCAATTTTTAAATTTTGAAATGTGGATTAATTTCCTTTTATTTTTTCTATAATTTTTTCTAACCAACTTTTTTCTGTAGTCGTTGCTGTATTATCAGTTGAAGATTGCACATAATCTTTTTTTGGTAAACTTATATATATCTTTTGATCATTTGTAAGTTTTTGCATTCCCAATTTACTTTTTGCTTCTTCTTCTATTTTACTTAAATTAAGATTGCTTTCTATTGAAACTTGAGTTTGTTGGTTTTCCTTTTGTAGTGTTGCAAGTTCTGCTTTTAGTGATTTTACTTTATTAAAATCTTCTGTTATTAGGGAGTTTCTATAGCTAACGACTAATAGCATTGCAAAAATCAAAGCAATATATACAACAACTTTTTTCTTTAATACAACTGTAGCTCTTTTTTGTTTTGCTCTTTCTTTTGCTTCTTGTTTTATTTTCTCTTTTAATTCTCTTTCTCTTTGCAAGTCCTGACTTTTTTTAGATGTTCTGTTTGGTATAAAATCTGGTTCTAATTTTCTTGGACTTGTTTCATATTGGTACCTAGCCATTAGCCTTCACCTCCTCTTTCGTTATTTTCTTTCGAAAATTCTTAATTTAGCACTCTTGCTTCTTGAATTTTCCTCTTGTTCCTCCTTAGTAGCAATTATTGGTTTTTTATTTATAATTTTCCCATAAGATACTGCTCCACATACGCAATATGGCAAATCTTTTGGACATGTACATCTTCCTTCTGCTTCTATAAATGCTTTTTTAACCGCTCTATCTTCTAAAGAATGAAATGTTATAATACATAATCTTCCACCTTTGTTTAAACATTTTAAACATTTTAAAACAGTATCATATAAAGGTTCTATCTCGTTATTTACCTCTATCCTAATTGCTTGAAATGTTCTTTTAGCAGGATGCCCATTATTTTGCTTTGATTTAGGAATAGAATTTTCTATTATCTTTACTAATTCTGCAGTCGTTTCTATTGGTGCTTTTTTTCGCTCTATACAAATATTTTTTGCTATATTTCTAGAGAATCTCTCTTCTCCATATTCATATATAATATTTGCTAATTTTTCTTCTGGATAATTATTAACCACATCTCTTGCAGTTAGTTCTTGTGTTTTATCCATTCTCATATCTAATTTATTCTCTCCTAAATAACTAAATCCTCTATTTCGTTCATCTAGTTGATATGAGGAAACACCCAAATCCAGTAATATTCCATCTACAGCTTCTATTCCGCAAATCTTGCAATATTATATCTATATCATCATGATTCCCATGTATATATTTAACATTTTTAAATTCTTTTAAATTTTCTTTTGCTGCTGATAAAGCTTCTAAGTCTCTATCTATTCCGATTAATAGCCCTTTACTTGATAATCTTTTAGCAATCTCTTTGCTGTGTCCAGCACCTCCTAAGGTACCATCTATATAAATTCCATCTTGTTTTATATTTAATCCATTTATACATTCATCAAGTAAAACAGGTTTATGCTTAAATTCCAATACATACCCTCCATTTATCATTTTTTTGAATAGCACAAACAGTTGGAAGTTTTTGATTTCCAACTGTTTAGTAGCTATTCTTCTTTTGTTTCTAGCGGTTTCGTCATTTGTATTTCATTCCCTTTTTCGTGGTATATATTAGCTATTTACATTTGTAATTTAAATATTTTTTCTTAAGTACATAGATAAATAAAATATAATTAGTTTCTTAAGATTTTATCTTTTGTATATTAAAATTCCTCTTTAGTATAGCCCTCTTCTTATCAAGTTTTTCTTGATTTCTCTTTAGTAAATGTTTACAAAACTTCTTTTGTAACTTTTTCTTCATTAGTATATTTTAAATTTTTCTTTTGTATAAAATTTATATAAACTTTTTCAAGTTATATACCTAACATTGTCATATTTTCTGCAATATCATCTGCTGATATATTTTCCTCACTGTTGTATTCTTCCCATTTGTCTTTATTCCATATTTCTATTCTTGTCCCAACACCAATTATAACTACTTCTTTTTCTAGTGTTGCAACGTTTCTTAGATTGCTAGATATTAAAAATCTTCCTTGTTTGTCTATTTCGCATTCCATTGCTCCAGATAAGAAAAATCTTACGAAGTCTCTAGCATTTTTATTGGTAAGTGGAAGTGTTTTTAATTTAGTTTCGAAGTTTTCCCATTCGTTTTGTGAAAATCCAAATAGACACCCGTCTAAGCCTTTAGTGATTATGAACTTTTCGCCCATATCTTCTCTTAGCTTTGCTGGCATTATTAATCTGCCTTTGGCATCTAAAGAATGTTCATATTGGCCGAATTAGCACTTCGTTTCACCTCAATTCATTTTTTACCACTTTGTACCACTTCTCTCCACCTGGATAAATTTTAATACAACATTTATTAAATTGCAAGTACTTTTTAGACTTTTTTTAATTTTTTTTATTTCTTAATATTATATTAATTTTTTAATTATTGTTTTACAATAATTACTTTTTACTGTATAATATATTTGGTGATACGTATGAAAAAGTTTTTATTAATTTTGCTTTTAATTATAATACTAATTGCCGCTTCGCTTGGAATATATGGTTATTCCCTATACAGCCAAGCTATAAAAGAAGAGCCTTTAATTAGTAAAATAGAGCAAATTCAAAGTGATGAAAATTATGTGAAATATGAAGACTTACCACAGAATTATTTGGACGCTGTAGTCTCTGTAGAAGATAGACGTTTTTATGACCATGGTGCAATAGATTTACGCTCAATAGGTAGAGCTATATATGTTAATGTTACAAATTTTGATTTACGTGAAGGTGGTAGTACTATTACACAGCAACTTGCTAAAAACATTTATTTTATAGATATGAACCCATTTTCTAGAAAACTTGCAGAAATATTTATGGCATTTGCTATTGAAGATAATTATTCTAAAGAAGAAATTTTAGAATTATATGTAAATACATCTTATTTTGGTGATGGATATTATGGAATTAAAGAAGCTTGTAATGGTTATTTAGATAAAGAACCTAGTGAAATGGACTTAAATGAATGTACCATGATGGCTGGAATTCCTAATGCTCCTTCAGTGTATGCTCCAACCAAAAATCCAGATTTAACTAAAAGTAGACAAGAGCATGTATTAGAAACAATGGTTGGAAATGGATATATATCACAAGAAGAAGCAGATGAAATTATTAATGCTAATACATAAAACTAAACGCATCATAAGTTAGCTAAAAGCTTTTATGATGCGTTATTTTATTTCTATTTAAATTCTATAAATTTATATACTGCCTCTGCAAAACCACCATTTTGTGCAGTAGTGGTTGTTGTATAATTAGCAACTTCTTTTACTTCGTCATATGCATTTGCAACAGCAATACCGACCCCAGAATCTTTTATCATTTCTAAATCATTTAGATTATCCCCTATCGCAAGCACTTCGCTTTTATCTATTTTTAAATAATTCTCTAGTACTTCAAGAGCTTGTTCTTTATTAATTCCTGCTGGCATAATATCTAAATATTCATACTCTTTCCCTATAATTTCATCTCTATATTTATCAACTTTTCTAATTAAATTTACTTGTAAATTTTTATTTTTAGCAAACTCATTTTTTAAACTTGCTAAATCTTTTTCTGCTGAAATTACTAGTTTTAATATTTCTGGATTTTCTTTTTCTATATATTCCTGAATATCTGTTACAATTTTAAATTCTAAATCTATATTTTTATCATTTTTAGTTAATTCAAAGTTTCTTAAATCCATATATAATAGTTTTTCTGTTATTACTTCTTTATTAGTGTATAAATGTACGTGTAAGTTTAACTTCTTTGCTGTATTTATACAAAAAAGTACATCTTCGTTTTTTAATAATTTTCTATAAATTTCTTCACCAGTTTTTAAGTTAATTATTTGATTTCCATTTCCAAATATTCCATATCCTGTACCTATATCTTGGCATATATTTTTAAACAATGAATATGTTTTGCCTGTGCATATTGTGAAATTTATATTAGAATTATTAATATCATTTATTGCTTTTAAGTTAGTTTCTGGTATTACATTTCCTTTTTCGAACATTGTTCCATCTAAATCACTTGCTATAAGTTTAATCATTGCTACATCATCCCCATGTACTAAGCTTTTTACATTATATCTAAAGACAAAAGTTTAGTAAAGCATATTCTTATTTTAAAAATATATATTATTTAACATATTATTTTTTAATATCCATAATTTTTTAGATAGATCTACGTAATATTTATGTGGATTTTCTATACGTTTAACTTCCTCCCACATACTATCTAATTCTTTTTTAGAATATTTAGCAATTTCTTTTAAGTTTGGATTTTTATATATTAATTTTCCGTTCCTCAAATATTTTTTCTTGAAGTAGTCTTATAGAGTAATCTTTTAGCACCTTCTTTTTCCATGGATTTTGAGGATCAAAAATCATATACTCTCTTTCGTCTATGATTTCATCTGCTAATGTAATTACATCTGCTATTGCTTTTTTAGTTTCGTTATCATAAAAACGATATACTTTTTTAACGCTTGGATTTGTAACTTTTGCTGTATTTTCACTTACTTTAATTTTTGGTACTATTTTTTTGTCTTTTTCTAATGCAACTAATTTATATACTCCGCCAAAGACTGGTTCACTTTTTGCAGTAATTAAATTTTCCCCTACTCCAAATAAATCAATTTTAGCATCTTGTTCTATTAATGATTTTATTAAATATTCATCAAGCGAATTTGTTGCACATATTTTGCAATCTTCATACCCTGCTTCATCCAATATTTTTCTAACCTTTTTAGACAAATATGCTAAATCGCCACTATCTAGTCTAACCGCTTTTGGTCTATATCCTTTAGGTTTTAGGACTTCATTAAATACTTTAATTGCATTTGGAAGACCAGATTCGATTGTATTGTATGTGTCTATCAAAAATGTACAGTCATCTGGGTATAGCTCTGCATATGCTTTAAAAGCTTCGTATTCTGAGTCAAAACTTTGAATCCAGCTATGTGCCATTGTTCCACTTGCTGGTACATTAAATTCCTTTGCAGATAATGTACATGATGTTCCTACTGCTCCTCCTATAATTGCTGCTCTTGCGCCTTCTACTGCTGCATTAATACCATGTGCTCTTCTTGCACCAAATTCCATAACAGGTCTTCCCTGTGCTTCTCTTACAATTCTACTTGTTTTTGTTGCAATCAAAGATTGATGATTAGTTGTAAGTAATAGCATTGTTTCTAATAATTGTGCTTGTATTATTGGTGCTTTTACTGTTATTAATGGTTCATTTGGAAATACTACTGTTCCCTCTGGTATTGCCCATATATCTCCTGTGAATCTAAAATTTTCTAGATAATTTAAAAATTCTTCTGTAAATTTATTTTGTTTTCTTAGGTAGCTTATATCTTCTTCATCAAACGATAAATTTCTTATGTAATTAATTATTTGCTCTAGTCCTGCTACTATTGCATATCCACCTTCATCTGGTACTTTCCTAAAAAACACATCAAAATACGCTATTCTGTCTTGCATGTTTTTGTTAAAATATCCATTTGCCATTGTGTACTCATAAAAGTCTGCTACTAATTCTAATCTTTGATTATTCATACCAATTCCTCCTATTTTGGTACTTATTAACTTTTTGATAATAACATTATATGTACATCATTTCTTTTTGTCAATATATTTTGCAAATAAATATTATCCTTTTGATAATAAGTGGGCAGATGGCTTTTTCCTTCTTTAATTTTTCCCATTTTGTAGCTGATTTAAACTAAGTTGTGTTTCGGTATTTTTAAGGCAAGTAAAGAGTGAGTCAGCAAAGCTAACTCACTCTTTACGTCTAAAAATCTTATATTAAAATATATGTGGTTGCCAATTCTTATTAAAGCAATATAATTTTGAAGGTCTATGTCCTGTATTTTCTTCATATTCATCTGTTTCTATAACCATATCTGCAATCTTTCTTCTAAAATTAGCTTTCAATAATAGCTTGTCTAACAATATTTCATATACCTGTTGTAATTTAGTTAATGTAAATTTTTCTGGCATTAAGTTAAATGCAATTGTTGTATACTCAACCTTATTCTTTAATCTTTCAATTGCATAAATAAGCATTTTTGCATGGTCAAAAGCAAGCTCTGATTCTAATATTTGTGTATATATAATCTGGTTTCCATCAACTAGTTCTTTTACTACTTTTACTTTATTTTTTACAGTTTCTGTCTTGCTTTCTAATAAGATTTCTATTTCTTCTTCTTTTTTATATCCATGTTTATTTTCTGTCATTTTCTCTTTAAGAGACTTTAATGTAACAGTAAACCAATTTGCATCTTGTGTACTTCCTCCAGATTTAATGCAAACTTTTTCACTATCTACAAGTCCCATATATGATGTACTAATTATTCTAGTTCTTGGATCACGGTTTGGATCTCCCCATGAATATAATTGCTCTAAATATATATCTTGCATATTTGTTTTAGCCTTTAAACTTCTTTGTACAGCTTCCTCAAATCTTTCTTCTTTTCTTACAAATGTTCCCGGTAATGACCATTTACCCATATATGGATGTTCTGCCCTTTTAACTAATAAGACTTGTAATTTCTTTTCTGGTAATTTTCTATAATTATCTGTTTCTACATCTCGTATCGTAAATATTATAGAATCAACCGTTACAGATGGTTTAAAAAATTGATTTGAATCATAATTTTTTAAAAATTCTTCCTCTGTCATTTATATCTCTCCTTATCTCTTAATATCATTATAATACTATGATGGGTTGTTTTTGTCAATTGGGACTTTGAGATGTTCGGGATTTGGGGACGTTCCTTTTTTCCCTTTTAGGGATTTGGGGACGTTCTTTAAATCCCCACAAAAAGAGCGCGGAGCACGCTTTAATTAGCATGCTCCTTAAAAAATAACGGACCTATAATGATTATCATTAGTTCCATCGTAATTACTGACCATTTATCGACATTCTCTGTCAGAATATCCAGTATAAAAAAGCCTGTATTCAATATCAGTAATATACTCAAAATCCGATCGATTTTATCCTTCAGTATAAATATGCCGAGGATTATCGAACCTGGAACTATCCAAAAGTAAGTGTTGTCAACTTCAACGCCACAAGCAATTCCTATGACCACAATCGCGGTCCAGATATATGCCAAGGCATACCTAACACCAAAATCTAATTTTGAATAAAACATCCGTATTTTTTTCATAATTCTCTACCTCTCTTTTCATTTTGTCTAAATTATATTATATATCATTTTACGCTTTAAGTCAATCTAGGTGCTACTTTCAAGCTTCATATCTCCGTCTCTTATCAAACCCTTTTTTCTCATAACATAACTTGTAACCCAAGCTATAACACCAGGTAATATAAAGTGTAATAGTATAATTTTTATTATTAGTACCACCCCATTTTCACTTCCACTCATATCTTGCCAGGTCATTAGTTGACCAACCAAACCTGCAGTTCCCATTCCTGCTCCAGAAGCATTATTGGTCATATGTAATACCACAGTCGAAATTGGTCCTAAAATTCCACTAGCAATAATTGCAGGAAGCCAAATAATTGGCTTTTTCATAATATTTGGAACTTGAAGCATTGATGTTCCCAATCCTTGCGAAATAAGTCCAGAAATTCCATTTTCTTTAAAACTTGCAACTGCAAATCCGACCATATTTGCACAGCAACCAACTGTAGCTGCTCCACCTGCTAATCCACTTAAATTTAATATTATAGCTAATGCTGCAGAACTTATTGGTAGAGTTAATATCATTCCCATCAAAACAGATACTAATATTCCCATTATAATTGGCTGTTTAGTTACTGCCCAATTAATAAGTTCACCTAATGCTAGCATAAAATTTGAAATCGGTGGACCTACTAACAATCCAACTGCTCCACCTATCATTATTGTAAAAATAGGAACTAAAATAATATCCAACTTAGTTTTACCTTGTATCCATCTACCACAAATAATTCCTACAAAACTTGCTATAAATGCACCAAGTGGCTCTCCAGGCCCATTTAAAATAATAGTTCCATCCACTAAAACAGAACCTTGTAATATCTTACTTGCAAAAGCACCTATTAACCCTGCAATTGCTGCAGAAATTGTAACAAAAGGCGTTTCCTTATATTTTACTGCTACTCCAACTCCAATACCTGCACCAGTTAAGCTTGCAGCTATTTTCCCAATTACTACAATCAAATTTCCTATATTTCCACCAATTAGTTTTCCTAACTGCTCTATTATTAAACCAATAATTAATGTAGAAAATAAGCCCCAAGCCATTCCTGTTAAACCATCTATAAACACATATGAAAAAACCTTTTTTATTTTGGTTTTAATATCATCCTTCATAAAAATCTCCCCTTGTTATTTCAATTCATTTAGATAATTTTTTCTTTCAAAATCGTATGTTGGGATTTTTTCTCTTTTATGTTTAGAATTCATATATCGTTTTTCTATTTTTTTCATCTTCTCTTCATTCGTTTTTCCTATTTCTATATATTCTGCAACTTCCTTATATGTTATTCCCATTTTTTCTTCATCACTTTTATCACTTAATCCATCACTTGGTGCCTTTTTTATAATTTTCTCAGGTACTCCTAATATTTCTCCCATCTTTAAAACTTCATCCACGGTAAAATTTGCAATTGGATTAAAATCACTTGCACTATCTCCCCATTTTGTTGTATATCCGACCATTGCTTCACACAAATTTCCTGTTCCCATAACTAGATAATTATAATTTTGTGCAATCGCATATAGGGTAGTCATTCTAAGTCTAGGTTTAATATTTATTTTTGCTTCTTCTGACAATTCGTTACCTATTTTTGTATTAAGCTCTTTTTCTAATTCTTCATATGTATCTGTTAAATTAATTTCTAAAATTTTTACACCAAAAGTTTGTGCAACTAGTTTTGCATCTTCTAAATCTTTTTCTTTTGACTGACATGGCATGCCAACAGTTAAAACTTTTTCTTTTCCTAATGCAAGGCTTGCAAGTGCTATAACTGTAGCACTATCTTTACCTCCACTATTTCCAATTACCACTCCTTTGGCTCCTACTTTATTTACATAGTCCTGTATCCACAAAACTATTTTATCTATGTGTTTCCTTAATTCTATTTCACTTAACATCTAACTACCTCCTTTATTTTGAACTTTTAACCCCGTCCCTAAAGTTCAAAGTTCATTTAAATAAATTATTTGCTTTTATATATGAATATACTTCATCTGGAGTAAAGTAACGTATACTTTTTCCTTCTTTAATCTTTTCTCTTACAAATGATGAACTTAAGCCACTTCTAACATTATTTTTTACTTTTATAAATGATTTTTCATTTTCTTTTAAAAATCTATCATTATTTATTATATCTTCTAAGCAGTCTTCATCTCTTTCTAACACTAGTACTTTAAATTTTTTAACTAATTCGTCCGCTTTTTCCCAAGTATTTAATTCTCTTAAATTGTCACTTCCGGTTGTAAACCAAATTGTTTTATTAGGGTATATTTTTTGAATTTCTTCTAAAGTTTCTATAGTGTATAGTTGCCTTTCGTTTCTTAATTCTATATCTGATACTTCAAATTTTTCATTTTTATCACAAACGCATTTTAGCATTTCATACCTATATTTATTTTCTAGTAAACCTTTCTTTTGATATTTTTCATTTACTGGTACAAAAATTATCTTTTCTACATTCTCATATTCGGATACAATTTGTTCTGCTAATGAAAAATGTGAATTTAGAGGTGGATTAAAAGAGCCTCCAAATACTACTATTATCTTATCATTTTCCATAGGCATCTCTCCTTTTCTGATATTATCAAAAAGTTAATAAGTCGTATTTGTTATTATTATATTGATACTATGTGTTTTTGTCAACTATTTAGATATATTTTTTCAAAATTTCTTATAATTATTCTTTAAAAAGGAAAAAGCACAGGTACACCTGTGCTCTCCCGAATAAAAAAACGGTTATGGATTACTCTCCAAAATCAACTGTTGGAACCTCTTCCTTCTCTTCGCTGATTTCGATGTAATCTTTTGTTTGCATGCCTCTAATTGATGCAATCCAACTTGATGGCGGATTTGTAACCTTCAAGTTGTATTCCAGGACTGCGTTATTATAGTCCTGTCTTGCCACAGAAATTCTATTTTCACTACCTTCCAGCTGGTCCATCAACGCTGTATACTGCTCATTAGCAGTTAACTTTGGATAGTCCTCCTGAATTGCAATGAGTCTTCCCAGTGCTGCCTGTAATTCCGAATCCGCATCAGCTATTTCCTGCAAAGAACCACTATCGATAACTCCTCCGAGTTTGCTTCTTGCCTCTGCTATGCTGGTATATACGTCTTCTTCGTGCTGTGCAGCAGCTTTTACTGTACTTACCAAATTAGGAATCAGGTCATATCTTCTTTCTACCTGAACCTTGATATTTGATTCATACCGATTACAGTTTTCGCGTGCAGTATTTAATGATGATATCGTCGAAAATACCCACACTACAATAATAACTGCAACAATTCCAAGTCCAATCAAAATTTTGTTACTTTTTTTCATTTTTATTCCTCCTGTTTTGTTACCTTGATGCTCCTCCTCCAGCACTTCTACCGCCTCCTCCAGAGCGTCCTCCGCTAGACCCACCAGAAGATAGTGAACAAAGTACTAAAAGAGTAATGTTACCATCATTGAAGATAAAATCTAAAATTACAAGTAAAATTATTACTGCAACTACAGGCCAAGGAATCTTAAAGTCCTCATCCTCTTGTAATTCTTCGATTTTTTCATCTTCAATCGTTACTCCCCCAATCTCGACATCATATTCTTTAGCAATCAAACCTGCTAAAGCTTGCGTAGTATAACTGGTTGCACTATCATAATCATCTTGTTCCCTATATGGAACAAAATAATCATCTAGCACTCTTCCAGAAGTACTATCTGTTATGAACCCTTCAAAACCCATTCCAACTTCAATCCTAACTTTTGATTCTTCTGGATTTTCGTCTTTATAGATTAATAAAAGTAGTCCATTATTTTCATCTTTCTTGCCTATGCCTATATCATTAAACATATCATTTGCATACGATTCTATTGTCTCATTATTTAAGCTATTAATCGTAATAACAAAAAATTCTGATGTTGTTTTTTCTTCAACTTCTTCTAACATTTTATTGATAGAATTTTCAACATCATCATTAATGATATTTTCTTGGTCATAGACATAGATATGCTGTCTTAAACTGGGAATCTCCAGTTTGCCCTCTGCTTTTGCAGAATCTGTTGTCATAAAAACAGTGAATAAAGCAAACAACACAATTAGGATTTTTCCACACCGCTTTTTCATTCTCTCACTCCCTTCTTAAATAGGTATGTACCTAAATTAATAAAAAATTGTGTCTTAATCATTATAGCACAATTTTACATAATATGCAAAAATCTATTAAATTTTGATTTCTCTAATTACTATTAAAAAATCATATGGACGGAACCCTAAAAGTTTCCGTCCATATTGTTCAAATTTTAAAAATCTCTTCCTGCACCTCCACCTGATGAGTCGCCATCAAATCCAGAATTAAAACTACTTCCACTATCGAAAGAAGAATCAAATGAAGATGACATATAAATTGTCTCTTCTTCTCTTCGCCTTTCTTCTTCTTTCCTCTTTTTATCTTCTTCTGCTTCATCTATTAATTTTTTTAATTTTGCTAAAAGTGGTGCATCAAAATAGTTTTTGGCATTATTTGACATACGTCTATATAATCTTCTTAACCCTTCTAAGGATTCCAGATCTCCCATATCAGCACTACTCATTCTAGAAATTTTTGAAGAAATTCTTGTCTCAACTTCTTTTGCTTCTGCTCTAGCCCTTTGTTCTTCTATTTCTTTTTCATGTTTTTCCCTTAACCTTACTGCAATCTCATATTTTTCGTGTATAGCAGTAATGTTTTCTTTGACAAATTCTTTTGCTTTCGGATTAAGTGCATCGTACAAATTACAAATACTCTTAAAAAACATCTCGTTGCCATATGAAGGCTCTTCTTTTAAAGCAACTTCTATTTGCTGTTCTACCTCTGATGCTTCGCTCTTACACCTAGCAACAAATTCCTGTTCTATCATATTACTTATAGCTTCATCTAATCCAGGATATAACTTCTCTGCTCTTTGATATCTGTCTTGTAATTTTTCTAATTGTTCGTTCATATAATTGCATTTTATAGATTCTTTATCTAATTCCTCCTGCAACATAAAAATCTTTCTATTCAAAGCTTCTCTTTCCTGTTCAAAAAAGATATCAGCATTTCGACTGTTTTCAGTAAGTCTCTCGATTTTTCTTTCTAAAAAATCTATTTTGGCTTTTCTCTTCTTAATTTTGTTAATCACTAAAAATATGATTGCTAATATTACAGCAATTCCTCCGATTATTATTAAAACTTCTACAATAAATTCCGTAGATAAATTGCTTGTATTTTTAGCATTACCACCATTTTCATTAGCCAATTGAAGCTTTACTTCTTTTATAAGTTCAGTTTGAAGAGCAATCAATCCATCGCTATATTCTTCTTTTTCAAAATAAGGCATAGCATATTTATCAATAAATTTACCTGCCCTTGAATCCGTTATATATGCCTCCATTCCTTTCCCTGTTGCTACATATATAGACCGGTGATCTGTTCCTTCTCCATTAGAAAATAAAATTAAAATTCCCATACTATCTTTTCCAATCTTATATTTATCATACATTTCGAAAGAATAATCATCCGCTTCCATATCTCCTGTATTTGGAACTGTTGTAACAACAATTTGAGTTCCTTCATATTCATCTTCTAAAGCTTCTGCATTGTGTAACATTATTTTTTCCTCTTCGTCAGTTAAAACATCTGCAAAATCATTAATATAGAATTCTGACGTTTGAGTTGGTATTTCTGTACTTGCAAATACCATTTGTGGTATCAAAAATACCATTAACATTACTAACATACTTGTTGACAACATTTTGAACTTTTCTTTCATTTTTCTTCCTCCTTGTTATTATGTGGAGGTTATACCTCCACAAATTTTTGTAAAGGTATATATTACCTAAAGTTCTATTATATATTATCATTTTAACCAAATTATGTCAATTTGTACCAAAAAAAGGGATTTAAGGAACGTCCCCAAATCCCTGATCTTTTATTTTATTACCATCTTTTACTAATACTGTACTTGTTGGATATGCTAAATCCACACCCTCTTTTTCTAGAATCTCTAATATATTTTTATTTATATGCTCTTTAGCATTTAAGTAGCTACCATAGTCAACAGAATTAGTAAAAACATATATCATTATAGAAACACCGTCTGGGTCTATTTCATCAAATTTTACATATGTATCGTCATTTATTACATTTGGATGATTTATAAGCATAAAATATATTTTACTTGTAATCCTTTGTATTACATCTACTGGTGTATCTAATGGAAGTTTTAAGTCTAATTTATATTTTCTTTTTTCCATCTTACTCCAGTTTATAACAGCCTCATTTGATAATACTCCATTTGGTATATTTACTAATGAATTATCAAATGTTCTTATGCCTGTACTCCTAAAAGATATATCTTCTACTATGCCCTCGTAATTTGGTGTTTGTACCCAGTCACCTATAACAAATGGTTTGTCTATTAAAATCATAACTCCACCAAATAAGTTTTTAGCTGTATCTTGAGCTGCAAGTGTAATTACAACACTTCCTATTCCTAAACCTGCAAGTATAGTATTTAAGTTAATTCCTAATAAAGCAATAACTGCTAAAATTGCAATTATATATATAACGCATCTTATTATCTTGTATATAAAATTTATTCTATTATCATCAGCTTCTGTCATAAATTTTTTCTGTAGTTTCCTCATCGTTTTGGAATCATCATTAAAACATCCAGCTAATGCTTTTGCAAATAAAATTACACATATAATCTTAAATACCATTTCTATTATATCCATTGCTTTTCCTTGTATCTGTAAAACCCTTGTTGCTAAAAATCCCCCTAATATTATAAAGAATATTTTTAATGGTTTATAAAAAGGCATTTTCTTTATTCGTTCTTTATCTGTTTTCTTTCTTTTAAAAATTCTTATTAGTATATAAGATAAACCAGAGCTAAATATATAGAAAAATATTATAATTGCAATGGCTATTAAAATATCAATTACTTGTTTTAAATCAATTGTTTTAAAATAATTAACTAAATCCATTAGTTTATCCATAGGCTATTCTCCCTTGTTTAATTACAATTCTTTTTTCGCATGTTCAAATCTTTCTTTTATTCTATCTTTTCCCATTATTTCCATTATTTCGTACATATCTGGTGTATTTGATCTTCCAGTTAAAGCTATTCTTAAAACTGTACTTACATCTCCAACATGTGCTTCGTATTTATCTGGATTTGCCTTAAATTCTTTTACTTCGCTTGCATATCCTAATTTTCCTGCTAATTCTTTTATTTTGTTAAACCATTCTTGCTTATCATCATTTTCATCAAAATAATTATTTATATATTCATCTAATATCGTTTTTATTTTATCACTATCTGAAATTTTTTGGTATTCATAATTTACATTTTGCGCATAAAATTTTTCATCATACATATATGAAATTTCATTTTTAACATCTGACCATTTAGCAATGTCTTTACGAGGTTTCTTATTTCCTCTTTCTATACCAAATACTTTTAATGCGTATTCTTTATCTGCTTTTAGCATTTCTGCTAATTCTGCATCATATTTTTCTGCCCATTTTAATGATTCATTATATACTTTTTCTGCATCAAATCTAGAAATAACAGATTTAGAAACATCAAGTAATTTAACCATATCAAATAGAGCTCCACTTACACTCATTTTATTTAATTGTAACTCGAAATGTTCCATATCTTCTGTCTGATTTTGTCTTCTCCAATTTTCGAAATTTGAATTTGCAATATTTAATAAATATTCTTTTACAGCTTCCTTTGGAATTCCAAGCTCATCATAATATGATACAGCAGCTTCTGGATCTTTTCTTTTACTTAATTTTCTCTTATTTCCATTATCATTTTTCATGATTGGTGAAATATGCGCATATTTTGGTGCCTTAAATCCAATTTCTTGGAATAATTGCAAGTGTAATGGAACAGATGAAAGCCATTCATCACTTCTTATTACATGTGTTGTTCTCATTAAGTGGTCATCTACAATATGTGCAAAATGATATGTTGGAAGTCCATCAGCCTTAATTATTACTATATCTTGGTCATTTTCTGGGAATGTAACATTTCCTCTAATTACATCATGATGTTTTATTTTCCTATCTTCTCTTCCTGGAGATTTAAATCTTATAATGTATTTTTCTCCTGCCTTTATTTTTTCCGCCATTTCTTCTATGCTTAAATTTCTGCATTTTGCCCAAACTCCATAATAACCTGGTCTAACTTTTGCTGCCTCTTGTTTTTTTCTTATTTCATCAACTTCTTCTTGTGAACAAAAACATGGATATGCTTTTCCCAATTCTATCATGTATTTAGCATATGATCTATAAATATCTCCTCTTAAAGATTGTTTATATGGACCATAATTACCCTTTTCTTCTGTTTCATTTATCATTCCTTCGTCTTCTTCTATTCCAAAGTCTTTTAAAGAATTAACTATACCTATAATACCATTTTCTACTTCTCTTTTTTGGTCAGTGTCTTCTACTCTTAAAAAGAAAACTCCTTCTGTTTGTGTTGCAACTTTTCTTGCAACTAAAGCTTGGTATAAACTTCCAATATGTACAAATCCTGTTGGACTTGGTGCAAATCTTGTTACTATAGCTCCATCTTTTAGATTTCTTCTTGGATATTTTTCCTCATAATATTCTATTGGTTTTACATCTGGAAATATTAAATTTGCTAAATCTTTATAGTCCATTAATTATCTCTCCTTTATTTTTTGGAACGTTCCCTCGGGATTTGGGGACGTTCCTTTTTTCCCTCTTATTTTTGAACTTTTAGCTCCGTCCCTAAAGTTCACCTAAAGTTCAAAATCTTTTTTATTATACAATATAATTGCTTTTATATCAAGAGCCAAACTTTGTTTTTCGTTAACATAATAGTGATTATGCTATATAATTTTATATGTAACTCTATGGTTGAACAAATTAATGCAAAAGTTAATTTTGCGCCATTTTTTCATGTTTTTTGGCGGAATACAAGGAGGTATAATATTGATTCTGAATTAGATGATAATCTTAGTGGATTGCGCACTATAAGATTTGAACTTAGTGCTAATTCAGATATTAAAGCTTTAGATATACTGTTGAAATATAGTATAATTAAAGGTGATAACAATGAAAATATTGATGCCAGAATTTGGCAGAAAGGAGTAACTTATGTATACGATATACAACGTATATGTTCTTTGGCAGGGCGAAGAACGTAAATTCGAGAATGTAATCGAGATAGAATATGGTGCAAACTATGTCTCATTTACAGACAATGGTAAACATCGTTTCTTCTCGAACATATCATTTGAGATAGAAAGCTACCCTGCAGAAAAAATAGTAAGTATCCCGAAGCTCTAAAAAGAAGAACAATCAGACAACGCATTATCTGTCTGATTGTTCTTCTTTTTATTTTTCTATACTTCCATAATAATAGGTAAAATCATTGGGTTTCTCTTTGTTTTTTGTGCAATATAATCTTTTAAATTATCTCTTAAATTAGATTTTATTGTAGACCAATCTGTAATATGATTTCTTTCACATTTTTCTATTTCATTTCTGATAACAGCTTTAACATTTTCCATTAAGTTTTCTGACTCTCTTACATACACAAATCCTCTGGAAATTACATCTGGTCCTGCGATAATTTCTCCTGTTGAAGAATCCATTGTCATAACAATTATAATTAAACCATCTTGAGATAAATGTTGTCTATCACGAAGTACAATATTTCCGACGTCTCCTACTCCTAAACCGTCAACTAATACTCTACCAGATTGTACACTTGTTGTAAATTTAGCTTCTTCTTGGTTCATTTCTAATACTCTACCATTTGTAAGCATAAATATATTATCTTTATCTATTCCCATTTCTTCTGCTGTTTCTGCATGGGCTTTTAATTGTCTATATTCTCCATGTACTGGTAAGAAATATTTTGGTTTAACTAATGCTAGCATCAATCTTTGTTCCTCTTGACAAGCGTGTCCAGAAACATGTACATCTGCTAAAGAACTATATACAACTTCTGCACCTATTTGCATTAAATCATCTATTACCTTAGAAACTAATTTCTCATTTCCTGGTATTGGGTTTGCAGATATAATTATTAAATCATCAGGTGTTATCTGAACTTTTCTGTGTTCCCCTGAAGCCATTCTTGTAAGTGCAGACATTGGTTCTCCTTGACTTCCTGTTGTAATTATTACTAGTTGATCATCTGTATAGTTCTTTATCATGTCTATATCTATAAATACATTATCTGGAACCTTAATATAATCTAATTCCCTTGCTGTATTTATCATGTTTATCATACTTCTACCACAAACAGCAATTTTTCTGTTATATCTTACAGCACAATTTACAATTTGTTGAACTCTGTGAACGTTTGAGGCGAATGTAGCAACAACTATTCTTTTTCTGCATCCTTGGAATAATCTTTCGAATACATCACCTACAGTTTTCTCAGACATTGTATATCCTTTTCTTTCTGAGTTTGTACTGTCTGACATAAGTGCTAAAACACCCTCATTTCCAAGTTCTGCTAAACGCCCAAAATCCATTATTTGTCCATCTATTGGGGTATAGTCAATTTTAAAGTCCCCTGTATGAATTACTGTTCCTGCTGGTGATTTAATAGCTAATGCAACAGAATCTGGAATACTGTGTGAGCTTCTAATAAATTCAACACTAAATTTTCCAGCCTTTACAACTTCTCCTTGTTTAACCTCTACTAATTTTGTAGATTTTACTAACTTATGTTCTTCTAATTTATTTCTTATAAGTCCACAAGTTAATCTTGTTGCATAAATTGGTACATTTATCTTTTTTAATAAATATGGTATAGCACCAATATGATCTTCGTGACCATGTGTAATAATTAGTGCTCTTATTTTATCTTTATTTTTCTCTAAGTATGAAATATCTGGTATAACTAAATCTACACCAAGCATATCATCTTCTGGGAAAGCTAACCCGCAATCTACTATAATAATATCATTTTCATATTCAAATACTGTTATATTTTTTCCAATTTCGTGTAAACCACCTAATGGAATAATTTTTAAATTACTTGGTTTAAATCTGAAATCTTCTTGCTTTGCTGTTCCTTTCTTAGTTTTTCTTGTATTTGTTTTACTTCTTGTTTGTTTAACATTTTCTGTATTAGCTTGTTTTACTGTTTCTTGTTTTGTCTTAGTAGTATAATTCTTTCTTCTTCTTTGTGAATTTGTACCTACTTTTTTCTCGTTCTCTAAGTTTTTCTTCTCTTCTGTCATTATTTTATCTACTCCTTCTTTCTAAATTTAATGGTCAAGTCCAATTATAGTCAAGCTAACAAAATTAAAATTTCTGTTAATGACTTAATTTAAACTTATCTATGATTAGAAGAATTTTCATTAGCTAAAGAAATATTATATCTACTATAATATTTCTAATTGTCCTATTTTTATTATTAAAAAATCTCACTTTTTCTTAATTGATGTTTCTAATTCCATCAAAAATATTTTATTACTACATTAGTAATAAATATATTTTTTAGAATATTATTTCCGCCCATACAGTTATAATCATTTTTACGTAAAATGCTCTCTTTTTTAATATACACAAAATTATAACATCATATACAATAATTGCTAAAAACGCTCTTAATAATTTTATAACTATTTTTTACTATACATTATATTTCCGGACATATATAGTTAATAGCTATTCTTCTTTATCATATATAAAACTTAAATCTCTTTATTGTACCCAATATTTGGATAACCACTGTTTGTTATTATACTATATTCTTCCTATATTTGTCAAATGTATTATGTAAATTTAGTTTTATATAATATACGTAAAAAGCTTTGATTTTTATTATATACTAAAAAATAACGGATACGAAATTCCAAAATTTCATATCCGCTATTTTAAACTATGCTTTTAATTGCGTTACAAGTTTAATAACATTTTCTTCGTTCAAGAAGCCCTGTTTGATGTCGCCATAATAATTAAACGGGTCCAACTCTGAGCAGATCTCAATCAGCTCAAGACATTTTTCTCGACCGCACGCTTTTACATTTTCATGTTCATCAAAAACTTCAGAATACACAATCGGAAGCATCTCCTCTAATACTTCTTTTCTTAAACTAAATACTTCTCTTGTGTATATTTCCCCGGTTTTGATATTACCGAAAGATGCATTCGGTTTTATTTTGTTGCACAGTTCTAAAAAATTTTTCCGTTCCTCTGCATCGCAACGAGGATTCAAATTTCCATTTGAATCAAAAAAGTAATGATACCTGTTCAAAAATGTTTTTTTCATAGCTATAACCATAATTATATCCTCCTTTTAACTATGAATAAGACTTCAACCAATAGTTAGAAAAATATTATCACAATTATTTTTTTCAGTCAATTATAAAAAACTCCTTGTCAAAAAAAATCAAATTTGATATATTTTTAGAAGTAAATACATTAATTTTTTATGCAATCTTTAATTAATGTAGCAAAATTTATAAGGTTGCAAATAAATTATTAGGAGATGTATCATGAGAATAGTAGAACCTTGGATAAAAGTAGAAAAAATTGATGGTAAAAAAATAATGAAAAGAATAGAAAGAGCTTGTAGAACCTGCTATCGTTCTGAAGGGAAAATTACAGATGATAGTTATAAAAAATTATTAACAAACTGTATAACTAGAGGTCATGAATCTGTTTTAGAACATGAAAAAGTTACAGTTAGAATTTATAATGATGTTGGCTCTTATAAAGATTTAACAAGACATAGATTTGCTAGTTTTTCTATTGAATCTACTAGATATTGTAGTTATGATAAAGATAAATATGGAAACGAAATTGCATTTATAAATCCATCTTATATTGAAGATAAAGAAATCTATGAAGTTTGGAAAAATACAATGCAAGAGATAGAAAAAAACTATATAAAAATGAAAGAATTAGGCGCCTCAACAGATATGGTAAGAGAAGTTCTTCCTCATTCAACAGCTGCAGAATATACTATGACTGCCAATATTCGTGAATGGAAACATATCTTAAGTTTAAGAACAACTAACCATGTACATCCAGCTATAAGACAAGTTTTAATTCCTTTATTATTATACTTTAAAGAAGAAATGCCAGAAATATTTGGTGATGTAGAATATGATACAGAATTTGATAAAAAATATTATGCTAAATTAACTGTAGAAGATGAAGTTTAACATAATTAACATTATTATTTAAGAAAACAAAAAATTGTTAGATGAATTTAATTTTCACCTAACAATTTTTATTTATTTCCCAAATTATACTTTTTTAATCGAACAAAATATTCCAAAATCTCTAAATTACAAACCAGAATCATTGTACTCACTATCTAGTCCATAGCTTTCGCTAAAAGAATCTTGCATAGATTCTAAGCCAGATGAAAATCCTGGTAATAACATATTTGCTAATTCAGCACTATCACTAAATTTCCAGATACCATCTTCTTTTACCATGTTTATCTCTTCCGTGTTAGTCGTAGTAGCTGTAACCTCATCTATTTTCTCTTTCATTAACTTCATAGTATCTTCCTCTGTCATTTCTTGTCCGGTAAATGCTGACGCAAATGCTTGTGCCATCATCTCAGAAAAGATTTCTTGCATAACATTAGAAAAATCTTTATTTGTAATATCTACAGTAACAACTGCTGTATCGCCATCTTTTTTAGTTCCTGCTATCTTCCATTCAAGTTGACTAAAACATGAATCTAGCATTTCCTTTTCTAATTCTGTATTTTCTGTACTATTTGTACCCTCTGTTAATCCTTCAGCTAATTCATTTTCTAGTGAAGTATCTGTTCCTTCTGTTGATGTATATTTCTCTAGTACATCCATATTTCCCTCTTTTAATGCTGTAAATGTTTCATCAATTGTTTTTTCTGGATTATTACCAAAGAAAATCGTTGCTACTATAGCAACTACTGCTATTATTATAACTGCAATGATTACAATAATCCAAGCAAGTTTGTTGTTGTTTTTTGCTGCCATTATTATTCCCCCTTTTTTTCTTTATATTACTATAGTTAAATTGAAAAGTAAATACAACTTAATATTACATTATTATTTCAATATTATATATCTCACCATCATCTGTTAGTTTAATTTTTTGATCATATACTTCATTACCATTACAATACATTTTTGTGATTCCAATATTTTTCTCTTCTGGATTTTGTACGATAATATGATATATCGTACTTTTATATTTATAACTTATCTTATATTCTTTCCAATCTTTAGAAATACATGGTTCTATTCTTAAATATCCATTACATATTTTTAAGCCCAAAATATATTCAATTCCGGCAGTATATAGCCAACCACTAGAACCTGTATACCAAGTCCAACCGCCTCTTCCTGCTAAATTTCTGCTACTATATACATCTGCGGCAACAACATATGGTTCTACTTTATATTTATTAGTACTTTGCTTTGTTCTGGTATGCTCTATTGGATTTATCAATTTAAACATATCTACTGCTTTATCACCAAATCCTAATATAGTTTCTGCAATTATCGCCCATATAGCACCATGTGTATATTGTCCTCCATTTTCTCTAACTCCAGGTAGATAAGATTTTATATATCCTGGTTCTAATTTTCCATTTTCGAAAGGTGGATCTAATAATTTTATTAATCCATTTTCTCTATCTACCAAATGTGTTTCTAAACTATCCATACTTATGAATTTCTTTTCGTTATCTGCTACCCCAGAGATTACTCCCCAGCTTTGTGAAATTCCATCTATTCTACATTCTTCATTTTCCATACTTCCAAGAGGTGTTCCGTCATCCATAAATGCTCGTTTAAACCATTTGCCATCCCATGCATTCTTATTAACATTTCTTTGTAAGTTTGTCATGACCTCTTTATATTTTTCATCATCATCTATTTTTATAATATTAATCCATTTGTTTAGAATATCGTACAAGAAAAATGCAAGCCATACACTTTCTCCTTTTCCTTGTATACCAACATTTGAAAACCCATCATTCCAATCTCCAGAACCAATCTTAGGTAAGCCATTTTCACCAAAATTAAAGGCTCTTTCTATGGCTTTTTTACAATGTTCATATATTGTTCCTTTAGTTTCTGAAATATTATACAAACTATATCTTTCTACTTCTCCTTCTTTTAACTCTTCTCCTTCCAGATAATTTGTTTCTATATCTAATATTGTTCTATCTCCTGTAATTTTTATATATTCTAACACAGCATATGGAAGCCACAATAAATCATCAGAAAACCTAGTTCTTATCCCCATTTTACTTGCATCATGCCACCAATGTTCTACATCTCCTTGTATGAATTGGTGCCTACTATTTTTTATAATTTGATTTTTTAGTATATTTATATCTATATATTTCATATTAAGGGCATCCTGAAGTTGATCTCTAAAACCTACAGCTCCACCAGATTGATAATATCCTGTTTTCCCTAACAACCTAGATGCTATTGTTTGATAAACTAACCAGCCATTTAGCAATATATTCATAGATTCTAATGGCGTTTCCACCTGTATCATATTTATAATATTTTTCCAGTACTCTTTTGTAGCTTCTAAAGCAGTTTTACAATTTTCTATATTCTTATATTTCTTGACTAGCTCAGGAATATTATCTTTAATATCTTCTCCAAATATTAACGATATATCTTTACTTTCATACGCTTTTAATTCTACATTTACCTTAATTGCAATACATGATTCTTCTCCTAATCCATTACTATTATCTAAGCTATTAATAAATAATGCAGTAGGCTTTTTAATAGTATTATTTCCTATAAAAGATTTTTTGCTACCAGTAAATGAATCAATGTCCAAATTACTAGAAACAAAAGTAGTCTCGCCTATTAATTCATCATATCTGTTGATTGCATAAACAATATTGTCCTCAGTATTTACCTCTATTTTTCCATTTGTCTGTAACTCATCTTCACCTAAAACTGGTTTTAAATAGTAAAATATACTAATCTTTTTTAATTTATCTGTTGTATTTTTTAAATTTATTAAATTTATTTTTAACTTATCTTCTTTTGGTACAAATACTTCATTTTCTTGTATTATCCCATCTGCTGTATGTGTAAATTTAGCATATCCAAATCCATATGTTGTATAATAATCATTATTGTCTTCTACAACTCTATTCCCTATCGTCCAAAATCTTTTATTTTCGTTATCTATAAAATATATAAGCTCTGAAGGAATATCTTTACTCGCATAATTGCTAAATGCTGTTAACCTGTTTAATCTACTATTTTTATTCCAAGTATATCCTCCACCACCGTCTGTAACTAGTGTACCAAATGCCTTATTTGCAAGTACATGGCTCCAAATTGTAGGAAGTACTATATCTTTATTTGTCTTTATATAATATTCTTTTCCATTTTTAGAAAATGCACCATACTCATTATAATATTTTAAGTTTTCTACAGAATCAATTTTATCCAATGCCAGAGTTCGTATCTGTTCTGTATTTTTTAGTTCTATTTCTTCTAATGGATTTGTTATTGCTTTTCGTTGTTTGTTATAAATTTTTTTAATTTTATTTAATTGATAATTTATATTACCTAAATTTGCATCAATTATTAAATCTGACACAAAAGTAATTAAGTCATTTTCAGTTTTTGTAAGCTTGCTTGAAACTAGTACAAAGATTCCAGTTCGTATATTTTTCATATAATCTAAGTGGGCATTTAAAATACAATTATTTATATAATCAATTAAATATTCTTCTTCTACTAATACAATAAACTCAATTTGAATATTTTTTATTCGCAAAATTTCGTATAATTTTAAAAGTTGATTTAATAAATACATATCATTTATATTTTTTAGTTTTAATGTTAATATTGGGAAATCACCAGAAATACCAAACTTCCATAAATCTGCTCTTTTAAATTTTTCGTTTTTTATCTTGTTTCTATAATACCACCTAACATAATTTGGTTTTATTAATAAAGATATTAATTTTTGATATTCGGCAAGTTCATTTCCTTTTAATTGTAAATATCTTGCCTCTTCTATTGCTTTAGCTTTAGAGATTTCGAATATATTTCTTATCGCCTCTTGATTTTTTATCTTTTCTATATTAGCTACTGCATCTTCCTTCGTTTCTGCAACTGAAATTATAAAATATAGCTCTACAGTTTCATGTGCAGGAATCTTTAACGTTCTTTTTATAGCTACGATTGGCTCTGTAACAAGCCCTATAAAATTAGAAAAACGTTTTCCTTCTTTTATTTGTTTTGGCATATTCATATCATTAAAATCATTAAATTTTTGTGCATCTATCTCGTATTCTAGTTCTCCCATTGTCTCATTTTCTGTATAAAAATTAACCCCTAAAAATATATCCTTGCCTTTCCCATCTCTTTTTCTTCTTTCTAAAAGTACTGTTTGTTTTTCGTTATTAAACTCATATCTTAAAAATAGATTATTAAATGCTTTATGTGCTATATCAGCATTAATGTCAGATATAATTGGCTCAAAACTTCCTGTAACCTCAATTACTTCATCTTCATTTCCTATATTGGTAAATTCTATTTTTCTTACTTCTGTTGGTTCATTTTGACTAACAGTTACATCTAATTTTGTTTCTATATTTCCATCTATTCTTTCTATAGAATTACTATCAGGCTTAAAAATAACTTTATATTTACTTGGTTTTACTATGTCTTTGCAATAGTTTGAAGTCCAAATTTTATTTCCATTTATATTTCTCATAAAGAAATTAATTCCCTGTGAGTTATCATCTGTATATTTATATCTATTTATATATATGCCATTAAATTTACTATAGCCATTTCCCTTTTCGTCCATTAAAACAGTATACTCTTGGTTAGAAATTGCATTGCATCTATTTGCTTTTTCTATATCATCTAGTTCAATTCTATAATATGATTCATAATCTTTGTATTTTAATTTTTCTGGCACTTCTTTTTTCTCCTTCGTAATAATAATATCTTCTGGCATTCTTTCTTGTAATAAAATTTCGGTAGCTTCTATTTCTGGGTTTTTAGAAAATCTTTGCTGGATAATATTTTTGTGAAAAAAGTTATTTATAGAAATTAAAATTAATGCTTGATGATGTGCCATAAATGTTTTTACAATTTCTTTTTTCTCGTTTTCTTTTAGTCTACTTTTTGTATAATCTATTGCTTCATACATTCCATATTTTCCAAAAACACCTTCTTTTTCCATTCGTTCTATATTTTCTAATACTTCCCTTGGATAATCACAAATAGCTAAAACAGTACCATATGATGAAACTACCATCTCATCTCCTAATCCTCTTTTTAAGCCAAGCCATGGTATTCCAAAAGCTTTGTATTGATAATTCGACTTTAAATCTTTTAAATTAAATGCAGATTCAGATATTCCCCATGGTATTTTTAATTTTTCACTATATTTTATCTGGCTCATAATCATAAATTTACAAGATTCATCTAATAAACTACCATGATAGCTTTTCATATTTATATTTGGCATTAGGTATTCAAATGCAGTACCAGACCACGAAATTAACCCTTTATACCCATCCATTGCAGTTAATGTTCTATTTAAACTGCTCCAATGTTTTACAGGTACATCTTTTTTAGAAATTGCGATAAAGCTAGCTTGTCTTGCTTCTGAAGCTAGCAAATCATAATATGAATCTGTAAGTTTATTTTCGTTTACGTCAAATCCAATAGAAAACAATCTAGATGAATTGTCATATAATAATGAAAAGTCAGTTTGTTCAATAATTTTATTTATAATTGCAATATAGTCCTCTACATTTTCATATAGTCTATTGTGCTCTTTTAAAAATTGTTTTACTACATAAAGGTATCCTACAAAATTACCACTATCTACTGTTGATACATATCTAGGCTCAAGTGGTTTTAGAGTCTTTATGTCATACCAGTTATATAAATGTCCATTCCACTTTTCTAATTTTGTTACTGTATCTATTATATTTTGTAATAATTTAACACTAGCATATATATTCTCGAACCCCATATCATATGCAGAAATTACAGCTACCATTGCTAAACCTATATTGGTAGAGGACGTCCTATTTACTACCTTATTTTTCCTATTTTCTTGATAATTATCTGGTGGCAAATAATTATTTTCTTTTATCAAATAGTCTTTAAAATAGTTCCAAGTATTATGAGCAATATCTACTATATAATTCTGATGCTTTTTGTCTATCTTTTTTAATGGATCTTTTTCTGGAAGCGCTTTACTAAGTTCAAATGCTGCAATAGGTGATAATAGCCATAATATTCCAAGAATTATTGCTACAATGTTAAAATAAAATGCATTAATTGCAACTGCTAAAATTAAATTTACAAACATATACCCAACATATGAATCTAAATCATTATCTTTAGTTGCCTCTGCCTCTTCTGCTGTTGTCCATTCAAGTAATTTTTTCTTACTTACATATTTCCTATAAATAGCTTGTATTATTGCTTTTATTTCTACATATGTTTTAGTTGGCAAAAATCCTATATTTAGCACAAATTTAATAAGTGCACCCTTTCCTCCTGTTACTATTGGAGTAAATGTCTTTTTTAATTTTTCACCATCCTTTCTAGCTATAATTTTATTCACTACTTCTAAAATTATAGTTATACATATAGCTAATATTGCAATTAACACTATACTAATTTTATGCGTATAAATTCCTATTGCTAATAAAATTAGTTCAAATAAACTTATCAGACTTCTTCTTAAATTATCAAATATTTTATACTTAGAAAGTTTATTTATCGGGTTTCTTATTCTTTCCTTTTTTTCATTTTGAATATATGTGCAAAGCCAATTACATATTTGCCAATCTCCGCGAATCCATCTGTTTTGTCTTGTTGTAAATGACATAAACTTGCTTGGATATCCATCCATTAATAATACATCTGTAGCTAAGCCACATCTTAAATATGAACCTTCTAATAAGTCATGGCTTAAAACTGTATATTCTGGAATTGCATTTTTCATTACATTATAAAAAGTATTAAGTTCATATATTCCTTTTCCTGTAAAAATTCCCTCTCCAAAATTGTCTTGATAAAAATCTGAAATAGCATTTGTATACAAATCTGTTCCTGCAGAACCTGCAAAAATTCTACTAAACCATGATTTCTCTGCTTCTTTTAAATCTATTCCTACTTTTGGCTGAATTATTCCATGTCCTTCTATCACTACTCCATCTTTTAAAATAGGTTTATTTAATATATGTTCCATCGTACCGATTAATTCAAATGCAGAATTTAAAATAAGGTTTGTATCAGAATCCAATGTTATAATATATTTTATCTTTGGTATTTCTTTCATATTGTTTATAGTGTTCGCTACAAAATCTTCTTCAGTTCTATTTATTAGGAAAGAATTAAATTGCATAAGTAATCCTCTTTTTCTTTCCCAGCCTAAATATTCATTTTCTCCTTCGTACCATCTTCTTTTTCTATATAAAAAATTGAAAATTTCTTTATTATATTTTTTATTTAATTCATTTGCACAGTGTATTCCAGCAAGTACAATTTCTTTATCACCTTTTCTTTTCTCTATTTTAGATGGCTTGCAATCTCCAAGTAAAGTAAAATATAAATTATCGCTTTTATTTGCTAAATAATATACTTCTAATTTTTTAAACATCTCTTCTACTTTTTTGTTAGAATCTATAATAGTTGGTATTACCACCATTGTAGCTTGCTCTTTTGTAATTTTATTTTGCAAATCTATTTTAGGAAGTAATTTAGGTTTTACTAGCTTACTTAGTACATACTGTATTACTTGATTTATTATCTCTTGTGTAGGTAATAAGAAAATTAAACTTAATAAATAATTTTTGTATATTTTTCCTAAAAATATCGAAACTGCTATAGCAAGTCCCCATATAATTCCTATTATCAAATTTAATTTTGTGTTATTTTTTAGGTTAAATGGTTTATACTCTAGCTCTCTATATAGCTCAGCTTTTCCTTCGTCAATTAAATAATAACCAATATGACTTTTTTTGCCTTGTTTTCCTGTTCCTAACTCTACAATTTTCTTTGCAATATATACTTCTGATATTTTTGTTTTCTTTGATAATTCTTTTATTTTTCCTCTATAATATGCTTTGGTCTTGTAATCCATTTTGTCATAAACTTGTGCTGGATCAAGTTTCAAAATTTCTTCTACCCCATTTATTTTCTCAAAAATTTCTTGGAAATCTATTCTAGATATATTCTTTAGAGTTGTTATACAGTTTCCCATAAGTACTTTTTTTATTGCGATATCAAAATGTTCCTTTTTTATAACATCATTAATATTTGTTCCCATCTTTTCTACTGAATCTTCTAATGCTTCTATATAGTCATAACTGTCTTTATCTGTTTTCTTTAACTTATATGACATATATTCTATAAATGGATATTTCATTTCTCCATACCCAAATTTATAGCTTTTATATGGCTTTTTATTAAATACTTGATTTTCCTTTGTTTTTAGTTCTACCAATCTTTCTATTATATTTTCTGCTCTATACTTTTGCATTTGACTAGCATAAATTTTCTCACAAATGTCTTTTATATTTTCTATAATAGCAATTTTTATAAATAGCTCTATATTCCATATTTCGTCCATGTTTAGCGTTTTTCTTTTTTGGTATGAAGTTAGCATAAATTCCAAATTCTCTTTATTTATATTACTATCTGTATATGCACACATTTCTTTGGCTAAAATATATATTCTCGCGAAACCGGCATAAGGACCATTATCTAGCCCTAACAATTTTTTATATTTTTTTAAATCTAGCTCATCTTTTATCTGCTTTACTCTTTCTTCTATAATATAGTAATTATCTAGTAACCATTCCCCTGCCGGATGAATATCTATTCCCAATTTTATATGTTCATTTAGTAAATTATATACCATAGTAATATATTCAAAATCTTTTGTTAAATTTGGTATCGGATATGTTCTTTCATCAGCTTCCGATTTTAGATTATGATCAGAAGCTAATTTTTCCATATATTTCTCTAATTGTTTTTTATCTAATAAAACACCAAACATGTTATTATCACTCCTAAAACAGTATTAGGCTTATTTTTTCCATGTTTGGTAATTTTATTCATCAGGATTTTAGACATCGGGATTTCGGGACGTTCCTTTTTTCCCTATTTATAAATTGTGTATTCAAGAATAATCATATTATGACTCATAAAAATAATCGTTTATTCCATTATATATTCCCCATGCTAATCTATTTTGATAATCATCTTCTTGTAATTTCTTTTCTTCTTCTTCGTTGGATAGAAATCCACATTCTACTATTGTAAGTGGTATTTCTACGTTTTTTACTATGTATACATTATCTATTTTCATTGGTACTCTGTTATTTTCTTTTTCCACTGCCTCTGTTAAATTATTCTGTATTTCTGTTGCCAATTTTTCCCCTTGCTCATTATCTTTTTTATAGAATGTCTGCCACCCAGAATATTGTTCTTGTGATATTTTATTTAAATGTATTGATACAAATATATCTGCTGATGATGAATTTCCTATCTTTACCCTATTTCGTATATCAGATACTTTTTTCTGCTTTAATGTTGTTTTATCTATATCATATATTCCATTTTCATCTGATCTTGTTAATATTACTGTTGCTCCACTTTGTTCTAATAAATTCTGCAATTTTAATGCTATTTTTAAATTGATTTCAGCTTCTGATATTCCATCATCGCTAACAGCTCCGTCCATCTGGATCCCCATGTCCTGCGTCTATTACTATTACTTTATTACTAACAGGAATTGCTACTGTTTCTATCGTTTCCGGTTCTATAAATATATGCGATATTCCAATTGTAATTACTGCCAACAAAAAAATTCCAAGTATCATTATTCTTTTTTTACTTAAGAAAAACATTTTACACCTCAAAAAAATCTCATATAGTTTTATTATAACTATATGAGATTTTTAATTTTTTATGTATTTATTTTTCTAAATCTAATTTGATATGAACATCTTTTAGTTGTTCTTCGGACACTACAGATGGTGCTCTCATCAATAAATCTCTTGCTTTTTTATTCTTTGGAAATGCTATTACTTCTCTAATATTTTGTGAATCTGCAATTAACATTACCATTCTATCAATTCCTGGTGCAGCACCTGCATGTGGTGGTGTACCATATTGGAATGCATTATATAAGGCACCAAATCTATTTTTTACATCTTCTTCTGTATATCCTGCAATTTCGAATGCTTTAACCATAATTTCTGGATCATGGTTTCTAACAGCTCCTGATGCCATTTCATAACCATTACATACCAAATCGTATTGATATGCATATACATCTAGTGGATCTTTTGTATTTAATGCTTCTAATCCACCTTGTGGCATAGAAAATGGATTATGACTAAAATCTATTGTTCCTTCATCAGATAATTCGTACATTGGGAAATCTACTATAAAGCAGAAACGATATACATCTTTTTCTAATAAATCTAATCTTTTTCCTAATTCTATTCTAACTAAACCTGCTATTTTTTGTGCCTTTTCGAATTCATCTGCTATAAAGAACATTGCAGAATTATTTGTTGCACCATATTTTTCTTGTAAAGCTTCTTTTATTTCTGGTGTTATAAATTTAGCAATTCCACCTGTAACTTCTCCATTTTCATCTAGCTTTGTCCATGCTAATCCTTTTGCACCAACATCATTTGATGTTGCAAATTCTCCCATCTTATCGAAGAATTTTCTACCTTGGTTATTGCCATCTGGAACTACTATTACTTTTACTGTTTTACCTTTGAATGCATTAAAATCTGAATCTTTAAAACATTCTGTAACATCTTGTATAATTAAAGGATTTCTTAAATCTGGTTTATCTATACCGTATTTTTCCATTGCCTCTTTGTATGGAATACGCACAAATGGACCTTTATCTACTTTCCAAGTTGTAAATTTCTCGAAAGTATATGGTACCACTTCTTCTATTACTTTAAATACATCTTCTTGTGTTGCAAAGCTCATCTCGAAGTCTAATTGATAAAATTCTCCTGGCGCTCTATCTGCTCTAGGATCTTCGTCTCTAAAACATGGCGCTATTTGATAATATTTATTAAATCCAGATACCATTAATAATTGTTTAAATTGTTGTGGTGCTTGTGGTAATGCATAAAATTCGCCTGGGTTTAATCTACTTGGTACTAGATAATCCCTTGCACCTTCTGGAGAAGAGTTTGCTAAAATTGGTGTTTGAATTTCTGTAAAATCTAATTCGTCCATTTTGTCTCTTATTGTTTTTAAGATTTTAGAACGAAGTAATATATTATTATGTAATTTTTCATTTCTTAAATCTAAAAATCTATATTCTAGCCTTAAATCTTCTCTTACTTCTTGATCTGTATTTACTTCGAATGGTAATACATTTTTGCATTTACCTAATACTTCTATTTTGCTTGCTTTAACTTCTATTTCTCCTGTTGACATATTAGGATTTTTACTTGCTCTTTCCACAACTTTTCCTTCTATATGTATACAACTTTCTGTAGTTAAAGCTTTTGCTTTTTCTTCTAGGTCTTTATTTTCGTTACTTATTAAAATTTGTGTTATTCCAAATTCATCTCTTAAATCTATGAATAACATTCCACCTAGGTCTCTTATTTTCTGAACCCAGCCTGACAATTTTACTTCTTCTTCTACATTATTTATATTTAGCTCTCCACATGTATGTGTTCTGTATATATTTTTTACAACTTCCATATTCATCCTCTTCCTTTTTCTCCTAATAGTCTTTGTCTATTATACTCTAAATTACAGTAAATAACAAGATTTTACACGTTTTTTATATTGCAAGTACAATTTTATTATTATATAATCACAAAAAGTTTTATTGGAGGAATTTATATGGTTAATGTAGCAATTGGAATTGTAAAAAAAGAAGAACAGATAAAGCAATATTCAGAAATTTGGAAATATTACAACATTCTCTTGACTAACTAAATAGAATTTGATAAAATATATATGCTTTTGAAAAGCATATGCGAAAGTAGCTCAGTTGGTAGAGTGCAACCTTGCCAAGGTTGATGTCGCGAGTTCGAGCCTCGTCTTTCGCTCCAACTATAAGTCATTCGTTAATGATGATTACGAATGACTTATATAATTATAAAAAATTAGTAATATTTTTAATATGTTTTCATATTATATATTAATTACTATTTAATGGCGATATAGCCAAGTGGTAAGGCACGAGTCTGCAAAACTCTGATCCCCGGTTCGAATCCGGGTGTCGCCTCCAAAACCCTAGTATAAAAATACTAGGGTTTATTTTTTATTATCTGAAAATAGCCCTACTTTCGCGAAAACGAATGTAGGGCTACGGTTTATAACGGCTTTCTGTATGTTACTATATATACGTTATATGGACCCGTATACTGGAATGCATACGTGCCGGTTGAAATATCAACTATTTCGTACTCATCATCTATTCCCTCTAAGAATAGTAAATATTCTTGCTCATCTTCTGTTTCATATAACGAGTACTTGTACCGAGCATTTGTATCTTTGGTATCCTCGCATTCTTTATACGTTACCGTATAAACATTGAAAGGTCCAGTATACTTATGCCCATATGAACTATTTGAAATAGCTACTATTTCTTTACTTGAACCATCTAGCTCACTTAAGAATTCCAAGTATTCCTCTGGATTCTCAGTCTCAAAGAACGAATAGCCACTAACTATTTGACTTTCATTTTTTTCTGTTGAACTACCACAACCGGACAGCATAATAGCCCCCAACACTAACAAACACATTACCAAAATAAACCGTCTCTTTGTCATATTAACTCCTCATTTTTATTGTTCGGAGGACTGTGCCTCCGAAATTTACTTATTCCAAAGGCAACCCAAAGCGTGTTACAAGTAAATTATAGCATGTTTTACATAAAATTGCAATCTGTAAAAATTTTATAAACGTACTTGACCATCTTTTTATTATTTGATATTCTTCTAAAAATAGGTAATAATTAGGAGTACTTTTATGAAGATATTAATTTTATCCTGTAGTACAGGAGGAGGTCACAATGCATGTGGCCATTATATAGAAAAAGAATTTTCAGAATATAATATTAAATGCGACTTTGTTGATTATTTTGATATCTTAGGACCTAATGCCAAGAAACATTCGGAGAAAATATATTTAAACACCACAAAAGGAAATGGCAATCTATTCAAAATAGCATATAAATTAGGTGAGGCATATTCAAAAACAGGAATTACAAGCCCTGTTTATGGTTTAAATAAGTTAGCTAAGAATAAACTTTATTCTTACATACAAAAATATAATTATGACTTGATTATATCACCTCATCTATTTCCCGCAATGGCAGTAACTACATTAAAAAACGATGGTAAAGATATAAAACTTATTAATGTAGCAACAGATTATCATGCTGTTCCATTTTGGGAAGAAACAAACCCTGATTATTTTGTTATTTCACATAGCTCTCTAAAACGAGAATTTATCGAAAAAGGTTTTAAAAAAGAAATATTATTAGATTTTGGAATATCTGTTTCTAGCTCGTTTTCTAAAGTCAAAAATAATCTTAACTTACCAACAAATAAAGATATTGTTTTAATTACATCTGGTAGTATGGGATTTGGAAAGATGAAAGATATTGTTAAATCTTTATTGGATAATATTCCAAATATTTACGTTGTCGCAATTTGTGGAAATAATCAAACATTATATTCTGCACTAAAAGAACTAAATAATGAAAATCTTATGGTTAAAAGATTCGTAGATAATATAAATGAATATATTGCGGCAAGTACTATTGTTTTAACAAAGCCAGGAGGCCTTACAAGCACAGAAGTTGCAACATTACGAAAACCAATGATTCATATAATGCCAATACCTGGTGTTGAAAACTACAATGCAAGATTTTTTGAAGAAAACGGACTTAGCCTCGTATCTAATAGTGTTGAAGAAGTATTAACAAATACTAATAAACTTTTAAAAGATAAAAACTTGCAAAAGAATATGATAGAAAATCAAGCTAAAATTATAAATAAGAATTCAGCAAATGACTTAGTAAACTTTGTATTAACACATTTTTAATACAAAATCAAAACTAGAAAAGGGATTTAAGGAACGTCCCCATATCCCTATCCCTATCCCTGTGGATATCCTTATCCCTTTTTAAATTGCACTTTCCATGTTTTTAATATTATTTATTATAAAATTCTTTAAGTAATCTATAAACTCAAGTTTTTCTATACTTTTGTTTGCACTTATTGTTAATTCTAATATTTTTTCATTATCAATATACACACATAATTTACCGATATAGGCATCCTTTTGTATAGGAGCATTTAGCTCGCTTAAATTAAAAATCTTTACATTAATTTTTTCTCTATCTAATTTTTTTATAGGGTAATAATAATTATCTAATTTTTCCAATTTTGTACTAACATTTTTCTTCTTTCCTTTAATAACTTCTATTCTATTCTCATTTATTTGTTTCCATTCGTTATATTTTTCATTAATTATGTCTTCTAAATTATATATTTCGTAATTTGAGTATGCATATTCAATTAACTTTATACTATCATTTGTTCTATCCTTTTTGGTATCTGCACCTAAAACTACAGTAATTATATTCATTCCATCTCTATTTATAGAAGTTACTAAACATCTATTAGCTCCGTTTGTAAATCCAGTTTTTACTCCGTTTACTCCATATAAATTTCCTAATAGTTCATTTGTATTAGTTAAATTTTTACTTCTATCGTTAATTGAAATCGTTATACTTTTGGTATTAACAATATTAGCAAATTTTTCTATGTTTAAAGCATAATCTGACATTTTAGCTAACTCAAACGCAGTAGTATAATGTTCTGGCATGTCAAGTCCATGAGGAGTAATAAAATGTGTACTATCTAAACCTAATTCTTGTGCTTTTGCATTCATCATTTTTGCAAATCCTTCTATACTCCCACCAACACATTCTGCCAAAGCTACTGCTGCATCATTTCCGCGAAACCATTAATAAACCATATAATAAGTTATTAATAGAAATTTTATCACCACTTTTAAGGCCAATCCTAGAGCCACCTGTTCCTGCTGCTTTTTTAGAAACTGTAACTATATCATTTAAATTAGCATTTTCTAATACTACTATTGCTGTCATAATTTTTGTAGTTGATGCCATTGGACGCTTTTCATTTTCTGCTTTTCCCCATATAACTCTTTTAGATTTTCTATCATATATTATTGCTGCACGAGAATTAAGTTTTGGTTCTTCATTATTATTAGTTGTTTGTACCACATCTTCAGACCAATTAATTATTTCTATATCATCTATATCATCAGCATATGCTACACTCGTAAATCCCAAAACTAAAATAATCAATATATTTAAAATTCTCTTAATACACACAAAAAATCACCTATTCAAATATATTTAGAATAAGTGATTTTTATGCTTTTTTTATTATACTTCACCTGGGGCTTTTCTTGCTTCTGGCCATCCATGTCCATCGTCTTCCTCTTTTTCTTGTTGTTCTTTCTTTTTCTGTTCTTCCTTTCTTCTTTCTTCTTCCATCTTTCTTTCTAGATTTTCTTTATTACCCTTTTCTTCTTCTAACTTATGTTTTTCCACATCCACATCTGATGGTTGATAATTTGAAGTATGTATTGGCTCATTTGTACTTCTATTTGTTAAAGAAATTTGACCATAATTTATATCTATTCCTAAAGCTGATGTACCACCATCTTTTCTTGGAACTACCATATCTACACTACTTTTACCACATTCTCCTGGTTGTTCGTCTGTTCTTGCAGTTCTCGCTCCAACGAAATCAGGGTTAAGCTCAAATTTATTGTCTGGTCTTAATCCTACTAAACAAATCGTGCCATCTTTGGTCATTCCCATATATTGTTCTGCATAACCTGTCTCTCTACCTATTACATCTCTAGAAAATTTTTCATCTTCTATTCTTACTAACGAAACTAATTCCAATCCTGTATCTTCTTGCATTTTATTTACAGTTTCTTTTTGTTCTTCTTTTTCTTCTTCTTTCTTTAAATCTGTTTTATCTTCTTCTTTTGATCTTTCTTCTAAATCCTTTGGTTCTATTTCTTTTAAATCTAAATTTTGAGCGGGAATTACCCCTTTTAAGTTTTCTCTGTATTCATCAGTAACTTCTAATAAACCTTGCTCATTTGTAGTAGCTATTAATTCATAATCTTTATATAAATCGTATTCACCAGATCTATATGCAATTAAGGCTAACTGCTTTGCTTTTGCCTTAATTTCTGCTATTTCTATAGCTGATAAAGAATATATATTTTCGATATCTCCTTTTGCTTTTTCCTCAGCCACTAATTTTTCTTTAAGAGATATTATGTATTTCCCATCTTGTTCTTTATCTTCCATCTTTTTAATTTTCTTTTCTAACTCTTGAATTCTTTCATTTTGTAATTGTAGTCTTTCTAGTAAATCTTTTTCTGCCATATACAATCCCCTCCAATTTATTGTTTTACATCAAATGATACTTTAAAATCGTTGAATCCATTTTCTATCAAAATAAATTTTTGGTCCATAGAATAACTTGAATCTAATGGAGTTTTTATTGTAGTAAATAATATATAATATTTTCCTTGTCTTTCTATATTGTTATATTCTACTGCTATTAATGTTGATGGAAATTTCTCCTCTGCATATTTTTTAAAATCTTCTACAGTTTTGAAATAATTATTTTTAAAGTCAGGATATAATAAGGCATAAGCCTTATCATAATCCTTACTTTCTATGTATCTTATAAATTTTCCACAATATTGTTGTATTCTAGTCCTTTCATCTTTACCTTTTAAATCTTCTATTTCTAGCTGATTTGTATTTTCTTCTATTTCTTCTGCAGTTAATATGTTTTCTTGAGCAACTCCATTTGCTAAAGAATTCTCTGATTTATTAGATTTTGTCATAAAAACTGTATTTACTACTACAATTATTACAATAACTATTATTAGCAAAAAGAATAATATTTTAAATCCTTTACTATCTAAAAAACTTTCTTTCATATCTTCCTCCCATTATTCTGCTGAAGCATATATAATTTCTGGATTAGTAGAAGTCATATTTGCAAAATATACTCTTAACTGCAATTGTTTTTCTTGGTTTTCGTATTTAAAATTTACTATAAAGCTTAAATATCTATTTCCACCTGCAGTTCTATATGAATTAGAATCTATTTCGCAATATTCAAATTTATTACCACCATAGTTATTGTTTTGTAGGTATGTTGCCAATTTTTTAAAATCATCTTCTTGAGTTATTCCTAAGTTTTCTATTATTTCAGTTTTCTTTCCATTAAATAGATTTGTCAACTGACTATCATTTAATCCTTCTATATCTTCAAATAATGTTGGTAAATATTCATTTACTAAATTATTTAAACTTTCGTACAAATCATTTTTGCTGTTTTGCCCCTCGTATTTTGCCATTAATTCAGATATTCCTCTTGGAAAAACTTTTCCTTCTGAATAGCTTTCTACACTTTCTTGTACTAATTGATCATCTGTTTTAGCAACTTCATTAACAACTTTTTTATTAATAGAATTTCTTACTAAAACAACTATAATAATTACAACAACAATAACAATTAATGTTATTAAAACTTTTTTTCCTAATTTCATATAACTCCTCCAAATTAACCTAATGTAGCAATTTCAGATGAAGGTGTTCCATTTATAAAGTCTGTCCATGGAGTTTCTGTATTAAATGTATATTTAGGGAATGAATCGTCATATGGATTCCTATATTCTTCATCTACCGCTAATACACCACGTACATGTCCTCTTCCTCTTAATTGGGTTTCATAATTTGTATTTGTACCCCAATGGTCTTCGAAATCTTGTACTGTTAAAGTATTCTTTTCGTTAAAGATATCTATAACCATATAACACTGTGATGGACTCGCATGGTGTAAATCCACCAGAGCATCTAACATACTTTCCGACAATGCACTTTGATTAGTTATTTTTTCCAGAACTGTTTCTCTGGCAGCTTCTAATACTAGTACAAATACGTCTTGTGCTTCTTTCTTTGGAACTCTTCCCGATGCTAAATGTTCTGCAAATTGTGGGTACATATTTGGAACTTCTCCTGTTTGTGCAACTGCTTTTGTTAAACCAAATGCTGTTGTATTACCTGCACCATCTGCTAAAACTTCTACTCCATAACTATCTCCTAAGTCATATTGGCCTTCACAAGCACCTTCTAGTTCTACACCTAGCCAGAATATAAATTCTTCTGGGAATTCTGTATCTATTCCTTTTTTTACTAATCTAACATAAGACTCTACATCTTCAACCATAGAGTTCTCTCTATTCATTAGATATAATCCTAAGTCTGAACCAGTTGTTGTTCCTAATACTGTTCCTTCCTTAATATATCTCTTTCCATCTTTTTCTAAGTATGCAGGTGCATCTATTCTTTTTTGTTCTGCTTCCTCAAACGCTGTTGCATATGGTTCTACTTCTGTATAGTCATCTGCAAATCCCATCTCTATGAAATATCTATCTGTATGTGTTACTTTTTGATATTCCGATACAGAATTTGCATCTATAGTTCCTTTTTGGAAACCTCTAATATACATTATATAACCTGTACAAATTCCTTTATATTCATTATAGAATTCTGCATATTCTGAAACAGCTGATGTATCTAATACTTTTATTTTTATGTAATCGGCTCCCTCTTCTAGGATTTCTCCTGTTACAGGTGATACTACATTTAGTCCAGATTCAAAACCATCTATAAGCGTATCTGTCGGATTTGAAACTTCATCTGTTTCTTCTTCTGATTCGTCTGAATCTTCATCATCTAAATCTGGAACTCCATCATTATTTACTGCTCCTGTTGTGTCTGCATTAAAGTTGGCCTCATAAATATATGCTTGCGTTTGTTCTTCTGTTCTTGTACTTCCATCTGCATTTAAACCTGCTCTTATGTTATCTGTTGAAGCTTTACTTCTTATTAATGTTCCATAATCTGCTTGTTGTTTTTCGAATCTTCTTTGTGGCCAATATGTATTAATATATCCACTAATTGGCCATTGAAAAACATGTGTATCATCTTCTCTTAAGTCATCCTTTGTAAAATAACCTAATTCTACGAACAATTTTTTTAAATCTCTTAAGATATACTCAGAATCTTCTGTTTTAGAATTTTCTAGGATTGAAAATGCTGAAAGTGCATTTTGTCTAACATTAACTTCTTTATAAAAATCTGTTCCATCTGCCTTTTCTCTTGCTTCTACTGCATCTTCCGCTGCTTGTCTTGCTGTTTTATCATCTTGTATTATATCCCATGAAGCAGAATATGCTTCATCATATACTTTTCTTAATTCATCTATTTTTTCTGCAGTTTTTGTACTTCCATCATATATAAAGTATTTTGCAGGTCTATCTTCTGTTCCAACAAATAATTCTTTTGTATGCTCATTAACTTCTCCTCTTACAGCATCTTCTACTTGTACTAATTCTCCTCCTGCACTAACAGTTTCTATTGTATAGAAAGCCCCTTTATCATTTGGCTCTAATTCGCTATCATCTGATTGTTCTACAGGCTTAAATATATTTTCATATGTTGCTTCACCTTGGCTAACATCATATACATCAATACCAAGTTCTTCATTATAAAATATTACATCTCTATACCAATGTTTTTTTACTTCTTTTATATATGGCTGAATTCTTTCTATTTCAGTTCCTTGCCCTTCTCCTTTATCATTATTGTAATCTATTGCGGCATCTATGGAATCAGTCGTAAGTCCTATTTTTTCTAATTCTGTAGTTAAAGCTTTTAATTCTTCTTGCATCTTAGCATCGCTCGCGATTAATTTATCCACATCTGCTTTTACTTTATCTTTTATCTCTCCTAGTTCATCTTGTAAAAATGTAAATAGTTCTTCAGATTCTTCATCTGTAAGTTCTCCATCAGATTTTGCATCCTCAAATTTTTTATAAAATTCATCCATAATTCCTGTTGTGCTACCATCATAAGACCAGTCATTCCAAAAACTATAATCATGAACAGTTTTTCCTACAATCTCAGAATATTTTTTTCCCACTTCATCTGTATAAAAGGTAAGATCTGGATCATCCTTTTTTGCTTTTTCTATTGCATTATCTAGATAATCGTTAAACATTACTTCTATAGAATGTTCATAGTTAAGTATAGCAGTTTTATCTGAACCATCAAACCTTTGTAATATAGTTTCATTATCTTTTAAATAATCTCTATTATTTCCACTTTCTATGCTAGCGGTTAAAAATGCTTCGTAATTACTATATCCTGCTTGTAGGTTTTCTACTGTATCAGAAGAGTTATGATCATCTATATAATCTTTTAGAATTTGTAAATCTTCTACAGTTAAAGTGTGATCTTCTCCTTGTATATGATTATCTATATCTGCTAATGATTCATCTACCCCAGCAAAATTTGTTCCTTCTTCTGGTAAATTATTAACATGATATTCAAACTTTATTCTAACTTTGCTTTTAGTTGTACCAATATGTATTTCTGTGTTCTCTTCCGCATCCATGTCAAATCTATAAACCAAATCTGGTGCCATTGTTGCTAAATGCAATGTTAATGATAATTCTAGTGGTTTACCATATCTTGCAGTCCATCCTTCCATATTGTATGTATAGTATGAACGTGTAAATACTGATTCCCAAACGGTAAATGTTAATGTTTTAGACTCTACATCTGCATCAATGCTATCAAAAAATCCCATTTTTTTAGCATTCATGTCGTCTCCCTCTGCATTTTCATACATTCCTGAGTCAAAATGTAGCATACCAAATTGTGGTTCTCCTGTGTCCTTTTCGGTCTCCATTCCTAATACATAACCGACAGCATCTCCAATAACATGCAGTAACTTAGAAACTCCTGATTTAAACTTCTCATATGGCACATAAGTATTATAATCTGCTGTTAAATATGCATTTAAATATTTACTATCCATTGTTGCATCTTCAGAGTCTCCATCTTCTATGTAATTTCCATCTTCATCAGTATATCTACCAAATCCAAATTCGTAAGGTGAATACCCCATATTTGTTAGATATTCTGCAAGTTCTTTTTGTGGTTCACTACCAAACCTAGCAGAGTTACCTTCGTAATATGTTTTAAGTTCCGTACAAAATGCTGTAGCAATTTCTGAAACCTTATTAGTTATAAGACCTGGCATCTCTAAAAAGAATCCTACAATTCCAATTATTACAATAAGTGCAATAATAACTATGATTATTACAATTCCTGCTACTCCTAAAGCTCCTAACCCTTTTAGGCTTTTTATAAGTTTAGACAAAAATTTTCCTTTTTTAACAGCACCTGCTGCAGCATTTCCTGCTTTTGCTACTTTTTCATCGCCTGAAGATTGTTTAGTTTTTGTTGTATCATTTACGTTTTGATTATCGTCTCCCAAAATCTCACCACCTCTACTCTGCAGTATGGAAATTAATTCTTAAACTATATATTCTAATAGCATTATCTAATTCAGATTGCTTGGTACTTTCATCTCCAGAATATGATTGTAACACCCTAATATTATTAAACATCATATATTGTGGAGCATTTCCATCATCGCAATATTTTGTAAATACAAATGTATAGCTTTTGTTCTCCCCTGGTTGTAAAACAATTCCGTATGTTGCTACATTTCTTTCGTTTCTATCATCTTCTCCTGTATTTAAAATAACTTCATTATTTGAACTTCCGTCAGCAATTACAATTGGATGTTCAGATCTATTAGTTAAAGTAACTTTATATGTTTCGTGATCGTAAAATACATTTTTGCTATCTATATTTACTTTTAAATTCTCATCTTCTGCAAAAACATTTAAATCATTTTTTCTTACAAATCCATCTATTGCAAGTTTTAAAGAATCATCATCTTCTGTAAATACAAATTTTTCTTCATCATAGTAGAAGTCTTTTCCTGTAAGTCCTGTTGCCATTAAATCTTCCATAAGATTCACATCATATATATATTGTTTTCCTACATTTGAAAAGTTTTGAATACTATATGCCCTTTTTTCTTTAAATTTTGCATCTACATATTCTTGGAAAGAGCTTAATGTTGGATATACCTCTGCTTTACAATCATCTGAAAGCATATTATATGCTGCTTCATATTCTTTATTATTACATCTTTGTACAAATGTTTCTATAGTACTTTCTATTGTTTCATGCCATTTACTTGGTACTTCATCTTCTGCCATAACAGATACATTAGGTTCGTATGTTGTTTCCGGAATTTCTTCTTTTGGCATATTTTTCAATATATAATTTACTACAAAAATTATTGCCCATAATATAATAATAAATATGATTATTTTTTTATATTTCTTAAAAAAACGTCTTATTTTTAATCTAGTATCTATAAAGCTCATCTTCGCTCCTTCCTATCTTTTAACTATTAAGGATTATTATTTTGTCTTGCCTGTAAATCTTGCATTTTCATTAAAGTTTTTTCCATATCTTTTGCAATATTTTGTTGAGATACACCCATTTGTTCAAATGTATTCTTAAATTGTGATAAACTTTGCGCTAATTGTTGATCTTCTGTAGCAAAAGAGTTTACATCTTTTCCATTTAAAACATCTCTTGCAATTCTATTAAATTCTAATCTAGCAGTGTTTGGATCATTTTCTAATCCTTGTGCATGTACATAATTATTATATTCTTGACCAACTTGTGCTCTTGCAGCTGTTTTTGCATCTTGCTTTTGTTGAATACTTTGTCTAGCAGCTTTTCCTGCAGTATATACGCCTTGTCCCAATTGATATCCAATAATAGAACCTTGCGTTCCAGCTGCACCTGCTCCCATTGCAGTAAATGCAATTGGTGCTGCATACCTTGCTGCTGCTTTTATTGATGCTTTTGGCACAGCAGTTAGTATTCTTCCTGCTTTTGTATTTGCAAGTTTTATTGCTCCTTCTTTTGCCCTGCTTAACTTAGAAGGTGGCTTGCTACCTTTTCTAAATCCTTTTGAAATCTGTTTATTAGATTTATTAAGATTTCTAGCTTGGTTATTTTGTCTAGGGTTTTGTGCTCCTGCAACAGCTGGAGCTGCTCCTGCTGCTCTTCCAGCGCCTCCTGCTCCACCTGCTGCTTTTCCAACTTTGCTTAAACTGCTTCCTAATGATTTAACAAGAGCTAATGTCATAAATGTATCTCCTAAGTTGTGAGCATGTTCAAAACTGAATATTCCTCTTACTATATGTTCTGCTTGGTGTATAAATAATAGCATTATACATCCTAATATTGCTGCACCTAGTGTTCTATCTTGCATTAATGTTAATGCTGTTGTTGCAAATACTATATATATTAAACACTGAAATGGTTGTATTAAAACCGTGTATACAAATTCTTTAACCCACTTATTTAATGCTTGTGATTGATTATCTCCCATCTTATCTATAGAATAAGTTATTGTTACAATTGGTGAAATTATAACCAAAAAGGCTAATGTAAGCATACGTTTTATATAAAATACTAAAAAAGATAATGTAATACCTACTAATATACAAAACGCTATCGCAGAACCAAATCCCATTGTAAATGATAATGGGTCAGCTCCTTGTAGAGCAAATGTATCCATTATATCTGCAAATATTGAGTTATCACTAGCATTCGTCATTGCCTTTTCCATAATGTTAACTAAAGCATTATTTGCATTTAATGTAAAAGCAATTATATATTGCATTAAAAACACTAATACGAAACTTACTACCCAATCTTTTAACATTACTTTATATTTTGCTTCTTCTGAAGCAACTGTGGAAATTGCCATTCTTATTCCTACATATATTAGTATTGCAAGTAAAATTCCTATTGCCAGATTTCTTAATGCATAATACCAAATTGCAATATTTTTTCTAATTGTTAATACTCCATCACTTAAACTATTATCAAAATTAAAGAAGTTTACATCTGTAATCTCCAGCTTGTCAAATAGAATATCATTTGGACTAATATTAAGATCAAATTCTCCTCCTGCTATTGATGCAATTCCTCCAATTACCAATCTTACTGCATAACCAAATGCTAAAATTAACATTCTTAATGGCCATGTAAGTAAACCTGCTATACCATCCATTATTTGTCCAAAGCCACTTTCATATCCTTCTGTTGCCCTAGTTTCTGCTTTTTGGGCTTCTGTAGTATTAGTATTGTCTGCATATACAACATAATTAATACTTGGTAGCACGACGTTTAACATGGTAACTATACATATTGCAATCGTTAGTATTTTGAATAAACTCCTTTTCATGTTATCTCCTTCCCCCATTTATATCTATATTTCTAAAAGTTAAACTTGATAGTACATTCTTAAGATTTGTTCTGCTTTCGTCTGCTGATTTAACGTCTGTTCCAAATTTATATAAGTATGTTTTTTCTTTATTTTCTTTAGAGTTAGCATACACTCTATCTATTCTTTGTAATTTTTGCATTTCGTCTCTTAATTCTTCCATTCCATCGTCTACTTTTTTATCCACACCATGTAGTTTCATCATATCCTCTATTGTAGATTTTAATGTGTCTGAATTTATTGTTTCTGAATAATCAAGTTTATCTCCTTTTAAAATAGTTGGGTCATTTGCTAATTCTGCATGTTTATCTGTTTTATCGTCTATTTCTCTTTCTAAGTCTCTCATAAACATAGATACTCTTGCATCTGTTTCTTGTTGTATTCTTCTTTCTGTAGATGCATCTAAATTATTATTTGCTCCAGTCTGATATTGTTCTCTAATCTTTTCAGCTATATTGTCTCTAGCTTTTTGTTGAACTTTTTCTTTTACATCTTCTATACTTCGTTTTCCTATTGTTCTTTCATCAAAACCCAAACCAGCTTTATATCCTCTTAAAGAGTTATCTGCATCAACTGTTTTATCTACTAAGTCAGATACCTCAAATACATTGTCTACAGTTCTTCTATATGAGTCATTAAATGATGTTTTTGCCATCGCTCTTACAACTTTATCATCTCTTCCAGTTGTAGATCTAATCTCATCTTCTTTATTTCTTCTACCACTTTTATATAAATCGATAATTTTAGATTCAGCATCTTTTGCTTGTCCAATTTTAGTCATTCTGCTTTCGTATGAATCTTGAATTTTGCCACCAGTTTCCATTCCATCTTTTATAGAATCTTTTATACCTCTGGCTCCTGCTAATACTGGTCCACCTGCTATTGTTCCTGCCATTCTAATTGGAGCTGTAAACTTATGCATTTTACTATTTCGTTTATTTTTTAAGTTTCTTTTACTTACTGAATTTGCTATAGTATCAACTGATGCTGTTACCAAATTAGATGCTCCTATACCTGCATATCCAGATACTCCCATTAAAGGAAATGCCGTAGCCAATTTTAAAGCATTCGTCATTCTATTGTTATGTGTAGACTGTAAATCAGATAAAAATTTATTTCTCTCTTTTTTCTTCTTCTCTTTAGATTGTTTTTCTGCATTAGTTAAATCTGCAGAAAGTGAAGAAAGTTTTTCTGCCTTTCCTTTAGGAACATATTGTCCTGTTGCAGCATCTATATTCTTAATACCTGCCCAACTTTGTCCTAAAGCCTTTTTACCTAAATTGCCAATTCCTAAAGCCTGTGCTTGTACTTGTTTTTTCCTGTCAGTTCCAGTTGCTAAAGATGATTTTAAATCTTTTCCAAATTCTACTGCTCCAGCAGCAAATCCTTTTACCATATTACCTGCAGCCTTAGCTACAAATAATTTTTCGTATATTTCAGATTTAGGATCAGATGCTAAAATAGTTCCTAAAGATCTAGAACCACCATCTTTGTCTCCAACCATACTAAATATACCTGTAAATATATCTGAAGCTTTTAGCATAAAGTTCATAACGATTAATGCTAATACAATTCCAGCTATAGATTCATTTGTAAGCTGTAGCACTACAGTTACGAAACATGTATAAATTAATGCATGTACACTCTGTATTAAAACCAGTAATGTATAATCTTTCATCCAACGTGTAAATGCTTTTGCTTTTCCGGTTCTTACTTTAGATATTGCATAACTTGCTCCCATCATTGGTGCCATAACTATAAGTATACAAACTGCTAAAAATCTCTTTAAATAAATATATAAAAATTTTAGCATTAGGATAATTAAAACAATATATAAAATAGTTCCAACCATACCAGATGAGAATTTTATTTCGTATGCTTTTGTTCTTACTGTTTCATAAATACTATCTTCATAACCCAAATTATCTTGAGCTCCTGTTATCCAGCCTAAAATTGTTGAATTTATATTTAATACTAATAATAAGAAATAATGTATTACAAATATTATTATAAATCCTACTAGCCAGCTTACAAGCATTCTTTGATATTGTGCTTTTTCTGATGCTATTGTAGAAAGTGCCATTCTTATTCCCACATATATTAATATTACTAGCATTACTGCTATTGTAACATTACGTATTATATAGTACCATGTTGCAACACTATCTCTTATGATTAATAAAGATGAATCTTCTTTTAATGTATAACCTGCTGCTGTATCTGTAAATACATTAACATCTAGTAAAGGTACTTGGTTAAATATTATCTTATCAACAGTTAATTTGTCATCTCCTTCTGGTTGTAATTCTGTTGATGTTGGCGTATATAAATTATCATTATCTAGGATAGATTGAGCTTCGTATGTATCTGTCGTATCACCAGTTGTTGTATTCATAGTAGTATTACTTACAGAATTTCCATCTGTTTGTCCATCACCTTGTACTGGTGCTTCTACTGCTTCACCTGTAATTGCATCTAATGCATCTGTAACTATATTAACAAAAATATTTGCCCAACCTATAATAACAACTTTTATTATCATAGTTAAAAATCCTACTATGTAATCTACAAGTTGTGAAATCAAATTAAATAACCATGCTAATATATTTCCTACACTACTTGTACCAGAAAATGAACCTTGTGCTAAACCTTGATAGTAAAATTCATCTGCTGGGTCCTCTGTAGCATTGTCTTCTTCCTCTAAGCTGTTTGGAGTATTTGGTACAGTTCCAGAAGGTGTAACTTGTACATTTTCGTTAAGACTAAATACTTTAGTAAATGAATCTGAACCCGGGTGAATGTTCATGTTTGCATTTGTTCTACCACTACCAAAGTTAAAGTGTGTTGCACCGCCGTCTGTTGCAACCATTTCAGCATGTCCATCTCTTACTAAGATATCACCTGGTCTAGATTGTGCCAAAGGTACTTCTGTCCAGTTTTCGTTCTGTAATGATGTTAAGTTTGTAACAGCTAAGTCACTAAATCCTAGATTATATATATTTAAACCTAAGAAAGCATTGTACACATATGCAATACCAGATGTACAGCATGAATGGAATGTAGTCCCAACGAAATTAGCCGGTAGAACTGTTAAACTATATACGGAATCTCCAGTATATGTATTAATAAAGTTTTCTGTTTGCTCTGCAAGAAATGCTCTAGCAGCATCATCAAAATTTCTTGCATAAGAAGATGATGTATTAGCTATTACTATATAAAATATTAAAAATGAAACTATTATGTTTTTAAAGAATTTCTTTATTTTATTCATCATCTTCTCCTTTCTTTATATTTCTATTTTTATATCTTTTCCATCATATGTTAGTGTTTTATTTGCATAATCAAAATTAGTTATATCAAATTCATCTGTTCCTGTTATTATTGTTTTTGTTTCTCTAGTTGTTGCATTGTACATATATATTCCTTGGTAAGCTATGCTATATATTAAATTTTCATCATCATACCAATATGTTTTGCTTGCATATATATTTTTACTTAATTCACTATCAGCATTACTTTTATCTATAGAGAAAAATGCAATATTATATGCTTTATTCTCTTCGTTAAAATCTGCTTTCATCACATATTTTGTACTCTTATAACTTCCATCTGTTACGTCTGCCCTATCTGTTTCTAAAAGTATTCTATTTTTCTCTTGCTCTATAATTAGACTTTCATTTGTCTTATAATATAATTGATAATAGTCTTTATGATCATCTTTAAATGAACCATTATATTCTTGATATATTTGTATTCCTTCCATACTTGTTCTACTGTTGTATATCTTTATACCTCTTAATGGATACCATATTTCGCAATAACTAGTATCATATCTGTATAAAGAATAATCTGACCATAAGCTTGTTAAATTGTTCATAAATGAATTAAAATCTTTATCTTCATTATATCTTTCTACTAATTTTTCGAATTGTGTATAATTATATGTAATTCTTGGATATATCGAAATTTCGTTAGAAGAAAAACATACATATAAATCTTTACCCATGTATTCTAATATTCCATTTTTCTCTATATAATTATCTCCTAATGATTGTTTTATCTTATCGAAGCTATCTCCTACTTTAATATCTTTTATAACTTCCTTTTGAAATTTATTTGTAAATACTATATTAAAAACTTTTCCATTAATGTTTCTTATTCTATATCCATTATCAAAGTAGATATCATAGTTTCTAAAGGTACTAGTTTTTTGTCCAAAATTTATATTTTCTGTTTTCCATTCATTATTTATAAGTGTTTGTAATTCGCTTGTTACGTCGAAATCTGTTTCTTTAAATATATTCTCATTTTCTAGATTAACTTGTGACAATAACTTGCTAAAATATTCAGATTCCTCTACATCATTAAAATATTTTTTAGTAATCGAAGTAGAATTCGTATCTACCCTAATAATAAGTCCTCTAGATTCATCAATTAATCTTATACTATTATATTTTAAGAATTCACAAATTCCTTCAATAGTTACATCATAGTATGGTTGTTTAGATTCTCCGTCTTGATATGTATCATATTTAAATTCTAAGTAAATATCTAACGAATATCCATCTACTTCTGATTCCCTGCTAGATATAAATTTACATTCGCAAAATTCTACTATGCTTTGTAAAGAATTAGCCTCATCTTTAGAATTAATTGGTTTATTCTCGCTAATTTTTAGCAAAACTATTAGTATTACAAAAAATAATACAACTGCGGTAGTAATTATTATAATTTTCTTTTTCTTCTTATTCATTTTCTTTTTAACATTTTTCTTCATACTAACACCTTCTATGCCCTATGCATTAAGTGAATTCCACCTAATGAGCTAATTGATTGTGCACCCCTAATTCCAAAGATATTCTTTACAATTTTCTCTCCTCTAGATAGTCCTACAAGGAATATTGCAGCAAGTAATGGTGCAACAGTTGCTATTGCTCCTGCAGAAGCTATAAATATAGAATATAAGACTAGATGCAATGGCTGAATAAATATATTTATAAGTATCTCTTTTAACCATCTTTGGTAACCTTGGGCTTTTTCATCACCAATACTATCTATAGGATATGTTATCGAAATTAATGGTGAAATAATTATTAAAAGTCCCACCGATAAAACCCTCTTAAAATATAATATAAAGAATTTTAGTTGGTAATATACTATTACCCAATATAGGATACAGATTGCTACATAATTCCATCCTTTTAAAGTAGCCATCTTTTCTGCAATTGAATCTTTCTGTGGATTTTTTATTGTACCATTACCATACATTAATGTTTTTTCTAGGTTCTCACTACTTTTTGGTACTAAGTCTACAATTCCATTAGATATATTTATAGCTAGCATAATAATATATATAAGTACAAATATCATACAAAAGCCTTTTACCCAAGCAATTAGCATTTTTTGATATTTGGCCTTCTCATCTGCAACTGTTGAAATTGCCATTCTTATTCCCACATATACTAGAACTAAAAGAGTTATTCCAACTGCTAGGTTTCGCATTGCACTATACCAAATTACAATATTTTGAGTTAGCATCCCTGTTACTTTTTTTGTTTCGTTAACATTACCAAAAAAGTCGATGCTAAACATATCGTATTTTCCTTCTAGCAAATCTTGTATAGTAAATTCCAATGTTCCTGAACTATTAATTTGTTGAGAATTTACAACTGAATTTAATAAACTACTAATTAAAGTAGGTATAATGTTAATTAGCTTTGCAACTGCACTTGCTGTAGCTCCACCCATACTAGGCTCTGGTGAAACTTTGTGTTTAGATGATCCACCTTCTGGGTTTGCTGTTGTTTTACCATCGTTCATAAGACTATCCGCAGATTCGTTAGAGATACCTCCCATAACTTCATTAACACTTTCTTTTTTTGGTTCTGCTGCATAGGCTGTTTGTATTGGTAATATTAAATTAAATATTGTTACAATAGCTATAATTATTAAACCTACTTTTTTAATCATTTATTCTCCCTCTTATTTATGATTGTGAGTTATTTCTTTGTTCTTCTTTTTGTTTTTGTTCTTGTATTAATTTAATTTTGTTAACATTTGTTTCTACGAATTCAAATTCCTTCTTAGTTGGTCTTATAGAAATTATTGCTGTATCAGAACCAACTTTTAGTAAGCCTTCACCTCTGTTACAAGTTGTTAAGAATGCAGCTTCACCTTCGCTTAATTTAAATACTTCCTTTATGTAAGGAATTTCTGATTTATCTTGTGCTAAGAATAATTTTGTATCTGATGATGTTAAAACAGCTTGTGCTTCTGGTTTCTCGTAGAAATCTTGGAATTTTTGTGACATTACAGCTAATGAAACATTTCTCTTTCTAGCACGTCTTGCCATTGTATTTAAGAAATCTACAGCTTCTGGATATGGAAGCAACATCCAAGCTTCATCTATAAGAACTCTTTTCTTTGCTGCTTTTTCTTTATCTTCACTATTTTTCTTAACATATTTTTCCCAAATCCAAGAAAGTAAGATTTGTTGTGCAAGTGGTCTTGCAAATCTTTCCTCTAATTGTGATATGTCAAGATTTATAAATGGTGTTCCATCTAATAATTCGAATGTTGATTGCCCATCAAAATATGCCATTTGACCATTGTACTCTCTTACATATTGTTTCATAACTTTTGATAAATAACTGTAATGGAATCTATAGTCTGGGTTTTCATTTTCTTGACCTTTTCTTAGAATTCTCTTAAACCAAGAACCTATTGTTGGCATTTCTTTCTTAACTCTTCCTATATAGTTTTTAGAGAATCTCTTTGTTTGATCATTTTCTTCATACAAACTATTTATATCATCTGTAATTCCTCTAGATTCATATTCTTCTGCAACAGATTCTGCAATAATTTGTTTTGTAAGTTCGTTTACTTCTTCACTTCTTGTACTACCTCTTGCCATTGTAAGCAAAGCTTGTGTAACGTCCTCTACTTTATTTTCTATATTTAAAACTACTCTTTCTCTTCCTGTTATTTCATCTTTTACTGTTTCTGGCTCTATATCAAATAAGTTAATTATTGTATTAGAATTTGGGCTTATAGTTACATTAACTCCACCTAAAGCATCTGCAACAACACCATACTCACCTTCAGCATCTAGTGCTAAGCTTTCTATTCCCATTAAAACAGATGATCTTGCTGTGATTGTTTTTATAGTAACACCTTTACCAGCACCAGACTTACCAAATATAACTAAATTGTAGTTTGTAAGTGTAGAGCTAAAGTTATCAAACAATATTGGTAATCCTGTTTGTTTATCAAATCCAATTGGAATACCATTTTCATGTCCAACCTCTGATGAGAAAAATGGGAAAACAGTTGCCATTGAATTTCTATCAAAATTATGGGCCTTTTTTATAGTGTTTTCATTAAATGGTAAATTACTTCTAAAAGCTTCTTCTTGAATTGCCCATGCAGGTTTTACATCTATTAATGTTTTTGCCATTTCAGAAGCTAATAGCTCTGTTTCTTTGTCCAAGTCTTCTAAACTATATGCAAATAGTGTACAAACTATTGTAGATTCATATAACTTATTAAATCCACTTGCTATCTGGTCTCTTAAATCTTCAGCCTCTATTCTTTTTTGTGCCAAAATTCTTTCACGGTTAATATCGCCTCTGTCTATAGCAACAAGTCTTTCGGCCTCAAGCTCATTAATTGTTCTGTTTAAGTCTGTTTGTGATGAACTTTCACTAACCGGTGAAATAAATACAGATGTATTTACATCTCCAAATGTATACATGCTTCTTAAAAATTCTGGGAATGTACACATTCTAGGAATATTAGCTACTATCATGCTCCTTGCATATCTTGTTTTTGTAGAAACTATTTCTACATGGTTTATATTTGAAAAGTCTATTCCAGCAGGAGCAATTAAATCTTTTATTCCTTTAGCATTTTTACTAAGCACTCCCTTTGGTACTTCTACAACATTCTCTTTTTCTTCTACATTCTTATTTTTCATTTAAAACTTTCCTCCAATCCTTTTTATTTATCCGCTTTTTTAGGTCTGCCTCTTGTTGTTTTCTTTTTCGCTTCTGTTGGATTTGTTTTATCTTCAGTTTTTTCAGTCTTGCTTTCTTCTTTTTTATTTTCTTTTTCTTCTTGTTCGGTTTTCTCTTCGATTATCTTCTTTGTCTCGTTATATAAATCTGGGCTTAATTGATTTTTGTATTCTTCAATTATTTCGATTGTTCTTTCTCTTAATTCGTTATTTAATTTTTCTCTGTCTTTTAATATGTTATCTGCCTCTAGTAAGCTGTCAGAAGCTAAATCAACAGCCATATCATCAATTTGTTTGTCTATTCTATCTCTTTGTTTTTGTAATACATCTTTTGATGTAGAATATAGTGCATCATATTGTGCATCTAAAGCTCTATCTAATTGATATATTTGTTCTTCATCTCTGTTGTATGCTATATATAATAATTCTGTTAATTCTTCTGAATCTAATATTCTACCGGAAACTTGGGCACTTCCTAAACTTCTTATTAATGTTTCTGCTCTTGTATATAATTCTGTAAATACCATATTTATAATTTCATCTTTTGAGTAATTAGCAATATTTCCTAACTCGCTCTTGAAATAAGAAACTACAACATATGTTTTTTGTTGTAATACATTTTGGTTAAAACTCATTCTTCCAATATAATTTGAAATATCTTGTCCATATTCTAAAACATTTTCTTTTCTTCTTATTTCGAAGTCTGTCATTTCTACTTGTTTTTGATTTCCTGTTCTTAAATATTCTGCTCTTTGTTTTTGTAAGCTCTTTATTTCATCTGCGATTACATTAACTTTCTCTTTATATGCATCTATTGTTTTTCTTAAATTTAAACTTCTTGTTTGTACATATAATTGGATTGGAAATCTGATAGTATTTAAGAATTCAACAAAGCCTCTTTCTACAGATTCTTTTTCTTCTTCAGATAGTAGATCGTAATTTATACCTTTACATTGAATTACCATGATATACTGTTGACCATTTTTTCTTATTATCATGTCATCTTTAATTTCGTCAAAATCTAATATCTTATCTGTAGTTTCTCTAGGTATTCCATTAAATTCTTTGTTGGCTGTTTTTATTTCCTTTGCTTTATCTCTTTCTTCTGTGTTTACTTTGCTTTTGTATACTAAAAAATAATACGCTACTATTAGTCCAATTATTATTACAACTAATACTATAAGCATTATGTTTAACCCCATTATAATACTATCCATATTATTGTTCCTCCTTTGTATCTTCTTCTTCATCAGCAATTTTTGTATCTGCATATGAATAGATACGTCTCTTTGCTTTAAATTTTATATATCTATTTATAATTTCATCTAGTGATTCGCCACCAACTTTTTTTGTTACTGCAATTCCTGCTATTGTAGGTATCTTTACAGCACCATATATCCATCCTAACACTCCAAATATTCCCATTATTATAAAACCTACCATTTTATAATTTAGTATCATTCCAAATATAACAAAAAATACTGAACCAATAAGCGCTCCTACACCTGTAGTAATTAATGATTTGGCAGTAAAAATATATAATATTCTTGACTCACCCTTATAATTTCTTGGAACATAATAAGTACCCATTTTTATTCCTCCTTTGTTCTAGTCCTACAACCTTTTATATACTTTATTTTTAGAAATCCTTCATAAAATTGTATACGATTGTCCAAATAGCATGTGCTCCAAATACTACTACAATTGATACAACCAAACCTATTAATTGCTTCTTTAATTTTGCTTGAGCTTCTGCGCTGGTTGTTGTTGCGTATTTAACACCCATTATACATGTTACAACCACTAAAACACCTGCTGCAACAGCTACTAATGCTTGTGCAATTGGCATAATTGTTGTTGCTACATCACTACTGTTAATAATATCTTTTTCTTTTCCTTTGTTTATAAACGCATCTGCATCTTGAACAAGCTCGTCCCAATTCTTTACTTTATCTGCAGCGAACGTTGTAACGGGAATAAATATTATTGCTAATACAATTAATAAATTCATAACAAAAAACGTTGATTTTCTCACTATTAACACTCCTTTTCCCCCAACTTATACTTATATTTAATTATACTTTATCTGCCTATATTTTGCAATAAATTTCGACCAAATGTCTTATTTTTGTAAAATTTTTTACATTCTTTTTTGTGGCCAATTTTTTGGCTAATATCTTATATCCCTAAGGCAAAATTATTTAAATTGAAATATCCTTTGTTTATTGTAAGAGAACTGCTTTTTGACAAATAAAACATCCTTATTTTGTTCTCACAATTTAACAACAAAAATCCTAAATGCTAAACAAGAAAATCTTATTTAACATTTAGGATTTTTAAAACCTATAATCTTTTAACTGCTAGGTAGTTGCTCGGCAAATCTTATAACTATTGCTACAAGGTTTGATGCCGCAAAGAAAATTATTGTACCTACAACATAAGGTATCAATTTTTCTTTTATACTAGCCTTTTCATTTGGACTAGACAACATATATCTCATTCCTAATACTAATAACGCAACTAGAGAAACTGAAGTTCCTACTATTTGTACAACATTAAGAATCTTTCCTGTTTTGTCATCTAAGTCTGATACACCAGTTTTTGTATATATACCAGAAAAATCTCCTGGATTTATCTCGTCTGCATATACAAAACCTGTTATATTAGCTAGCATAAACAACATTAAAATAATAGTTGAAATTTTTATTATATTTTTTTTCATTTTTCATCACCACTACTAGGTTGAAGATATTCCAGTTGCGAAATTCTTTACTATTCCTAACAATGCTGAAGCAGCAAATAATACGATAGCTCCTACAATATATACAACAGCATGTTTTTTAATTTCTGCTTTATCATTTGGTGCAGCTGAAATATATTTAATAGCTAATACTATAAGCATAATAACAGCAACTGCTGTACCAATTATTTGTGCTACTGAAAGCACCATACCACCAATGTTTCCTAATGCATTATCTGCGCCTGAAGCTTTAGCAGAAGGTATATCATAACCTGCAGCAAAAACCATTGATGTTGCAAATAAAATTCCTAATACTACAGTTAATACTGTCATTACTTGTGCCATTTTCTTTGAAATCTTCATTGCACTTTTCCTCCTCTTATTTATATTATTTAATACTAATACATAAATTTATTATACAACATTTATTTTTTCTTTGCAATATATTTTATTTTTTTAAAGAAAATGTAAATTCGCTGTAATATTTTAGGCTTTTTTGACTTCTATAAATTCTTCGTTATAATATTTTGCTATTAATATATCTAATTCTACACTTATTTTATAAATAATCGCATAATCTACGTTTTTTTCTATACTTTTATTTAATTTGTCCCTCACTTTGCAAATTTCCTCATTTAACATCTAAACCACTCCTTTTTTTATTTTTTTCTTTTGTATATTTTTATGCTACCATATTTTTACAATACTTTCAATCAAATATTCCTATTTTTCCGTATATTTTAAGACTTTCGTATGACTCTTTTTTTAGTTTTTTTGCAAAATAAAAAAAGAAGATACAAATTTCTTCTTTTTCTATTATTATATACGATATTATTTTTTTGGTTTTATAACAGATAAAACCATTTTTTCTTCTTTAAATTTATTTTTTAGCATTTCATTAACATCATTTAATGTTATTTCTTTCCACTTTTCTATATAATCAAAAGTAATAATATCATTTAGGTAATCTCTCATAAAGATTCTAGCTATTTGAGCTGGACTATTATACGAAGTTATTAATCTACCATATATCTTATTTTTAGTTCTATTAAAGTCTTTTTCGTTTATACCACTTGATATCGCTTCTTTTACTGTTTGTTTAAATTTATTATAAACCGTTTCTGGATTTTTTGAAGAAGCGAATATACTCATATGTGAATATATATTAGAATATTCATATTCTAAATCTGGCTCTGTTATTATTAAGCCTTCTTCATACAATTCTTTAAATAATTTTGAATTTTCGTCAAATATACAGTTCAAAATTATATTTAATATTAATTCTTTTTTTATAATATCAGTATTCTCTACCTCATCTTTTATACCGATTACAAAAGCAGGAATACTAACTTCCATTTCTTCTATTCTTTCTTTTTGAAAAATTTCACTTTTTTCGGTTGGATAAATACGTTGTATTTTTCCTTGTTTATCGAAATGTTCCATATTTTCTTTTATTAGATTCAAAATATATTCTGGCTTAAAGTTTCCACATACTGCTAGAATCATATTTGATGGATGATAAAAAGTATTATAACAGTTATATAAAGTACCTTTAGTAATTTTATTAATAGATTCTACTGTTCCAGCAACATCTATACGTACTGGGCAACTATTATACATACACTGTAGTGAGTTTAAAAATACCTTAGATATAGGGTCATCATCGTACATCTTTATTTCTTGTGCTATTATTCCCTTTTCCTTTTCTACATTTTCATCTGTATAATAAGGGTGAAATACATAATTAAGCAATTCTTTAAACGCTGGTTCAAAATTATCGATTGTTTCAAAATAATATGCTGTATGATCATTTGTTGTATATGCATTCGCTTCTGCGCCAATTGCTGTTAATGTATCTAAGCTGTTAGTTCCGTTCGCTTGTTCAAACATTTTATGTTCTAAAAAATGTGCGACTCCATCGGGTATTACTTCTTCCTCATTTGTTTTAGGATTTATAAAGTGATTGTCTATTGAACCAAATTTTGTACCTATTATTGCCATCTTTTTATTCGTATTTTCCTTAGGGATAATAATAACTTTAAGACCATTTTCAAGTTCTTCGAAATATGCTTTTTCCTTTATTGTTTTGTTTTCTAATATTCTCATTATACCCTCCTAGTTTCTTAAAAAATAGATTGTATTTATATTAAGGCTATTTGCTACAGTATTAATATCTTCCCTTGATATTTGCTCTATGTTATTTTTATACTCTTCTATTGTCATTGTTCTGTCTGATAACTCTTGTCCGTAGTAATATGAAAGTTCTATGTCTTGTTCTTCTTGTATATTATTTATTGTAGCAATTATTGTTCTTTTAGCTAAAGCTATATCTTCGTCTAAAAAGTCTCCATTTTTCATATCTTCTAATTGTTTCTTTATTATTTCTAACGCCTTTTCATAATTGTCTATTTCGATTCCTGCTCTAATAAAAATATTAGATTTTAGTTTCATATAATTTGAAGACACCGTATATGCCAAACTTGCTTTTTCCCTTACATTTTGGAATAATTTTGAACTTGCACTTCCACCCAATATAGTATTATATACTTGTGCGGCATATTTGCCTTTGTCATCTTCTAGTTTTAAATCCATACCAATTACAAGTTTCCCTTGGGCTACATCCATTTTTTCTTCTACAATTTTTTCTTTATTTTCGTTACTACGTGATCCATATTTTACATAGTTTGGATTTCTTTCTTTTAATGCTTTAATGATATCATTATTTTCTAAAATTTTTGCTATATCACTATTGGCTCCAGAAACAAAAATATCAATCTTACATGTATCTATTAACTCTTTATAATATTCGTATAAGTTTTTAGCTGTTATTTCTTTTAATTTTTCTACATATCCATATTTATAAATACCATATGGTTTACCTTCATACATTTCTTCTATACATCTGTTTAATGCATACATTGTTTTATTGTCTATTTTTGAATTTATTATTTGCTCTAAGTTATTTTTTTCTTGTTCTAAAAACTCTTTATTAAACTCGTCATTTTCAATGTTTGGATTAAACACAAGATCTAATAATGTTTCTATACTTTTTTGTAGCAAATCTTCTTTTTGTGGTAAATACTCTTCATTTAAACTTTCTAGATAGAATTTTAATACATGGTTATCTCCGGATTTATCTAAACCAGAATCAAATTCTGCACCATATAATTCTGCAAGTTTACTAGTTATCTCTTGTCTTGTCTTTAAGTTTTTACTTCCTCGTTTTAACATTAGTGCAATTAACGTATCTTTAGTTGCATTTTCATATGTTATAGGAAATGTTAAAAATACAGCACAAAGGTTTGTTTTAAATTTAGCTGTATTAATATTATGAAGTGTAATTCCTTGCTTTAAAGTTAACTTATTATATGACATGTTATTTCTCCTTTTTTTATTTTATTTTTTACCATTTATATTTTTTTATTCTATATAGTAAATTTCAAATCCTTGAATTTCTCCGGTTCTATTATAATTATTCTTTATATATTCTTTAATTTTTACAGATTCTTGATTTGTTCTGCTGCTATCTTTTATCAAAATAAATGAATCATGCATTCCATTTATTTTATTAAGCACTCTTTCTTCTCCATTATATCCCCAATTTCCTAACAATGGTAAATCTAAATCTTGATAATTATTACCTAATACAATTTGATAAATATTTGCTTCTTCCGAAAAAATTATAACTTTTTGATTCTTTTCTTCTTTTAACTCTACAAAATTTACTATTTCGTTAATCTTGTTTTTCATTTCTTCGGTTGCAAGCATTCCAAAATATGGATTATCATAATCTGTTTTATAAGATCCTTTTATTATCGTAGCACCTATATAAAAAGCATTTATTAGTAGTACAAATACTATATAACTTATTATTACAATTTTTACTGGTTTAACTAAAAATACTTCTTTAGTATATATAATAAACTGCTCTACCATATACATACAGTAAATCATCGAAACAACCATAGCTAACTCTATATGATATATATTAAATATTGGATATCCAATTAATAAACTTGGAAACATAAAACATAAAAAGAATATTGTTACCCTCATATTTTTAGTTTCTAGTGATATTCCGTATTTTCTATTTGCAATAATAAGTCCTACTAATGTAATTACTGGTATAGCATATAAAATTATTCGCCAATCTTGGAAATCGAAATGATTTTGAGCAAATTCGCCTATTCCTAAGACACAATAATTAATAAAATCTATAAATTGACCTTGGAATATAAGTATTATGCACCAAATTGCTGTAATTAAAACAAAGATTATATATGTACTTACTAATTTTTTTAATATTGTTTTTATCTCTTTCCTATAATTATAAATTGTAAACAAAGTTATTGCTATTAAGTAATAAACTCCTATATTTTGTTTGGTTGCAAAAACTAATGCAGAAATGATTCCTTGCTGAATTGGCTTAATCTCAAATTTATCTTTCTTTATAACTAGATTCATTCCAAGTAGCCAAAATAAAAGTGCTAATGTACTGTAATTTGCACCATTTACAAAAAGAGTTTTAGTAAATGGAAGCAAAATTAAAAGTATATATACAACCGCTCTTCCTGTTGGCACTTTTAATTTTCTTAGAATGTTTAATGCAATTAAGAAAATAACCTCAAAAATAAATATTCCATATATTTTATACACAAAAAAATTCGCACCTAAAACACTTAAAAATATATTTCCAATGTAAAAAAACAATGGCGTATCAATAATATTATTTTCTGAGTATAAGCTTACTCCATTATGTAATTTATATGTATTAGCAAATGTAAACAATTCGTCTGTTAATTCTATTTTATTAAAAGAAAGTATTAATCCAGAAAAGCAAAACAATATTAATAATGCACTATATATAATTTTATGTTTTTTTATGTGGTTCTTTATTTTTTCTTTCATTAGTTCTCCTTTTTTTGTATTCGGGATTTTTGGACGTTCCCCGGCGGGATTTGGGGACGTTCCTTAAATCCCTATTTTATTTATTTAGTAGTTCTTTTACACATTCGCTTATTGTTTTACCATCTGCACTTACACCTAATTTTGCTTTTGCTTGTCCCATAACTTTTCCCATGTCTTTTATAGATGTTGCACCCGTTTCATTTATTATCTCTTGTACTATTGGAAGTATTTCTTCTTTGCTTAATTGTTTTGGTAAATATTCTTCTATAATAGCAATTTCTTCTTTTACTTCATTTATTAAGTCTTCTCTACCACTTTTCTTGTAATCTGGTAAAGAATCCTTTCTAGTTTTGGCTTCCTTTGCAATTATTTGCATAATTTCTTCATCTTTTAGTTCTACTCCACCATCTTTTTCTTTTTGTAATATTGCTGCTCTAATCATTTGAATAACGTTTTTTCTTACAATATTCTTGTCTTTCATACTATTTTTTAAATCTTCTAATAATTTTTCTTTTAACATAACTATTCCTCCTTCTTGGATTCAGAAACGTCGAATTTTTGGACGTTCTTTTTTCCCTTTTCGGGATTTAAGCACCGTCCCCAAATCCCTGTCACTATTTAGATATTCAAAAAGGTTGGAATCAGATTTATTCTAATTTCCAACCTTATTAACTAATTTTATATTAAAATTTTCTTTTTCTAGCTGCCTCTGATTTTTTCTTTCTTCTAACACTAGGTTTTTCATAATGCTCTCTTTTACGAACTTCTTGGATTACACCATTTCTGGCACATTGTCTTTTAAATCTTTTTAAAGCATCTTCTATATTTCCATCTTTTACCTTAACTTCTGATGACATTATTTTCCCCTCCTTCCGGCTTCTTACAACTGTGGGATAAATTTTAACTTTTGTATAAAGTTCTGTTCTAAAACAAAAGTTATAATTTTTTTGCTAATAAGTTTATGGTAATATTAGTGTATAATATCACCATAACTTTTATAGCTACTCTATTATATATAATTAATATTAGCTTGTCAATACGCTAATCGGTAAATTTTACCATTTTTATCGCATTATCGTGTAATGTTTCTTTTACATCTATTATTCTCTGATTTGATGAACCTCTAAATTTTAATTTTCTGTCCATCTTGCTTTCGTCAAACTTTCCATCTACTATAACATCTATATTTGATATAAGCTGTTTTGTTACAGTTGATGTTTTATATTCTGGCATAATATCTTTTTCGAAGTCGAAACCTGTATAACACCAGATATTTTTATTTGGATATTTTTCTTTTACTTTTGTAACTAATTTAGCTAATGCTTCTTGGTTTTCTGGTTCTAGTGGTTCCCCACCAAGTAAACTTAGTCCCTCTACATAGTCATGATCTAAATCTTGCATTATTTCGTCTACTGTATCTTGAGTAAATTCTTTACCATACTTAAAGTTCCAAGCTATTTCGTTAAAACATCCTTTGCAATGGTGCCTACACCCACTTACAAATAAAGAAACTCTTACTCCCTCACCATTTGCTATATCAATCTTTTTTATGTCTGCATAGTGCATAATCCCACGTCCTTCTTTGGTTGTATGTATTATTATTTTGTTTAAAGATATATTATATTTGAAAATTCGTAATGTCAAACTTATACTTCTTATGTTACTATAAATTTTGGTTGTTTATTTTAATACTATTTGCACATTTTTTACAGATTTTAGAAATACTCTAATTCTAAATTTTTGTTGATTTTTAGGGATTTTATACTTTTTTAGATAAACTATAATTTTTTTAAAAAGGGAACATCATTCATTTTTGAACGTTGTTCCCTTTTACTTACTTATTTTTTGCTTTCTTTTGTTTATTTGTTAAGACTTTTGCATATCCTAATGTCACTCCTTCTAAGCCTATTAATGCTATTAAAGCAATTACCAATGGCCATGGCACACTACCTGTTGATATATTTATAAGTACTTTTGCTGTTGAACTGTTGTCATCCGAATTTTTATCTTTAAATCCTGGTATATTTCCTGTTTTTAATATTTCTACTGTATTATCTTTTTCACCTAGATTTTTATTTCCTTTGTTCCAATTTAAAGTTATCTTATATTCTTTTGTTTCTCCTGCTTTTATGTCTGTTATTACTTTTTCTATGTATCCATCTTTTTCTTCCCATGTTCCATCATTACTTACAAGGCTCATTCCTTCTGGAATATTTTCTCGTATTGTTGCTATTCCGTCTACTTCTCCGGTGTTTTTAACTTTTATTATGTATTCTACTTTTACATCTGTATCATCAACATTTTTTCTGTAGATTTCTACTCTTGTTAATTTATTATTAGATATATTTTGTTCTTCTCCATTTACTGTTATTTTACTAATTACTTTATCTACAGCTATGTTAAATGGCTTTGGTTCGTAATAGTAGTATATATCTATTGTATTTACAACAATATCATTTCCGTTTTCGTCTTTTGTTATTTCCACTTTCATTTTTCCTTCTTCTAAAGGTTTTTCTACTAAAGTGTAATATGTAAAGTCTTTTGCTTTTGTATTATACTCATCATCTTTCTGTCCTTCAATTACAACTTGGCTAGATTGTAATTTACCTTCTGCAGTTGTTTCTTCTAATTCTTTTCCTGTCACTCTATCTACATAGTGTACAATTACCTTTGCTGGTTGATTATAGTAATATGTTACAACTATTTTTTCTTCTGTCATTGTTCCAGAACTATTTTCTGGCAACATATTGTTTCCTTCTTCATCTACTGTTACTAATGCATAACTTAAGAATTCTTTAGAAGGTATATTGTATTCATCTCCAACATGTCCACTATGTATTGTTGGCTCTTCTATTTCATCATTTGTTAATATATCTATATGATGTTCTTCTACTTGTGCCTTTTGTGCATAATAGTATGTGACAACAGTTCTATTGTTTACTATATTTCCAGCAGCATCAGTTTGAACTTCCATCGTTCCTGTGCTATTAGCAGGAACTTCTACTAAGTCATATCCTGTAAATTCTTTTTGTTCGGTTGTGTATGAATCACCTTCATGTTTTGTGTTATCCACAATTTTTTCTGTTAGTGGTTCATTTGTTAAAACATTTACATAGTTTACTTCTAATACTGCTTTTTTAATATAATAATAATTTACTGTTACCAATTCTTCTTCCATTATTCCTGTACTGTTTTCTGGAAGTTTAGCTTCTACTAAATCATATCCTTCAAATTCTTTGCTTGATATTTTATAGTTTTGTCCTACTTGTATTTGATGAACTTCTGTATATAATACTGTTCCTGTCTTATCATCTATATGATTCTCTACTAAACCTGTATATACCGGTTCATAGTAGTAGGTTAAAATCTGCTCTTCTTTTGTCATTATTATTGTTGTATTTTCTGGGCTCTTTACTAATCTATATCCTATAAATGCTTTTTCATTTGTTACAAATTTATCACCTACTAATCCTTCTTTTGTTCTTGGCATTTCTAAGTCTTTTACTATTTCACCTGTTTCATGATTTCCTTCAACATATCTTACTGTTGCTTTTGTATTTTGTAGGTAATAATATGTTACAACTATATCAGATACAGTCATTTGACCTTCAGTATTTCCGCTATCTTGTACTAATGTATATGTTTTTCCGTCTTTTGAGATAGTTTCTTTTCTATAATCTGTATTTGTATTATATGTATCATCTACATGTCCTTCTATTACTTCTTGAGTTGCTAAAGTTATAGCATCTTCATCTTGCTCTATGTAATTTATTATTACTTTAGCTGGTTTTAATCTGTAATAATAGATTACTTCTTGTGGCTGTTCCTCATTATATTTTTGTATAGTTCCTTCACTTGCAGGTAACTTTTCTTCTACTAATTCATATTTATCATTTACATTTTGTGCCTTAGCTACTGTATATAAATCCCCTTCTTTTCCTTCTATTATTACATCTGGTATTTCTGTTCCATTTACGTCTGGAACTCTATTTGTTGTAGTTGTTCCATCAACATTTTGAATGTAATAATGTACTGTTACCTTTCCGTATTTATCGGTATTTGTTACTTCTTTTGTATCTTGATTAATTGAAGTATCGTAATATTTTAAATCCCCTTCTGTACTTTCTTCTTCTGATAAAGTATATTCTATTTCATTTCTACCCGCATCATATTTTGGAAGATTTTCGAATATATCATTCCATTTGTTTGGATTTTCACTATCTTGCATTGCAACACCTTTTGGCATTCCAGGTCTAAATATAGTTTGTGAATATTCGCTTCCATCACTTCCGCTTAACTTAAAGACTACACTTTCTGGACGATTTCCTAATTTATTACCTTCATCATCCCAAATTTTGCTTACAGGTATATTAACTGTAAATCCTGTTGTAGTTATACTTGTTGCTTCTTTTGCCTCAAACTCTTTTTCTGGAGTTTGTGTTTTAATATTAGCAGTTACTCTATTTTCTATGCTTGTAGTTTCTTGTCCTAATCCTAAATATACCACAGTTATCGTTTTATTTATTTCAATCTCATTATTTCTGTTTTCATAAGAATATATATCACTTATTGTTTCTACCCATGTTATTGTATTGTTCTCTGGATTATATTCTCCAGAATCTAATGATGATTTTGATGTATCTATTGCATATGGAAGAGTATCTACAATTGTAATTTGTGCTTGTCCCATATAATCTTGTAAATTTACTTTATATGAAATATTATATGTTATTTCATCATTTAAATTTTCTATCATTACAGTTCCATTTTTGCTTATTTCTTCATCTGTTAAATATGGAGTTTTTAACACATAATAGTAAATTACTTCTATAGGCTCTTCTGTCATTGTTCCTTTTGTATTATTTGTGCTCTCTACAAAATTATATCCTGTAAATTCTTTTTCTTCTGTTTCGTATTCATCAAATACTTTTCCTGATATTTCGTAGTTTGCACTTTCATCTAATACCTTATTTGTATCTTTTTCTAAGTATTTTACTACTACTTTTGTATCTTTTCTTACATAGTACACTCTAATCACATTATTGTCTGAATTTTCTGTTACTGTTAGAGGTACTCCTTCCACTTTTTCAAGTCTATAACCATCTTTTACTTTATCTGTATAGCTTTCTATTACATCCTGATATGTTGCTGTATAGTTTTCAGTTAATGCTTCATCTTTTGCATTATCATAGTAATATTCTACTGTATAGCTAAATTGATCTTTTACATAGTATACCTTTATAACATTATTGTCTGGATTTTCTGTTATTGTTAACGGTAAATTTTCTGTTTTTTCTAGCTTATATCCCGTGATATTTTTGTCTTCATATTCTGTTATTTCGTCTTGGAATGTTGCTGTATATTCTTCTGTATTTTCTTCATTTATTTTATCATCGTAATAGTATTCTACTGTATATTTAAATGTATCTTTTACGTAATATACTTTTATTACATTGTTTTCTACATTTTCGCTGACTGTTAGTGGTAAGTTTTCTGTTTTTTCTAATTTATATCCTGTAATATTTTTATCTGTATATGTTCCTATTACATCCCCATATGTTGATTCTATTGTTTCTGTTTTTGTATTATCAATGTTTCCATCGTAATAATATTCTACAGTATATCCAAATACATCTTTTACATAGTATACCTTTATAACATTACTGTCTGGATTTTCTGTAACTGTTAATGGTAAGTTCTCTGTTTTTGCCAATTTATATCCAGTTATATTTTTATCTTCATAATTTTCTATTACATCTTGGAATGTTGCTGTATATTCTTCTGTATTTTCTTCATTTATTTTACCATCATAGTAATATTCTACAGTATATTTAAATGTATCTTTTACGTAATATACTTTTATTACATTATCTTCTTCGTTTGCAGATATCGTTAATGGTAAGTTTTCTGTCTTTTCTAATTTGTATCCTGTGATGTTTTTATCCTCGTAATCTTCGATTACCTCTTTATATGTTGCTTGTAAAGTTTCTGTGTTTGACTCATTTATTTGTCCATCATAGTAATACTCTACTGTATATTTAATATCTGTTTTCTTTTGATAATAGAAATCAATTACATTGTCTTCCACTTCAATTGTTATAGTTTTTTCTGTTGGTTCTTGTGCATTATATCCTGGTATATCAATTGCCTCTTCTGTTACAGAATCTTTAAATGTTTGATTTCCTACTTGTTTACTATCGGCAATTTTTTCATTAGTTCCTTGTTCTAAATAATTTACTGTATAGCTTAAATCATCACGCTTCGTATAATAGAAATTAATTACATTTTCTGCTTCATTTACACCTATTACTATTGATTGTGCTCTGTCAGAAACTTTGTTATATCCCTCAATATCTATAGGTTTTTCTGTAATCACAGCATTATATGTATTTCCTCCAACCTCTTTACTTTCTGCAAGTTTATTTTCTGTTCCTTGTTCTAAGTAATTTACTGTATAGTAAAGATCTTTTCTAACTGTATAATATATTTTAATTACATTTGCATCATTATTTGTACTAACAGTTAGTGGATAATTCTCTGTTTTTTCAAATTGATATCCTTCTATAACTTTATCTGTAAATTCTGAAATTACTGTTCCAAATTTTACATTATTTACAGTTATTGTTTTTTCGTCATCAATAATTCCGTCATAATAATATTCTATTTTATACGATAAATCTTCTCTAGCTTTATAATATATTTTTATTACATTATCTTCTTCATTTGTGCTTATTGTTAACGGAACATTTTCTGTATTATCAAATACATATCCATCTTTAACTTTGTCTGTATAAGAATCTATTAGTTTTCCTTCTATAGCCTCTCCTGTTTCTGTTAGACTACTATCTAATTCTCCATCATAGTAATATTCTATCTTATATTGATATGTAGGTTTTAATCTATAGTAATATGTTACAACAATTTCTGATTCTTCAATAACTCCTGTTGCATTACTTGGCATTTTAACAAGTTCGTATTCTTCTGGAATATCTGTTGCTACATCTGTTGAGTACGTTTGACCTTTTTTGTATTCTGTTACAATAGTCTTACTTAATGGTGTCGTTGTACCTTCTATAAAGTGATTTACTGTTACTTTAACATCTTGTTCTACATAATAGTAAACTACTTCTTGATCATACTCATCATAATTTCCAGAAGGATTTCCTGTAATCACATACTCTCCACCTTCATTTGTTGCAAGTGTGTATCCTACTAATCCTATTTTAGGTCCTGTAGTATATTCTGTACCAACAATACCAACTAAAACATCATCTTCTGCAATTTTTGTGTCATCTGTTCCTAATAAGTAATGGTGTACTATAATTTTTGAAGTATTATTGCTAAATTCAGCCACAATATTTATATTTTCTGTAACATTAGTAAACTGCTCTAATGTTACTTCTCCATTTCCATCTGGTGTAAATTCTATTTTTTCACCATTTATGATTATAGATAATATTTCGTAACCCTCATCTGGAGTTATCACAATTTCTTTAGTACTGTTTTCACCGTATTTAACAGTTTCAACTAATTCATCATCTTGTCCAGTTATAATTCCTCCTACTCCATTTACTGATGTAGTAATATTATATCTTTCCATTAATGATGGGATTTCAATTCCTTCTACTTCTGAAATCTCAGATTGTTTAACAGCTTCATCTACTCTTATAAACACTGGTGTACCTGTACTATATGTTTCGAATCCACATAGAGCATAACTATTTTCTGTAAATCCAGAAACTGCATAGCAACCTTCATCAGTACTATATCCAAATTCATTTGCCCATACTACTCTACCATCATCATCGATTTTTATAGCAATACCTCTCCATGTACCTGCATTATTAGATATAGGTTCTGTTAAAATATCCATTCCATTAGATGTCTTATCACCAGGAACAGTTATTCCACCATTTTCCGAATCTCCTCCTAGCAATATTCCACCGTCTGTAGTAATTTCTGCTGAATATAAATGGTCTGTTCCTAGTCCTCCTACATTTATTGCCCACATTACTTTTCCATCAGTATTATATTTTACAATATACGCATCTGAAGACCCTGTACTTGTTACCGTAATTGATCTTCCTGATGCAGTTTCATTTGCACCAAATGTAACACTTCCAGTTAGTTGTCCTGTGTAATATATTGCTCCATCTTTACCTTGGAATGTTCTGTGTAAATTTCCATTTGTAGGTGTAGTATTTCCTCTACTTGTTTTTACAGAAGTAATTTTTGAAACTTTCATTGTTTCATTGTTCATTATAAAGAATGTATCTGTAAAGTCTCCTGATAACTCACTTCCTGTATCGCTCATACTTGCTCCAATTGAATCTGATGTCATATGTGAAGATATTAAGTATTTTCCATCATCCATTATTTTTATATATGTAGAAACATCTTCTCCTTCTCCACCTATATTTACTAGCGATTCAACTTTTCCTGATGAATTTACTTTCATAACAAATATATCTATTGTATCAGTCCACCAAACTTGCCACCACTCTTTAGTTTGAATTGATTGTATACTAATATCACTTCCTGACACAGTATTACTTCCAGATATAGTTTTATTTCCTTCAAAGCTTCCTGTTACTACATAACTTCCGTCTTCACCTCTATCAAAATATCTCATTCCACTAGTTAAGTTATATGTACTTATAACTTCTAAATTATCACTATATATTATTATTGAAGAATCTGTTAATACATCAAATCCATCTTCTCTAGCTAATATTTGATAAACATGGTCTGATGAAATAGTTTTTTCTATCTGATTTTCATCGTTTATAATAGATAGTTCTCCATTATGGTAGTACATCGCTTTACCATCTTCTCTACCAGCGACAAAATATTGGTCTGGATCGCTACCTTTTTCATTGTTCATTAATAATGGATCTCTAAATGATGTTTCAACATCTGCACCTCTTGTCTCACCAATACCTACAAAATATGTTCTATCTTCCTCATTTTCTTCTAGCTTATATCCTTCTGGTACCTCTATTTTTACTAATTTATAAATACCATCTTTTAAAGGTTCTTCAATTTCTCCATTTTCATTTGTCGTAAATACTCTGCAAGGTTCACCATTTATTATTTCTTCTTTTCCTAAAACATTGCCATATTCATCTGTTGGATCTTTAAAAACTTCTTCGTTATCTATAATTACTGATTCTTTTATTACAACTTTTACTCCTGGTAATAACTCTGTATTTTCTCCATCTATTGTTGTTATTTTAAATAGTTTTCTTGCATCTAAAGAAATAGTAACTGTATCATTCTCTATAGTATAATCTTCTCTTATTGTTCCTTCTAATACATCTAAAGTTAATTCTTGTGTATCTGTATTTTTAGTAACAACAAATTTAATTGATTCTTTACTTAGAGCATATCCGATTGCTGGTGAAGTTTGTTTTAACGTATATTCTGCTGATTCATCTTTTCCATCAACATGTGCATATAAATCTTTAACTATAAAAGAGCCTTTTCCGTCAGTTGTATAATTTTCTCCGTCTTCTTTTCCTCCACCTGTAATTGTATAATCAGAATCTTCTAGAGGAATTATAGATTCATTTTCATATAAAACAACTTTTAAATTGTATGTTGGTATTTTTTCACTATTTATTTTTATACTTGCCGTTGGCTTAATTTTTCCATCCTCTGTGTTTAATGATATTAATCCAGATGTATCTTCTATTACTTCAAGACCATTTTCTCCTCTAGAAATTTTAAATTTAATTTCTTTAGCTTCTTCTATGTAGTATCCTTTTGAATATGTCTGTCTTAAAATATATTCTTCTTCAGGATATAGTCCTTCAAAAACTAATTTTCCATTCTCATCTGTTATTGCTTCTTGTGTTTCTCCTCTTCCTTCTAATGCGAATGTAGATTTTACACCTTCAGTATTTTCATTTATATTTGTAATATCAAAATCATATTTAACTTCATTGTATAGTGTTGCTGATATTAATGCTTTTCCTTGATCTATTTTTGGTTCATCTTCAAATTCTCCTGTTATATCAAGTTTCAACTCTCCATCTTGTTCATAAGCTCTAAACTCAATAATATTATTATTTATAATATATTCATCTGGAACTCCTATTTCTTGTATAGTATAATTTTTTTCTAGTAATAAATCTGGGATAGTTATTTTTCCTTCGGCATTTGTTTCTACAACTATACTGTTTAATCTATTTCCTATTTCAGTAATTCTAAAAGAAACTCCTTCTATAGGATTATTATTTTGTCTGTTATATTTTGTTAATTCAAAATCAAATCTTCTAGCTATATTAAATCCTAATTTGTTTATATCTGCTGTCTTTCTTTCTACTTCGTTACCATTGTGTTCTGAATAATATATGGTGTGTGTAGAATATGCTACTTCATTATAAGCTGCATCATCTGGTATTTTTATATCATAAGATATTCTTAAAGTTTCATCTGGAGCCATTTGATAACTATTAAATAATATTAAGAAGTTTTTAACATTACTATAGTCATCCACATTTTGTACCCAACCACTTTTTTCATCTGTTGGATCATCAGTTACTTTTTCTTGTTCTGAATAATATATTGTTGCACGTTTTGCAAGTTCCTCTGGTAAATTTATTCCATCAGAAATTATTTTTGCAGTATATGTAGATCCCAACTCTTCTTCTGATTGTACATATGTATTTCCTTCAAAAGGAACTTTTCCTAATAATTTTATATCTGTAATATTATCTTTATCATTGTTTTGTAAGTCTATATCAATTGTTGCTGTTCTATCACTGTTTTCTACCATCGCAACTAAAGGATTATATATAGTTTCTCCATCTATTGTTGTTGATTGATTTGAAAGTAGTGTTTCTGGTCTTACTATATTTATTTCTTCTTTTTTCTTTCCTATTTTTTCTTTTGTGTTAGCATTATTATTTATGTCATATATATCTTCTGAAATCTCTGTTTCGTAGAATATATTATTTCTTTTATTATATGCATATAGTTCTATTTCAGCCTTTTTACTTTCCGTATTTGGATTTGTTGCTACAGTACAATCCAATAATAGCTGATAATTTGTGTTTGAGCTTCCATTCATTTCTATTTTTATGAATGTACTTCCTACTTCTGTATATTCATAATAATCACTTATACTAATACCATCTGCATTATTTATTTTTACATCATTTATTTTTACATCTATTATATCTGATGGGAATTTAATTAGATATTGCTCATTTTTCCATGTAGCAGTATTATACTGTGTCATATTAGGTGCGATTTCTAATTGTATGTTATTACCTTGTTGTGTATTTATATCTCCTTCAGATACATCAAAATTAACTACTGAAATTTCTTCCTCAAAATTTGCTCTAGCTGTTGTTTCAAGATTTTTTGCTTCTCCATTTATTTGCATTTTTCCATTAAAACTTGTTTCAACAAATTTCATGTTTTCTACTTCGCTTTCAGAAAATGCATCTACTATTTTTTCGGTATTAATTTGTTTTATATTGTATATACTACCAAAGCTATTCTCACTTACTTCACTTGTTTCTATTCTTATATATTTTACATCCTTTTCATATTCGTATGGATTTAATATGTCATAATCTGACCAGTCATCTGCTGTAAAAGTATGTAATAACTCATCTGTTTCATCATCGTATACTTTAATCCAACCATCCAATCCTAATGCTGAAACAGGATTTGTAAAAGCAATTCCCTTATTTGTTATATATCCATTATTTTCAATTTCTTCCCCATCATTTGTTATAAACTTATCTTCTACAGAATTATCTGTTAATACCACATTTTGAGCTGATTCTTCTGGATTTGTTACTATATTCCATTTTGTATAATATGACTGCCATAGGTTTGTATTGGTATTGGTATTGTTATATCTATATCCCAATAATACATTATGTTTTGAAACAACTTGTCTTTCTTCTGGATATAATATATGTCTACCAATAGATACATCAAATCCTGTTTCTTTATTATTCATATTAGAATAAGAGACATTTATGTTTTTTGTAACATCATTACTTCTTTCTCCATTAACACCTTCATAATGTGCAGTTACTGGTATATCTATATTTATGTATTCATCATCATCCGCCTGATATGCTTCTATTGGATAAGTTGCTTTTACTTTATATTCGTTATATTTATAATTAATTTCGTTTTGAGCATATATTCCACTATATGCTTGTTCTGCTACTATATTTCCTTCTATATTTGCTGTACGACTTGCTGTAAATTTTCTTGTGTCTTGATCATATGTATACTCTACTTTTTCGCCTTCTATTACAATATTTGTTGGAGCAATCTCGTTTATTAGTGGAATTGTTCCTTCAATGTATGATTTATTAAGTATTACTTCATTCTCTGTTTCCTGAGTTCCTATATTAAATTCGATTGTCATTTCATTATTTTCTGCATCTAAATAATCTGATAATTCATATTTTTGTACTAAGTTATCGCTTCCATATATTTTTTCTGGTATTTCAGAGTTCACTTCACCATACCACATAATATTTAATGGAATTTCTTTTGATATTTCAGTTTTTTGTCCTGCGTTATCAGTATAATCTGCAGTAAATGTTATTATATTTTCCTTACTGTAATTTGATACATCATTTCCTATAGCATCTGTAATACTTGTTGTAAATTCATAATCCCCGCTTTTTACAGACGCATCAAAAGTTTTTTCTATATTTCCAGATAAATTATTAAAAGCAATCTCCTTTGTGTTCTTAGAAACATAATTTTGACTAATTACTGAATCACTCATTAAATTCGTTTCTAAATAAAAATTTTGTGACCCAATCTGAATTTTTGCATTTTCCAATGTTCCTTCTGTCATTTTTAAATCAAAATACATTGTATCAGAATAACCAATTCTATTTGATGTACCATCTAGTTTTTTATTGTCACGCAAAAAGTAAGCCATAAATTTTACATTATCGCTTTGGGTTGTATAATCATCTTCAGTTATCTCACTAAATTGCATCCTAGTATTATTACTAGATATTCCTTTCTTGGTCACTATATTTCCTATGCCAGCTACTATGGTAGTAATTACAAGAACTAGTAATGCAATAATAAATAAAATTTTCTTATTAAATTTTACTCTTTTGTTAAGTTTTTTCATTACGTACCCTCTCTAACATATTTTGCTTATAAATTTATATTATAATAAGTATTTTTTTAAAGTAAATATGGTGTATTTAAGGAGTCTCTAACCTTACTTTCGGAAATATATTCAAGCTGTTTTTTTAAGTTTTTATTACATTTTTCTTACATTCCTTTCATTTTACGTTCTTTTTTCTAATTTTTCATAGGGAATTCTATATTGTTGGCCATAACTTTTATTCATATTTTTTAAAAAATTCTTACAATCTTTGTCACACTTCTTGAAATCTAGAAAGAAGAAAAAGAACACCACTCTTTTATAAGTGATGTTCCTTTTTCTTTATGAAACAAATTATTTATTTGAATAAATTCCTTTATTGCATAATTTTGATTAATTATACTTGAATATAAATATTTTATTTTAGTGGGATTTAGGCTCTTTCCCCGATTGCTATGTAACTTCTAAGTTCTATTTGCTATGATTTCTTGTTTTTCTTGCTTTCTTTTGTTTATTTGTTAAAACTCTTGCATAGCTTAATGTTACACCTTCTAGTCCTACTAATGCTAATAGTCCTATTACTAATGGCCATGGCACACTTCCTGTTGATATATTAATCATTATTGTTGCGTCTGAACTATTGTCTTGCTCGTTGTTATCTTTAAATCCTGGTACATTT